>Ga0307512_10005363_pt1 | contig 13410 bp, 11 predicted proteins | sample 14_EM_MG_FD_200267 | JGI IMG/M metagenome (GOLD analysis project Ga0307512, IMG submission 200267) | Populus trichocarpa ectomycorrhiza microbial communities from riparian zone in the Pacific Northwest, United States - 14_EM | ecosystem: Host-associated > Plants > Roots > Unclassified | place... | reverse complement strand
CGACCACGAGCGAGGAGATGAGCCTGGGCGCGTGCTCGGTCGCCGTGCCGGTCAGCGCCGGGCCGGATGACGTCGTCGCGTCCCTGGGCATCGTCGTGGCCGGCCTGGGCCGCAACCGGGGCCGGCTCGTCTCGGCCCTGCGGGTCGCCGCCCGCGGCATCGGCCGCAGCCTGGCGGCATGACCGATTGCACCGAGCGGCACACGGCGGCGCCTAAAAACGGCCTCGGGGGCGAGGGCCATGAGGCACTGCCCAAAAGTTAAGGCGTTTCAGTCGGATTCGGGTAGATCTGGCGTGACGATGGTGATGGTGTAGCTGACGTTGCGTGTTCGTTCGATGCGTCGTTGTGTGGTGGTGCGGGGGCTGGTGCGTTGCCGGTCTGTGCGGTTGCGGGGTTGTGCGGCGATCGTGGTGATCAGGTTGTCGGCGGGGTTGTCGGGGGTGTGTCCGCATCGGGTGCATCCGGGGCGGGTGGCGGCGCGGGCTAGGGCGACGACGGCCGCGAAGTTGATTTCGTCGGGGTCGACGTCGAGGGTGACTGCCGCGGCGACGGCGAGGCTGACGAGGGTGTTGTAGACGGTGAGCAGTCCGTAGATCTCTTGTTCGGCAAGGCGGGGTGTCTGTCCGCGTAGCCGGGTTCCGGGTCCGCGGAGGGTGACCTTCAACCTGAGGTAGATGATCTCTACCTGCCATCGTTGGGCGTATGTCTGGGCGATCTGTTCGGCCGGGTACTGCTCGTCGTCGAGCAGGGTCGTCAGGATCCGGAACCGGGTGGTGCGGGTTTTGCCGGCCTGGTCGGTGAGGGTGAGGGTGAACTCGACGAGGCGGGCGATGGTGTCGGGTAGCCGGGTCAGGCTGGTGTCGCCGGCCTTGGTCCGGCGGTAGGACAGCATGCTGTCGGACTCGCGTAGCCGCAGCAGCGCGGAGCCGTCGGGCAGTATCCGGATGATGCGGGCGGGCAGGCTTTTGGCGCCGTTCTTGACGCGCCAGGCGAGATGCGCGCCGGTGGCGGTGAATCGGATCCAGCGTGCCATGGAGAAGAAGTTGCGGTCGGCGAGGTTGAGGGTGCCGGGTTGCAGGGCGTCGGCGAGTCGGTCGACGAGGTGTTGTTCACTGCGTGCGCTGCTGTCCTGGGCCGCGGCGATGATCCACCGGGTGCCGCAGGTGACTAGGGTGACCAGGCGTGCTTGGGGGTATTTCCCGCCAGTGGGTGTCGCGTAGGCGGCGGCGAGGTCGCCGGTCGCGGCGAGGTCGAGCACGGTGCCGTCGAAGGCGGTGAGCAGCAACTCGAACGCGTACGAGCCGGCTCCCGCGGCCGGCATGACGGCCGCAGCGTGTTCGAAGACCACTCGCATGCTGTTCGCCCCAAGGCGGGCCCTCGCACTCGACAGCGCCTGGCCGGTCGGCGGGCCACCGTCGAGAACCTGCGCCGGGGTCGCGGGCAGGACCCGGGCCAGGACGAGGTCGTAGCTTTCGCGGCGGAACAGGCACAATCCGAGCACGGCGGTCACGGTGACCAGGCCGGTCAGGACCCGGCAACGTCGATCGGTATGACCTGCGGCGGCCAGACCCGCGGTGATCACCGCTTCGTCAGCCACCGCGGCCAGAGCCCCGCCCAGCATCGTGTCGCCGACCTCGACCGATCCGCCGGGCCCGGCGATGACGGTGCGCCGCAACCGTGACTTGTCATCACCGTGGTCGGCGAGCAGCCGATGCCCGGCCGTTCCCGGCTCGATCCGGGACATGGCAGACTGCAGCACTGAAGCTCCTGTTCGGACGTGTTGGCCTAGACAACCCATGTCCTAACAGGAGTTTCTTCACATCCACGATCATCGTGGCCGTGTCGGGCGGTTCATCTCCAGATCGTGATCAACGGACCTCGAAACAGGAGGAAAGCTATTCAATCGCCTTAACTTTTGGGCAGTGGGCCATGAGGGCATGCCTAAGGTGGCTCAGTCGTGACCAGCTAGCGCAGCGCTTCTGCTGGGTGGAAGACCTGCCTTGCCGGATCGGGTCCCGGGCCGTTGGCTGGGCGCATGCGTACCGAGGTCGCCATCGTCGGCGCCGGCCCCGCCGGTCTGCTGCTGTCTCACCTGCTCGCCCTGGCCGGAGTCGACTCGATCGTGCTGGAAACCCGATCCCAGGAGTACGTCGGGTCGCGGATCCGGGCCGGCATCCTCGAACACTCCAGCGTCGCGTTGCTCGAATCGGTCGGCCTGGGCACCCGGCTGCGCGCCGAGGGCTACCAGCACCGCGGCATCTACCTGCAGTGGCCGGGGGAACGGCACCACATCGACTTCGCCGACCTGACCGGCCGCAGCGTCTGGGTCTACGGCCAGACCGAGGTGCAGAAGGACCTGGTCGCGGCGGGGCACCCGGCGATCTACGAGATCGCCGACACAACCCTGCACGATCTCGATACCACTCGTCCGTACGTCACGTTCACCGATGTGGACGGGGTCGCGCAGCGGCTCGACGCCGATGTGGTGGTCGGCTGTGACGGCTCGTTCGGGCCCAGCCGGCTGTCGGTGCCCGAGCGGCTGAAACAGACCTGGGAGAAGGTGTACCCGTACTCCTGGCTGGGTGTCCTCGCCGACGTCGCACCGTCCACCGACGACCTGATCTACGCCTGGCACCCGCAGGGTTTCGCCATGCACTCGATGCGCTCGTCCACGGTGAGCCGGCTCTACCTGCAGGTCCCGAACGGCACCGACCTGGCGGATTGGCCGCACGACCGGATCTGGGCGGAACTCGCGACCCGGCTCGGCCACGGCCAGGACGGCTGGAAACTGACCCCGGGCCCGATCACCGACGCCAGCGTGCTGCCGATGCGCAGCTTCGTGCAGACCCCGATGTCGTACGGCCGGCTGTTCCTCGCCGGGGACGCCGCGCACATCGTCCCGCCGACCGGCGCGAAGGGGCTGAACCTGGCGATCGCCGACGTCGGCCTGCTGGCCCCGGCACTGGTCGCGCTGCTGCGCACGGGGGACAGCAGGCTCGCGGACCGCTACTCGGCCGACGCCCTGCGCCGGGTCTGGCGGTGCACGCATTTCTCCTGGTGGATGACCACGATGCTGCACGCCAGCGGTGACCCGTTCGACGCCCAGCTGCAGCTGTCCCAGTTGCGCTGGGTGAGCTCGAGCGAGGCGGGCGCGAAGGGCCTGGCGGAGAACTACGCGGGGCTGCCGATCGGCTTCTGAATACTCTTGCGGTCCGTCAGAACCGTGTACGGCCCGGTCGGGCCGAACGGACCGGGAGAGCGATGAACGAACTCACAGCCACGTCCGAGCAGGTCGCCGGGGGTACCTCGGCAGCGGCTCGGGCCGGCGGCGCCCCGTTGAGGTCGACACCGTGGGCGCGGGCAGAATGGCGAGATGCAGAACCATCCGAACGTGCAGGCCGTACGGGATGCGCTCGACGCGGCCGGGGCACGGACCGCGGCCGGGTCGACACCGGAGATGGTGTTCTTCGACGACGGTGTGCACACCGCCGCCGCGGCTGCCGAGGCGCTCGGCGTGACGGCCGCCCAGATCGTCAACTCGCTGATCTTCGACGCCGACGGGGAGCCGCTGCTGGTGCTCACCTCCGGCGCGCACCGGGTCGACACCAAGAAGGTCGCCGCCGGGCTGGGCGTCGCGAAGCTGAAACGGGCCACACCCGAGTTCGTCCGCGAGCACACCGGACAGCCGATCGGCGGGGTGGCGCCGCTCGGGCACGGCAAACCGATCCGCACCCTGGTCGACACGGCACTGGCGCAGTTCCCGGTGATCTGGGCGGCCGGCGGCGTGCCGCAGGCGGTCTTCCCGATCACCTACCCGGAACTGGTCCGGGTCACCTCCGGCGCGGCCACCGACGTGGCCTGACCGGTGCGGGTCACGCTGCACGTCTGGCGGGTGCCGTGGCGCTCGGTCGGCGGGGCGCTGCTGCGGATGGCGAACGAGCCGCGGCGCTTGCGGGCGATGCGCGGCGTGCGGTTCGCCAAGCTCGTCGGCACGGGAAACGGCACCGGCTTCGGGCCCCGCGATGCGGACCTCACCCGGTACGCGGCGGTGGTGGCCTGGGACGGCGTCGCCGACCCGACGGCGGTGGGTCGCGGCTGGGAGCGGATTTCGGTCGCAAGTGCCTGCCTGGAGCTGACACCGCTGGCGAGCCGGGGACGATGGTCGGGCGCCGAGCCGTTCGAAACGAGCCGGGAGCGGGCCGGCGGGCCGGTGCTGGCGTTGACCCGGGCCCGGTTACGGCCGCGCAAGGCGCTGACGTTCTGGCGGGCCATACCGCCCGTGGCGGCGGCAGTGCAGCGTGCGCCGGGACTGCTCGCCCGGTTCGGGGTGGGCGAGGCGCCGATCGGCTGGCAGGGGACGATCAGCGTGTGGCGCGACGAGGCGGACCTGACCCGGTTCGCGTACCGTCAGCCGGAGCACCGCGCGGTGATCGAACGGACGCCCGTCGACCAGTGGTACGCGGAAGACCTGTTCGCCCGGTTCGCGGTGCGGGAGATACGGGGCGACAAGAGCGTGCTGGGCTGGCACGCGGATGGGGAAATTGGGCGATGAGGCCAGAGCGATGAGATTGGTGCCGTGGCAACCGGACGATCTGCTCCGGCGGCTGGACGACGTGGTGGCGGTCTACGGCGAGGCGATGGGCTACCGGGCCGAGCTGCTGCAGACCCGTCGCGGCTACATCGGCGCGCACGCCCGCCGGGCCGGGTTCCGGGCGGTCGCCACGCTGACCACCGACGGCCGGCTGGCCGGCTTCGGCTACGGCTACACCTCCGGCTCCGGCCAATGGTGGCACGATCAAGTCCGGTCCGCCCTCGACGAGGACGAGCGCCGGCGCTGGCTGGTGCGCTGCTTCGAGGTCGTCGAGTTGCACGTGCGCCCGGGCGCCCAGGGTCATGGCGTCGGCGCCCGGCAGCTGCGCGCGCTGCTGGCGATGGCCGACGGCGAAACCGTCCTGCTCTCCACACCCGAGGCCGACGAGCAGGCGTCCCGCGCCTGGCGGCTGTACCGCCGGTTCGGCTTCACCGACGTGTTGCGCGACTTCATCTTCCCGGGCGACGAGCGGGCGTTCGCGATCCTCGGCCGGTCGCTGCCGCTGGTCGAACGCGTGGTGACCGAGGACGCCCCGGGCATCGTGGGCATTTAACGCACCCATGACCGGCCGCACCACGGCGAGGCGAGAGCTGGATAGGCGCGGCGTGGCCGACCGGTCCGCGGCGAAGCGAGGGCTGCCGTGGGGGCTGCTGGGCGTTCTGGTGCTGGCGCAGATCTGCTACCCGCTGACCACGGGTGGGGGCCGGGCCGCCCTGACGGTGCTCACGGTCCTGATCGGGTGCCTGATGTCGGTCTCGCACGCACTGCTCACCCGCGGCGCCCGTAGCGCGTTTGCCCTGGTGGCGACGGCTACGCTGGGCGGCTTCGCGGTGGAAGCCGCCGGGGTGGCGACCGGGTTCCCGTTCGGCGGCTACGACTACTCGGGCCGGCTCGGTCCCAAGTTGCTCGGCGTACCCCTGCTTGTCCCGCTGGCCTGGACCTGGATGGCCTGGCCGGCCTGGCTGGCCGCGGTGCGGTTGGCCCGGCGTCCGGCGGCGCGGATCGCGCTGGCCGCGGCCGGGCTGGCGGCCTGGGATGTGTTTCTCGACCCGCAGATGGTCACCGAGGGCTACTGGAGCTGGCGGGCGCCGACCCCCGCGCTGCCCGGTGTCCCCGGCGTCCCGATCGGCAACTATCTGGGCTGGCTCGGCTTCGCGCTGGTGCTGATGACCGTCCTGGCCGCCGCGGCCGGGCCGCGCGCATCAACACCGGAGGCACAAGATCGACCGGTCCTCGCGCTCTGGTTCTGGACGTACGCTTCCTCCGTGCTCGCCCACGCGGCCTTCCTGGGTCTGCCCTGGTCGGCGCTCTGGGGCGGGGTGCTGATGGGCGCCGTGGTGCTCCCGCTAGCGACCCGACTGGTCCGTGCATGAGCTGGTTTGCCTTGCTGCCGTGGGTCGTGCTGGCCGGCCACACGATCGTGAACGCCGTCCTGCTGCGCCGCCCGGGCCGGAACGCGAGCACCGACGAACGAGTTGCCGTGCTGCTTCCGCTGCGGGACGAGGTCGGCCGGGTGACGCCGTGCCTCGAGTCGCTGCTCGGCCAGCGCGGCGTGCCAAACCTCGACATCATCGTGCTGGACGACGGCTCAAGCGACGGCACCGCCGACCTGGTCCGGGCCGTCGCCGGTGACCAGATCCGGCTGCTGACCGGGGCACCCTTGGCGCCGGGCTGGCTCGGCAAACCGCACGCGTGCCAGCAACTCGCCGACGCCGCCCCGCAGGCGCAGGTGCTCGCGTTCCTCGACGCGGACGTGGTGCTCGAAGCCGACGCGATCGCCGGCGCGGTAACCCTGCTGCGCTCGGCGGGCAGCGCGCTGCTGTCGCCGTACCCGAAGATCGTCGGCGCCGGGCGGCTGGTGCAGCCGCTGCTGCAGTGGTCCTGGCTGACGTTCCTGCCGCTGCGAGCCATGGAACGTTCGGCGCGGGCGTCACTGGCGGCGGCCGGCGGCCAATGGCTGCTCGTCGACCGGCACGGCTACGACCGGGCGGGCGGACACGCGGCCGTGCGCGACGCGGTGCTGGAGGACATCGGCCTGGCCCGCGCGGTCAAACGCACCGGCGGCCGGATCGCCCTCGCGGACGGTTCACGGCTGGCCACCTGCCGGATGTACTCCTCCTGGCGGGAGCTGTCCGACGGCTACGCCAAGTCGCTTTGGGCCTCCTTCGGCTCGCCGGCCGGTGCGGCCACCGTCGTGGGCATGCTCCTTCTCCTGTACGCGGCCCCACTGCTACTCGTGTTCACCGGGACTGTGACCGCAATTCTGTGGGGGCTTTCCGCGTACGCCCTCGGGGTGGTCGGCCGGGTCGTCGCCGCGGCCGCGACCGGCGGCAGGGCCTGGCCGGACGCGCTAGCCCAGCCGCTCTCGATCGTGCTTTTCGGGTGGCTCGTCGCCCGCTCCTTCGCACTGCGCCGCCGCGGACAGCTGACCTGGCGCGGGCGGCCGATGTGAGTCGCGTGGTCGGGTCGTCCGTCGTGGCTCTTGGGGTTGGGTGCGCGGCCGGTGTGATTCGGGTGGTTGGGTCGTCCGTCGTGGCTCTTGGGGTTGGGCGGGCGGCCGGTGTGATTCGGGTGGTTGGGTCGTCCGTCGTGGCTCTTGGGGTTGGGCGGGCGGCCAGTGTAATTCGCGTGTCGGGTTATTTGTCGCGTCCCCTGGGGCTGGCGTGGGTGGTTGGTGTGAGTCGGGTGGTCGGGTTGCTGTCCTGCAGGGGTTTGGGGCTGGCGGGGTGGTTGGTGTGAGTCGGGTTGTTGTTGTGGGGGCCGGGGTTGGCGGCCTCGCGGTGGCCGTGCGGCTGGCCGCCGCCGGTCACCGAGTTGTGGTGCACGAGCAGGCCGCGGTGGCCGGGGGCAAACTCGGCGGGTATGAGCGCGACGGCTTCCGGTTCGACACCGGGCCGAGTCTGCTGACGCTGCCCGAGGTTTTCGCCGAACTGGGGTTGGATCTGCAACCGCTGGACCCGGTGGTGCGGCACGTGTTCCCGGACGGGACGGTGCTTGACTCGTCGTCCTCGCCGGCGGTCTTCCGGTCGCGGATCGCCGCCGCGCTGGGTGATGAGGCCGCCGCGGATTGGGCGCGTTTCTGGAAGCGGGCCGAGCGGATTTGGGCGGCGTCCTGGCGGTCGGTGCTACGCCGGCCGGTGACGCCGGCGTCGCTGGCCGCCCTGTCCTGGCGGCTCGGCGACTTGGCGGCGATCGCGCCGGGCCGCACCTTACGCGGAATCGGACACCACTACCTGCGCGACTGGCGGCTGCGGATGCTGCTCGACCGGTACGCGACCTATGCGGGGGCGGACCCGCGGCGGGCACCGGCGGCGCTGGCCGCGATCCCGTACGCGGAACTGAATTTCGGCGGTTGGTATCTGCCCGGGGGACTCGGGACGCTCGGCGCCAGGCTGCTCGAACTGGCGGAGTCCCGGGGCGTCGACGTTCGTCTTTCGTCTCGGGTGTCCGGTGTCGAGGTGTCCGGCGGCCGGGTCACGGGCGTGCGTCTCGCGTCGGGCCGGGTCGTTGCCGCCGATCTTGTCGTGTCCGATGTGGACGCCCTGGCGCTGTATCGCGAGCTGCTGCCGACGCCGTCCCGGCTCGCCGGGCTGGCCGACCGCAGCCTGGCGGGATTCGTGCTGCTGCTCGGGGTGCGGGGAGCAACCCCGGAACTCGCGCACCACACCGTGTTCTTCCCGCGGCACTACGATGCGGAGTTCGACGCGGTTTTCGGATCGGCGGCCCGGCGCGCCGGCCCTGTCTCGGATCCCACGGTCTTCGTCACCCGGGCCGCCGACCCGGCCGTCTGCCCGGTCGGCCACGAGGCCTGGTTTGTGCTGGTCAACGCGCCCCGGCACGGGACGGCCTGGTCGGCGGTGGACTGGACGCGGCCGGGCCTCGCGGCGGCGTACCGGGAGCACATCCTGGCGGTGCTCGCCGCTCGTGGGCTGGAGGTGCGGGACCGGCTGGTCTTCGCGGAACACCGCACGCCGCGCGATCTGGCGTCGGCGACGGCCACACCGGGTGGGGCGATCTACGGTACGGCCGGCAGCCTCGTCCGCCCGGCGAACCGCGGCCCGGTGGACGGCTTGTTCCTGGTCGGCGGCTCGGCCCACCCGGGCGGCGGCCTCCCGCTGGTGATGCTGTCGGCCCGCATCGTCGCCGACCAAATCGGCCCGGCCCGACCTTGATCAACTCACTTTCCTCGATAGTGCGCCATCCGCGTTCGCTGAAAGGTGATTTTCCTTGATGTTGTGGTCATCTCTGTCAGGGCGCGCTCGGGGGCACCCTGATCTCCACCGGTGCGGCCGTCAAGCGGATTGCGTGGGCGGGTGGTCGGGCAAGCTCACCGCGTATCCGGGGTCCCCGCCGGACGTGATCCGAGCGAATCGCAGCAGCTCGCGAACGATGCCGGCGTTACCCATGGCAAGTCCGGTCCGGGGCTCGAGCGTGCTTGGCGTCTCCCGGTGCTCGACGTTTGACCAGCGGACCCCGTCGGCGTCCACCGTCGCGCGTGCCGCCAGGTCATCGACAAGCACGGTCGCGAACTCGAGGTCCTTGTCCCGTTCGACGTAACGATCGCAGGCCAGGGCGAGGACTCCCGCCGTACCGCAGCAACGGCCGTTGTTGTCCCAGAAGCCCGGCCTGAGTCGTTGCGGGAGGCCCGACCGGACGACGGTGTGCCAGCACCGGTCCACCAGCGCCGGCCAGCCGGGATCGCCGGTCGCCGCCGCGAGGTACCGAAAGACCTGGGCGTCGCCGGCCGGCCCGTGACACCATCCGTAGCTGTAGCGCTCGATGCGCTCCGCTGGGTGTTGCGGGTCGGAATGCGCTACCAGGAAGCCGTCCGGGCCCGCCTCATCACGGGCCACCACGTCCGCGGCGCCGGCCAGCGCCATCTCGGTCAGCTCGGCCCGGCCGGTCGCCGCTGCGACCGCGGCCATCGCGTAGACGATGCCCAGCGTGCCGTGCGAGATGTGATGCAGCCGAGCCGGCAAACCGGAACGTATTTCCCAGTGCACGCCGCCGGGGGTGCGTTCGGCCTTGCGCAGGTAGGGCGTCACCGCCAGGCCGGCCAGATCGACATCGCCGATGCTCAGGGCGCCGAGCGCGATGCCCGCATTACCGCCGAGCAGTTCGAAATAATCGTTCCAGCGCTCGCCGTCGAATTGTGCGCGCACCCGCTGCAACGCCCGGTCCGCCGCCGCGCCGGCAGACGAGTCGCCCAGCAGCTTCTCCGCCGCGCGCAAGGCGACGGCCATTCCGGTGAGGCCGAAGTAGAGCGAGCAATCCTCGAAATCGTCGACGGCGGCCGCGACCGTCCGGGCGCCCCGTAGGGCAGCGTCGCCGTACCGCAGATCGCCGAAGTGGCGATGGCCCTCCAGCAGCGCGAGCACGATTCCGGCGGCGCCGGAGTAGAGCGTGGGGTCGAGCTCGTCGCCCGCCCGGATGTCGGCCCAGCCCAGACCGGCGTCGGTTTCCTGCGCCGAGCCGATCAGCCAGTCCAACGCGCCGCGGGCCAGCATCGAAGCATCATCTACCCGGGATCCAATCACGACAGACAGTTTCCCATGACGGCCCTGCGCTCCCGGCCGAGCATCGGTGTGCCGTTTGTCCTGGTCGCGCTACAAGCCGACGGCCTTGGTGCTTGCCTCCCAGAGGCGCTCGGCCATCGCCGGGTCGTTGGCCTTGCGGTCGGGCTGGGTCAGCTTGTGCCCCACGTAGTAGCCGCCGTCGGTGAGCTCGGCCGCCGGCGCGGTGGCCAGCCAGACCAATAGATCGCCGGCCTTCTCGGGAGTGACCAGGAACGGCGCGTACTTGTAGAAGAATTTGAGCGTCGGGCCGACGCCGAAATTGCTGCGCACCACGCCCGGGTGGAACGAGACCGAGAAGATGTCCGGCCAGCGCCGGGCGGCCTCCGCGGCGAACAGGATGTTGCTCGCCTTGCTCGCCCCATACGTCCGCCAGACGCTGTATCCGTCGGCGGAACCGACGAGGTCGCTGGGATCGAGATTGTTGCGCCGGTGCGCGTCGGAGGCGGTGTTGACCACCCGGCCCCCGCTCAGCTGCTCCTTCACCAGGTGCGTCAGCAGGAACGGCGCCAGGTGGTTGCCCTGGATGGTCGCCTCGAACCCGTCGACGGTCCGGCGATACTTGGGGACCATGCCGCCGGCGTTGTTGGCCAGCACGTCGATCGTCGGATAGGCGCGCAGCCCCTCGGCCAGCCGGCGGACGTCGTCGAGCACCTCGAAGTCGGCCTGGAACTCGGCCGGTTCGGCCCCGGTGGCGGCGGCGCGGATCTCGGCCATCGCGGCGCCGAGCCGCTGCGGGCTGCGCCCCACGACGACCACCTGATCGCCCAGCTCGGCGAAGCGTTTCGCGGCGGCCAGTCCGACGCCGGAACTCGCACCGGTGACGACGATTGTCCGTGGCATGGCGCACCTCTCGCAGTTGTTCGGCGGTCCGGTCGAGCGGACCGTCGCACCCAGGGTGCATCCTGACACCGGGCAATCGACATTGTCGCGTCGGTCCGACCGGAAAGAGAAGATGAGCACCGATATCAGCATGCCGGCCTCCGTAGAACGGCCGAACAGGCCCGCGCCGGCCACCCACGCGGTAACCAGGTGGCTGCTGGCCAACCGGGTCCACCCCGTCGTCGGTCCCGAGGCCGGCGAGGACCAGGGCCACCCGCAGGCCTGGTGGAAGGTCATGTGTTTGACCGGCGTGGACTACTTCTCCACGCTGTCCTACCTGCCCGCGATCGCGGCGCTGGCCGCCGGTGCGCTGTCCCCGCTCGCGACCTTGCTGATCGTGGCGCTGACGCTGCTCGGCATGCTGCCGATGTACCGGCGGGTGGCCGAGGAGAGCCCGCACGGCCAGGGCTCGGTGGCGATGCTCGAGCACCTGCTGCCGTTCTGGCGGGGGAAGCTGTTCGTGCTGGTGCTGCTCGGGTTCGTCTGCACGTCGTGGATCATCACGATCACGCTGTCGGCGGCGGACGCCACCGTACACATGTCGGAAAATCCCTACCTTCCTGACTTTCTGCACGGGCATGCCGTACCCATCACGATCGTCCTGCTCTTGATCTTGTGTTTTGTCTTCCTGCTCGGGTTCAGCGAGGCGGTCGGCGTCGCGATCCCGCTGGTCGCGGTGTTCCTGGGGCTGAACGCGGTGGTCACCGTCGTGGGCCTGGTCGAGGTGTTCACGACGCCCGGCGCGTTCTCCTCCTGGACCGACGCGCTCGCCTCCGGCCGGGGTGGGTTCGGCGGCATCATCGGGCCGGCGATCTTGGCGTTCCCGGCGCTGGTGCTTGGCCTGTCCGGCTTCGAGACCGGGGTCAGCATGATGCCGTTGATCGCCGCGGACGGCGCCGACGAGGCCGCCCGGATGAAATCGCGGGTCCACAACACCCGCAAGCTGCTCACCGTCGCCGCGCTGATCATGAGCGTCTACCTGATCGCCACCAGCTTCGTGACGACCGTGCTGATCCCGGCCGCCGCGTTCGAAGCGGGCGGACCGGCGAACGGGCGGGCACTGGCCTACCTCGCGCACGAGAAGCTGGGCGAGGCCTTCGGCACCGTCTACGACGTCAGCAGCATCCTGATCCTGTGGTTCGCCGGTGCCTCCGCGATGGCCGGCCTGATCAACATCGTGCCCCGCTACCTGCCCGGCTACGGCATGGCGCCCGAGTGGGGGCGCGCGGTGCGCCCGGTCGTGCTCGTCTACACGGCGATCAGCATCGGCATCACGCTGGTCTTCCGCGCCGACGTCAACGCGCAGGCCGGCGCGTATGCCACGGGCATCCTGGCGATGATGGTCTCCGGGGCGGTCGCGGTGACGATCTCCGCCGCGCGGCGCAAGCAGAAGCGGGCCACCGCCGGCTTCACCGTGCTGACGCTGATCCTGCTGTACGCGCTGGGCGACAACATCATCGAAAAGCCGGACGGCATCGCGATCTCGCTGGTCTTCGTCGCCGGGATCATCCTGGTGTCCCTGATCTCCCGGGTCAGCCGCACCACCGAGCTGCGCGCCGAGCGCATCGAGTTCGACGCGCCGGCCCGGCAGTTCGTCACCGACTCGATCAAGCACGACGGCGAACTGAACCTGGTCGCCAACCGCCGCCAGGCCGGTGACGCGGAGGAATACCGCTCGAAGGAACGCGAGCAGCGCGGCATGAACCCGGTGCCCGGCCGAGCCGACGTCCTGTTTCTCGAGGTAGAGGTCGTGGACCCGTCGGAATTCAGCGACGTGCTCAAGGTCCACGGCGTGGAAGTGGACGGCTATCGGATCCTGCGAGTGCAGAGCCCCGCGGCTCCGAACGCGATCGCGGCCATCCTGCTGGCGCTGCGGGACGCGACAGGCGTACGCCCGCGGTGCTATTTCGAGTGGGCGGAGGGCAGTCCACTGGTCCACCTGTTCCGCTACCTGCTGCTGGGTCGCGGCGACACGGCCCCGGTGGTCCGCGAGATCATCCGGGCCAGCGAGCCGGACCCGGCCAAACGCCCCGGCATCCACGTCGGCGGCTGACCGAGGCTGGCGTCGAGCCAGCACAGGCACCGCCGGAACGCCACCGGCGATCAGGGCTGACCCGTCTGGAGTGCGTCGCCGGTGTCGACGGGCGTGCTGGGTGAGGCTCTTTCGGGTGGGGTGTTTTCGCTGCTCAGCGTCCGTTTCGCCCGGTCGGTGGCGGTCGTTGGCGGGTGCTGAGAAACGTCCGGCCGGGCGTGGTCCGGCGGTCTTGCGTTTTTGTCGTAGGTGGGTGTTACTCTCTCCAGTAGTTAGAACGAGTGTTCGATAAGTTCGAACGGTCGTGCTAACCGACCGGGAGAGGTGTTTCG
>Ga0307512_10005362_pt1 | contig 13410 bp, 11 predicted proteins | sample 14_EM_MG_FD_200267 | JGI IMG/M metagenome (GOLD analysis project Ga0307512, IMG submission 200267) | Populus trichocarpa ectomycorrhiza microbial communities from riparian zone in the Pacific Northwest, United States - 14_EM | ecosystem: Host-associated > Plants > Roots > Unclassified | place... | reverse complement strand
CAAAAACGAGGTTTTTCGGCTGCCGCTTGCTGAGATTTAAAGATATCGAAAATCGGAGACGGCCAAAAGATGCGCCGTGCAAAGCTACATAATTCACATACCAAACACTAAACTCTCTAATTAATATTTGTGGCATTAAAGTGATGGTTCGCTTAAAAAATCGTCGATTTTTGATGGGGTAAGGCCGTTGCCACGCAGACCTATAATACCCGCCGGGTCCAAAACTGGAACCGTTGCTAACACTACAATAAGGCATTATCAATATTGGGTTATTGATTCTGTGTTCCAACTACTGAAATCATACGATTGCGAGATGTCAAAGTTGAAGATATGGTCTGAATTTGAATCGCCAAAATGATATCATGCATGAACACGATAAGGATTTGTAGCCGCCTCTATTGAAAATATGGAAGTATCTACATTTCTCTTACTGATATTTGTAATTTCTTAAGTATTCTCCTTACGATAAGATGGTACTTTATGGATAAGAATAATGTGGTATGTTAATAACGTTTATTACTTTTCTTATCTTTTATGTTTAGGCTGTCTAGAAAGTTCCAGTTAGAACTTGTCTAGAACCTTCTTTTTGGTTGTGTTGGAAACAGGATTTCTCAGCGCTTATCTTAAAAGAACGCGCCTAGATTGTTCTGTTATATTCTTTATGGTTCTTATGTATTTATGCACAGTTGCAGAGTGTTTCTCTTCCTGTTTTGGTTATTGATCTGCGACTGTGGTCACGGACGATCACCCATTGATTATTGTATATATAGATACTGTTTCTCCAGTTAGAGAACAGTTCTTTAGACTTGCTCAGACATCGATCGGAATGCTACAATATCTCCTCTCGAATCCTCTTCTCAGTATATGGTTGCCTTTCGAACACTGCTTGAAATCGATATCCTTGCAATACTTCTTCTTCGTATACTGCTTCTGAGATTGTAATAGATCTCTTCGGACTTTCGCTGTTATAATCAAATAGCCTCTACCTGGCGTATTCTTTGAACGTAAGACGCACACATATGTGGCTATCAGAAGGGATTCAAGAATAGTTACTCGAGGGAGAAAAACTATAAAGAGATCACATTGTTCCGGCAATGAGAAGAACAAGCTCCAGCAGCGGAAGAACATCAATACCTTCCAGCAGAAGAATATCCTTATTCATTACTGCATTTTTATGATACCTATATCTATACCTAAAATCTATTAGCTTTCTGTAGTGTCAGCCCCGCACCTTTATTATTATCCTACGAAGGACTATTGTCTTCGAGAACGATCACGTAGTTGTGGTATACCCTCTCGAGAAGATTATCTCCTACGCCAAAAATAACTAATATATCTTCCTGGCTAAAAGTGTTTGGTAGATATCTTCAATAATAAGATTACAACAAGGATTGATCGTCCACATCAATAACTTACGAATATGATCGGAAATCCGTTCTCAACGAGGAGACATATCCTTGGCTCATGAAGCACCACCTCAAGCTCGGGAAAGGAGTCACTCTGTTGATACGAACATTCACCGAAGAGAAGTGTTGGTAACTCCCCGAGATATTGAGGAGAATCCTAGATCATCCATGCTGTCAGACAATATTCATCCGGATAGAATATTCCAAGTGAATACCACTCACAACGCTCGCGATCTAGAGGATATTGGGTCATAGCCAGAGTGACTACCCCAAATAGTCAAAAGTGCTGGACGATTCATTTGGAGGTCCCGAAAGGAAAGGACAGCATTCAATAAGCAGAAGAGGATTGACGCCTTGTCACGCACAAGGTCAGGCAAGGTTATAGCGAAACCTTTATCTAAGTAACATAGGAATTAGCTACAGTTAATTGCTAAGGATACAATCTCTGCATACATAGCAGATAGGAAATAGGATCTACAGCCGTATACCTAGTAAGTACTTGCGGCGCCAAGTCTAGTTACTGATGGTAAGGTACCCCCGGAACATTGACGCTCCGTTGACGCTTAATTTCAGGACATAGTAGCGATGTTGTAGGAACCATTTTCGCCTAGACAGGCAGCCGATAGTTTGACTATGGCTTAATGTCGCTGCACAGCACTTGCATTTTCCATGATGCAAGGCTAAAAGTCGTTGACACTCTGTCGATGCTCAATTTTAGGACATTGTAGCGATGTTGTCGCAGCCATTGTTGACTAGAAAGGCGGGCTATAGTTCGATTATGAGTGAATGTTGCAGTGAAACCATCTGGATTTTCATTGATGCAATGCCAAAAATAGTTGATACTCCGTTGACGCTCACCTTTGAGCTCACCTTAGAGATATACTAATACTCATTGGGTGCTCCTCAGTTGGACATAAAATCCATACAATCTTTTTTGGCAGCCGGTATACCATTTCAATGAACTATCATTTCAATCCAAAATCCTCGAGACATCGCAGTTTATGAGCCACCACCATACATGTCATTTGCATGATGAATGACGTAGGTACATTGCATTTCAGCGCCTTTGACCGCCAATTTACCGCATAAAAATCCATGCTGTAGTTTTAGATATTTATGGCCTGACGTCCTCACCATTCCGTATCCAGCTGATTCTCCTCGCTTTCCATGATGTACCATGAGCAAAATTTCGATATTTCAACTATGTGTAGTGTTAGTGACAGGTCCGGGTAACCCGCCAGCGGTCCGGGTTCAGACCACTAAAACGGTTCGGTTCGGTTCCAAACCCATCCAAAAACACGACCCGCTGCATCTTGGCGGGCCAAACCCGGACCGGAACCAGTCAGCCTGGGGGTGTTGCCGGGTCTGGATAGTCCCGTCAGTAGGAATCTCCGGTTCCGGTTTTCGGGTTGTTCTATTTATGGTCTCATTCAGATATCCTATTGCTAATCGCAAAATATTGACGTTCATATATTGTTGTCCTTTTCTGATGCATTGGGCACCTTTATATCCAAAAACAAGTGAGAAACGCTCCCTGGCCCATCCTGAAAATGAGAGTCAACGGCGAGTCAATGATTTTTGTTCTTGCATCTTGGGTGATCTGAGTGGCAATTGGATGCAGACATTCATAAATGAGGTATAGGCTGCATTCATATGCAAAAGAGAAAGTGACACACTCCCTGCCCCATTCTGAAAATGAGCGTCAATGGAGCGTCAACGATTATTGGTCTTGAATCTTGGGTAATCTCATTGGCGACTGATCGCAGACATCTATATAGCGGGAATTGGCAGGTTTCATAGGGAGCAAACAAGCGATGTTCCCGCGACAGCCTCCCGGACAACCTCAATTTAGTTCATTTTGAAAGCTGCGACTCCGCAATCCTGAGCGTTTTAGCCTATATCTCCGGTCACAGCTGTGTATATAGCCATTAACGGCAACATCGCGATTTGATTAACCATGATGCAAGGCCAAGAATTGTTGACGCTCCGTTGACGCTCATTTTCATGATTGGGCAGGGAGAGTTTGGCTTTCTTTTTGGCCTATACAGGCGGCCAATACTTTCAATATGCATTGAAACGGCCAAATCTCTGATCAATTACCTGACTTACAAGACTAAAAATTGTTGACTCTCCTTTGACCCTCATTTTCTTGATCGGGCAGGGAGAGTTTGGCTTTCTTTTTGGCCTATAAGGGCGGCCAATACTTACAATATGCATTGAAACATCAAAATCTCTGATCAATTACCTGACTTACAAGACCAAAATTCTTTGACACTCCATTGACGCTTATTTTCATGATCGGGCAGGCAGAGTATGGCTTTCTCTTTGGCCTATGAAGGCAGCCAATACTTTCAATATGCATCAAAACGGCCAAGTCTCTGATCAATTACCTGACTTACAAGACCAAAAATTGTTGACGCACTGTTGACTCTCAGTTTCAGAATCAGGCAGAGAGCATATCGCTTTCTCTTTTGCCTATAGAGGTTGCCTGTACATGATTGATGAATGTCTATGACCAATCGCCATGCAGAGTAACAATGATGTGAAGCCAAACATTGTTGACCCTCCGTTGACGCTCATTTTGCCACGGGCGTATCCACAATAGGGAACCATTCACTTTGACACAGTATATCAATAATCGCTTTTTGGCAGCCGTTCTGTGTTTTTCATGTACGTTCTCCTTTATTACCACATTGTTCTTTAATGATGGATGTAAATATACCCTTTAAAATATACTTTAAAGTGTCCGCTAATTGTAGATAATGATAATACTCAAAAATCCTGATCCCTTCAGTCAACTCTCCTCTTCGCTGTCAGATTCACTCAAAAGGCTGCTATCGTCTTCGAAATGGCTGTCAGCTGCATTTCCCCACAGCTGATAGTGTACTAACCTGTGGATGGACCATCATGAGTCAGTAAATCTGGAATAAAATCTTGATCGCCCATGTGATCCTTGGCATATAGATCAACATTGCAAAATCGAGCACTGGGAAGCGAAGTATGTATTTACACATATCCGGGTGGCACACCTTCTGTTTCGGAACTCTCATTGTCATCAGATGGCACAGGTGGCGATTCGGGCCAAGGTGGCACCCGTTGTGGTGGAGCTGCACCCGTGCCTTTGCGCCTCCAGCGTGTCTGTGGATTTCTGCTGAACCATTTTAGCAAGGAAGGCAGCCGTCCGTTTGATTTTCGCGAACCATTGCCGGGTGTCTTTCGATCACAGCCTTCACCTTGTTATGCCCTGGACACTCAACACCCTGCGTCTTCTCTTCCCGGACTTCAGCGCGAGGTTTCTTAATTAGTTGTTGCGTTTCCTCTATAGCGGTACACCGAAACCCTCCTTTGGCCATTTTGGCCATATTCAAGGCAAGACGCATGTCGGACTGTTCAAGCTGTACCCGACCTCCTTGTCTCGCCATAGTCGCTGACATGTTCAAAACCTACAAGAAATTAGTTGCTGCATCTGAAGTGATATTCGGGTATTACCTCAACCATATACGACTCCGTGGCCTCATTTGATGTCATTGAGGCCTGTTTCATCCATTCCCGGGGAAGTTTATCACGAAATTCATCTGCGAAAATCCCAGAACTGACAACATCGTGATGTTCAATTTCGCAGACTGTGCGGACAAATGCCTTCGTCGACCTTGGAGGTTTGCTGTTACAAGAAGTGATAAATTTGTCACGTAGCTCTCTACATACCCCAGCTGTGCGTTATATTGTTAGCTGACCGTCATCTACGCTAACATGGATTGACTCTCATCTGAACGCATGCTGCTTCTTATTCTTGTTGCTTCCGGTTTTACATACCGTTTTTAAATGTGCGTCTTGGGCCATATTTTCGGTGGCTACAATTGCAGCGTCGCAGTGGACTAACTGGTGTCTGCGTTGCTGCTGTGTCTCAACGGGTGGGGTATTGCTTCAAGCGCCTGTCGTTCGGCTCGATTCGGCTCCAAGCGCACCTGGTTGAAGTGTTTCTGGAGCCATGGCTTGCTGTTGTGGAAATGTGAGAAAGATGATTACGAAAAGAAGTGGGAAGTGCTGAAGATTATATCGTGAGCTACAAGTCAAAATGGAATGAGTGACAGTCAACTGGCACCTTCAATTCAAGCTGAGTCCTGCTGTGTATAGCTGCACTACGGATAGCTGCAGGGGATTGCAACTGTCGGGCGATTTGCAGTATGTCGGTCGGATGTTCTTTGTTCATTTACAGGGATACATCGAGATGAACCAAAGCTGATATCTCATGTTTGATAGATATAAAAAGGATATTCTTCGACGGAAATGACATCTGGTGATGTTTGTCTCAAGACATTGCCGGGATCTTACATGAATCACACCCTACCCATCAAGTCATGATCTACTGTTAGCATGACTATTCCGAATGAAGTGACGGTCGAAACGCTGATTTTGCTTTGTTCCAATTGATCAAACCTACCAACCTTGACATTGAAGACGCAGCTTGCCTCCATGTGGTCCAGTTCTTGCAACGTTCAACATCTCGCCCCACAACAAGGTCAACACAAGATACAATGGTTAATGCTCCGAAAAACAAGCTTTCGCCACTTCCGGCGGGCAAATATGGCAAATCGACGAAGCATTCCACATGACGATGTCATCTGGCGAATAAAGACAAGAGTGGCTTGGACGGAGAGAGGGTCCGAGAGTTGGGAGCATTGCGCAGCTTGTGATCCAAAAAGAAGCTTGCGGCGGAGAAATGACGGGAAACGCACTTCTCAGGCAACAAAGAGAGAGAGAAGTGGAACGAGGATTATGTGGAGCGAGAGACCGCAGTGGAAAGAAAGCGAGGTCATGACGCAGAGACTGCTGTGATGCAGGAGTAGGAACATATGGGTATTGTTGAAACGGGACATTCGACAACCACAAGACCTGAAATAACATTCGCGGAGATGTTGAATGCTATTGGAGACAGTCTGAGCGATCTTGCAAGTTCTGAAGATGAGGAGGATGGGGAAGACGAAGATGACGATGCAGAACATACAGGGCATGGCAAACTGAGCCAGGATGATGCAGCTGGCTGGGTGATGGGCACAATCTCCAAAACGGTACAGCACCACATGGAGAGCATTCGGCAGAAGCAGATGAGGCTTGACGAACTCACGCAACCAGGATGGGAGGACTTGGCCGAATCCTTCTGTGAGAGAGATATGAAGTCCGGGACGACTGAATTGAAGGTTCCGGCTGTTGGAAAGCCCCAAACAGACCCAACTGGAGCCCCACCATCACAGACAACATTTGGAGAGCTTATGCAGGCTCTTGATATCGTCCACGGACAATCACCAATGCCGCAACTTGTGACGTCTCGACAGGGAAGTAGTCAAATGAGGCTGGGTTCGGAGAAACCTCAGGCAGACAAGCAATTACTACCAGAGATGCCCGCCGCGGTGCCTGATTTGTTACAGATAGAGATTGCGAAGCCAGTTCAACCCGTAAGCTTTTACCCCTGCATATAGCGTCCCTAGCTAATTACCATATAGATATCGGATTGGGACAAAGACATGGTGACAGCTCCAGTGCCACCGGAAGTGTAGATGGCCAAGTAGTTATTTTTGACGACATATCTCGCGTAAAAGCGATTTGTGAACCTGTTTTGTTACGTGTCAGGTGTTTCTGGATTTCAGTGACCAAATTCTGAGACAGGATTATGCGTCAGTGTGTGTGCAAGGGTTATACAGGCCATCCGAATGTTGTAGACTCCAAATCATGTAGCTTGACGAACAACGATCTTTATATAATGTTACCTGTTCCGGATAAATGATAAAGCAAAACCTAAAATTGAGACAAATTTACTAACAAAGTTTAAGTCAGTGATGTCATACGACTCATTGAAAGAGCGGTCAAAGCATATCCGAAACCCGGACAAATGACAGCCGACAGGCTGCATCAATCCATGCAGCCAACTTTATAACTCTCGGCTCAGACCTCCTGCATATGGTCGAGGAATTGAAAATTGCTGATGGTACGTCATGGAAATCGAGGAGAAGGAGCTGGATAAGGAATGGTGAGGACGTCGGGCTATAAATATCTGAAACTTGTACATCGAGTTTTATGCTGTAAATTGCCGGCCGAAAGCGTTGAAACGCGAGGGAGCTTAGTCATTTATCATGCGAATGACGTGTAGAGTGGTGGCTCAGAAACTGAGATGGGTTGAAGATCTTGGATTCAAGTAATAATACATAGAAACGGTATACTGGCTGCCAATAGAGACTGTATTCATTTTCTGAACAATTTTTGTGCACCCAATGACTGTTAGTATGTCTCTAAGGTGAGCTCAAAGGTGAGCGTCAATGGAGCGTCAACGATTTATAGTCTTACCCATTCTGCAATCACCCGGCTGCATAGTTGCATCCATCGAAAGAAGAAGTATTGGCCGTCTTAATAGCTAAAATGGCAAGCAACACGCTCCTTGCCCCATAATAGAAATGAGCGTCAACAGAGCATCAACGATTTCTGGTCTTACATCCTGGATAATAACTGGGCTGGGCAACGGCATTTAGTCATAATCATAATATTGGTGGCCTTTCTTGGGAACAATGCTACAGACGATATCGCTACTACCTCCTAAAAATGAGCGTCACCGGAGCGTCATCAATTTTGGACATTGCATCATTGAAAATCGAGGGGATTTCGCTGCAACATTGACTCATAATCGAACTATCGCCCACCTTTCTAGGGAAAATATGGTGGTGACAACATCGGTACAATGTCCTAAACATGAGTGTCAACAGAGTGTCAACGACTTTTGGCCTTGCATCATGGAGAATACAAGGATTGTGCGGCGACATTGCGCGATAGTCGAACTCCCTGCTGCCTTTCTATACGAACATGGCTGCAATAACATTGCTAGTATGTCCTGAAAATGAGTGTCAACAGAGCGTCAACGATTTTAGGCCTTGCATCTTCGAAAATCCAAGGGCTATGCGACTCTATTGATCCATAACTGAACTATCAGCCGCCTTTCCGAGCAAAAATGCTTACCACAAGATCGAAACAATGTCCCAAAATGAGCTTCAACGGAGCGTCAACGATTTTAGGCCTAGCGTCCTCGAAAATCAAAGGGCTATGCGACTACGTTGATCCATAACCGGACTATCAGCCGCCTTTCTAGGCAAAAATGCTTACCACAAGATCGAAACCATGTCCCAAAATGAGCGTCGACAGAGAGTCGACGATTTTAGGCCTTGCATCTTCGACAATCAAAGGGCTATGCAACTACATTGATCCATAACCGAACTATCAGCCGCCTTTCTTGGCAATAATGCTTCCAACAGGATCGAGACCATGTCCCAAAATGAGCGTCAACAGAGCGTCAACGATTTTTGATCTTGCATCTTGAATAATCCAACGGCAATGGAACTCAGATAACCCATAATAAACCTATCGGCAGCCTTTATTGGTAACAATGCTAGTGATGATATCGCGTCCGGCTCCAACAATTGAGTGCCCACACAGCGTCAACAGTTTTGGTGGAGGTTCAGAATGCTACACAGCGATGAACTGCATTGTGGTGTTCCTAAATCAAGTTTTACGTGGTCAGTCTTTCCAATCAGTCCTGGTATACTACTTCACAAATATGCATGCAATGTCTTACAGATCTGATTGTTTTGCTTGTAGTTGTAGAGTCAATATTTAAGAACCCGCAGTCTGCATTACTGTATCGTTACTTTCGGCAGTCTCTCAAGTCGGATCACCCCGATTTCAAATTCCTACAGCCATGTCAGACTCAAAATCTTTGAACACCTCATTACTCGAGGTTACGATCTCTTCCAAAAATGAACCTGTCTTTATTCGTGATTTGAGCGACCTTACATTCCAAATTTTCTTCAACGCTTGGTGGGCTTCAATGAATAATGGCTCGAAGCAGCCTATTGCTTGGAACAATTCTAGACATGCGCCGTCTTGGCGATTCTATTTACACTGTGGAATTGAAGAGACCGGCAGCCCTGGCATCATATGTATTGTGTGTCATCAAGTTCTTCGCCATCCATCAGAACACGGGACCAGCTCAATGGGGAAACACCTGCTGGCAAAAGCTCACATCGCAAAGTTAAACGAATTGACACAGTCAGAGGTTACCGAATTGACTAGTTCGACGGTCGATGAAACAGCTTTAGCCATCCTGAAAAGGAAAGGAAGTCGAGGAATCACAATTGTAAGTTCGCAGAGGAAAATCACATTTGACATCCAGTTTGATCCATACTGACCGCAATGACAGACAAAATGTTCCAAACTGGCAGATAAGGACTTTGAAACTTCCGAATTTCGCCAAGACACATGGAATCAATACCTCATGTTAGGATTTGTTTTGGCTCACATTCCATGGAATGCAATATCCAATCTCGAGCTACGGTGGTCATATAAGGCGTTACGTGATGATCTACTGCTGCCGTCAGCTACAACCCTGAGCAACATTTGCTGGAGGGAATATGCACTGACTGTGGATGCAATTAAGAAGCAGTTGCCGTCACGAAATAAAGTTAGTTTGGTATTGGATGCATGGACATCAACGAACAAACTAGCCATAACATCGGTCATTGGTTACTATATGGATCAAAATTGGGCATTGCGTGAAGTTCAACTCGCTTTCGATGAGGTTGATCACCTGTTCTATTCCTGTTTCGAAAGCTAATTAATGATGATATGTCAAGGGCCAAAATACTGGAGCGAGGCTAGCTGTACATTTGAAGGACGTGCTGGATCGTTTTGAGTTTACCCACGGCCGTGTGCTTGGTATTACGATTGACCATGGTTCCTCAAACTACTCGATGACACGTGAGCTGGATTCAACACTTGAGGCGTCTGGTATTGAGTGGCCTGCTTTGCGGAACCACATACTGTGCATGGCGCACGTCATACAGCTGGCTTTAGGCACATTCATGAGTAGTCTCGGTTTAAAAGGCCGCACCAAGTCTTGGGAAGCCCATGACCGCGATCAGCAATTTCGAGAGAACGAAATCTTAGACATCGGGACGAGTCACAGACTTCGAAAAGAGGGCAATGCTAGAATCAATAAGGTGTCGGCCATGAAACCAGCTTTAGCAAAGATAATTGAGAAAGTACGTCTTTCATGATATTTTGAAAGTCCTGAAACTGACCTTCATATAGCACAGAATGCTTGCTGTATTGATTACGCTGACACCTGGTTGCCGAAACGAGCTTATTGACTGTCAAAAAGCCAAAGTCCGCATTGCAGTACTTCCGATTATGGATGTGAAGACACCTTGGAACTCAACACTGGAGGTACTTGAGCAGGCCTACCTATTAAGGGAATTCACACGTGAGTGGCTTCAAAATCCATAATACACTGAAAACCGGCCATTGTTCACAACACAAGGTGAATGGACGATTGTGAAGCGTGTCATGGAAGTATTGAGGCCATTCCGATATTGGACCCTGTGGATGTCGAAGAGGCATACAGTCACATTGCATCACATTATCACAGTGTACAATGACATGTTCGATCACATGGATGGCATGATGCGGGCTTTGGCTAAGAAGAAAACACAATGGAAAGAAGATTTGTTCTTTGCTGTGAAGTTAGCTCGACAGAAACTGTCCAAATAATACGCCGAAGTTACTCCAACAACCGGCATGCTACTGATTTCTGCACATATCCTCGATCATTTCTGGAAGTTGCGATCGTTCAGAAAGTGGGACAAGGGAATGGATATCAATCCTGAGGACGAGACATCCTACACTACACAAAACCAGGAGGCCGTTTTGAATTATATGGAGAATGAATACTGCGCCAAACATCGATGTGTGCCGGTCAATAAACTCGAAAGCTTAGGGAGCACCAATTCCATTCCCTCCACAACGGCTTCTGGATACGGTCAATCATCCTTTGATCCATATGATTTGGGCAGCGATGATGAAGAATACGTAATGCCTAACAATGTCGCTGAGATGACACCAGGGCGAAGCGACCGCGCTGCGCATTTATTTACCGCCGCCAGGCTCTATTTGAATTCGCCTCCTGAAGCACCAAAGAACAAGGGGCAAATTGATCCAAATCTCAATGACTACCACTCCGACGCAAGGGAGATTAGCAGTACATAATGGATACTGGACATCACCAATTGGGGGCGCCAACAGGATGAAATGCACTCAAAGTACGCCGATCTCCCAATGTGGCACGCGACATATTCTCTATCATACCACATGGTGTCGGAGTCGAGGCCAGTTTTTCCCTTCGCTGAGATGTTATCGGCTGGCGGCAGTCAAAAACCACAGGTGACACCCTTTGTGAAAAGGTTGTAGTAAGACAGTTTGCTCGAGCCAATCACGGGACACTAGCATGCGCTGACCCAGAATTGCACACCATGACTACAGAAAACGACTCAGAAATCAAGAAAGAGGTGGAGGAAAGGAAACTGCACAGAATGGCCAAGGTTCACAACTTGTTGGAGATGTGGCAGGGCAGCCAAAACCTACATGCTACACAGAAGGAATCTCGTGCTCAAAACAAGCAGATGACTGCCGTGGGATACATTTCGGACACCGAAGAGATCGTCAAAGCATCCTGGTCACTCTTTCAACATGATGGTGTGGCTGCATTCAAATTGTCAGAAAGATCTCCTTTGCCACCACCTTTTTCTGCAAAGGACCTCCCGGGAGGACGAACTCAAATGTTAAATGTCCGCCGAATCAGAAGAATCAACCGTCATCCAGTCGAAAGTGATGAGGATAGCGGACCTGATATCATTTCGGACACCGAAGATTGGCTCAACCTGAATGGGGACTTAGATAATCCAACTGACAGCGAAGACGATTGCGCGTTGGATGTTGAATATGATATGGAGCAGGACAATCGCCTTGAGGATCCGGAATGCCCAGCGCAGCAGGATGTGAGTGCTGCGCCAAATTTTCCCGGACTGATTCGGCCTAGACGGAAGTCAAAGAGACCAGCTGAAAAGGTCTTTGTGACGGTCTATACATTTGAAACGACAAGAAATAAGGGAGTGAAGAAAAAGTAGGACAGAATGCGTCAATGTTTCACAAGCTTCTTTATGTATATTGGTTAGAGATATATTATGGGCGAATAGTGAACAGTAGCTTGTGAATATTGGTTGATAAACGGATGTATAGCAGGCGCAATGAAGCTTTTGGGAAGATACTTAAATTTTAGTCCTGTGAGAGAGAACAGTGCAAAAATGTTACTGCGCTCAGCTTTGCCACGGGGCCAAGTGTGAATCTGCCAGAGAGACAACCAATACGTCCAAATCATAATGAAACGTTTTGTCGATGACAGCAGATGTTGAATGCACAATACAGTAAAATAAGCGTCAATGGAGCATCAACGATTTGTGGTTTTGTAAGTACACTAATTAAACAGCGCTTTGGTTGCTGTTATGCATAACCGATATATTGGGAGCGGTGATTGGTAAAACAAAAAGCGACACGGTCACCGCCCCGGTCTGAGAATGAGCGTCATCAGCAAAATGTATTTTGGTCTCTGGAAGACTCCAGGAATGTCTGAGAGGATGTGGAGTGTAAACTTAGAAGCGTCAATTTCAGGATAGTATCAGACCCTAGGAGGGTATTCCAGCTGGCCTTCAGAGTAACTGGGATCTCTGACGACAGCTACAGGAGGAACTGGGATCTCTGATGACTGGTACAGGAGTATGATGGGAGTGATTGTGATAAGTTTGGGAGCACGTCAGAGCGCCGGAGAGAACTTTGGGTGCCCCTGGGAGTGACGCCGGGAATCACAAACACACTCTGAGAGATGCCTGCGATCTTATGGATATGCATTCGGAGGACTGCAGGCGTTATCTGAGACTCTTCGGATGTACATGAGCAACCGACTTCCCTCAACATCGAATATGATGCATGGATTATTGTTCATTACCACTTCTGAATCATACTAGCCGTCATCTTCTTCAACATTGTATTTTGTGCCTCGCTACATTAAGGAAACGAAAGAAAAAGGCGAGAGATTCAAACATAAACGCAGGTACACCGAAACAATAACCCAACT
>Ga0307512_10005361_pt1 | contig 13411 bp, 13 predicted proteins | sample 14_EM_MG_FD_200267 | JGI IMG/M metagenome (GOLD analysis project Ga0307512, IMG submission 200267) | Populus trichocarpa ectomycorrhiza microbial communities from riparian zone in the Pacific Northwest, United States - 14_EM | ecosystem: Host-associated > Plants > Roots > Unclassified | place... | reverse complement strand
TTTAGTCATAGCTTGTATCTGGCTTACTAAGTAGCTTAGTCATGTCCTTGTACCTTTAGTATAAATGAGGCTCACTGTTATCCTTAGGATGGCAAGTTGAATCTCCTGTCAATCCAGGCTTATTTCTTCTTCACCTCTTTCACAAGTGGGCTTTAGGACGTACTCTAAAGCGGGAACCACTTCCTCTATCACATCGACTACAACAAGTCACCAAGTTAACAGCTACACTGACTTGTCATTCGACTTCACATCCCAACACTGAGTCTTAGTGTTGCCCTCACTTTGTGGCGGTGACACAAATGATGAAGTCAAAAGGTGTGGTTCATCATCATAATATATTGGTTCTGTGACAATTGCACCGGCGCAGTCCCAACGAATTAACCTTGCATAGTCCTTGATAACAAGAATGCAAAAGATGTGGGTGCAGTACTGAGTGCCAAGTAGCAAAGTTGCGTAGGAAGTAATCTGCCCACAAGTCTCAGAACCGTTTTTGGTATCACAGAGGAGAGTATCTCCTCTGTGTGCAAAGGGATCGTAATCATGATCAGTTTTGAATTCAATGAAGAAGTCAACAAGACTAGCATTGAGACCATCCTTTTCCTCACAGGTGCGGTGGTACACAACGCAGTCGGGCTGACAGCCAGCAGGGGCTCGATGGTCGGTGACCTTGTTGGCCTTAGAGGACGTGTCAATGATAATCATCTCATGGAGGTTTGTATTGGTGAATGTGATCTGAAAAAATCAGATTAGGATCATAAAAAGCAGGGAAGATTTGAGACGTACAAGTGCTTGCCGCATACGACCTTCCACAGTGTTTTTGCTCATGTCACCGAACTTTCCCTTTTCGAATGAATCCAAGGGACCCGAAGGTTGAGGCATAAATCGATCCAGGAATTCTTCTGCAGGCATCGGGCCAATAAAGTAAGGGGACATCTCATTTGACAGCCTAGTATGGTATTCGTCTCGCATTTCATGGTTTTGGGAATATGTGCTTGTTGTGTTGCTCAACGTATGTATCGGGGTACTTTGCAGTAAGGGAGACAAGGTTTTGTGTGGCGTGGTAGGTGCGGTGTCCATGGTTGGTGGTAAATGAGATGTGGAAAATAAAAACAGCAGCAGCGGGGGTTAGCACAAGCGCAAGTGGGTGGGTAACGTGGCAGCCAGGCGTTTGCATCTGCCAATTGGGCGATGAGCTGATTAAGCTAATTTGTGGTGCGGCTGCCACGTTACGCAGTCGCCTCCTCCAACTGTGTTCACCCACAGATGAAGAAATGAACAGCCGATCCCGACCCATCCGCTTCACTAGGACGAGTGTGATTCTTTTCCTACCAAATTCGCATTACCGCCCCATCAGGCGACCTGAACAGATCCAAGGTAACCAAGGTTCTGGCTCTTCATCATCATATCTTGGCTCGATGTTTGCATTTTCGTCATGGCAAGCTGATGCCCTGAAGCTATCTTTCGCGTTTTTATGCCATTGTTTCGAATCTAATCCTTTGGTTGGCGGGCTGGAGGACTCGGATTCTCCTAATAAGTCATGCGAGGTGTCATCCACCTGTACAAAGTCTACACGACCGGCTACGTCGGAGGTTCTGATCAGCCCACATCAGGTACGCGCGCGGTACTACCATATCCCTAGTGGTTTCTGGATTTTCCTTTTCTTTCATTAGGCACCGTACGTGCTGCACTCGTCAAGGGGATCACATCGTTCGTGTGCAATACCGTCAGTCTACCGCTCTAAGGCTGTCAGCGCCTTGCTCGCTGCGGCAGTGACAGAACATGGATCCGGTATTATATCTCTTTCTTAATGATGACTATCTCTGCAAACTATCTCGATTTGGTACGATGTGTCGCATTTTCGTACAGGGGTCAACTGTGGTTCAACTTGCTACAGGCTACATGGCGTTGAAGAGATCATACATAGAGATCGTTATAGCTATAGTAGAGGGAGCACCGTAAATAGTGTTTCTATAGTCATCAACAGGCGTGAGTATGAACGAGAAGGCAGGCGGTAAATAGATGACATAGGACACTGATATCACTCATCGATCGTCGGCGTCGACTACAGTATTCCTCGTGACCACCCAGCATGGACGGCCACAGGACGACCAGAGAGCTCTCTCTGGGAAACAAACTTCCCAAAGGATTCCCGGACAGTTTCCGACGGCAAGGACCCCAGGGTGAAAATATTGTGTACTTCGGGTAACGGTCCTACGGGTTCTTCAGCAAGCTCTTGCAGGGCGCGCCCGACGCGTGGCACAAGTTCTTTGTGTAGGTACAGATTCTTCGACGCGGAAAACGGCTTTAACAGCTCCAGCCACTGGGCATTCTCCATATCGTCGTCCCACTGCGGTCGCACACTACCCTCGCGGATGTAGAGGCATTCCAACGTAGAGAGCGGGGGTAGGAACGAACTGCAGACCTGCGCCAGAGACCAGAGCTGCCAATCGGACGCTCCAGACTTGATGGACAACACGAGCGTTCTGCGTTCGACCGTCTGATCTTGCAGATACAGGCTCACCCTCGCAAAGTCGCCATCGAGGAGGATGTCTGCCCGATTTGATGTCCCGAGTACGTTTGTGCGGCTGAAGAATTGGAGGAGCTGCGGGGTGTCAAATACGAGCTGATGGAAGAACACCGTCCGGACTTCCTGGAGTACAGGGGCATCGATTTGCGCCACGAGGTCTTCGAGATATTCGCTGACACCTCTGAAATCCAATAAGGAAAGCGCGGGGAGGACAGTGCGGGTTGGCGGAGGAAGACATCGGTCTTCTTGACGAGGACGAGATAGAGGGGATCGGAAATGGAGGCGAAGTTTTTTGAGTCCTGATAATTTAGCTAAGCCCGTGACTATCGCCTCGGGGGGAAAGTACCCAGAATGGTGAATATCCTTGAGTGAAATTTCAACAAGCTGGCTGAACGACGGAAGCACCGTCTTCAATGACGGGAATGGGATCCCAATCAATCGAAGCAATTGCAGACTTGGGGCGGAGGCACCGAGGAACTCGTGGGGAAGCGCTGGTGCCGTGTCACAATTTGAGCCAAGTTCCAGACGCTCCAGCGCAGGAAACGGCTTGCACATTGCCGCCGCCAACTTTTCCAGTGCGCATGCGGGAACATCTGGGAGGGAGACTTGATGTACGCGTTCACGATGATAGAGTGAGGCGACGATGTCAGACGCCCCCTCCACCAGCGACCCTGGGTCGTCTGGACCGAAGATGAAAATGGGCAACGCCGGCCAAACCCGCAGTGTATCGCCCAAAGGCATTCCGGCCGTGCAGAGAAGCCGCAACCCCAGGTGACATGGAGACGCAAGTATGAGTTCTCGCCATCTTCGACACACGTGTACGAGCGTGGGCCACTGTTGGGCCTGCTCTTCTTCATTCACGTAGATGGTGAATACCTCCAGGAGGATATCGTCGGGGAGCAGGTCGATCATCGGGGCGGGATAGTCGGCGAAAGACATGTGTTGACCTTGTTCGGCTATTTGCTTCTGCGTAAGGCCAGTTTCTGTTAGGGACAAGCCTTCGGAAAGGCCATCTTTCGGCTCCGATGACACGGTAGTGGGAGGAATAGCTCCAGTAACGGTGGCTGGCGGTGGCCCGGGGGTGGCCTGAGGTGGGACACATACTTGAGAAAGGCTATACGAGGCATCGTTATTTCAGGAGTAGGGGAAGTAAGCTTTCCTCGACGTACGGACGATCACTCCTCGATGAGGACTTAGTTATTTTCTTCCATATCCGACCAAGCGCTGGTAGAGACCAGCCTTCGGAGTGGCTACCCATCAAATCCGACTGGTTCAACCGGCCAGGGGGGGAAGTGGTAACGCTGGGGGACGGTGGGGAAGCTTGATGGCGAATACGCATTCGGGAAGGACTATATGAGACATCGATTATTTCAGGGATGGAGGCAGTAGGTTCGCCTCGACGTACGGATGAATGCCTCGTCAAAGGGGGATTAACGTCCGGGGAAGGAGTTGCCAAGAGTTGCGTCAAAGGTCCCAACCATGGGGCGTAGTATTATATGCGGATTCGAGGACGCCCATAACATGCCGGGTTGCACGTGTACGCGAGACTCCGATCCTGTTCGCCCCATGGGTGCGTGTGTGTTATTGATGTTAACGTTAACGGCGTATCAGTGGCGCAACGCAGCCCGCAACGGGAGATAACTGGATTATGTAATACTGTCTCGTGATGGGGTAACGTCAATCGACGTGGCATCCGGCGGGTTATTTGATTTCATACAAGGCCAAGGATGCGCATCATCTCCCTGTGGAATTTCACTTGGCAAGTGCAAGGTTTGACCGATTATTACTCGGATGGCGATCGGATGGTCGATAGGATGCTACACGTGGTCCAGTCCATCACCGCCGGGTCTGCTTCCTCAGAAATTCTGCGATGTTCTATTGGGTTCAGCTGTGCGGGCAACGCGGAGGAAGTGAGGCGATCCGTCTGCAGTGGCGGAGTGGTAAGGCTGTGTGTATTGCTTTTGGAAGGTGCGTTACCACTCTGTAGCCTACTAACCTCAGGCTACTGTAGTACTGTAGTCTCGGGATGTCTAGAAGAGTGCGCCGGACCTTGCTGCTTGTGACATCACTGTTTGATAAAGTAAGCATTCATTCGATTTTTTCTCAGATAAGGTCAAATTGTCGCACCAGGTCTTTGTGTTGTAAGTCCTCTCAGTGAGGCCGTCTTAGGATTCTGCGGGCATTTTAAGGGGTTACGCTGAGTTTGTAGTTCGAGTTCCATTCTATTTAAATCTCGCTTGTATCGTTCGAGATAAGATGTCCTCCTCGGTGCGGTACGCAACTTCCGATGTCCCTGACATGATCCATCGCTGACACATGTCACATTTGGCGGATACGATTACCCAGTCATTATGAGGCGCAACGCGAACCCCCCCCTGGGTATCTCAAAGTGGCTGTTGTGTTCGACGCTATCCTTTGCTAAAAGCGGGAGGATGAGGCACGGCAACGCTGTGATTACTCCCACTCTTCCGAACCTCATCCCCTTGCTCGTTGTTACAGAAGATTAATATTGGTGAGGCAATCCAGCGAATCCGATCAATTTTGCGTCTCCCGAGCGATTTACCTTCGGGGTCAATCCTTGCGATCGCTGTTTCCTAGCGGTAATCCCCGAATTGTTACTGGTTCGAGAATCGTGCTAACGATAGCTTCACCGTTGAAGCGATATCTCACACGTGTTTCGGTGGTGATAAGGCGGTCATTCGCCTTGGCCCTTAGTACAAGAGGATGTCGGCATCAGTGTGCAGTGTCCTATCCCTGAGCATCAGCCTGGATGCAACATACGACAGCAGGTTACTTGACGAACGGCTCGTGGCCCACGAATTTGACCCCTGGGGATATTGGGCACATCGAACTGACCCTGAGACTACGGAAATTTATATTATTTACTAAGAGGCACCGGAGCCAACAAACCGTGCGCCCGGGCATTGGTCTGTAAGGTACAGATCGCCCCCGCCGGCGCATACGAACGGATGCACACGAGAACTGCAGGAAAACTAAATTACGAAAAATGCATCCTGCATACTAAGAGACAAAGGACATTCTCCGATCACGAGTCAGTACGGAAATCGTCTACGCAAGAGCAGGTATAAAATGAGTTGGGCAACCACAGAAATCTCGCATAGATAACGGCTCCCGGCCCTGGATGTCCAAATAGCGCAAGTGAAAAGTGTCGGAGCAACAAACAAGCAATAACAAGAAACATGAGGACGACACGCGATTGACACGCCCCCCGAACCGCCCAGGCTCGCTCACTTCTCACCGTAATACTGTACAACTCCATCACGCCATCCGGTCAAGGGCCGGGCGCCACATACAATTTCCAAAAATCTATCTTGAAATTGTCTCTATTTGGAACGATGTCGTAATTAACCTGGGGCGACCCTGAGTCCTATACGATGGACGAAGAGTAAATCCCAGTGATCACTCCGAAAGGCATTCTAACTGGCGTTCCAGGAGTAGAAAAGTGAGTGTATGGAGGATGACAGGAAGCAGGCGACATTAAATGTCCGAGACAAATGAGGACAGCGCCTGTCAATCATGAACCGCCTGCGGCAATCCCACCCAATTTCCGCTTTCCCGACGTTGGAGCACTCTTGGCCGTGGAACCGCCGCGCGGCGACGAACAACCTTAATGGCCTCCTCAGTTTTCGATATCTAGGACCCATCTGGGAAAACATTGCAGCGCAGGCTATACTACTATCCCCCACTCCGATGAGCACTTGCAGAGGGGCCATGGCGCGTAGCGCACGTTCTTCAGGATAGGCACAAATCTCTGACGGTAATAACTGTAATATTCCTAGCTAATGAGTGTTCTCCATGCCATTTTCCCAACGTGGCTTAGGACGATGACACACGAAGACGTCCAGTCGTTCCGCAGTGGGACGGGGAGGTAAAGTGGGCGAAAGACTTGCATCGGAGCCGAGAGCCACCAAAACAAGCCGCCGATGGGTTGCAGGCCTGGGGTGCGTCGATACGTGTCGATTAAGGATCCTGCTAGGGGGGTTGTCGAGTAAAGGAGCATCAATACGGGCGACAAGGTTGTCCAGGTACTCGCTGCTGCCCTGGGAGCAAAAATGAGTGAGGAAGAGAAGGACAGGCGTGGGAGAGGATGGGGAGGTCGACTTTCTGTGTCCGGAGGTGAAGTATCTCAACCGTGGACAGGCAGGTAGCCATTGTCCCGGGTAGACTGAAACCGGACTTTGAAACGTCCCAAAGGCGGAAGATAGATGCGGCCAGTGGCCTACAAAAGTAGCTTCGGTGATGCCGGAAATGGGACGTTATTCCGAGTTGACCTAAGAACAAACCTAGGGCGATCGTCGTCCTTCATCACTTCGCTAAAAGCTCTAGAGGTGTCAGCCGCAGGAATAGCTCCTATAACACTTCCAAGACACTTCGCTGTGGCGTACTAGGGAGCAAGGCTCCACACACGCGATGGCGCGCCAATATTAAGTCACGAATCCCGCCCGAGTCTTCAGAGGGGTACAACACAAAAAAAATACGATCTGTGTCACTACGAGCGCAGCAAGGCCAGGTTAAAATGCACCCTTTCATCGTGGGGCTCGCCCAGAACGAGGCTTTGAGTCCATTAGGGGCCTTCGCAACAGGGAACTGTCATTCGCTCATGCTCAAGAGCACACTTCTCATTCGGTCGATAAATCCAAATGAAATACATGAGAATGGGACCTATCATTGGAGTTGACAAGACGAGAGCACTACGAGAGCGCGGTGCCAGCGATGACGCGATGACGGAGCGTGGGTTATTCCAAACTCGACGGCACGACCCGCCCAACGAAGGCGCACGTGCCAAGCTCAAATGCATTCTCAAACCTGCCAAAGTCACGACTAATCAAATTATCAGCTGCACCAGTGTCCGACGGGAGGAATGGATATGAAAACGCGACGCACAGATGAAAATGCTATACGCCTGGGGGCACTACTTTCCAAGACGGGCTGCCCCGCTCTCAACGACTTCACGTCGATAGTCCACAAAACCACGCTCGGGTCCACGACATCCCTTACGCCGAAAGCATGCGGTCTAGTGATGTCGGATGCTGCAGGCGCTCGGCCACATCGACGTGCTTGAGCACCTCGCCCGATACGGCCAAGTTCTACCTTATCGGTTGCTGGATCGCTGGATCGCGTTTCAGAAAGCAAAATAACACAGGAAAGCCGTCAGCTTGTGGGATAGGTAGGGGAAAGATACGTATAGAGAGATGTCACACACTGAGACGAGTACCGCTGAATGCTGTCTCGGGAGTGTGTTCGTCCTCAATGGGACTGTAGGACAGCCACCAGCTGCGGCCGGTGGGCTCGTAAGTGCTGGCAACGCCCAAGATGTAGGTCTTGGTCAGCTCCTGGTTGAGTGCCGTGCCCAGGTTCTCCTCCGAGTCCGCGCTGGTGATGTTGCTGTCACAGACAAACACCGCTCAGCAGTGAAGGCTAGAAGATCGAGGAAAGGTAATCACAATATCAAAGTTGTCTCTGGAATAAAATGGAAGAGGACGTACACTGTGGGTAGCCAGGTCGAAGTGACCTAGCAATTGAAAGTGAGTCCGAAAATCGTTCTTGAAGGAGATGAGAGGCCGTGTTCCCGTGCGAGCGAGAACGCGCAAGAGATGTCGGCCGAGGCGAGGCGAGGCGGTGGCGGTGGTGATGGCGAGAGGCGATGAAGACGGTCGGATCCACTAGATATAGGCTCAGGTGATGGCGGAGACGGTTCTTCAGTTGGCGGAGGCAAAACGTTTCGGATGAACCGCCCTCGAGGGTCCCGTTGCTGGGGCTGTATGGGCATATAAAGGGTTGCCGAAGGCAACCAGAGACAAAACTGAGAAAATGGAAAAAAGAACTAGGCAGCGATTTTGAAAAAGTCGCTGCCTCACTGGGGCGGCCAAATATGCGGGTAGCTGGGTCGGAGTGACCTAGCAAGTGAGTTCGGAGATAGTTCTTGAAGAGGGAGAGGCCGCGGTCCCGAACTAGTAAGAACGCGTAGGAGAAGGTGTCGTCGAGGCGAGGCGATGGCGATGGCAGGAGGCACGGAACGGTCGGCTGAGGAGCAGAGAAACAGCGAGAGAAAACACAAAGAAAAACTTGGACTAGGTTGACGAGTGACGGTTCAGCAGACTCGGTTCGTCGTCAATTGGTCGGGCGAAAGCACACAACGCAGAGAAGAGGGGAAAGTGGGCCGCAGTTGCCTGGCCATGACAAGGCCAGACGCGGGGGTATTTATATGCATAGACAAGACAGTAGGAGACAAGTATTCTACACACAGTAAGTGAGCAAAAGGGGAAAAGTGGAAGACGGACTCGAAGTCGGTGCTGCCAGCAACAGGCCACACAGCACAGTAAACTATGAACAGCGGTGTCCGAAATACAGAAAAAATTACTGAATGCGCGACGTTGAGCGCGAGGGGGACGAGGGTGAGGAACAGTGCTGCGATGCTCGATAGTAGTGTTTAAGATCAAACTAGGGTGTAACGTGGAAAGCAGGACGTCTAGAGCGAAAGGAGATACACACGAAACCCAACCCATATACAGTAAGGTCCTTTCCAAAACGGCGATGGAGTCATTGGAGTCCCGAACTGAGCCTGACCAGCGAGGGGCTGTGAATGGCGCGAGCTATATGGAGCTGCGGCCTGCGCAGGGCGGTGCATACTTGGTGTCGATTGTGTGACGACGAGGGTGGAAACAAAGGTTTGAAGGGGAGATGAGCAAGGCGAGAAGGGCAAAGCAGAGAGGGCAAGACGGAGCTAGAGGGCCAACGTGGCAGGCTAACTGCTGGAGACGTCACGTGGTCGAATAGTACTCGTTCCGTTCCGTTCCGGAGGCTACAGCACGTTCCCACCTTACAATACATAATCATCGCACCCCTTCCAACGGCACTCTGAAGTGTAAGGCAAGAATAGGAAGTGGTGTATTCTTGCCTTACACTTCGGAACGCCGATGGAAGGGGTGTGGTGATGTAATGCCAGTAGTCGTGCTAGCCTCAGAAACGAGCAGACAGACTCCGCGCTGCCATATTTCTGAGTTGTAGCCCGCGTTCTCGATCTGAGTAAGTCTGTTCCCTGTGTGCGCTGATGAACACATGACCTTGCCCCTCGGATTGGCCTTCTCCAACGCGTTCAACATTCAACTTCAACGTTTTCCTTTTCCTCCCACATGCCTATCGCCTTCTCCTCTCGCGCCATCATCTTGTCCTTGTCCCTCTCGTCCCTCTCTTCATCCCCAATTTCCACCCTTGTTGTCAACAGATCGAAGCCTTTCCTCAACTAGTCAAGCCGCCTTGCCCGTCGCACAGCAATCCGCACGGCCAAAGACTCTCAGATCGCCCACATCGCATCAGCCAACGTCAAGACTCGAAGTCGCCATTGGCCCACGTTGCACGCGCTCCGCACTGCCCTCGCCGACCGTTCCTCGGTCTGGACTCCTCAAGATTTGGATGGGTTTTTAGGATGTATATAAGATCGCTCGGTTTTATTGTGTATGTTTCCTACCTTATTTCGTTTTAGACTCGCCTGCTCTCCATTCCCCAATTACTCCTTTTGACCTAGATTCTATCTTCATAATTCGCCGCGACATTCCTCACCCTCGTCGCGTTTGCGCTCGATGTCATGCACTTTGCAACTATTCAGTAAAAATTCTCGTTTTTCGGTCACCGATTTCTCATCGCATACAACGCCGCATGCTCATTCGTTCACTCTTCCCCCACTTGCTCACCTCCCTGCGTAAAAGTACTTGTCTCTATCATCTCTGCGTTGCATATAAATACCCCCGCGTCTGGCCTTGTCCAAGGTCAGGCAACTGCGGCCCCATTCCTCTCTCTCTTCTCTTGTGTGCTTTCATCCGACGCCTGACGCCTGCAAGCCTGCTGTGCCGCAGCCGTCGTTCTGATCTTCTCGTGCTCGTATCGTCTTCGCTTTCGCCGTCGCCATCGCCATCACCATCATCTTCGCCACTGCCATCGTCTACATCGCTACCACTCTTGCCTCCGTCATTGCCAACCTCCAACTTGTTCGACACGCTCGCTCTTGCCTCGCCACCGCCAACCGTCTCCGACTTGTCAACCACTCAAGACACTTGCTAGCGTCGACGCCGACACACCGACATCTTCGCTTCTCCCGTTTTCATCTTGCGCGTTCTCGACCTCTCGGGATCGTGGCCTCTCTCCTTCTCACCCTCTTCCTCACACCTCTGGGGATCATCTTCCGAACTCACTCGCAGACGCCGACTCTGCCCTACAGTGATCATGTGTACATCATGATCCTCTTCCATTTGATTCCAGAGACAATATTGATGTTGTGATTACCTTCTGTCTTTCATTGATCCACACCGGTCGTGTGAAGATGCGGTGGTGACTATGTAGTGTTTGGCGTAGAAGCCACGGTCGGGCTCCAACATGTCCAGCCACTCAATGCGGTACTGATGAACGACGATGGCCTTGATATGGCCAGGAGCACCGTGGGGCCTACAAGGCCCTGGTCGGACCACTCGCCATCGCTGTCGAAGTTCATGGCGTTGTCGACATCTAAAGTTAGAAAGGGAGCAGCGAGAAAAGACATCGGTAAGAGGGCTGTGAATACAGAGAAGACGATAAAGGCGTACCGAACGTAAGACGGGTTGTGAGTTGTTAGGATGGGAGGGAGGCCTTGCCGTTTTTCGGCCCAACTTTTAATAGGAAACACCTGCCATCAAGGCATGCTGGAGGCTGGGAAGCGAACACTCCCCCGGTCGGTGTGTAGCCTGGTGCCCCTACGACACTGGGGCCTTCCCCGAAGACCTGCTGATTTAGGCCATCTGCTTCTCTGAAAATAGGCCAGTGTGTGGGACTCGCCCTCATTGGAGGCCTACCCACATTGTCTTTTTGTTGGCAGCAGCCAGGTTTGAACCCGCGACACAGGTCCGGCGAGACGTCCAATTTACCCGGACGACGGGACCACTTTGCCACAGTGGCCGCCCCAGCTTTTCAAGTTTATATGGTTTCGAGAGTCTTGCAGTAGCACGTGTGTGCTAAAGATAGAGATATGCCATGGCCGCATCAGAGATCCGAGTCGTCTGAATCTGCGACTCGTCTGCACAGAAAAGTTACCTGCGACGGAGATGGTAGATGCCTGGCCGGCTCTACACACCGTCATTAAGAACAGTGGTGATAGCAACAAGGCAAAGCGTTGGAGACTTTGTTGCCGCACTGAAGAACAACAGTTGCATATGTGAAAGTCTCGCTCCCACATGTCACGAGTACAGAAGCCATTCCCGCAACCGACATCTCCTGAGATTGCGGCGAATGCCAGTGATGAAATGACGGCAATCGTTCCTTTCCTAACACCACGTCTACAAATGGGCTCCCAGAATTGAAAAAAAAAAGACCGGGGGTCGATTTTTTGATTCTTCTGGGCTCGGAGTCTTGGACTAACTGAAAGGCGCCTCTGGTAAGGGTATTTCTATATATGTATGATAAGATAAGTCCCCGATCCGTGAAAGAGGGTTTGAACACCCATCTTCTACATTAGACATGTTTAGAGTGGCTTCTTTGACAGCGCACGTCTTGGTCCTGCATCCTCATACCCGATCCGGATGGTGCCCGAGTGTGTATGTCCGTCTATGAAAGAGGATGGGTTTCTATATGACTTGGAGTAGTACTTTTCTAAGTGAAAGTTTACGCTTTGGTGATTTTCGATCGACATGTCTGTAAGGAGCTGAGTCGGAGTGAGCCAGCAAGTGGGTTCGAAAAGAAGGGAACGAGAAAAGAAGGCCGTGTCCTAAAAGCCCGAGAATGCGTGAAGGAACCATGACGGGCGTAACTCAGCGTAGAAGCCTGAGGCGGAGGTACGCAAACGAAAGAAGAACGGGAAAGTTGGGCTATATTTGCCTGCCTTTGGCGAGGCCAGGAGAGGGGGTTCAAGTACACGCGAGTCCAAGACAACTATTCCCTGAGTCAGGCGCGGAGAGGGGAGAAGGGAAAATGGAAGGCGAAGACGGCCCTGCCGGCGACAGACCCACGCGGCGACGTTGACGAAGGAAATGCTACTGAATCGTTTCTAGGAGCGCGACAGCGACCGCGTAGACGACGAGAGTGAGGAGGAGGCGGGACGTTCGATGGTAAAGGGCTAAGCCCATCACTGGCATTGGCAAAGCGAGGCAAGGAATACAGCACAGTAATTAATATTGTAATTCGTAGCCCTTCGTCTCCTTCACCATTATGACATCATAGCATACAGAATTTTCTCAAAAGAGGTGACCAAGTCTGGCAGCGGAGAAACTCAAACCCGGAGTGCTTGCGACAGCACGATAAGGCAAGAATAAGGTGCTAGTATTTGGCGTTGCGCGCGATTCGGAGAGCAACGTGCACGACGTGGCCGATTACAACGTTAGAGGGCGCAATTGAGACTAGGGGCGCACATATTCCCATTTTTCCTGCGCCGCCCAAGTCGTCGCATACTGAAATATCTTTGGTGCCTCGTGTCTCCAGCTATACGCAAGGGGGAAATAGCGTCGTAATTGCGACTGACTCGAGTGCGTCCCTTGCGAGTCTTACACAACCTCCCCTCCGGACCCTCCTGTCTTCAAAGTCGATCTATTAATCAACATTCGCCAATACATTGAAGAACATTACCAACTGTAAGCGGGTTTCTCGTCCTATAACACCCTCCCTTCCCCGCCACTAACCCAACAATCAGACTAAAAAATGGGGGTTGACGCGACCCATCTTTGCTTATGCATCGAAGATTTGGCCAAGGTATCGCTGCACGTGTTAGACCCTGCCCGATTCGCGCCGTACCTTGCGGTGCACCTGCTCCCGCAGTTCGCGCACCCCACCGGCAGCGCCGCGTTCTGGTGTGACGGAGCGGAGGGGCGATGCGTCGAGATCGAAGTAGCGTGCACGGGGGGGGGG
>Ga0307512_10005360_pt1 | contig 13413 bp, 13 predicted proteins | sample 14_EM_MG_FD_200267 | JGI IMG/M metagenome (GOLD analysis project Ga0307512, IMG submission 200267) | Populus trichocarpa ectomycorrhiza microbial communities from riparian zone in the Pacific Northwest, United States - 14_EM | ecosystem: Host-associated > Plants > Roots > Unclassified | place... | reverse complement strand
TCAATCAAAAATTAGTGCGCCCCTTGAAACCCCCCCCCCCCCCCCCCTCCCACCACCACCATGCGGCGCAACTCCGCTAGGATAGCTGCCCCTCGATCCCCATCGGCGCTCCTCAGCCTAGATTTACTCACTGCTATATCCTTCCGAGGTCAATTCCGCCCCTTTCAGCGCTTCTCCACTGGGATAGGCACTCGATAATCCCCTCTGTCATGATTTAGGGCTCCTCTATTTCATTCCGCACTCTATACCCCCATTTCCGCACTCCTCAGCCTGGGATGGGTGCTCCCCAATGCCCACCGGCGCTGCTCGGTCTGGGTTGTCGCACCAATATTGGATTCCGCACTCTGTACCCACCCTCCCCCTTGTCGGCGGTCCTCCGCTGGGAGAGCAATCCTCAATCCCCATCGGTGCTCCTCTGCCTGGTTTCGCACTCCTTTATTCCATTACTCACTCCTGACCCCCCCCCTTTTCGGTGCTCCTCCGTGATTTTCGACACTTCTCAATCCCCATTGGCGCTCTGCAGCATTGATTTGGCACTCTTCTTGTTCATTCCGCGCTCATGCAACACAGCACTTCCCATCTCGCACTCCTCTTGTCCCTGGTAGCTGGTCCCCTTTTTCATCCGACTATATCATATTGCCTTTCAAACCCCAATTTAGATTCGCAGTTAGCTAGCATCTCAATACACCTTTGTTTGATATCACAAATCGAGCCAAACGACATTGGAATTCAATTTCAGCCACTCGCCAGGTACGAATAATAAGCAGTTACAATGAGCTCCTCCTGCTTCTTTGCGTGGTTGAAGAATTATGTGTTCCTGCTTTTGTTGGCCCTGATGAGATGAGAGAAGTAGTGGATGACATCAACACCATGTTTGATTGATATCATTTGACTGTTTAGTCGGGTTATTGTTTCGGTGTACCTGCGTTTATGTTTGAATTACATGCCTTTTTCTCTGGTACCATAATGTAGCGAGCCAATAAATACAGTGTTAAAGAAGATGGTAGCTAGTATGATTCAGAATTGATAATGAACAATAATCCATGCATCATATTCGGCATTGGGGGAAATCAATTGCTTGTGGACATCTGGAGAGTCTCAGATAATGCCTGCAGACCTCCGAATGAATATCTATACGAACCAAGGCATCTTTCAGAGTTTGTTTGTGATTTCCACATTGGTTTGGCGACAGTTCCAGGTGCACCCAAAGTTCTCTCTGGCGCTCCGACGGGTTCCCAAACTTATCCCAATCACTCCCAGTTACTCCTGTACCAGTCATCAGAGATCCCAGTTACGCTGATGGCCGGCCGGAATGCCCTCCTAGGGTCTGATACTCTCCTGAAATTGACGCTTCTAAGCTTACACTCCACATCATCTCAGACACTCCTGGAGTCTTCCAGAGACTAAAATACACTTTGCTAATGTGATCGGAATTGGCAGGAGAGCTACCATTACGACGCTGTGCATTGAGGGTATCGGGTGGATCTTCGAAGTGAAATTGCCAATTGTCATATATACAGGCCACTCTTTCTTGACGCCAGCGACATTGGAGAGATGTGTTCTGTCGGACATGAAGATCGAGGAATCCAGTGAATTCCCCACTCGGAGAATTGACTTAATGTCAGTTAGCACGTCATCATCCTCGGGTATCGCTCCTGGTCTGTGTCCCCCACCACCAGTCTGCAGTGTGCATTTCGGTATAGAGGCGTTTCAATGGTGTATCGCTGTTAAAGTCATGCTGAGGGGCGTCAATAAGATGCTGGGTGTAGGCTCACTGCCGCATCCACCATCTCATGCTTTTGATGATGTCTCAACTCCAGCATTTGATAGGGTGTTGGTGAATATCATCCCATCTCAGGTGCTCGAGAGTGTGTAGTTCCCACTCACGGAGAGACTGATCATCAGCCATGCTAGCCACGTGCTTCTGAACGCCATCCGCATTTTTGAAGCTTGGGAAACGCAGAGCGGTGTTTTCTTCCTTCTGCACATTGTCACAGTACGTCTTCATGACCTTCTTCTTGATCCCGCACAGGATATATTTGTACTCTTCACATCTGGCAAACTGGTAGTAGCCTTAGGGATTGTTTTGTAGGTTTGTCTCAAGGCAACCCTGAGCGTCGCGTTCCCATGGCTCAGCAATGTAATCACCCAGCGGAGCACCGGCGCCTGGGTATGTTTTGGTGCACGGCAGAAGAGGTGGCAGTGGTTGAGACTCCGAGTCTGCGATGTTTTCATGGTGTTCGAGGTAGGGCAACGCGTCCAAGTCTTCAACTGAATCTTTGTTAGTGTAGAATTCACGATGCTGCGTGGGTTCAACGCATCGGTGCGTGTTGCGAAAAGTCAGATTCTTCTGGCATGCAACTTGAAGGTGTTCAGGATGGTGTAATTTGATATGTTTAAGTCGCCAGCTGTCTGAGGTGAACTTCTTTCGGCATGCAGATTCAGGGTAACGGGATGACGTCTTCTCCGGCATTGCCAACGATACTCGAGTAGAGGAGTATTCACTGTTCAACGGGACGAAAGTTGGTGCTGGGCCTGAGCAGTCTGGTGTGGGTATAAGCTCACGATACTTTCAGCTCTGTTGACAGATTCATTGAGCCTCAACACAATCGCAAAGAGGATCGTTACATGCTAAGAGTTGCCAAAACACTGCATGCGCAATGTCCCATAATACTATGAATATAATAAAGAATATACCCTGCGCAATCCAGAAACCTCGTGACGCGTGTAATAATCAATGCCTGGGATAAACGGAGTAGTACAAAGGAAACGAACAAGCCCACAACCCCTAACCCAAACGAGCCGGAATTCAGAAAACCCCAAGCGAACAAAACACCTCCACGTGTGCCTTGATCAGTTCCTGAGATGAATAGTTAACAGCAAAGAAACTCACAAGACAAGAACACGACTCTAACCCAAACGCACGCCTGCTCCGCAATGCATGGACTGGTTCACCCCTCGCCTACAGAGCGATCCAGGCACGCCTTGGGGAGAGGGATATCAGGGTGAGGGACATCAGGGAGACCGACATGGGAGAGACTGTTGCCACCTGCCGATTCACCGAGTAGCTGCTGATCCATGTCGAGATGGGTGGTGTTTCCGGCAGCCTCAGCTTCTCGCAGAGTTCGTGCTGCCGCGCAAGGTTTTTGCGGCCTCACAAGCCCCAAATGCTCCAGCACTCTGAGGAGATGAGTTTCTGGAGTGTGTGGTAGTGAGCGAGGCGCCGGGGTTTGTTGCCGTGGGGTAGGTGCTAGAGGTTGTGGCCATGGGATATACTTGCACATCTCCTGGCGTTGCCCAGGTAGCACGGTTGGCTCATCGTCTACCATGGTATCTGCATTGTCAGGCGATGTATTTACCATCTCTCCCTGGCCAATCGTCCAAGGTTCTTTGCCATCATCGTCATCCTCATCCACATCCTCCTCCTCCTCCTCCTCCTCATCTTCCTCCTCTTCATCTTCCTCCTCTTCATCCTCACCATCCCTTTTCATGTCCCCGTCGCTGGCTAAATCAACACCATATGGTGCGTCCACATCATCCTCCATGCACATATCCACATCAGAAACATGTTCTGAGTCATATTTGCCGTCTGACTCCTCAGTAGAGTTGGTATCATCATCTGAAGAAATTCACAGGGCGGCTGATGCTTCCGGCTCCAAATATACCCACTCTACTTTGCCCCCCATGTCCCATTCCCCTTGCTCCCTGTAGTGTCTCCATCGCTCTGCGAGCTTTCTCTCCCAGGGGTTTGTTTAACAAAACATTTCCCTTTCCTGTTCCCATTCCCCTTCCCCTTCCCCTTCCCTTCCTGAGTTGCCTGCCCCTTCCGCTTCCCGTTCTCAGTTGCCTTCCGTTTCCCGTTCTCATCCATTGCTCCCTTCCTTTTCCCGGTTCCATTCTCACCCCCATGGGTGTCGTCCTAACCCTTGCGGTCATTATTGTCTTTGCCATCACCAGGACGGCTCTGTCCACAGCTCGGCGCTCCGGGATCTGCCCAGTTCTCATTATCCCCATCCTTGTTGATCATGCCATGAGAACTCAGTGGTCTAACGACCAGGAAGTCCCCTGGTTTGTACTGCCGGCAGGTTGGTGGCTCAATCTTTCCCCTGGAATCATCGCTACCATACCAAGAGAAGCGCTTGCCAGTGCCTTTAATCACCCCTGAGCTGGTTGTCTGAGAATTGGAGTGATCCCTGAAGGCACGGGTGTTGTTCCATCTCCAATTGTTCATATGGTTGCAGGTTGTGTCACACATTTGCCCCATATATGAGTGAAAGGGAGCCCACCACTCCGAAAAAGGCAAGCTCCTGCTCCTGCGGCGTGGCCAACCTCACCAGGAATTATAAATCTGGCCGGTCGTAATGCTATCAAGAAAGATTATATCATAGAAGAGATCGGATGCCCGCTCATCCTTGAGGCTGCAAAAGTTGTATATCTGGATGGGTCCACAGTTGCGTTCCGAAAAGAATCCCATTATACGGTCCCGATCCAACGACTGGCGTTGATTTACAACCGATGTCGCCATCTTTGCCCCAGCCTTCCCCTTGCCTTTGCGGCTGCCCTCTGGTGACTTCACTGTGAGTAGATAATGAATCTACATGGGAAGCGTTAGCACGATGATACTGTTGCATATAGCCGAAGGAAGCCCAGAGGGAAAGTACGAAGTTGTGCAGGTTATTGGGTGTGTTTTGAAATAAGAGGCGTTGTTTTGTTCAAGTCATGTGATGTCAAGATAGCTCAAGATTCGGGCGGTGTGTTTAATACGGAAGGAAAAGAGAAAGTAGGTGTCGGCGGGAAGAAGGGATATATATACTCAAGTTCCAGTGATTTCTTGGTACAACTGGTGAGATATGATAATTTTGATTCATATCCTGCGTTGTATTGGTTAACAAACACACAATGGCCCAGCCTTCATCTTGAATAACCACCAGGCACCTCATGAACAACAAGCCTCGAGACGAGATTTAGTACTCGCGGTGAGGACAGCGTACAACACTGGGCATTGCATTTGCATCACACACCACTTTCACCGCTCAGACCTGGTGCATGTCGTAGCAAACTGAGTAGTACTCAGGTTGTCCCAACTGTGCAACCATCCAACATGGCTACCAACACGCCTAGCAGTGGAAAAAGCATGCACAACTAATGTCATAGAATAAAGAATATGTCATTGTTCGCTTTGCGATGGTTTTAGCTCTGCCAAGAGAGGATTTCCACTGCGAAGCTGATGGTAAACACAATCAATGGTTCGAGGTATCGTGCCAAGAATGAGTGCAATGCTATGATAATCGGGTGAAGATGGCATAAACACCCTTCAAGCAGTGCAAATAGACCTTCAGACGTTGCTGTAATAGTGAATATCAATGCTGAGTTTAATCTGATTGTAATCTGATGCTAGTAAACCCCACAATTGAGTGCATTTCAAGCGATCTCATCCCCGAGTATTGTCATGGGCGATAGTGATTTAAAGTCTAGCATGGTATACACTCTGCCTCCCATTGTTTTCGAATCCCTGCGTGGTCACTCAAATAGGTGTCTACCTCACCTGCCGTTGCACATGCATGCAGAAGAAATGATTCCTACATTCTTCACTTCGAACATCTATATCGGGCTATTCCTTCCCAAAGCACTCACCCTGACATTACTCTGGTCGTACGAAATCTTCAGAAACAACAAAAGGGTGGGCCCTCAGGGAAGTCTCGGCTTCCCCATGCTAAGAGAAGCGTTTCCACACGGGCTGGCAAGAGGTATTCCTCTCGAGGAGGGGGTTCCACGGCCACAACAATCCATGGTCAGAACTCCACCCCCTCATCTTTGCTGAACAATTTTGGCACGGCAGATATTACTCAACACTTGACTTCCATCCCGTCCAGGACACAGCGATGGTCAATACATTCTCCGACCACTACACTAGGTACAAGCAGTCGTAGCACACCAGCACCCGGAGGAATGTCACAGGTAGAATTCACGTGTCACGTTGTATCCAGAATCACATCTGGCATTGCTAGCACTCCCACTCCTCTCAGCGGTCTTGAATACCTGCCTACCCCCAACCATAATCCAAAAGCCCACGCGACCATTCCAAATCCACTGCAAACACCAGCTACAGAAATGAATCAGAGACTGAGGCAGTGGCAATTGCAACCGCAGGCGGTGTCTACACCACAATCAATGGTCTTTGCCAGTGGCAGCATCCATCAATTTGGTCACTCGGACATGACGCGTCTTGTATTTGCAAAGGGCAGACTCCTGGAGCTCTATACAAGGAACAGATGGCCGTTTATGCGTGCAAGCAACTTGGAGATGGTAAGTTATGCAACGCGACGTGCTGCGAAAGCATCAGCTGAAGCTCCACACTGGCAGATAATATAGAAGTACTGGAACACCGCTATGCAGCAAAACAACATTTGGTCCATAGCATTTGAGGCATGCACAGAGGAGATCGTGAAAGAGGTATGCTAAAGCAACGGCCCACGTTGGATATTACATGCTCAAACCGGTACCAGGTGTGAGCACAAATCGTCAATGTTAAATCCCATTTCATTCAATCAGCAAGGGACATATAGCAGAGCTTTATGATCTCCACTGCTTTGAATCTGATGCAAAGCATCTGGAGTTCATTGATTCCTTTCCGGCAGGCGACAAGTATCTTGTTCTTGTGGCAGATTGTGTGGAAGGTGGTGTATGCGGTCCAAATCCCACGAAGAGAGTATTGAAAGCTTCTAATGAATGGCCAGCATGCACTTTGTTCCTGGCAGTAGCAATCACAGCATATATCTACCTCAAGTTTTATCATTGGGCGAACAATGGCGGTAATTATCCTGATGGATTTTATAATTCCATGATTGATGACAAGGACGGCCATTTACCCTCACCACTGATCATGTTTACCTGCACTGCGTTGCACCATGCTCTCCTGGAGTGGCAAAAGAACAAAGGTGTTCCTCTGAAAGCTTGCAAGTCAATGCTGGAAGCGGACAGACCTGATTGCTCGAACTACTTCAACTACAAGAATGATGGTGGTAAGAATGCATCCTGCTGTGCTGCAATGGGTCGCAAGTTGTCAACATTGCCTGGTGTTGCAGACACGTAAACATTCTTGATGAATACGTGGAACGCACTACCAGAGAGCTACCAACAGTGGGTGTATACCATCACTCTTGCTACGGTCAAGTGTCAGATATACTAGGTGGAGAACCCAACCCATGCCGAGGTCATCAGCATGGAAGCAGCGCATGTTGACAATGCGATTCTTCTGGACTATTTGTCCTCTGAGGTGGCCCTTGAGGAGCCCAAGATCAGCAGCACTGACTCATATATCTTCATAGTCAACAATTGAACGGATGATGAACTGCATTTCAGGATGCCAGGGGGCTGCGAGGATTACGATGATGAAGGTGACGAAATTGACAAGAGCGATGCCATCCCCACTGCCAGCGCGCGATGATGGGCCGCAACCGAACTTGAGAGATTTGACCTGGGAACCAGTGATGTCGACGGGTATGAGGAGGATGATGACGACGATGCGGATGCTGATGAGGAGGAAGCACCATCGCAGGCTAATGATGGATCAAAGCAGATTTCAGAGGACTCAGGGCATAGTTCTATAGACTGAGGGCATAGTACTAGAGAGTGCGAAGATTGGACAATATAATTCAGACCTATGAAATACGATAATGGCGAAGCAAATGAAGCGGAATGTGATGTACTCGATGAGAAGAATGTATTGTAATAAGTGAGAACATCTCAAAGTTGAACATATATGGGAGAATGCGGCATCCAATGAATAGCGATAGCAGGGAGGTAAAGTGTTGCACTCAGCCGGAGAATGGCATAAACCGCGCTAGGCGATGGGAAAGTGGATACAGCATGACTGGAGCCCCTGCGAAGAGTGTAACACACGTGTTATTCTGACGGTGGGTATACGTCAACAAAATCTGGACACAAAGTTCAGGAAGCGTGACACCGGGGCGGGAAGCGTCCACAGGATAATATACAACGCGACGCGTTGCAAGAATAGGAGGCATGGTATAATAGCTGCCACGAGGTAGGCCTCCAACGTGACCTGTCGCGTTGGCGGTGGGTCGCGTTTGATTCACCCTCAGAGAGTACAAGGTTCCGTCACAGCCGTCAGGGCCGTCCGGATCACCCGGGCGATTCTGAAGGAAACTAGGTTTGTTGCTGATGAAGAGTGCGTGAGGAACCACACAAATTGCGTGGATCTAGGAAAGCTCAGCATGGGTGGTTGGGACCAAGAGCTGGGAAAGATTTGAGTGTGTATTTCATATAATGCGATGATGTCTATCTACCCCGTGGTCTCCCACATATATACTCTCTGTCACTGAGTTCATCAACCCCGGGGTCTCCCAAATATATACTCTCTGTCACTGAGTCCATCTCCGTTATCCCTGTATCTCCGTATGTATATATATAGAGAGACTCAGACAATACATGCCATGATATGATGTAGCGAATCTTGTGACTGTAACAAAGTCAAATACGATAGACGAAATGCCTTGAGGTTGTGCAAACCTAAGAACCACTGCTGTGAGAATATGGCACCAAGTCTCCTGCAGAGCTTGCACAGAGGTCTCAGATGCTCTCAAAGTCTCCTGCAGACCTGTGTAGAGGTCTCAGCAGCTCCAAAATTTGAATATCCTAATAGTCAATCTCGTAGCATCCTGAATGCACCTCCATAACTGCACGTACTTTCAGAAGCACCTGAGAATGCTCTTGAAGAGTCTGAGAGTACATTGCAAAGCTCCGGGGGGGCCTGGGAGCATCTGGAAGTACTTCGAAGCACTGGTAAGGGCTACCGGAGTGTCTGGGAGGTGTGCATGTGGTTTCTGGACCGATTTAGATTTTGCTGATGAATATCTTCTCATGATCTTACACATTACCAGCACATCTTCTGACCAACACAACCACGCCACATCAGCCGACGTCGCAACACCTCAAACCACTTCCGTTTCATTACAAATTATATCACCACCATCTCACAACATCCTCATGCCATTTCCGCGTCTATCAACGTCACTACTCTTCCGCAACACTAATTGCTTCCATACACCCGATACTATTCCTTAGTACGATTCAATCCATCACTTGTAACTCTAGCTGTGACAGAATGCTGGACACATTCCAGCACGGTTGAAGTGTCATTTTGTCGTCAAGGATGCTGAATCGAGCGTTAAAGGGTGTTACGGGGGTGCTTTCACCCTAAGTAACTATACTCTGTAAGTAAGTACTAGGTACACAGCCGTAGATCCTATGTTCTATTATCCAAGTATGCAGAAAATGTATCCTTAGGAACCGACTGTAGATGATTCCTCTGCTTCTTAGATAAGGCTTCGCTGGAACCTTTCCTGATCTTGTATGTGTCAATGGATCGGATTTCCGCTAAAGTGATTTCCCTTCCCTCCAGGAATCACTATTAAACTCCTCGGTCTTCTTAATGATTCATAATGCCTGATCTGATTCAGAATCACTATGCTCTTGACCGCAAATAACGTGGATCTTTGTCTCAACTTGATATATCCTATCTGAATGAATACGGCCCAATCCGCTAGGAAATCTAGGATCCTCCTGGATATCTCGGGGCATTGCCGATACTGCGCTATCAGGTGGATTCGTGCTAACTGCATTGGCATCAAAGAAAACTTCCGATCGTATTTGAAGTTCATTGATATGGTCGATCTACCCTGATTATACTCCTATAATTGAAGATATCCACCCAATACTCTGTGCTAGAAAGATGTAATGATTATCTCGTGCGTAAGAGATAATTTTCTCGAGAGCGTATACAATAACGTCGTGATTGTTTTCGAAGGTAATCGTCGTTCATCAGGAGAACTTCGTCATGGTGCAGGGCTGCTGCTACAGAAAGCTAATAGATTCTAATACTATAATAGGTATCATAAAAACGCAATAATAAATAAGGATATTCTTCCGCTGGTAGGTATGGATGTTCTATTTGCTTCTTGAGCTTCTTCCCTTCATTGCCGGAACGATGTGATCACTTTATAATCTCTCAAAACCCTCTCCAGACTATGATATAAATCCCTCATGATAGCCACGTATCTGTACGCGTTACATTCATAGAATGCGCCTGGTCGAGGTGGCCACAACCCTTATCGTTTTCATGCATAATATCGTTTGGCAATTTGAAATCAGACCAGAACTTCAACTTGGACATCTTGCAATCGTATGTTTTTCGGTAGTTGGAACTCCCACCAACCAAGTTGATGGAGCTTATCCCCTCTTGAATCCCTCATGCACATGAGTTATTTAATTGCATCATAGATTTAATCGGCGACCAACCTATACTATCTCAACGTAGATTATTGATGCGTAAGCTCGTATCCGGTATGAGGTTACATTGCTATCCAGATCAATCAAGCAAATGAACGATGTTCGCTCTAGGCTCTAAGCCTACATCATTAATCCCTCAGTTACGTCATGCTATGGTCGAGACTATTCTCCTACCGGAACGTGCTCCACCGTATCCTAGCCCAATACAGGTAGGGGCGAAGAGTCCTCTTTATCGAATATTGACTACTAACTGCCGTGCGTAACCATTACGCATGCCCCACACAGTATCTTGGTGTGAACGAATTACCCACACTTCGCGCGACTAATATGAACTCCCGCTAAGTAGCATATTACTGATCATCTTGAATAATCCATGCATAGGTGTTAGGCATATCGTGAATATGTATGCATCTTGTAATCAAAACAAGTATCATTATCGCAGCTAGGAGACAACCCCTAACAAAGGGCCTTTTGCCTTGTTTCAGACATGTCCCACAGTGCCAATACGTCAGACTGCTGGTATGGTGATTGTCGAGGAGGGGCATCAACCTCAGAAGCAACCCTTGCACAAAGGAATCTACCGTCGTGAGCCTCTTTTCAGTGTGAGACCCACTTATATACTCCCTATAAGCGTGATCCGAGGAGCTGTACAACTTCTTCCGCTGACACTGCAGCCAGAGAGCTTGAGGTGGTACTTGAGCAACACGATTGACGTGAACGCTGTCAATTTGTTTCACATGTAGATTATTCGACTTGATGCTTGAAGTAATCTTTGCAGCGATATATAGAAATCTGATGAGTGTTTACTCTGGGTGTTTTAATTTTTGTAATGGGAGTTGTGCAAGCTTGTGTATAATCAATGTCTCAAGGGATTGAATAGTTAACAATATTGTTGGAATCAATAGAACTGTTCAAAAAACCGACGAAATGAATAAAATCTTGAAGACCAAGGTGGAAAAAACAAGTGCAATAATTTGGCTTAAATGACTCAGCACGGTTTTGAGATGTCATGACTACATGATCACAATATTGAACACGTCGAAGCATGGAGGAAGATTGCCAATAAGTTGGTCAGATGATTTGTTGAGAATGTGGAGAAGGATCCGTGCGTGGGGTTCATTTTGGGAAACAAATTTCACTTTTTGCTCATGTGCATTTGTGTTTGAATCACTCGCCTTTTTCTTTGATTTCCTCAATGTAGCGAGGCTAAAAATACGATGTTGAAGAAGATGACAGCTAGTAGGATTCAGAAGTGATAATGAACATTGATCCATGCTTCAAATTTGCCGTAGAGGGAAATCGATTGCTCATGTACATCCCGAGAGTCTCAGGAAATGCCTGCAGTCCTCCAATTGATTATCCATATGTTCCCAGGCATCTCTCAGAGTTTGTTTGTGATTCCTGCATTGGTTTGGTGACACTGCCAGGTGCACCCAAAGTTCTCTCTGGGGCTCTGACGTGTTCCCAAACTTAACACAATCACTCCCATGGTACACCCATACCAGTCATCAGAGAACCCAGTTACTCTTGTACCAGTCATCAGAGATCCCAGTTACTCTGAAAGCTGGCCGGAACGCCCGTGTAGGGTCTGATACTCTCCTGAAATTGACGCTTCCTACCTTACACTCCACATCTTCTAAGACACTCCTGGTGGCTTGCAGAGACTTAAAGTCTTTGTGCTGTTCGAGAGTGATCACGATAGTGTGGTTGTTCAGAAGATACGTTTTTCAGGCTGTCCTAACATCGTGTACATCAACATACTGTTAGCTTAAGACGATACTCGTAAGGTGATACTATCGATCAGTAACAGAGAACCGAACAGTTAGCTTGTGTTCTTTGGGTGCATCAGTAAAATGTATTTTAGTCTCTGGAAGACTCCAGGAGTGTCTGAGAGGATGTGGAGTGTAAACTTGGAAGCGTCAATTTCAGGAGAGTATCAGACCCTAGGAGGGTATTCCGGCAGGCCTTCAGAGTAAGTGGGATCTCTGACGACTAGTACAGGAGTACTGGGATCTCTGACGACTGATACAGGTGTACGATGGGAGTGATTGTGATAAGTTTGGGAGCATGTCGGAGTGCCGGAGAGAACGTTGGGTGCACCTAGGAGTGTCGCTGAACCAACACGGGAATCACAAAAAAACTCTGAGAGATGCCTGGGTTCTTATGGATATTCATTTCGAGGACTGCAGAAGTCATCTGAGACTCGTTGGATGTACATGAGCAATCGACTTCCTTCAACAGCGAATATGATGCATGGACTATTGTTCATTATCACTTCTGAATCATACTAGCTGTCATCTCCTTCAACATTGTATTTTGTGCCCAGCCACATTAAGGAAACGAAAGAAAAAGGTGAGAGATTCAAACATAAACCCAGGTACACCGAAACAATAACCCAACTAAGTAATCGAAAAATATCAATCAAACATGGTGTCGATGTCATCCACTCCATCTCTCATCTCATCAGGGCCAACAAAAGCAGGAACACACAATTCATCAACGGTTCAAAGAAGATGGAGGTTCTCCTTGTATTTGCTGATTATTCGTTCCTGGCGAGTGGATGAAATGGAATTCCAATGTCGTTTGCCTTGATTTATGATATCGAACACAGGTGTCATGAGATGTTAGCTAGCTGCGAACCTAAATGAGGGTATGAGAGGCAATATGATACATTCAGATGAAAAATGCGAACAACCAGTAGGGGAAAAGAGGAGCGCCAGATGGGGAGTGTTGTGTGGAAAAGAGGAGTACCACAAAAGGTGTTGGAGAAGCACAGAATGAAAAAGATGAGCATCAAGTTTAAGCTGAGGAGCGCCGAGAATGGGTGGGGTAAGGAGTGTGGAATGCATCATAGGAGCGCCGTTGGGAATTGAAGAGCTCCCATCCCGGGCTGAGGAGTGCGGATAGGGGGGTCTAGATTGCGGATTGGGATGGAGCAGTGCTGAGAGGAGAAATTGGTTGCGGAATGAAATAGAAGAGGTTCAATCTAGGCTGACGAGCTCCTACAAGGATCGAGGAGTGCCTAATCTTGTGGAGTTGCGCCGCAGGTGGGGGGGGGGGGGGGGGGGGGGTTCGGCCGCGGTTTTTGGTATGTTTTGTTAT
>Ga0307512_10005359_pt1 | contig 13416 bp, 11 predicted proteins | sample 14_EM_MG_FD_200267 | JGI IMG/M metagenome (GOLD analysis project Ga0307512, IMG submission 200267) | Populus trichocarpa ectomycorrhiza microbial communities from riparian zone in the Pacific Northwest, United States - 14_EM | ecosystem: Host-associated > Plants > Roots > Unclassified | place... | reverse complement strand
AACCCTAACCCTAAGATCGCCAGCGATACTCTTACCTATCAACTACTCTATTGTATTACCACATCCACGTGTGCAACCGTATCTTCTCATATACTCTGATACACGGCCATATACGGATATACGGCCTTACACTATTATCGCTCTTAATCAATTCGATACGGTTCGCTGACGGGATCTCGCAATTTACCCCTTCGACGTGTCTCCACAAAATAACGCGTTTTATCAATAAACATGCCTCCAAAGAACTTTACTAGAACTCAATTGCGCGTTGCTGACATCCATGACAGTGATGACACTCTCCAGACAGCGGCATCGATAGGCGAACGCGCTGCTCCAGCGGTTTTACCGGAGGCCGAGATTGATGATGACGATGATCTCGACGATGATCTCGGATATCAAGGAGACGAAGATAGCCCGATCGACAATGATATTGGTGATCTCCGTTCCCAAATTACTGAGGAGGATCGTCTCGACGTGGAGACTCAAAACCGGTTGATGCTGGAAATGCTGCTCGAAAATCAAGCCCAGTGGAAAGCCGAATACAAACTCCAACGGGAGAGGATGGCGGCTGAACGGGAACGAACGGCTGCCGAACAGGATCAATGGGCTGCCGAAGGCGCCGAACGAAGCATCACAGGCCCAAGACCGAATATCCACAAGATGGTTGACCCTGCACGGTACTGCGGCGGTGCAAAAGAGCTGGACCGATTTCTGGACGCGTTACGCTCGAATATCAACTCCCACGGCCACCTATTCGCACGCGGTGGACCCGATCACGTCAAATACACGATCCCTCTTCTGGACCCCTGGAGTAATCACCAAAACCCGGCACTCAGACAGACGGCGATGACAGACCCTTTGGAATGGGCTGGTGACTTATCTGCGCAATCCGGCCCATGCCTACATGACTTCGACCTCTTTTCACAGGAGATAGCCAAGGTTTATGGGGATAACGATCAACGTCGCGTGGCGGTGATTACGCTCATGCAGGAATACATACAACTTCAACAAGAATCAGTCAGAGCCCAAGTGAATCGTGTGAAAGCTAATTGGAGACAGGCTGGGTGGAATCTATAGAAACATGAGGAAGTCTTCTGCGATATTGCCTGGGCAGGCCTCCGCACCTCTCTCAAGAACAATGTTGGACCTCCACGCCCGCCTGCGGCAGATTTGACACCTTGGACACGTTCTTCGATAAGGCCGCGGCCTTGGAAGTTACACATGTTGAAAACAAGAAGCCACAGCAGCAGCAATAACAGCAGCAACAGCAGCAGAAACAGCCTACGGACTCATCTTCCAAAGGCGGCAAACGAGGCTACTGGCCATCGATCCCAGAGCTAGCCGACACCACCACTGCCACCACTTCCGCTCCCCCTGGGGTTCGCAGAGCCAAAAGTCAACCGCTTTGCCAATCCACGTCAGGATTCCTGGACTGGAACCAAGGCAATCCCAAAACTAAGTCGTGAGCCCGCATGGGCATAACTAGCACCTCCGATTCTTGAAATAGTGATAAGTGCTCCATATACTGAACCGTGAAGGTTGGCTTTGGACTCTCGCTCTCATGAGCCATTACGTGGCGGTTGAGGCCTAGGGTCGTGACGTATGCTGGTTCGTCCGCTAGACCAAGCCGTTTTCGCAGTCTCGGTGTCATAAAGATGCTTGTTGCGCTGCAATCGATGAGAGCTCGCACTCGTTGCATTTCCCCACTTCCATCTCTTATAAAAACCTCGTGAATAATATGGGACCTGTCCGGTCTGGATGTGCCTCATAAGTGCGGACTTGACATGTGAGCTTTTGGGCTCTCCATCAACACCCTTGACTTGAAAGCGATCCGATGCGTTTGTATGCTGTCCATTGTTGCCATCAAAGTCTGCATTGCCAACCTCTCTAAACCCAACTCCGCCTCGTCGAACCTCTCCCGTCGGGCCAGATGCCGAGAGAGGCCTATGAGTTTTTTGGCCGTTGATTGTCGAAAGACATCTGTCGCTTGATTTGGTGTCCTCCGTCCCTATTTGGAGCTAATGTGTGGTCCTGCCGTGGTGGGTTACCTCCTCGTGAGTATTTAGGGCAGAAGCTCGCCTTGTGGTTCGGCGATGCGCATCGTAAGCATTTGCCGGTAGAATGTCGGATTTCGAAGATTTCTGTTGGGACCCATGGTGCTGGCGGTAATCCTGACGATTGTCCTGCGTCGCCTGATTTGCCGTGTTTGTTTGTTCCCGATTGGCCGGACCAGGATCTACGGATAGGGAGGAGGCGTGTTCCGAAGGAGGCGGCAGTATCCCAGATATTCAAATACTCGGAGCAACTGCCATTGACGATCTACTGGCCAGTGAGCAGGTCGTCGGGACATTCTTCCTAAGAGTGGGAGATTGTACAGGGCTGCTGGGAGCGACCGGGGAAGGCATCACTGATGGTGGGTGCGATAGGCCCCAGGCACTGGACGGGCGAGCAGGGAACAGCGGCGGCAACGGCTAGAAGAAGGTTCCCAAGGGTGTACTCGTGTAAACGTTACCGGCTCGCTGAGACACGAAGGGAGTACCGGACGGCGGGGCTTGGCTCTTCCATGGGCGAACCGTTTTAAATCTGGTCTCCTGGATATTCCTCCTTACCGCTCCATCTATATATATCAGGAATTGAGAACTAACGTTTGCGGATGGAGCCGGCACAACGACAAAGATGGTGCCTACAGACGATGGAGGACATATCACGGCCATAAACGGAGATTTCGTGGAGGTTTTCCGTAAAACAAAGGCGGAGACCCTTCCCCCGCATCCGTCAACCGACCATGCAATTGACTTGGAGCCCGGCTATAACCTGCCATATGGGCGGATGTACAACCTATCGGAGTCCGAGTTGAGGACGTTAAAGGCGTACATCGAAGCAAACCTAGCCAACGGGTTTATTCAGTGGTCATCATCGCCGGTGGCGGCGCCAATTCTCTTTGGAAAAAAAGAACGTATGGAGGACTAAGACTTTGTGTCGACTACCGTGCGCTTAACAAGGCGACGGTGAAAAATCGGTATCCCCTTCCGTTAATTTCAGAGATGCTTGACAATCTGCGGGAGGCCAGGATATTTACGAAGGTGGACCTCCGCGGTGCGCATAACCTCATCCGGATCAAGGAACGCGATGAATACAAGACGGGCTGTCGAACGCGTTACGGCCAATTCGAATACCGGGTCATGCCATTCGGTCCAACAAACGTACCGGCAACATTCCAGTCCTATATCGATCATTGCCTACGGCCATACATCGACGACTTCGCGGTATGCTACCTCGACGACATACTCATCTATTCGACAAACGAGGAAGACCACGAGGAGCATATGCGCCAAGTGCTGCAGCGACTTAATGTATTCGACCTCTATTGCAAAGCCGAGAAGTGCCAATTCGTGGTTTCAGAAGTCGGCTTCCTGGGGTTTGTTATCACTCCCGATGGAGTCGGCATGGAATCGGACCGGATCTCCACAATCGAGGACTGGCCGACACCAAAGTCAATTAGAGATGTCCAGGTGCTCCTCAGATTCACCAATTTTTACCGAAAATTCATCCGGAAATATGCCAAGGTGACTCTTCCGCTTACAGAACTACTAAACAAGGCAGATAAGGCTGGCGAGTCACCAGAAGGCAGACCTCGACGCCAGAAGTCAGAAAACCGTGGGAAAGACAAATGGGAATGGACGCGGCAAGACGAATTGAGGTTCCGGAAACTGAAAAGGACCTTCACCGAGGCACCGATCCTCCAGCATTTCAATCCGGCCAAGCCGATCATTCTCCAAACTGACGCGAGTGGATTTGCGATTGCTGCAATTCTCAACCAGTACGACGGTTTCGGGGTTCTCAGGCCGGTCAATTTCTACTCGCGGAAGTGCTCTTCAGCCGAACAGAATTACGACACTTTTGATCGGGAGCTATTGGCCATCGTGGAAACACTAAAACAGTGGCGACACTACCTCAAGGGCGCCGATCACAAGGTTTTAATTCAGCGCGACCACAAGAATCTCGAATACCTCCAGACATCCAAAGTACTATCCAGAAGACAAGCCAGGTGGTCAGAAGTTCTTTCGGCTTACGACTTTGTCATCGAGTACCTGGAAGGCAGCAAGAACCCGGCCGATGGCCCATCCAGACGGGCCGACTACGAGATCGGCTATGAATGGCCTGTGGCACGACTATTGGCAACCATCTCAGTTGAACCATACGATGATTTCATGCCAGCAATTATCGCAGCCCAGGCTTCCGACCTTTTGGCTGCCGACGTCTCGGCGAAGCTGGTCGACCGACCAACGATAGAAGGCACAGATACCGCCAAAGAGGAGGGCCAATGGAAAGTCGTCGCGGGAGTCTTGACTTACGAGGGGAGGATATACGTTCCAGCAGTCGATTCTCTACGCGGATAAGTGATAAGCCTATTCCATGACAACCCTGAGTCCGGTCATTTTGGAGCTCTCAAGACTGCTGAGCTGGTATCTAGGGATTTCTACTGGCGAGTAATGGACTCGCGTGTACGTAAGTATGTCAGCGGTTGCGAAGTTTGCCACCGAATCAAAGCACAGCGGCACGCCAGGCACGGGATCAACATACCGTTGGAGACACTATCACGGCCATGGGACGGCGTCACGATGGACTTCGTCACCTACTTGCCAGAGTCAATGGCATCGGGCTACACCGGGATTCATGTTATCGTGGACCGACTGACAAAGATGACAATCTACTTACCGTGCCGGAAGGATATCGACTCGCCGGAATTTGCCCGGCTCTTCTTTGAACACGTCGTCTGCAAGCCCGGCGTCCCGGCCAACCTAGGCAGAGATCGCGGCACCCAATTTACAAGCCGATTCTGAACCCGGGTATGTTCTCACTTGAGTACTGACCATCGGCTCTCGACACCCTTCCATCCACAGACCGACGGGCAGACGGAGCGTCAAAATCAGACGATGGAGCGGTACCTCCGTGCTTTCTGCAACTACGAGCAGGACAATTGGGTCAAACTCTTGCCGCTAGCCGAATTCGCTTACAATAACGCGATACACGCGTCTACGAGGATGACTCGATTCTGCGTGAATTACCACTACCATCCGGTGATGCAGTTTACGGCCCCGAAGCAACCTTCTAGCCTGAATTCAGATATCCAAGCAGATCCTTTCGCAGCTGGCTTGGAGGAGACTCACCAAACCCTCCATAAGAACCTGCAGGAGGCTCAGGCCAATCAGACGAAATACGCCGGCGGCAAAGAGGTTGTTTTCGAGGTTGGAGATAAGGTCTGGCTTTCAACGCGGCACTTCCGGACGAGAAGACCGTCAAAGAAGTTGGATTAGCAACGGACAGGACCGTACACGGTAAGTAAGTTCATCAATAAGAATGCTTACAAATTAGACCTTCGGTGTACGATCCAGAAGCACAAAGTTTTCCACGTCTCTTTGATCGACCGCTATACACCTCCTCCCGCCGGCCAGCCGCCATCTGAACTGCGGCCGACAGGCGTCGACGACTCTGACGAATGGGAAGTCGACCGGATCCTCGACTCTAAGTGGCGCTACCGGAAGCTCCATTATCTCGTAAGATGGGCGGGTTACAGTTACGTACGGACTAGCTGGGAACCTGCGGAGAATCTCGGGAATGCGCAGGAATTGGTTGATGAGTTTCACCAAGAGCATCCGAGGAAGCCTCGACGATGATTGGACTTGGACGAGTGGGACTGGATGTTTTCTATGGGGTTTTACTATTCTTATGGATCTCGGGCCGGTATAAATGGCGTCGGCACGGGTTTTTACCACCTACCACTGGAGGTGGAGTTTCCTCGTGCACCGAATCCGCTGTGAGGCTGCTCATAGAGCACTGATCGGTTGTGGGACTTATTAAGTCGTGCTGAGCCGTACGCATTGCTTTTGTTTCTTTTGGTATGAGGTTTCTCTTGTTTATATCCGTATGTGGCAGCCCAGGGGGTCTGCTCCTCAAGGGGGGGATGATGTAATGGCAGTCATGATTAGGTTCTCGGCAATGGCACGGACGTGTCCAGGGCCGGGTAACCGCAACCTGATCTAGACGACTTGCGATCTCTCTGAGATCGCCAGCGATAATCTTACCTATCAACTACTCTATTGTAATACCACATCCACGTGTGAAACGGTATCTTCTCATATACTCTCATACGCTGCCATATACGGATATACGGCGTTGCAACCGTGGAGAAATTTTCAACTTCCAGTCGGAGAATGCCATTCTTCTTGGGCAAGTTCCAACTTCTGACACCAGGATTGTGCTCTACCTAGCACAAGCTCGGAACTTTCTAGTCGAAAGATTGAGATTGATGATGGCACATCCTATCACCTTGTGGCAGGTGGATTCAATACTATTTGCTCAAGAGACATTCTCAGCTTCCTGAAGAAGAATGCAATTCTGCTTGGGTGAATTTCAACTTCTGGCCGGAGAATTGAGCTCTACCTATCACAAGCTCAGTACATTCTAGTTAGCAGACTCAGTATTCAGCTGATAGAAACTATCTTCTCCCGGCCGGAAGAGTAAATATTAACTGCCTGGGGGAAATTCTTCACTTCCGGTCAGACATTATGCACTGCTGAATGGGAAAGTGTCACCTTGAGGCTGGCGAAGTGAGTTCGACCTAGCAGAAGATATGAACTTTCTAGTTGAGAGACCGATGTCAAAGCTGGCAGCTACTATCAACATCCGGCTGGAAGACTAAATCATATTTGTCGGAGAGAAATTCTCAACAACCGCCTGAAGAGTGCTATGCGTCTTGGGAAATATTCATCTTCCGCGCGCAGATGTGAGATCGACCTAGCACAAGCTCGGAACTTGCTAGTTGAATTACTGAGTTCAAGGGTGGTTGAAAGTATCATCTTCCGGCTGGAAGATACAATTAGTGTTAGCAAATGGTCCGGGTATCCCGCAAGCGGTCCGGGTATCCCGCAAGCGGTCCGGGTTTGGACCGGAAAAACAGTTTGGTTCGGTTCTAGACCCCTCCAACAACCCAACCCTGAGCTTCTTGGCGTTCCAAACCCGTACCCGTACCTGTCAACCTGCAGGTTTTGCCCTGTTTGCCTAGACCCGTCGGTTCCAGTCTCCGGTTCTCCTTTTCGGGTTTTTCTATTTATGGTTGCAGTTCCACATTTTACTGTTATGTGCAAAATATTAACTTTGGTACATCATTCTCTGTATTGGTTTCATTGGCAGCCTTTATACTCAAAACAAGGAGAGACATGCTCCCTGCTACATCCTGAAGTTGAGTGTGATCAAGTGTTCATCTTGCATCATTTGTAAGATTCGAGGTCCAGAATAGCTATATTGAATGCTAAGGCAATCATTCAGCCGGAATTTGATCAGTTTGCACATGCGACTGCGCCGACAACATTTGGAGAGCTGCTAGAGATACATGATAGTGTCAGCGAAAAATCGCAATGCCGCAAGGATCCTCCCGGGCGAGAGTAGCCATATGTAATGATCATGCCGCAAATGACGGTCCCACATATGCATATCGGCTGGCACAGCTGACGCAATACCCAATTCATCACCGATTAACAAATTGAAGCCTGTTAAGCCCGTAAGCGTTTACCACTGCATATGTCCTCCATACCTACGTACTACACAGGAAATGGATTGAGGTGAACTTATTGTATTGGCTCGTAGGTGATGTGTACACAACCTGCACAATATGTGTGTAGTGACAACATAGATCTGGAAAAAGTAGTTGGCGTATCTATTTCGATACGTCAAAGAATGTTTTTGATTTCACTGACTATATTGTAAGAAATGATAATTCGTCTGTGCATGTGCAAGGGTCATATGGGCCTTTTAAACGGTCCAAACTCCAAACCAAGTTGATTGACAACCGATCAACACAATATGGTCCTGCCTTTTATGGATAAGTGAGAATGCCCAATCTAAACTAAAGATGAAATTTACTAACAACGTTTGACTTAGTGATGACATACGAGTTATAGAAGGAGGTGTCGTTGCACGACGCAAATCTGGATGAATCACCACCATCATGTTCCATTCATTCATACAACCAACTACATTACTCCGCATTTAGACCGGGCGTAAATAGTGAGCATTGTGCAAATTGCTTATGGTACGACATGGAAATCGAGCGGATCGAACTGGATATGCCAAACTGAGTATGTCGGGCTATATTAATGGAAAATCAGGTTATGGCTCTAGATGCAGTGAATTGCCAACTGAAAGCGCTGAAATGTCACCGCGCTAAGTTATCCATCGCTCAGAGAACTTCTGTATCAGTTGATCAGAAATTGATACGCCATAAAGCTTTTGCATGCAACTGAGTATTGGTACCAATTCTTCATTGGCTGTCAATAATGATTATATGATTATTGAAGCGAGACGGGAAGAGCCCCATTGTTACAATCAGGGTCAACGGAGCGTCAATGAATTTTGGATATGTAAGCAACTTAATAGGAAGGTGATTTGCTCACTGCTATTCATAATCAACAGACTGGCAGCCTTTGTAGGCAAAGACACCGCGGTGCAGTAACAGCCACATTCTGATACTGAGCCTCAAGGTAGCGTCAACGATATTTGCTGTGGTTAGTAAGTTAATTGGAAACCGATTTGCTCACTGTTATCCATTAACAATGTATGTGGAGCCTTTACAGGCAAAAGGGAAATCGACACGGTAACAGGCACATTCTGAAAGTGAGCGTCAACGGAGCGTCAATGGTTTGTTGTCTTGTATGTAAGTCCATTGGGATGCCATTTGCTCGCTGGTATCTATAATCAACATATTGGCAGCCTTGATGGGCAAAAGAGAAAGCGACATGGTCCCATCCCCAGTCTGAAAATGAGCGTCAACAGAGCGTCAACAATTTTGGGTGTTGCATCTTGTATAATCCAAGTGCTGTGATACGGCATTTATCCATAATCGAAGTATTGGGACCCTTTATAGGAAATATCGTATGTGTCGATACTGCTACACCTCAAACTGAGCGGCAACAGCGCGTCAACAGATTGTCAATAGAGCATCAACACAGCGTCAACGGATTTTCAACAGAATGTCAACGATTGTAGGTGTTGGATCTTGTATAATCCAAGTGCTCTGTTTTGGCATGTACCGATAATCAACGTATTGGCCACTGTTCTGGGCAAAAGCGATCGCGAAATGGTCACTGCCCAAGTCTGAAAATGCGCGTCAACAAAGCGTCAACGATTCGATGGGTTGCATCTTGTGCAATCCAAACGCTGGGCTACGGCATTCATCTTGTGTGATCCAAACGGTGTGCTACGGTATTGATCCATAATGGAAGTGTTGGCAGCCTGTAGCAGCAATATCGTGTGAGTCGATACTGCTACACCACCAAATGAGCGCGAACGAAGTGTCAACAGAGCGTCAATAGAGCATCAACTCCGCATCAACAGAGTGTCAACAGAGTGTCAACGATTCTGGGTATTGGATCTTGTATAATCGAAGGGCTCTGCTACGGCAGGTATCCGTAATCATCGTATTGGCAGCTGTCCTGAACCAAACTGATCGCGACATGGTCATAGCCCCACCCTGAAAATGAGCGTCAACAGAGCGTCAACGATTGTGAGTATTGCAACTTGTATAATCCAAGTGCTGTGCTACGGCATTTATGCATAATCGATGTATTGGCAGCCTTTAGAGGCAATATTGTGTGTGTCGATACCATTACACATCAAAATGAGCGTCAACTGAGTGTCAACACCGCGTCAACAGAGCATCAACACAGTGTCAACAGAGTCTCAACAGAGTGTCAACGCTTTTGGGTGTTGCATCATGTATAATCCAACGGCTCTGCTACGGCAGAGACCCATAATCAACGTATTGGCAGCCATTCTGTGCAAATGAGATCGTGACAAGGTTACAACACCTGTCTGAAAATGAGCGTCAACAGAGCGTCAACGATTTTGTGTGTTGCATCTTGTATAATCCAAGGGCTGTGCTACAGCATTCATCCATAATTGAAGTATTGGCAGCCATTATAGGCAATATCGTTATTGGCAATACAGTTACACCTTGCAATGAGCGTCAACCGAGCGTCAACACAGCATCAACATTGCATCAACAGAGCATGATCCCAGAGTCAACCGAGTGTCAACAGAGTGTCAACGCTTTTGGGTGTTGCATCATGTTTATTCCAAGGGCTCTGCTACGGCATATGTCCATAATCAACATATTGGCAGCCGTTCTGTGCAAATGCGATCGTGATATGGTCACTGCACCTGTCTGATAATTAGCGTCAACAGAGCGTCAATGATTTTGTGTGTTGCATCTTGTGTAGTCGAAGGGCTGTGCTATGGTATTTATCCATAATCGAAGTATTGGCAGCCTGTATAGGCAATATCATGTGTGTCGATACCGTTACACCTCAAAATGAGCGTCAACAGAGCGTCAACACACCATCAACGGAGCATGAAAAGAGCATGAACACAGTGTCAACTGAGTGTCAACAGAGTGTCAACGCTTTTGGGTGTTGCATCATGTATATTCCAAGGGCTCTGCTCCAGCATATGTCCATAATGAACGTATTGGCAGCCGTTCTTTGCAAATGCGATCGTGACATGGTCACTGCACCTGTCTGAAACTGAGCATCAACCGAGCGTCAACGATTTCGTGTGTTGCATCTTGTATAATCCTAGGGCTGGGCTACGGCATTTATCCCAAATCGAGGTATTGGCAGCCTTTATAGGCAATATCGTGTTTGTCGATACTGTTACACCTCACAATGAGCGTCAACAGAGTGTCAACCCAGCATCAACAGAGCGTCATCAGAGCATCAACCCAGTTTCAACTGAGTGTCAACAGAGTGTCAACGCTTTTGTGTGTTGCATCAGGTATATTCCAAGGGCTCTGCTACGGATTATGTCCATAATCAACGTATTGGCAGCCGTTCTGTGCAAATGCGATCGTGACATGGTCACAGCACCTGTCTCAAAATGAGCGTCAACAGAGCGTCAACAATTGTGTGTGTTGCATCTTGTATAATCCTAGGGCTGTGCTACGGCATTTACCCTTAATCGAAGTATTGGCAGCCTTTATAGGCAATATGGTCTGTGTCAATGCCACTACACCTCAGGCATCAATGGAGCCTCCACAATGTTTGGTCTAGTAAATAAGGTAATTGGTAAGTTATTTGCTCGCTGCTATCCATAACCAATGTATTGCCATTCACTATGTGGAAAAGAGCAAGTGACACGGTCACGGCGCCATTCTGAGAATATCTGTCAACTCAGCATCATCCGTGGGTCGTCAATTGCTGGTGATGCAGATCGGGTAATGAAGTCATCGAATGGATATTTGAGCTTATAATTGAACTATTGACCTCCTCCCTGGTCAAAAATACATATCATTAAAAGAAAAACATGAATTAAAATAGTGTTGATCTCGCAATATGCAAAACATGCAAAATGTGATTACTGGATGTCGAATGATCGATTTTGATTGAGTACTATAATCGAATCGCAAAAGGAAGCATGTTATATGAATTTACAGATGGACCCGCTGGACAACCCGCTGGGAACGCGCCGAGTTCAGACGGGTAGGGAGATGTCGATGGAACCGTACCCGAAACGACAGTGCTGGTTAATTGACGAACCGGACCGCCAATCAGGCTCTGGTTCGGTTCCGTCCCGTACCCGGACCCGAAGTGACGGTCCAGACCTGTTGCTAACACTACCTACAATACTATCTTCCTGGGTGAGTGTGGCAACTGCTGGTCTGAGGATGCCAGTGTTTGTGGGGAAGTTTCAGCTTCCGGCCGGAGGATTAGTTTTTGGCTTGGATAGAATCCCACCTTCTGGAGGGGGGATATAGTACTCATTTGAACAGTCCCAACTTCCGGCCGGAGAATTCAGATCTGGCTAGCAGAAACCTCTAAAGTTTCTAGTCAGAGGAATCAGTCCAACACTGGTAGAAACAATTATCTTCCGGCCAGAATATTCTATATTATCTGCCTGGGAGAAATGCTGAACTCCCGGTCAGGGCATACAATTCTGTTTGGGAATGTTTCAGCTTCCTGCCGGAGAATGGAAATGTAGCTAGCTTCAGCTCGAAACTTTCTAGTCGGAAGACTGAGTTCTACGATGGTGGCTACTATGATCTTCCGGCCGGATGATTAAATATCACCTGGGTGGGAAAAACTCTGACTATCCGGGTGGAGAATGCAATTCTTCTGGGGAAATTTTCAACTTCTGGCCGGAGATTTGAGATCCATCTAGCAGAAGCAATGAACTTTCAAGTCGGAATATTGAGTTCAACGCTGCCAGAAACTATCATCATTCGCCCAGGAGGATTAAATGCAGCCTGCCTGGGAGATATTCCCAACATCCGGCTGGAGATTGCAATGCTTTGTGGGAAAGTTTCAACATCCGGCCGGAGGATTATTTCTGGACCCAAATAGAATGACAACATTCGGTCGAAGGATGTTGCGCTCATTTGAATGTTTCAACTTCCGGCCGGAGCATTGAGATCTACCTAGCAGGAGCTCAAAGCTTTCTAGTAGAAGGCCTGAGTTCAACACTGGTAGACACTATCATCTTCTTGATGTAAGATTCAATACTCCCTGGCTGGGAGAAATCCTCAACTTGCGATCGGAGGATGAAATTCGTCTTGGCAAAGTTTCAACTTTCCGGCTGCAGAATTGGGATCTACATCGCAGAAACTGGGAGCTTTCTAATCACAAGGCAGAGGTCAAAGCAAGTAGAAACTGTCATCTTCCGGCCGGAAGATTCATTGCTACCTCGCCTGCAAGAAAAAATTTATTTCCGGTCAAAGGATGCAATTCCTCTTTGGACAGTATCAACATTCCGGCCGGAGAATTGAGATCACCTTAGCAGAATCTGGCGGGTTTCTACTCAAAACACTTAGTTCAACACTGTGAGAAACAACTACCTCCCGGCCGCAAGATTGAATCCAATCTGACTGGGAGAAATTCTCAACTTCCAGTGGGAGAATGAAGCAATTTTTTGTGAGAAATTTTTAACTTCCGGCCGCGTGATTCATAGACTCCCAACTTCTGGATGGAGGATGTAGTTCCCGTTCCAACAGTTCCAACTTTCCGGTCAGATGTGTAGCTTCAACCTCAACCCTGCGACTGGGACTCTGGCTATAATGGTTCACGCGAGTGGCAGTTGTTGATCTCGTTTACCACCCATTTTTCTCCATCGCCAATAGCGTGGGGTGCCAGCCGAAAACATCCCACCATTTCCAAACTGTTGCTCCTCAGACTTTGCTGCTGGCAGCTGCGGCTACATCACACCCCCGCCCCCCCTACGGTTGTACTCCACTAGGATAGGCGCTCCTCAATCCTCGTCGGAGCTCCTCAGCCAAAATTGAACCTCTTCTATTTCATTCTACAATCAATTCATCCTCTAAGCGCTCCCTTATCCCATTCCGCACTCCAGACCCCCCCCTCCTATCCA
>Ga0307512_10005358_pt1 | contig 13417 bp, 22 predicted proteins | sample 14_EM_MG_FD_200267 | JGI IMG/M metagenome (GOLD analysis project Ga0307512, IMG submission 200267) | Populus trichocarpa ectomycorrhiza microbial communities from riparian zone in the Pacific Northwest, United States - 14_EM | ecosystem: Host-associated > Plants > Roots > Unclassified | place... | reverse complement strand
CACGAGAGCGAGTGAGTATAGATGGAGAGTATAGTGGTAAGATATTCGATACTGATCTAAGTGTCGTACCGGGCGATCTATATACAATGGCGCTTACCCGGCCTCGGGTCACGTGTCGCCGTTACATAAGGCCGCGGTCTCGGAAGTGACACATGTCGAAAACAGGAACCCACAGCAGCAGCAACAACAGCAGCAGCAACAGCAGAAACAGCCTACGGACTCATCTTCCAAAGGCGGCAAACAAGGCTACCGGCCATCCGTCTCCGAGCAAGCCGACACCACCGGCGGCGGCTAGTCCGGCCAATCAGGATCAAACAAACACGGCAAATCAGGCGGCGGAGGACAATTGTCAGGCTGACCTCCCGCTCCATGGGTCTCAACGGAAATCTTCAACAGCCGACGTTCTACCGGCAAATCCTTACGATGCGGATCTCTGAACCATAAGGCAAACTTCTGCCCGAAATACTCACGAGGAGGTAACCCACCGCAGCAGGACCAGACATTAGCTCCAAACAGGGACGGAGGACACCAAATCAAACGACAGAAGTCCATCGAACGTCAACAGGCAAAAAACTCACAGGCCACTCTCGGCATCTGGGCCGATGGGAGAGGTTCGACGTGGCCGAATTGGGGTTAGACAGAGTGGCAATGCAGGCTTTGATGGCGACGATGGACAGCATACAACCGCATCGGATCGCTTTGAAGTCAAGGGTGTTATTGGAGAGCCCAAAAGCTCTCATGTCAAGTCATTACTTATGAGGCACGTCCAGACCAGACACGTTCCATATTGTTCATGATGTTTTTATAAGAGAATTGAAGTGGAGAAATGCAACGCGTGCGAGCTCTCATCGATCAGGGCGCTATGAGCATCTTTATGGCACCGAGACTGCGAAAACGGCTTGGTCTAGCGGACGAACCAGCATACGTCACGACCCTAGGCCTCAATGGCCACGTAATGGCTCATGCGAGCGAGAGTCGAAAGACAATGTTCACGGTTCAGTATATGGAGGACTTATCACCGGTGCAAGAATCGGAGGTGTAGTTGTGCCCATGCGGGCTTGCGACTTGGTTTTGGGATTGCCTTGGTTCCAGTCCAGGAATCCTGACATCGATTGGCAAAGCTGTCGACATTTGGCTCTGCGAACCCCAGGGGGAGCGGAAGTGGTGGCAGTCGACCGGGTAGACCATGAGGAATGCCCCGGGAATGCACCACGATCTACGGCTAGGGAGGAGGCGTGTTCCGAAGCAGGTGGCGGCATCCCAGATATTCAAATACTTGGAGCAACTGCCATTGACGATCTACAGGCCAGTGAGCAGGTCGTCGGGACATTCTTCCTAAGAGTGGGGGATTGTACAGGGCTGCTGGGAGCGACCATGGAAGGCATCACTGATGGTGAGTGAGATAGGCCCCAGGCGCTGGACGGGCGAGCAGGGAGCAGCGGCGGTAGTTGCGGCAGAAGAGCGTCCACATAGGAAGCTTCAATGACTGCTAACGGCACCCCGAGACACGAAGGGAGTACCGGACGGCGGGGCTTCGCCCTATTGTGGCGAACCGTTTTAAATCCGGGCTCCTGGATAATCCTTCATACTGCTCCATATCTATTATGAATTGAGAACTAACGTGTGCAGATGGAGCCGGCACAACGATAAAGATGGTGCCAACAGATGATGGAGGACATATCCCGACCACACACGGAGAATTCGTGGAAGTTTTCAGCAAAGATAAGACGGAGACAGTCCCGCCGCATCCGTTAACCGACCATGCCATTGACTTCGAGCCCGGCTGTAACATGCCATATGCGCGGATTTACAACCTATCGGAGTTCGTGTTGAGGACGTTAAAGGCTTATATCGAGGCAAACCTAGCCAACGCGTTTATTCAGTGATCATCATCGCCGGCGGCAGCGCGAATCCTCTTTGGAAAGAAGAAGGATGGAGGGGTATAGCTTTGTGTGGATTACCGCGCGCTCAATCTGGCGACGGTGAAGAATCGGTATCCCCTTCCATTAATCTCAGAGATGCTTGACCGTGGAGGTGAGGCCAGGATATTCACGAAACTGGACCTCCGCGGTGCCAATAACCTCATCCGGATCAAGGAAGGCGATGAACACAAGACGGCTTTTTGAACGTGTTACGGCCAATTCAAATACCAGGTCATGCCATTCGGCCTAACCAACGCGCCGGCTACATTCCAGTCTTATATCGATGATTGCCTACAGCCATACATTGATGACTTCGGGGTATGCTACCTAGACGACATTCTCATCTATTAGACAAACAAGAAGGAGCATGAGGAGCATGTGCGCGAAGTGCTGTGGCGACTCAAGGAATTCGGCCTGTACTGCAAAGCCGAGCAGTGTCAATTCGGAGTTTTGGAGGTTGGCTTCCTGGGGTTTGTTATCACGCCTGAGTGAGTCGCCATGGAATCGGACCGGATCGCCACAATCGAGGACTGGCAGATACCGAAGTCAATGAGAGGTGTCCAAGTGATTCTTGGGTTCACGAACTTCTACCGAAGATTCATCCGGAAATATGCCAAGGTGAACCTTCCTCTGACGGAATTAATGAAGAAATCAGAGACTTTTCGCGGCAAGAAATCGCGAGGCTCAGCCAAATGGGAATGGACACGGGAAGCCGAGTTGGCGTTCCGAAAACTGAAAACGACCTTCACCAAGGTACCGATCGTCCAGCATTTCGATCCGGCCAAGCCGAGCATTCTCCAAATGGACGTGAGTGGATTGGCGATTGCAGGCATTCTTAATCAGTACGATGTTTGCGGGGTTGTCAGGCCAGTCAATTTCTACTCCTGGAAGTGGTCTCCAGCCGAACAGAATTACGACACGTATCATCGGGAGCTATGGGCCATCGTCGAAATACTAAAACAGTGGCGGCATTACCTCGAGGGCGCAAATTACAAGATCTTAATTCGGTGCGACCACAAGACTCTCGAATACTTCCAAACATCCAAAGTGCTCTCCAGAAGACAAGCCAGGTGGTCGGAAATCCTTTCGGCTGACAACTTTGTAATCAAGCACCTTGAAGGCAGCAAGAACCCTACAGATGGCCCATCCAGACGGCCCGACTACGAGATCGGCTACGAAAGGCCTGTGGCACAACTATTGGCAACCGTCTCATTGGAACCATACGACAATCTTATGCCAGCAATTATCGAGGCACAGGCTTCGTACCCTTTGGCTGTCGACGTCTCGGCGATGCTTGTCGACCTACCAATGAGAGACGGCACAGATACCCCGAAGAGGAAAGCCAATGGAAAGTCGTCGCGGGAGTCTTGACTTACGAGGGGAGGATATACGTTCCAGCGGTTGATTCTCTACACGGAAAAGTGATAAGTCTATTTCATGACAACCCCGAGTCCGGTCATTTTGGAGCTCTTAAGACTACTGAGCTGGTATCTAGGGATTTCTATTGGCCAGTAATGGACTCGCATGTACGTAAGTATGTCAGCGGCTGCGAAGTATGCCACCGAATCAAAGCACCTCAACACGCCCGGCACAGGATCAACATGCCCTTGGTGATCCCATCACGGCCATGGGAAGGCGTCACGATGGATTTCATCACCGCCTTGCCAGAGTCAGCAGCATCGGGCGACACCGGGATCCTCGTTATCGTGGACCGACTGACAAAGATGGCAATCTACTTACCGTGCCGGAAGGATATCGACTCACCAGAATTGGCCCGGCTTATCTTTGAACACGTCATTTGCAAGCGCGGCGTACCGGACAACATAGTTACAGATCGCAGCACCCAGTTCACAAGCCGATTCTGGACCCGGGTATGTTCTCACTTGAGTACTGATCATCGGCTCTCGACAGCCTTGCATCCACAGACAGACGGGCAGACAGAGCGTCAAAATCAGATGATGGAGCAGTATCTCCGGGCTTTCTGCAATTACGAGCAGGACAATTGGGTCGAACTCTTACTGCTAGCCGAATTCGCGTACAATAACGCGATACACGCTTCTACGATGATGACTCCATTCTGGGCGAATTACCACTACCATCCGGTGATGCAGTTTAAGGCCCAGAAGCAACCATCTCGCCTGCAATCGGAAATCCAAGCGGACACCTTCGCAGCTGGCTTGGAGGAGACTCACCAAACTCTCTGTTGGAACTTGCAAGAGGCTCAAGCTCGTCAGATGAAATATGCCGGTGGCAAAGAGGTTGTTTTCGAAGTTGGAGATAAGGTCTGGCTTTCAACACGGCACTTCCGGACGACAAGGCCGTCAAAGAAGTTGGATTACAAATGGACAGGACCGTACACGGTAAGTAAGGTCGTCAATAAGAATCCATCCAAATTAGAACTTCCGTATACGATCCGGAAGCACAATGTTTTCCATGTCTCGTTGCTCTACCGTTATACACCTCCTACCGCCGGCCAGCCGCCAGCTGAACCGCAGCCGAGGATAGTCGATCACTCTGACGAATGGGAAGTCGACTGGATCCTCAACTCCAAGCGGCGCTACCGGAAGCTCCATTATCTCGTACAATGGGCGGGTTACAGTTACGTATGGACTAGCTGGGAACCTGCAGAGAATCTCGGGAATGTGCAGGGATTGGGTGATGAGTTTCACCGAGAGCATCCGAGGAAGCCTCGACGATGATTGGACTTGGAGGAGTGGGATTTGACGTTTCCTTCAGGGGTTTTACTCTTCTTACTTTCTTATGGGTTTCGGGCCGGTATAAATGGCGTCGGCACGGGTTTTACCACCTCCGGAGACAAGTCGTGTGGAGGTGGAGTATCCCCGTGTACCGAATCCGCCGTGAGGCTGCTCATAAGGCACTGACCGGTTGTGGAACTTATTAAGTCGTGTGAAGGCGTACGCATCGGTTTTATTTCTTTGTGGGGTCTCTCTTATTATATATACGTACGTGACAGCCCAGGGGGTCTGCTCCTAAAGGGGGGGATGATGTAATGGCAGTCATGATTAGGTTCTCGCCAAATGGCACGAGACGTGTCCAGGGCCGGGTAACCCCCAACCTTATATAGATGACTCGCGATCTCTCTGAGATCGCTAGCGATAATCTCACCTATCAACTACTCTATTATATTAACACATCTACGTGTGCAACCGTATCTTCTCATATACTCTCATACGCGGCCATATACGGATATACGGCCTTACACATGGAGAGAACACTGCGACAGCAAGCGCAGGAGCTATCGCAGCTGCACCGAACTGTTGCACACCTAACAAACTTGCTGCATCGGCAGGCAGCCCGCGATGAAGCACTGTGGTGAGGAATGAGGACGTGGATGCAAGAGTGGGAGCAAACGTGGGATGCCCGCCACGAGGACGACGAGCTGTGCGTCGCGGGCATCACAAATATGATCGCCATGATCATGAAATGAGTAGCACCAAGCCCGGAATCGAGAGAGAAAGATACTGACAAGACTGCGGGGATGCACTGCGGAGGGCTAGAGGTCTCGCAACATGTACATAGGACGCGCGAAGAGGAACCAGAGAAGCGCCAGTAGCAGCAGCAGCAGCAACCGAAGCCTAAACTGCATCCCTTGCCCAAGCAAAGGTCAGCGCCCACACCGGAAAGACGGTGGGAGACCGTCCCACCCCGAGCTAAGAGTCAGAGGGCACCCATCGGCCCAGTCCCCGCCCCGACGGCTGGATCGAGTATGGCGGAGCGACGCCTGATATTAAGAAGAAATAAGAGCGTACTGTTCTCCAATAAAATGGACCAGGAAATAGTGTCGGCAATCAACAGTGCGCTTTTCCACCAGAAGGCACCGGCCCACATTAGGATCATGAACGCCAAAAGGAATGCCAAGGGCACAATTGCTGCACTCACACACCCGAATACGACAACAGAGATGGCTCTACAGTACCATGTCAGCATCCTCACTAAAGCGAGGATGGTCGATATAGCAGTCGTTGACGTCGCAGAGAATGAGTCCTGGGCCAGGCTAATGATCAGCACTGTACCTCTTGTACTGTACATGGGGAAAGGCACAGAAGGCCTGCAGATGATGCGAGAAGAATTGGAAGCGGAGAATGAGGGTATTGTGATTCCCACCCAAGTAAGGTCGCTGGCGAACCCCTGTACCATCAGGGAGAGAAGGCAGAACGGAGGAATTGCCGCGTCATCAGTAGTTTTCGTACGAACAGGGAGCAAGGTGGCACAGAGCTTAATGAAGAGAGATATCAAGGAGGCGGGAGTGTGGTACCATGTCGAAACGTACACGAATGAAGCAACTGATAGCAGGTGTCAGCTATGCTGTGGGTGGGGCCACATTGAGAACAAGTGCGGCAGCAAGCCCAGATGTGGCTACTGCTCAGGCCAGCACTGGACGAGCTACCACAAACGCAACGTGGTAGCATGCACTGCATAGCAGGGAGCGCTCCGTGGCCACACGCAGGAGATGTGCCCTAATTGCAAAGGAAATCATATCGCGTTCAGCAGCAAGTGCATGATGAAGACCAAAGACATCGAAGCGGCGCGGCAAAGCAGATAAATAGAGCTAGCAGGACGATCGTCCAGGAGTGCAGCTCAGGAGATGGCAATGGCAACGGGCTTAAACAAACTGGCGCTTGGCCTTATGCCCCAGGGGGTGGTGGAAGGAGAGTGAAATGGAGAGGAAATGGCGGACGGGGACGAAGAAGAGGAGGCAGCAGGAGGGGCAAGAGACATCACGATGGCCGAGACTGAGACTGCGACCAGGACCGCGACTGAGACTGCAACGGGAGCCCTGGCTACCAATGAGTAGAGTGCCCCAGCACAACTGCGCAAGGTCATACTAGTGGACCACTGCGGCGCTGGAGACACGAGTGGAACGCGGGGCGGACGTAGTGTGCTTGCAAGAGCCACCATGAGAAAGTGGAGGTATTGGGATCAGCCATTCCGCAAATGAAATAAGAAAAAGAAAAAGAGTTTGCACGGCGATATGGAGAGGGAGCGGCTTAGTGGTTGATGTGCAGATAGATTTCAGCAGAGGTGCGAACAACGATGTCATTGCCACCGATGACCGGAGGAGACGGGACATGATAACGAGGATAGTCAAAGTTTACGACCAAAAGAATACCCATTCCGGAGAGAGACCGGCATGAAAGTTGGACTGGCAGAGAGTCATTCGGCAGGGCGGCACTGTCTTTGCAGGAGACTTCAACGACCACAGTAAACAATGGGACCCAAGATGCCAACTGCAGTGGGATCCTGCTTTCTGGGAAGAAGTGATTCACGAGAATGGACTGGAGATTGGCAATGACGACAGCCCCACCCACCATTGGGCAAGAGAGGACCAGGAAAGCGAGTCGGTCATCGACCGGACGTTGGCAAATCGACCAATAGTAAAGTGGACCATACTTGCCGATGACCACGCCACTGGATCCGACCAGGAAGTCGTAGTATGTGAGGTGGCAGCAGACAGGCAGGAGGAGGCGGATCATGAGAGAGTAGTAGGGTGGAATTTGGCTGCAATGACGGAGAAGGACGTGGAAGCAGCGGAGAAGCTATGGAGGGAATTTGCGAGGGAGAGAGCTCAATAAGATGCACACTGCACAGAGGACGAGGTGCAGTAGGAGGCCGCGTGGTGTCAGGAAGCAATGACACCGGGGAAAATGACCTTACGCGACGCGTAACTCATTGCGAAGCTGTCTGTGGGCGTGTAATCCATAGCATATTTGATGGGTGGCACTACGAATTCCTACGGACTTGCACGTGGACGCGGACAGTATGATATCAATTGTACATGATAACTAGAAATTGCGCTAGATTCCATGAGATGCGGGAGGGCCAGAGGCCTGATGCCTGGGGCCAGTTTTTCCTGACATGTAATACTATGGAACGTGGGAGAGCCGGAGGAATGATGCCTCAGGTCACGTATTTTCTACATATCGAGCTATGGATCGCGGGAGAGCCAGGACTGATGCCTCTGGTCAAGTATTTTCTACATATCATGCTATGGATCGCGGGAGAGCCAGGACTGGTGCCTCTGGTCAAGTATTGTCTACATATCGAGCTATGGATCGTGGGTGAGTCATGAAACACGGGAGGGTTGGAGCTATAGGACACCTAAGGCCCTGTGGAGACTGTACCTTCTCCTAATCTTCATCGTTGTGCTCCTCCTCCTCGTCCTCCTCTTGCTCTTCTTCATCCTCTTTGTCGTCAACACTGGCAATTCGGTTCCTGCGGTATTCCTCTGGCGTGGCAGCGTGATCGACAGTCTGCATGTCACCTTCAGCTTCTGGTTGTTTGGGCTAGAAACGATTGAACATGACTAGGTCGATAGCATTATTGACATAGTAGTATCTGGTACCGGGGATGTGAACCAGGTGCGCGGCCGCCCATATGCACTTGATATTAACTACAACAAGGTCAGCCTGATTCCGACGGAAAACTTTGTCGGAGAATCTAAGCAGCCCATTGAAAGGCACACAAACGCTTTGCTTTTCAAGCTGGAGCTGCCGGAAAAGAACAACGCATCTCTTCCGTAGGCCATCTTGTAGCCGTAGAATCCTCACATGTTGTGCTGGTGGTAAGTCCCCTACATCACCTTTCGGCGGCTCAACTACCTGGAACCACACACAGTCGTGCCGAGGCTGGGCATTGTGAAATGATTTGTCGTCCGTCCAGCGCAACTTATGGGCAGTGGAATCACAACCGCCGAAGGACTGCAAATTGGCCACCGGAACATTGAGTAGGTCGAATTGGGTCGCACGCATCCCGGCGATGCCCCTCCTATCGGAGGTGGGTATGTTATGATCGTATGTATAGTATCGATATATGTATTCTACGAGTGGAAAGTTGTACATTGGAAGACTCTCGTTCTTGACAAAGAAGCCCTTTCGTCTTGGGGATCGCAGCCCACGGACTTGAATATTTCCCTCATCCTCGCGGAAGCTGAAGGGTAAATTCTCCGGTTTCGGCACTTGCTTACGGTTTAATTTGTTGACAACAATTTGATCCTTTGGTCGATATAACTGAAGTGCCTGCTGGATTTCGGGGGTCCAGTGGCCTTCCTTAGCCAGCTGCCAGAGGTGAAGGCACCACATCCGGAGGACATGGATCAGTGAGTAGTCGTTGAGAATCTGCCGTTCATACCGAAAGTAGCTATTTGACCGGCGATAAGGGCCCATACACCTCTTTGGATGGTTCATTTCCTGCGCTTCGGTACTGTCTTTGACCAAGTGTCCAAAGCGGTGAACTGATTCCTCATAATGCAGCATGAGGTGGATTTTGACGAAGTCAAAGCTGGTACGTTCGTGTACCGTTGAATTGTAGACTTCCTGTAGGAGCTTTTTGTACTTGGCCTTTCGGTGTTCCTTTTGGGCGCGGGAAAGAGCTTCTCCGCGTTCGGCCCTTTTTTCATCCTCGATGGCATCTTCGGCCTTGACTTGCATCTTGAGGTCTTCCATGCATGCATGGGCGATGGTGTCTGTGGCCTTTGACGTCCGGTAGGTGGTAAAAACATCCTCAGTTGCATTGAATTGCTCTAAATAGTCCGCTAGATAGTTGAGAGTCTCGGTTGTGTGGATTCGGTATTGTACCACAAGACTCCAGTAGACCAGTGACCGAACGCAGGTCAATGCTCTCTGGAAGACCGCTCAGTGACGGGGCAGTGGGTCGTGCAATGCTGCTGCCAATGCCGTGTAGATGATTCAACCAAAATTTCACAGCTCTTTACCGCTCCACTGCGAAATTTGCCGGCAGGCTTTGCCACAGTGATAGAAATTAGGGTATGGAGGAATGCCAGCAAAGATCTCATCAAATACCGCGGCTTTCCCGTGGAGTTGTAGGAAGCCCTCGATCCAGGTCATAAGGTGATTGAACATTCCGATGAATATGTTATGTAGGATATCACGCCAGTGGAGGTCATAGGCTTCGACATGCGGAAGATCCCAAAAGATACAAGGGACTGGCCTCACACTGACAGACTGGAACCAGTCCTCGGTGATCATTATAGCCTGACAGTCGCTAGCAGTGTTGGCATTCTGGTACTCTCGATATTTCTGCTGGACGACGGCTGACTTTCACCAGTGGGATTCCAAGTCCGGCGGAAGAATAAGCGACCCCAGTTCGTCCTTCGGAGTTTGACACTTAGGGCAACCATTGTACTTGACGTCCATAAGGTTGGCATGCTCCATGTGATCCGCCAACCAAGACGCGAGAATTGGCCACCAACGGCGCATTTTGCTGTCGGAACAAGGCCACAGAGCACCAGAATTGATGTCTCCTCCCTCGGGAAATCGCATGACCGGCTCCAACACTATTTTGGCGATATCACATAGCACCTGCTGGTCAATATCTGTCTGGGCTCGGTCATCGGATGCGGAATTCTGTTGGAATTTGGGCGGCACCGGGAGGAAGGCAAGCACAATTTGTGCGAGGTAGCTGTATTTGTTCCGTATAGAGGAATGGATATTCTCAATGGTCAGGTAGATCTGCCAGGCTTTCTTATCGCCGGAGAAGTCCGTGAGCTGCGTCTCATCCGATCCACAGATCAGTGGAACAATTGTTGCCCCCGCAGGAAGTCTATCCTGCATCTCCCACCACCAGTCTGACGAATTCATCTCAGAATACACACAATCACCCTTCGCGTCTACGGTCAGGGTTGGTCTTTATATGGGCGTTGGCGAAGGAGGTACCGCGCACATTCTACTGGGTCTCGAAAATAGTAAAACCTGAGACCATTTGGTGCGGAGATGGAAGCTTCTTTCCATTTCGGTAGCTGGTTATCCATCACGGCGATTTGATTATACATCGTCCATTCGGAGGTATACGAAAAGTGCTTGGGAATCTTGCATCTGCTTTCGTTGAAGTGGCGATCAATTTGTGACTTGGGATAGTGGGCTTCGACAAACCTGATGGCCTGTTTGAGGTCTTCGGCGCAATCAAAGGGTTGCCACGGGTTATTGATGAGATCTCAGAACTCATTGTAATCGGGATCGTCACTGAATGTCCTCCCAGCCATGTGATGTACCTCTAGTTCCGGATTTTCCTCCTTCATCAAAGTTTCCCCGGGGTCAGCCTCCTCCATATCGGATTCCTGGGCCGGAGAATGGGGTCGCGGGATGCGTCGGTAGAAGCCATCGTCTTCGGAGTCCGTTTGCTGTGGAATTTTGTCGAGTGCAGGGGCCGGGATACTGCCATCGGGTTTGGGGGTTTCTGTAGGACTCCGCCGATGCGGTGAGTACAGTCGTCGACACGGCGGGTGGCTTTATCGATGGCTGGCTGGTGGCGGCGGCTGGCCCTGATGGCTGATTCGCAGATGGCGTTTAAGGTTTCTCCGCCGGACAAACATCGTCATGCAGTCAGGATATGGGCATTCGAGCGCGTCTCGGGCACTTGTCCGTGGTCTGCGTGCTGGTGGCATGGCTCGAGGTCAGCCAAATGGTTAGAGGGTGTTTGCGGTCCGTTGGATGAATTCACTTACGAAGTCGCCTGTTCCTGCACAAAGAAAGCCGAGGAACGGGGCAATGGCTGTACGTTTGATGAAGTGGTTATAGAAAGAGTGCTCGAGATCTGTCAGAAGGTCAGAGAGTGCGTTGAATAATGGAATGCTTGAACAAAGAAGAGCCATCTTGTCGATAATTTTATCCTTTATTTATTTAAAGTTTGACGATGCATATAAAGTTTGACAATGCATGTAACGTCTGACGATGCATATAAAGTTTAACGACAGACCCCAGCCCGGTGGATGAGATAGGTCTAGCGGGCGGAGAATGCCGACAGCTTGTCTTGGTTAGCTACGGGTACCAGCAGCAAATCAGGGTGTGGGTCCACGTGCGCGGCAGACTGATGTCAGCTAGTTCTCAACCTTGTCTTTGTCTAAAGGATGTTGACGACAATCAACTATTGCGAGTCTCGAGGATCACCAAAGGCCTCCTTTCATCTACCAAAAGCGCGGATATCAATGAATCGGCTCTTCTTGTCAACATATCCTTCAGAGGTGCCAGTTCCGGCGGGTTTCATTGTTCCACCGGCGAGGTAGAATTGGTATACAGACAGAAGTTGGGAAGTTCGTAAGAAATTCTCCTAGATCGAGTTTACTATCCATATGCCCACGGTCGCAGCTGATAAGTAGTATATATAGAGACTATCTCTAGCCATCGCACCCGTTTCCTCCATCTTCCTTAAATTCACGCGCTCAGCATGAGCACCCCCGACAACTGACATTGCAACGGCACCGATTCTACCACTTCCAGACCGATTCCACACCCAAACCTCCGACCTCTGACACTGAAGCTACCGATCGCACCCTGTCTACGTGATCATACTCGCCACCGAATTATGCTCATAACAAGAACCGGGGTTACCAGGGCAGGTAACATTGATACAGCCTATATACCGTGGCGTCAATGACTGATAAACCCAAGCTATGGAACCCCAAGCACCCTGGAGGTCATCGGTCGAAGAAGGACCACGAGAATAAAGACACTGGCAGGCCTGCAAATGACAAGCCAGGGTTGGCCAAAGTCAAAACCGGTGGCTCGATCTATGTCCAGATGCCAAAAGTAATGAAGGCATTTACCATCTGCGATGATAGCGAAAGCGACGAGGGGCAGGAGCAGGAGTCGAAGCAGCAACCGAAGGACAAACAGCCAGTGGTGGAGTCAGACGAGGACGAGGATGACGATGATGACGAGGACGAGGACGATCAGGAGGATGATTATATGCCCTATATCAACCGGGAGACAGTGGTTGGTTACCCAGTAAGTATGATTGGGCATCTAGAGGAATATACCTGACCGCCGTATAGGGATACCGGTCTCTCGGAAGTGACGATCTGTATCACATGCCGCCGGCTAAGGCACAAGCCATCCTCGGAGTCGACGAAGGATTGTTGAAGACCTGCCGACAGTACATTCAAGAAATATGGTACAACACCAGGGCGCTCTCAATCGTCACCTGGGCCAAAGGCACAGAACAGTTCCACGAAGACGTGACGGAGGCCCTGAATATGTTCTCACAACATAGCCCTCGACTTGACACGGTAGCCGAGATCTACTCTAGAGCAGCTACTTGGGAAGACGTCAATGACATGATCTCGCTTAGGTGTGGAGAGGATCTTGTCTGGTGGGCAGTGGAGACACTGGGTCACCGGTGGCTGGAAAATACGGAACGGCAAATGGCGCTTCGGAACTGCAATCTGTCCGATGATGATGATGACAATGGCAATGGCAATTCGACGGGCGGTGGGGAAGAACAGAGAACCAACACCGGTAAAGGTAAGGAACCTGTTCTGTAACGTGCGGGATCGGGCGCAGGTGATATGGATGTTGCGGAACTGAACTCGAAGTGCCTATCGAGAAAACAAGAATCAAATATCTTTTCAAAGTCGTACTATTGCTTGCTATACAAGAGAACGAGTAAAGAGAGAAGAAAAGGAAATCCTCCAACGCCATCAACACTCTCTTTATATACAATTCGTCTGCCACCCTCGAACC
>Ga0307512_10005357_pt1 | contig 13418 bp, 13 predicted proteins | sample 14_EM_MG_FD_200267 | JGI IMG/M metagenome (GOLD analysis project Ga0307512, IMG submission 200267) | Populus trichocarpa ectomycorrhiza microbial communities from riparian zone in the Pacific Northwest, United States - 14_EM | ecosystem: Host-associated > Plants > Roots > Unclassified | place... | reverse complement strand
CGGCAGCGCGCGCACGGCGACTTCATGTGGCGGCAGTTCTACAACATGGTGCGGGCCGGGGTGCAGGGCATCTACATCTCCATGTTCGACGAGTACAACGAGGGCAACCAGATCGTCAAGACCGCCGAGACCCAGGCCTGGGTGCCCACGAACTCCGGTTTCCTCGCCCTCGACGAGGACGGCACCGCCTGCTCCTCCGACTACTACCTGCGCCTGACCGGCGACGGCGGCCGCATGCTCAAGGGCCAGATCGCGCTGACCGCCACCCGCCCCACCCAGCCGATCGTCCCCACCGGCGGTGACACCACACCGCCCGCCGCGCCGGGTGCCCTGACCGTCACCGGGCACACCGGCAACTCCGTCTCGCTGGCCTGGAACACGTCGACCGACAACGTCGGCGTGACCGGCTACCGCGTCCTTCAGGTGTCCGGCTCGACCAGCACCCAGGTGGGCACCACCAGCTCAACCTCCTTCACCGTCACCGGACTCGGCGCGTCCACCGCGTACACCTTCGACGTCGTCGCCCACGACGCGGCGGGAAACGTGTCGCAGCCCTCCAACCAGGTCACCGCCACCACCGACCCCCCTTCCAGCACCACCGACCTCGCCCTCCACCGCCCCACCTCGGAGAGCAGCCACACCCAGATCTACGCCTCGGGCAACACGACCGACGGCGACACCAACACCTACTGGGAGTCCGCCAACAACGCCTTCCCGCAGTGGGTCCAGGTCGACCTGGGCGCTGCGACCGGCGTCAAACGGATCGTCCTCCGCCTTCCCCCGGCCACCGCCTGGGCCACCCGCACCCAGACCATCGCCGTCCAGGGCGGCACGGACGCCGGCAACTCCACCCAACTCCTCGCCCCGGCGGGCTGCACCTTCGACCCGGCGACCGGCAACACCGTGACCCTCACGCTCCCCTCCACCGTCACCACCCGCTACGTACGACTCACCGTCACCGCCAACAACGGCTGGCCGGCCGGGCAGGTCTCGGAGTTCCAGGTCTTCGGCGTCTGACGAACGGACGGCCCCGACCCCACGGTCGCGGTCCTCGGTGCGCTGTCGTAGGGGGTGGTGTGCCCTCGATCGCCGATGAGCACGTCATCCTGGACACCGTCGAGGATCTGAAGAAGGCGCCGGCCCGGACGGCCGGCTGCCCCCTCGGGTCGCTCCGTGAGAAAGGAACTCTCGATGGACGAGCAGGATGAGCGCTTCGATGTCGTCGTACTCGGTGCGGGCCCCGGCGGCTACGTGGCCGCCGTCCGCGCCGCCCAGTTGGGCAAGCGCGTCGCGGTGGTGGAGGAGAAGTACTGGGGCGGGGTCTGCCTGAACGTGGGCTGCATCCCGACCAAGGCGCTGCTGCGCAACGCCGAACTGGCGCACCTCTTCACCCATGAGGCGAAGACCTTCGGCATCAGGGTCGACGGGCAGGTCTCCTTCGACTACGGCGAGGCGTTCCGTCGTAGCCGACGCGTCGCGGACGGCCGGGTCAAGGGCGTCCACTACCTGATGAAGAAGAACAAGATCACGGAGATCGACGGCCGCGGCACCTTCCTCGGCCCGCGCACGCTCCAGGTGACCGGCTACGAGGGCGAGACCCGCACGATCGGTTTCGAGCACTGCATCATCGCCACCGGCGCCACCCCGAAGCTGCTGCCCGGCACCCGCCGCACCTCGCGCGTGGTGACCTACGAGGAGCAGATCCTCGCCGAGGACCTCCCGCAGTCGATCGTCGTCGCGGGTGCCGGCGCCATCGGTATCGAGTTCGCCTATGTGCTGCACAACTACGGTGTGAAGGTCACCGTCGTCGAGTTCCTGGACCGCATGGCGCCCCTCGAAGACGCCGAGGTGTCCGCCGAACTCGCCCGCCAGTACCGCAAGTTGGGCATCGACGTGCTGACCTCCACCCGGGTCGACGGCATCGACGAGTCCGGCCCCCAGGTCCGCGTCACGGTCACCGGCAAGGACGGCAACCAGCAGGTCCTGGAGGCCGACAAGGTCCTGCAGGCCATCGGCTTCGCTCCGAACGTCACCGGCTACGGCCTGGAGACCACCGGCGTGACGGTCACCGAGCGCGGCGCGATCGACGTCGACGGCCGCTGCCGCACCTCGGTTCCGCACATCTTCGCCATCGGCGACGTCACCGCGAAGCTTATGCTCGCGCACGCCGCCGAGGCGATGGGAGTGATCGCCGCCGAGACGCTCGCGGACGCGGAGACGATGGAGCTCGACTACCCGATGATCCCGCGCGCCACGTACTGCCAGCCGCAGATCGCCAGCTTCGGCTACACCGAGGCGCAGGCCCGCGAGCGGGGATACGACGTCAAGGTGGCGAAGTTCCCCTTCACCGCCAACGGCAAGTCCCACGGTCTCGGAGACACCACCGGCTTCGTGAAGCTGATCAGCGACGCGAAGTACGGCGAACTGATCGGCGGCCACCTCATCGGCCCCGACGTCACCGAGCTGCTGCCCGAGCTGACGCTGGCCCAGCAGTGGGACCTGACCGTCCACGAGGTGGCCCGCAACGTGCACGCCCACCCGACCCTGGGCGAGGCGGTGAAGGAGGCGGTGCACGGCCTGGCCGGCCACATGATCAACATGTGAGACCGGCCCGCCCGAGGACGGCCGCGGTGAGTGTCAGCCGCCGGGAGTCATGCGGATGGCGGCGATGTCGAACTGCAGGCGCACCTTCTCGCTCACCATGGCGCCTCCCTCGGCCAGCCGCTGGTTGTACGTCAGGCCCCACTCGGAACGGCTGATGGTGGTCGTGCCGTCGAAGCCCGCCCGCTCGTCCCCGAACGGATCGGTGACGTGTCCGAGATAGGTGAGCTCCAGCTCGACGGGACGGGTGGTGTTCTTGATGGTGAGGTCGCCGGCCATGCGGTAGACGTCGCTGCCGGCGAGCTGCACCGTCGTACTGACGAAGCGCAGCCGGGGATAGTTCGCCGCGTCCAGGAAGTCGCGGTGGACCAGGTGCGCGTCGCGCTGCTCCACACCGGTGTCGACGGACCCGGTGGACAGGATGATCTCGGCCCGCGAGCGAGCCGGATCGCGGCCGTCGAAGTAGAGGCGGCTCTGATACTCCGTGAAAGCCCCGCGCACGGTCGTCACCAAGGCGTGGCGGACGGAGAAACCGATACGACTGTGCGCGGGGTCGATCATCCAGTCCCCGGTCAGCGCCGCGAGGCGGGGATCCGGCAGGCCCGCCGTGGGGGCGAACGCCGGTTGCCCCGGAGGGCGTTGCGGGGCGGGAGTGGCGGGTGGGGTGGGGGGAGCCGGGCGGCGCAGGGACGCAGCACGGGTGAACAGGTTCATGATTCACGTAATTACTTCATGATCAGAAACGCCGCAAGCCTCCTTCAGGACCCGCGCACACGGTCGTCACCAATTGCACCCCGATCGCGCGTACGGGGCCGTTTCCGGGAGCGCCGCGGTGGGCTCCGGCGCGACTTTGCCAGCTCTTTACAACCCGTCCCGCGGCTGCCTCGTCTCTCCGCTCGATCAGTGACACAGCCCGCCGGGTCGACCACCTGGCGGACCGACGAAAGAGAGCGATTCATGCGCCGAACCGGCCTCAGTGCCCTGGCAGTTGCCTGCACCGCCGTGCTGGCGGGCGCGGTGCCCGCGTTCGCCAGTGGGGCGAGCGCGACCCCGAGCCCCGCCCCGACCGCCACCCGTGCCCCCAGCCCCGCTCCCACGTCCGACGCCTCCGCCAGCGCCGCCCCGACCGGTGTGCCGAGCGCGGCCCCGACCCGGGCGCCGTCGTCCGGTCAGGTCTCCGTCGTGCCGAGCGGTGCGCCGAACACCGGTGTGGCACCGACGACTTCGGACTCCTCGAACGCGGGCGGGCTGATCGGCGGGGGTGCCGCCGCGGCCGTCGTCCTGGGCGGCGGAGCGGTCTTCCTCGTGCGCCGCCGGCAGGCGAACGGGGAATGAGCGCGCTCTCCAGGCGCGCCTTCGCCACCGCGGTACTGGCCACGCTGCTCGTCTCCTGCGGCGGCCCCGGCGCCACGACCGGCAGCTCCCCGGACGCGAGCGGAGCGGGCACGGCGTCGTCCTCCGCGCCGCCACCCGCCAAGTCGGTGTCGGCGGTGGGGCGATCGACCCCGGTCGGGCTCCGGATACCGGCCATCGGGGTGGACACCCCGGTCATGAGGCTGGGTCTGGCCGCGGACGGCACGGTGCAGGTGCCGCCGATCGCGGCGCACGACCGGGCGGGCTGGTACGAACACTCCCCGACGCCGGGCCAGAAGGGTCCGTCGGTGATCCTCGGCCATGTCACGGTCGGCGCCTACGGGGACGGGGTCTTCCGGCACCTGGGAGACCTGCACCGGGGCGAGAAGATCGTGACGCGCCTGGAGAACGGCACAGCTGCGGTGTTCGCCGTGACTGACGTGCGCACCGTGGCCAAGGCCGACTTCCCGTCGGCCGAGGTGTACGGGAACGTGGACCGGCCGGAGCTGCGGCTCATCACGTGCGGCGGTGAACGGACCGGTGACGGATACCGCGACAACGTGATCGTCTTCGCGGCGCTGAGCTCCGTGAGTCCCTGACCGGCCGGGCGACCAGCCGGCCGACCGGCCGAATCCGACCTGGATCCCGGGCCGAGGGAACGTACGCCTTCGGTCCGGGCTCTTCCCCTATGAGTGCCCTGCGAGTGCCCTGCGAGTGCCTCACGAGCGCCCCACAACCCGGGAGAACGTTGAAACGGTCCCGCGAGACGGCCGCGTCCGAGCTGTTCGCCGCCGTCTATCCGCGTCTGGCCGGCTGGGTTCGCCGGCTGGTCGACGACGACGAGACGGCCCACGAGATCGCCTCGGAGGCGTTCACCCGGCTCTGGGCGCGCTGGACGGCCGTCGCGGAACCGCGCGGTTTCCTCTATGTCACCGCGGCCAACCTCGTCCGGGACCACTGGCGCAAGCTGGAGCGTGAACGCAGAGCCGTGCGCCGGGCGACCGCCGAGGCCGCGGTGACCCCGCATCCCGAACAGGCCGATCCCTCGGTGCGGCTGCTCGTGCAGTCCCTGCCGGAACGACTGCGCGTCCCGATCCTCCTGCACTACTACGCTGACATGCCGATCCGGGAGGTGTCCGTGCTCACCGGACGCAAGGAAGGAACCGTCAAGGCCGACCTCCACGCGGCCCGCGAACTGCTCCGCGCCCACCTGAGGAGAAGCCTTGATCACACACTCTGACGAGGGCCCGGACCACGACCCCGACGACCCGCTCACCGTCATCCTGCGGCCTCCCGCCGAGTACCTCGGCGCACCTCCCGGCCACTACGAGGCGATCCGCCGCGGCGCATCCCGCCGCCGGCTCCGGCGCGCGGCCGCCGGGGCGGCCCTGACCTGCGGTGTCGCCGCCCTGGTCGTACTGCCCCTGCGGCTGTCGGCCTCCGACGACCCCGGCTCACCGACGGTGCCCCTCGCCCCGCCACCGGCGAGCAGCCCCTCGACCCTGCCGTCCCGGTCGGCCACGCCCGAGCCCTCGACCGCCCGGCCCGCTCAGGGAACCCGGTCCACCGCACCGACCACCACACCGACCACGGCGCCGAGCACCGCACCGAGTGCGGCCGACCGGTCCAGCCCGTCCGGCGGCACCACCGACCCGACATCCACCCGGGCCCCGTCGGGCCTGCCGTCCGCGTCCCGGTCCGAGGCCACCGCGACGCCATCGAGTGCCCCTCGGTCGTAGCCGCCTCGGGCAGACACCGTGGCAGGAGGTTTTGAACGCGTTCAACTACAGGCGTACGCTGCCCTCATGAGCGACAGAGCCGCCCTGCTGAAGGGCATCCGCGCCTGGTTGGTCCTGTTCGTCGTCTGCCTGGTGCTCAGCGGCGCCACGGCCTTCCCGCTGGTGCACGAACTGCACTGGACCGAGGACCTGCTCAGGTCCCTGTCCGTGCCGGAGCACCTCCCCGTGCTCATGGACTGGATCGAGCGCGTACGGCACGGACTGGACACCGCCGACACCGACTACCCGTTCCTGCTCTACGGCACGGACTGGCTCGCCTTCGCCCACCTCGTCATCGCGGTCGCCTTCTACGGGCCCTACCGCGATCCCGTACGCAACATCTGGGTGGTCGAGTTCGCGATGATCGCCTGCGCGGGGATCATCCCGCTCGCCCTGATCTGCGGGCCGGTCCGCGGCATCCCCTTCTGGTGGTCGGTGATCGACATGTCGTTCGCGGTCTTCGGGGTGATCCCGCTGTACGTCGTACGGAAGAAGATCAAGCGACTGGAGACGCTCACCACCCCCAACCCCGCCCCGCTGCCGGCTACTTGAGAGCGGCGAGCACGATCCGCTCGGCGACCTTGTTCATACCGGTGTCCTTGGCGTCGGTGGAATTGACCGAGTAGACGAGGGTGCGGCCCAGGTCACGGCTCCCGCCGATCGCCGTACTGTAGCCATAGCGGGCGCCCGACTTGAACCAGTAGACCCTGCCTCCGAACTCGAAGCGCTGGAAGCCGGCGCTGTACGTGGCCCCCTCGATGCCCGCCGGCACCGTGAACATCTCCGCCAGCTGCGGCGCGGGCACGATCCGGCCCCCGAAGAGCGCCGTCACCAGCCGCTCCAGGTCGGCGGTCGTGGAGATCATGTCCCCGGCCGCGAAGCGGTCCGCCTGGTTCCAGTCGGTCACGTCGACGAGCCTCGTCGTCCCGTCCGCCTGCTCCACCGCCTGGTAACCGTGGTTGTGCGGGCCGCGGATCCGGGGATCGGTGCCGGGGAAGTACGTGTCCCGCATCCCGGCGGGGCGCAGCACGAGGCGTGCGGCCTCGTCGGCGTACGAGTGCCCGGTCACCCTCTCGATCAGCAGGCCGAGGATCGTGTAGTTGATGTTGAGGTACTGCTGCTTCCCGCCCGGGCGGAACGCCGGCCCCTTCGCCACCGCCGACGCCACCACCTGCCGTGGCGGGAGTGTGTCGAAGCGGTGCGCGTACTGCTCCTCGAAGGAGTTCCCCCAGGTGTCGCCGGCCTGGATACCGCTGGTGTGGTTGAGCAGCTGCCGTACGGTGATCGGCTCGAAGGCGCGGGTGAGGAGGCCCGGGAGGAAGTGCTGGACCGGCGTGTTCAGGTCGACCCTGCCCTGTGCCGCCAGCTTCAGCACGGCGGCCGCCGTCACGACCTTCGTCGTCGACCCGGCGCGGAAGCGGGCGTCGGGGTCCGCCGCCCGGCCGCTCGACAGATCGTGCACGCCCGCGCTGCCGCGCCAACTGCCGTCGGTGCCGCCGACGTTGACGAGAGCGGCGGTGGCGTCCGCGTTCGGGAGACCGGTGATCGCGGCGCGCAATGCGTCGGCGTCGGGGCCGGACGTGCTGCGGGCGGAGGCCGGGGCGGCGGCGGCCAGCGCGAGCGCGGGTGCGGTCAGCGGGCCGGCGGTCAGGGCGAGGACGAGGGCGGCGGCGAGGACGGGGGTGCGGGCGCGCATCGGCTGCTCCTGAGGGCTCGGTGGCGGGGGTCGTCGCTCATCCTCGGGGCGGGCGGGGTGGTGCGGATCGTCGGCGGGGAGGGCATGGGTCCCTGAGTCGCCCCGGACCAAATCCCTTATCGGGTAGGGGTGTTGTGGGGGATCGCCCCTACGGGTGCCGGCCGCCGGACACCGGTCGTCGGCCGCGGGTCGCCGAAAAAGTGTTATCCCGCCGGTCTCCACCCCGTCTCCCCTCGCGTCCCCCATTCCCCTCACACCCGGGAGCCCCCACATGCCACGCCCGCACCCGGCGCCGACTGTGACCCCCGACATAGCCACCACCCCCGGTACGGCTGAGAAGGTGCGGTCGGACGGCGTATGAACCGGGAGAGGACGCACATGGAAGAGGAGGCCGGGCGGCAGTGGCGTTCCACCATCGCGGCCGCGCAGGCCGGTGACCGGCAGGCGCTGGAGGACCTCGTCGCGGGCTGGCTGCCGCTGGTCTACAACGTCGTCGGACGCGCCCTCAACGGTCACGCCGACGTCGACGACGTCGTCCAGGAGACCATGCTGCGCGCCGTCGACAACCTCGGCTCGCTGCGCGACCCGGACAGCTTCCGGTCCTGGCTGATGGCGATCGCCATGCGTCAGATACGGGACCGGGCGCGCCGCAGGGCCCCCGGTCAACTGGACGAGAGCGCCGCCCGGGAGGCCACCGACTTCGCCGAACTCACCGTGCTGCGGCTCCAGTTGGAGGGGCAGCGGCGCGAGGTGGCGGAGGCGGTGCGCTGGCTGGACGACGAGGACCGGCAGCTGCTGTCGCTGTGGTGGCTGGAGGTCGCGGGCGAGCTGACCCGGCGCGAACTGGCCGCTGCCGTCCGCATCAGCCGGCAGCACGCCGCCGTACGCGTCCAGCGGATGAAGGAGCGCCTGGAGACCTCGCGCGGGATCGTGCGCGCACTGGACGGGGCCTGCCCCGGACTGCGGGAGCTGACCGGCCGCTGGGACGGGCGGCCCGACTCGGTCTGGCGCAAGCGGCTGGCCCGGCACATCAGGGGCTGCGCCTACTGCGGCGACGCGCGCGAGCCGGTCGTACCCGCGGAGCGGCTCCTGGTCGGCATCGCGCTGGTGCCGGTACCGGTCGGATTCACGTTGTCGCTGGCCCTCGGAGGCAAGACGGCGGTCGCCGCGACCTCCGTCGGCTGGTCCGCCAAGGTGCTCGGCGTGCTGACCAAGCCCGCCGTCGCCGTGACGGCGAGCGCGACCCTTGCCGCGGGCGGCGCCTACGTCGTCACACAGACCCCGGACACCCCGCCCCCGCGCGCGGCGGTCACCCCCACGGCGTCGGGCACACACCGTCCGCCCCCCTCTGCCGCCTCGCCCACGCCCTCACCGTCCCCCTCGGTGACGCAGCAGAAGACCGCGCTCTACGGCAGCGTCGTCGACGCCGCCGACAAGGCGCCCGACCCGGACACCCCGCCCGCCGCCCTCCCGCACCGGCCCGCGTCAGGCGTCACCAGCAGCGGCGGGGCGCACGCCACCATGAACCACCGCGGCGACAGCGTGACGCTCAACGGCCAGGGGTACGTCCTGGTCCGCTGGCAGATCTCACCGCAGTACCGGGCCGGCAGCCTGGTCATGCCGAGCTGGACCGGCCTGAAGGGCCGGCTCTTCCACATCGCCTCGGGCGGCGGCCGCCGCATGGACGACCGCGTCAGCGGCACCGACACCACCGCCACCGGCATGGGCAGCACGTCCACCGGCTACGACGTCCTGCCGTCCGGCACCCAGCAGATGTGGCAGAACGAGTACTTCTACCTCGACGGCAGCGCCACCCTCACCGTGAACGAGCGCGGCGCCGACTACGGCCTGAACGTCTTCCCGACCACCTGGGACGCGGTCGAGAAGGATGTCACCACCGGCCCTGGCCAGGGCGCGAGCCGCTACGGCCTGGTCCGCGACACCGGCAAGGACGACACCCCGGTACCGCAGTACGTCACGCGCGCGAGGCCGGCCGATCCGGCGACGGTGGCTCAACGCTCGCGGCTGTAGCCGCCGTTGCGCAGCGTGCAGAGGAGGTCGACGCGGTTGGTGGTGATCGAGTCGACGCCGAAGTCGATGAGGCGGCGCATGGAACGGCGGGTGTCCGGGGTCCAGACGGACAGCAGGTACCCCTCGTGGTGGACGTGGGCGGCCAGCTCGCGGTCCACCAGCGAGAAGCGGTAGTTCAGCCAGCGCGGCTTCACCGCCGCGAGCAGCACGGGGCGCGGGGGCGCCAGGCTGGTGCAGGTCAGGGCGATCTCGGCGGACGGGTCCGCACCGCGGACGGCGAGCATCGCCGTGGCGTCGGCACAGTAGTAGACGCGGTCGGCCGCCCCGGCCTCCCGTACGGCGTCCACTACGCGCCGCGCCGTCCGTACGTCCCGCGTCCCCGGCAGGTCGATCATCAACCGGGCGCTGTCACCGGCGGCGGTCAGTGCCTCCGCGAGCGTCGGCACCCCGCCGTCCGTGAGTCCGCGCACTTCGTCCGCCGACAGTGAGCCGAGGGGCCGCTCGTGCTCCCACAGCCGTTTCAGCGTCTCGTCGTGCAGCAGCACGGGGACATCGTCCTTCGTGAGCCGTACGTCGATCTCGATGGCGTCCGCGCCCTGGCCGAGCGCGGAACGCAGCGAGTCGATCGTGTTCTCACGGACGTGGTAAGGGTCGCCGCGGTGGGCCACGGCGGTCACGTTCTGCATGGCCCCATTGTGCTGGGACACGGGTGTGCTGGGGCTCAGGTTTGCCGGTACTCAGGTTCGCCGGCACTCAGGTGTGCCGGTACTCAGGGGGCGAGCCACGCCGAGGTGTAGCTGTCGATCTCGTCCCGGATCCGGGCCTTGCCTGCCTCGTCGAGGAAGGAGACGTCGACGGCGCTCTTGGCGAGGGCGGCGACACCCTGTTCGTCGAGCGCCAACAGGCGTGCGGCGACGGCGTACTCGTTGTTGAGGTCGGTGCCGAACATCGGCGGGTCGTCGGAGTTGACGGTGATGACGATCCCGGCCTCGGCGAACTGCTTGATCGGGTGCTCGTCGAGGGTGCGGACCGCGCGCGTGGCGATGTTGGAGGTCGGGCAGACCTCCAGCGGGATGCGGTGTTCGGCGAGGTGCGCGAGGAGCTTCGGGTCCTGGAAGGAGTGGGTGCCGTGCCCGATACGCTCCGCACCCAGGTGGGTGAGCGCGTCCCACACCGTCTCCGGGCCGGTGGTCTCGCCGGCGTGCGGCACGGAGTGCAGACCGGCGGCGACGGCCCGGTCGAAGTAGGGCTTGAACTGCGGCCGCGGTACGCCGATTTCGGGCCCCCCGAGCCCGAACGACACCAGCCCCTCCGGCCGCAGCCGATCGTCGGTGGCGAGCCGCGTCGTCTCCTCCGCCGCCTCCAGCCCGGCCTCGCCGGGAATGTCGAAGCACCAGCGCAACACGGTCCCGAACTCGGCCTCGGCCGCCTTGCGCGCGTCCTCGATCGCGTCCATGAAGGCACGCTCGTCGATGTTGCGGCGGGTCGAGGACCACGGCGTGATGGTCAGCTCGGCGTAGCGCACCTGCTGCCGGGCCAGATCCCGGGCCACCTCGTACGTCAGCAGCCGGACGTCCTCCGGCGTGCGGATCAGGTCCACGACGGACAGGTACACGTCGATGAAGTGGGCAAAGTCCGTGAAGGTGAAGAAGTCGACCAGGGCCTCGGGGTCGGTGGGCACCTTGGAGTCGGGGTGACGCGCGGCGAGCTCGGACACGATACGCGGGGAGGCGGAGCCGACGTGGTGGACATGCAGTTCGGCCTTCGGCAGCCCGGCGATGAAGGCATGCAGATCGCGCAGCGCGGCGGCGGACGGGTCGAGATGCTCGGTCAAGGGTTCCTCCCCGGAACGGCGCCCCGCGGCGACTTCGGCCGGACGGGACGCGGGTGATCGGCTGATCGGTGGGTCGGGATCATCGTAGGCCTGGAGGATGTCTTTGACGGCGGGGTGCCCCATTGGCCACCTGTCCTCGGACCGTCATGCTTCCCGGGCCTCGGGGGGCCAGAGCCCCGGGCCCCCAGCCCCCGGGTCCTGTCCCGCGTCGCTGGCCCCGGGCCGTAGCATGACGGAACGTTCGACAGAGGGGATCGCGCATGTCCGACGACGCGCAGACGCCGGCCGCCCGTGACCCGTGGGCCACGCCGTCGGAGGCCTCCTCGCGCGACGCGGCTCCCAAGGTCCCCCTGGCCAAGCCGGATCACCCCGCCGCCGACCCCTTCCCGGAACCGAACCCATGGGCACCACCGACGAACGACGCCCACCCAGGCCCCGGCCACACAGTCGCAGGGCAGGGTCCCGGGTACACGGTCGCCGAGAACGGGCCGGGTGGGGCAGCCGTCGGACACGGACTGGGTGAGGCAGCCACCGGGAACGGACCGGGTGAAGCGAACATCGGGTACGGACCGGATGAGGCGAACGCCGGGTACGGACCGGATGAGGCGAACGCCGGGTACGGACCGGATGAGGCGAACGCCGGGTTCGGACCGGATGGGGCGAACGCCGGGTATGGTCCGGCCACCCCGGCCCGCCCATCGGTCCATGACCAGCAGACGGTCACGTCCTTGCCCGGCATCGGCGACACACCACCCCCCTCCCAGCCCTGGGCCAACCCCTTCACCCCGCCCGGCGCCGCGCCCCCGGCGGGAGGCCCGGCCAACCCCTTTGCCCCGCCCCCGGCGGGAGGCACCGTCAATCCCTTTGCCCCGCCCGGCTCCACGGCACAGGCGAACGGTTCCGCCGGTTCCTTCGCCCCCCACGCTCATGGCGAGCCCGTCCCGCCGCCGCCCATAGCCCCCGACGGACCCGGCCGGATCCCCTACGGCTACCCGCCCCAGGTCGGCTACGGCGGCCCCGGCCCGCAAGGCCAGGGCGCACCGGGGGCCTACTACGGCTGGCCCGGCATGGCCCCCATGCCCAGAAACGGCATGGGCACCGCCGCCCTTGTGCTCGGCATCATCGCGGTCGTCGTCTTCTGCCTGTGGCCGATCGCCATCCTGCTCGGCGTACTGGCCGTGATCTTCGGCATGGTCAGCCGCGGCAGGGCCCGCCGAGGAGAGTCGACGAACCCGGGCCAGGCCCTCGCGGGGATCATCTGCGGCGCCGTGGGCATAGTGCTGGGCCTGGCGATGATCGCGGTCTTGTTCGGCAACTTCTGACGGCCTGACCCCCCGCTCACCCCCGGGGCTCAGCCACCCAACCGCCTCCGAGCCTCCATCAACGCGAACCCCAGCAGATTCGGCCCCCGCCACCGCTCCGGATCCATCGCCGCCTCGGAGTCCGCCGCGAGGCCGATGCCCCACACCCGGTCCACGGGGCTCGCCTCGACCAGTACCCGGTCACCGGTGCCCAGCAGGAACTCCCGCAAATCCGCGTGCGCGGCGAACTTGTGGACGCTGCCCTCGACCACGATCGCGAAGCACTCGCGCTGCCATATCGCCTCGTCGAAGCCGCGCACCAGCCGCCCCGCCTTCTTGGCGAGGGACGGATGTTCCGCGGCCAGCACCTGCCGCTCCGCCTCCGCGTCGTCGAACAGCCGCGCCTTGGCCGCCATCATCCAGTGCTCGGCCGTCCCATAGGTCACCCCGTCCACCGTGAACGGCGACGGCCACCACTGACTCAGACAGCTCGAAGCGACCCGGCCGTCCGACCGCGCCCGGTGACCCCAGAAGTGCAGATAGTTGAACCGGGCCCCGGCACGGACCTCCCTGACCAGGGCCTCCCGGGAGGCGATCCGCCCCGTGACCTCTCCCGTGATCTCTTCCATGCACGCGAGTCTGGCAGGCACCACTGACACTCCGTCCCGCCTTTTCCGAGCTCACTCGACACCTGGTCGACAGATTTCGTCGCGTAACCAAAAGGCAACAACGGAATCACTTGTTGGACGCCATCAGCTCTGTCAGGATCGGCAGTCAAATCGAGCTGGAGCTACGCCACCCGCCTCATGAGCCGCGGGGCGACG
>Ga0307512_10005356_pt1 | contig 13421 bp, 17 predicted proteins | sample 14_EM_MG_FD_200267 | JGI IMG/M metagenome (GOLD analysis project Ga0307512, IMG submission 200267) | Populus trichocarpa ectomycorrhiza microbial communities from riparian zone in the Pacific Northwest, United States - 14_EM | ecosystem: Host-associated > Plants > Roots > Unclassified | place... | reverse complement strand
CTAAAGGGTACATAGCCACTGTCGAGGAGTTTGACCGTTTGATGGCCGTCAATCTTCGCAGCGTGATGCTATGCTACAAATATGCCGCGAAGCAAATGATCGCGCAGGGTCACGGTGGTCGTATCATTGGTGCCAAGTTTTCATATCCTTCTCCCGGCCACATGCTGATCGAAGGTAATCATAATCAGGGGCATGTTCGGGAGCGGGCAAACAAGGTTCTCTCTTATTACTGCAATATGAAATGACAAGAGCTCATTCACGTCGTGAGAGCAGGTGCTAGCATTGTTGCGGGGTACTCAGCATCCAAGTTTGCTGTTCGTGGTCTGACGCAAGCAGCTGGTATGTCGTTTATAGAACCAATTTCCTTGTTCGTGGATTGAAGAGAGGCTTTGAAGCGCAAGACTTCGGCAAACACGGCATTACTGTAAACGCATATGCTCCTGGTGTCATAGATACTCGCATGAGTAGGTCCCTTCCAGGTGGCTTGGTGAGTACTGTCTCGATCTCCGCAAAGGACTGGGCCTGATAAAGCACTTGCTGTAGCCCGATTTATCCACGCCAATTCCACGCGTCGGGACTCCAGAGGAAGTAGCCGCGCTCGTGTCGTATCTCGCCTCTGACGGCGGTAGTTTCGTCACCGGTGAGTAGGTCCTTCCTGAACCGCCTCACTTTTTCAACATGTTGTGTCGTCTATGCTCGTGAAGGCCAATCCGTAAGCCTATTTTCCTTCCCTCATCTAGGTCGATCTAACATTTCAACAGATTAACGTCGATGGTGGACTGTTTTTCGATTGAGGTCAGGCGCTGCTGTGTGAAAGCGGAAGATGTAGAAGTGGGTGAGGGGAAAGCTTATATTCACGAGTGCTCTCGACAACTTGTGCGTGAAGGTCATCGCCAAAACGTACTAAAAGATAAGTTGAGTTTCCTAAAGACAGCTGAGTCTTCAATGAAATTTGTATTGTTCTACGTTTCGATCATGGCAATTGTCTCGCAGTGGTATGTTGTTCGCTGACGCCGTCTCTCGGGGACAGGACTTGAAGCGAATAAGAGTAATGGAATCCTCAGCCACGCCACGTCATCAAGCTCCAGAGTCAGTGACGAAGGCGCCACGTAACACAAAGGATCCAAGGATGCGAATTGGCATACCAAGGGAATAAGGTGGTGGCCGCGGTACCCACGAGCAAAGTTGAGCCCGCGCCAGCGTGGACAATACGCCGAGTTAAGTGTGTTGGAGGGCACCATAACTGGCGGCTGCTGGCCACAGAAGAGCTGATGGCGGAGAACCGGAGAACCGGAGAGCTTTGCACTCAAGGTCGGGCCACACCCAGCGAGGCTTTTGTGTGAGCGTCGGGCGCTGTGTCGAATGCTTTTCGGGCCACGCACCCGCAATCACGGTGAGACCACCGATGGGGATTCAGACATACCGACCTGTAATCATACTTCCGTCTGTCTATGATCGATCGTTTGCCCCGATACGATCCATCCGGCATAGAATTCACAGGCCTACAGCGCGGTAGAGATCGCTCGACCTGTATAAGTGCCTGTGTGCGTGGCGAAGCAGAGAAATATCCGCCGCGGCCGCGCGAACGTGAAGCCATTCTAATGTATATCTCGTAAACGCGAACCAAGATGCACTCACTACTAGTAGCCACCACACTTGATATGTCCACTGTTACAAGTATTGAACAGGGGATCTAGACTTGGAACGACGTAGATGATAGTTAGGGGTATCTGGAAAATGTTAGGCGGTCGGGCTCCTGCCAGTGAATTCAGTGACGCCTTGTAATCAGCAACTCTTCACCTTCTACGACTTGTTATATACCCATGGCCTCGTCTACACCTCTTATTCATCACTGCCAATGCCCGTCAATTAAGGTGACGAGACGGGCCTGCTGGGCCCTCCTCGGCCGCCCTGATCGGTCGACAGGCTCACAAACTAATATATGGTATAAAAAATTTCACACTCTCCGCCTACTCTAGGCACTGTGCGACGCATACAAGTCAACATGCCCCTGGACGAGGTTATCGAGATGATTGTGAACAAGGGTAGGCGTACCACCGCCACACCAGGAGACGTTTCGGAGGGGTCTGCTGTCATCGACATGATCCAGAGCACCGTCAAAACACTCGGTAGTCTAGATGTCGTACGTTTTTCCAACAACCTCCCCTTATCTCCAACCTCTTCTCCCCCTTTAGTTATGTCTCGGTTGGATATCCCCGCGCGCCACGGTCTACTAAACGTCTTTTGTGTCGACACTGCCCATATGCAGACGTGGCTAGTAATGCCGGTCTGGTGATCTTGGAACCATTCTTGGAAAGTGAGTATTACTATGGGGTGACGCCACGCATCAGGAGAGCGTATGTGCCCCATTTTTCCAATGTCACAGCTTCGGTGGCAGCGTTCGACAGGCAGATGGCGGTGAACACGTGTGGTGTAACGCTGTTCTACAGGTACGCAGCTAAGCAGATGATCACTCAGGGTCGGGGCGGGCGCATCATAGGTGTGTACGCCTCGTATCGAATGTATGCGCGTGGATATTAGCAAAGCTCACCTGGCACCCATTCGCTCCAGGCGCATCTTCCATGGTTGGCAAGCTAGGTAACCACGACCCCCCTCCTACGCACTCCGAGCCCATCCACATGTCTGGGAAGACTGTACTGAGACTGTGGTCACGTGGCAGCTACCGACTTGTTATTGGCGTATCCGGCGACCAAGTTTGCCATCCGGGGCATGACGCAGAGCGCAGGTACGTGTTTATAAGGCTACTTTTCGTTTAAAAAAAGATTGTCACCAATCTCATCCGCTTCGGATCCCGTCTCTAGCATTGGCACTTGGAAAGTACGGCATTACCGTGACAGTAAACGCGTACGCCCAGGTGGAATCGAGACACGGCTTCGTCAGTCATCCCTCTCTTGGACGAAAGAGGAGCCCAATGTATCTCGTAACATTCACCTGTCTCGGCACCTCGGGGGCGGACATGGCAAATGGATGCACCGTCCGAACATGATCTGAGTCTCAGTAAAGCGAAAAGCATACGATGTACTCAGGAACCGATCCCTTTGCCAGCTCATCAGCGTTTCCTAGTCTGCTTTGTTTCCCTTGGGAGATCGGGTATATATGAGCAACTAGTTGCAAAATACTCATTGTTCTCCACTGATCTACTACTGAATACCCTCCTAACATGGTCTCGACGACTAGAGTAGCACTTGTCACCGGCGCAGCTCGCGGCATTGGTCGTGCCACCGCCCTTCGCCTTGCCGAGGATGGTTTCGATGTTGCCGTTAATGACCTACCAAACACCCCTGAGTTGAACGACGTCCTGCAAGCGATCCAGAGCAAAGGACGGCGCTCACTCGCCGTACCCGCGGACGTGTCTCTGGAACCAGAAGTCGTGAGGATGATCCAGGACGTCGTTTCAAAGTTGGGCAGCCTCGACATCGTGAGTCCCTTCCGACGCCTAGCGACAAAACGCGCTGAAGCATATCATAGATGGTTGCGAACGCGGGCATAATCCTGTATCGACCACTGCTAGACAGTACGTTACGATAGTTAATCCTGCCAACAACTATCCGCTGAAAGGTACATAGCCACTGTCGAGGAGTTTGACCGTTTGATGGCCGTCAACCTTCGCAGCGTGATGCTATGTTACAAGTATGCCGCGAAGCAAATGATCGCGCAGGGTCACGGTGGTCGTATCATCGGTGCCAAGTTTCATATCCTTCTCCCGGCCACATGCTGATCGAAGGTAACTATAATCAGGGGCATGTTCGGGAGCGGGCAAACAAGGTTATCTCTTATTATTGCAATATGAAATGACAAGAGCTCATTCACGTCATGAGAGCAGGTGCTAGCGTTGTTGCGGGATACTCAGCATCCAAGTTTGCTGTTCGTGGTCTGACGCAAGCAGCTGGTATGTCGTTTATGGAACCAATGTCCTTGTTCGTGGGTTGAAGAGAGGCTCTTGAAGCGCAAGAACTCGGTAAACACGGCATCACTGTAAACGCGTATGCTCCTGGCCTCATAGATACTCGCATGAGTAAGTCCCTTCTTCCACATCAGCAGCACTTTCGGCTAGGGTTAAACCATCTCCGCCAGTTGAGGAGTTGGGTGCCATAACGGGCTCTAGGAATGGTGCAAATCCAGAGGGTAAAGGTGGCGTAGTGGGTACTGTCTCGATCTCCACAAAGGACTGGACCTGATAAAGCACTTGCTGTAGCCCGATTTGTCCACGCCAATTCCACGCATCGGGACTCCAGAGGAAGTAGCTGCCCTCGTGTCGTATCTCGCCTCCGACGGCGGTAGTTTCGTCACCGGTAAGTAGGCCCTTCCTGAACCGTCCCACCTATTCAACACGCTCTATCGTCTATGCTCGCGAAGGCCAATCCGTAAGCCTATTTTCCTTCCCTCATCTAGGTCGATCTAACATTACAACAGATTAACATCAATGGTGGAATGTTTTTCGAATGAGGCCAGGCGCTGCTGTGTGAAAGCGGAAGATGTAGAAGTGGGTGAGGGGTGGAAAGCTTATATTCACGAGTGCTCTCGACAACTTGTGCGCGAAGGTCATCGCCAAAACGTACTAAAACAGAAAGTCGAGTTTCCTAAAGACAGCTGAGTCTTCAATGAAATTTATATTGTTCTACGTTTCGATCACGGCAATTGTCTCGCACCTAGTGGTATGTTGTTCGCTGACGCATCTCTCTAGAGACAGAACTTGAAGCGAATAAGAGTAATGGAATCCTCAGCCACGCCACGTGGCCCACGTCATCAAGTTCTAGCTTCAGTGGCGGCGGAGGCGCCACGTAACACAAGGGATCCGAGGATGCGAATCAGGGTGGAGCGAGTGGAGCGATTAGAAGCGAAAATCGAGCCACCATTTCGAACTCGCAGTTTCAAGATCAGAATGACGTCCGACCTGCTGGTCTGGAAACGAGACTACCATACTGAGCACACCGATAGCATGTACACGAGCGTACAAACCCAATTCCTATCTATTGTAAAATCTGGACTGTACAGCGGAAGCCGGGAAGGAGGCCGATCGTGATACTCTATCTAGGTCCCTTGCCGCGCTCTTATATGCGCGATGTGCCTTCAGCTCCACTCTCTAAAGTTCGCCAGCAACGGCGATTCTCAGCCCTTGTGCGCGCAGGGTGAGTCGTCAGTGCAGATGATAATAACTTCGGGGTGTATTGTAGCACGCAGAGAGTGCGCACGATCCCCCCGGGTCGTCCCTACACGAAGAATTGGCCCACCAAGGGAAGGTGGTGACCGCGGTATTCACGAGCAAAATTGAGTCAACTGTGTTGGAGGACGCCTGAGTTGGCCGCTGAAGAGCTGGTGACTGGTGGAGAACTGGAAGGTCGGGCCACGCTCAGCGAGACTTTCGTATGAGCGTCGGGCGCTGTGTCGAATGCTTTTCAGAGAATGCACCCGCAATCACGTTAAGACCACTGATGGAGGATTCAGACACATACCGACCGTTCCCGGGTGTAATCCTTCCGTTCGGATGTCTATGATCGATCGTTCAACGATCCGATCCATCCGATCCGTCCATCTTCAGTTGCAAATTGAGCCAGAGTACAGCGCAGCAGAGATCGCTCGCGCCACTTGTCTCGACTGTATAAGAGCCCGATCTTCATTTTCCATGGCTTCTCGTCCTGTTTTATCCTCCCGGCATTTGGTGATACTGTAACCCGGGAGCGTGTAATCGTCTTGTGTGCGTGGGGAAGCGGTGGAGAAGCATCAGCCGCGGCGAACGGCAAGCCATTCTAATTTAGAATATCATCTCGTAGACGGTCACCACACTTGATTTGCCATCCATATCTGGAATATGTTAGACGGACGAGGAGGTTTCATTCTCTTGCCAGTGATCCAGTGACGCCTTGTAATTAGCAACTCTTCGCCTTCTACAACCTGATATCTACCCATGCAGTGGCCCCGTCTACACCTCTTGTTCATCACTGCCAATGTCGCGGAAGCAGAACTCGGGGCCCTTGAGCCCCGATATTACATTACACTTTGCATATTAGGACTCAGCTTACTGTGTGCGGTGTGCTGCCACAGTAGCCGTAGTATTTTACTGAATAGACTACTGTAGTACCGTTACTTTACAGCCCTTCTTTTACATCCGTTCCCCACCCTCGTTCATTGGCATCGCGTACCTTTACATGGGCAACTCCGCTTGCCCGCCTTATACTCAGTAGCCACATTTGCGGCCCCCTCAGTTCGTGCTCCATCCGCGCGATTACTGAGCTAGTTTGCTTCCTTCTCAGGCTGCAAACATCGCGCGCTTTCGCACACTCACTTCCCTAACAAGCACGTTTTCCACAGCCAATGCCCGTCAATCAATCAAGGTGCCGGGTCTCACTCGCCACTGGTAGGGCCTGGGCCCTCCTCAACCGCCCTGATCGGTCGACAGGCTCATAAACTCATATATGAATGAATATAAATAATTTCCCACTCCCCGCTTACTCTAGACACTGTGCGACGGAGACAAACCAACATGCTCTCAGCACAGTCCCAGCCTCAGCTCAGCAAAGGGGTCGCCTTGATCACGGGTGCCGCACGGGGCATAGGTCGCGGCATCGCGCTCCGACTTGCCGATGACGGATATGACGTCGCGGTGAACGACCTTCCAGGAACACCGGAGCTGGACGAGGTTATCGAGACGATCGTGAACAAGGGTCGGCGTGCCATCGCCACACCAGGAGACGTTTCGGATGAGTCTGCTGTCGTCGATATGATCCAGAGCACCGTCCAAACGCTCGGTAGTCTAGATGTCGTACGTTTTTCGTTTTTCCAACAACCTCCCCTTATCTCCAACCCCTTCTCCCCCTTTCTGTCTCGGTTGGACGTCCCCGCGCGCCACGGTCTACTAAACACCTGTTGTATCGACTCTGCCTATATGCAGATGGTGGCTAATGCCGGTCTGGTGATCTTGGAACCATTCTTGGAAAGTGAGTATTATGGGGCGACGCCACGCATCAGGAGAGCGTATGTGCCTCATTTTTCCAATGTCACAGCTTCGGTGGCAGCGTTCGACAAGCAGATGGCGGTGAACGCGCGTGGTACGATGCTGTGCTACAAGTACGCAGCTAAGCAGATGATCGCTCAGGGTCGGGGCGGGCGCATCATAGGTGCGTACGGCCTCGTATCGAATGTATGCGCGTGAACCTTAGCAAAGCTCACCTGGCACCCCTTCGCTCCAGGCGCATCTTCTATGGCTGGCAAGCAAGGTAAATACGACCCCCCCCCTCCTATACACTCAAGTCCATCCACATGTCTAGGAAGGCTGTACTGAGACTATGTTCCCGTTGCAGGGACCGACTTCCTGTTGGCGTATTCGGCGACCAAGTTTGCCATTCGGGGCATGACGCAGAGCGCAGGTACGTGTTTATAAGGCTACGTTTCTTTTAAGTAGTTCGTCACCAATCCCATCCGCTTCGGTTTCCGTCTCTAGCATTGGCACTTGGAAAGCACGACATCACAGTAAACGCGTACGCCCCAGGTGGAATCGAGACACGGCTTCGTCAGTCATCCCTCTCTTCACGTGAAGGGTATTCTTATGCATGCAATTGGTGGACAGTTGACGTATTTGATGACTTCCTGGAGCCACTTGCCGGCCCACGCGCGGGGCGCAACGGGGTCGGTATCACAGGCGATCCATTTTCGTCAGCCCTGAGTATCACTGAATGCTTGTTCTCTCTTTACACAGCTCGTCGCCAATGCGGCGGTAGGCCGTCTTGGAGAAGTGGATGACATTGCCCATTTGGTATCTTATCTGGCTTCCAAGGAGGCAACTTTTATTACGGGTGAGCTCCGCGAGTACTAAACGAGGCCACACCCATCGCTGACATTATGAAAATTTGATCAAATAGGCCAAACCGTATCCCTTTTCTACACCTCTCTCGCGCCAAAGTACTGACTTTCGATCACAGATAGCGATTAACGGAGGTTCCTATTTCGATTAGCGCTCTAGGGTGTTGGAGCAAGTATGCATTCATAATAGCTACTCTTTTTGGGTATGTCCTTTCAACAAGAATATGCGGCTCGTAGATGCAATGCCCGGGGGATCGAACACAGCCCTTTTATCACGATCACTGCTTACTCGTTGTTGCCACACTACAACACTGTGCCGACCAGTCACCGACAATCAGTATTTGTATTCAAAACATCAACATAGGTGCTCGCGGACTTAAAACTGCACGGGCGCTCGCAGCTCACTTTGAGACCACACGCCGGGGTCGCGATTTCTCTAACAAACTTGCAGACGAAACAATAATGCTGCACGACCGATGCATATAGATGGGCGTGCACGTACACAATAATATAGTTATCGCCCTTTCGATTCCTCCCTCCCCACGCACCTGCTTTCTCTAATCTGCTGCGAGATGGAGTTTGATTTGCGCAATTGCGGCGGCAGGGTTGAGACCCTTTGGACATGTCCGGGCACCTGGGCATGTCATCAGTCCGTAAGGAAGGGGGTAAGAGGCTGGGCCGGAGGCTGAGATACGAACAGTTAAAGATGGTGTGGCATCGATACAAGCTCATCTCGTTCTGAAGTTTCTCCTTACGATGTGCTGTATACGAATCCCGCGAGTCGGCGATCCAACGGTAGGCCTGCATGAGAGTAGCTGGGCCGAGGTATTCATCTTGGTTCCACCAATAGGATGGACAGGAGGTAGAGCAACAGGCGCAGAGGATGCACTCGTAGAGACCGTCAAGTTTCTTGCGATCTTCGGGGGACTGAAGGAACTCGCCCTGCGCAGGAGGATTGTCATTCTGGAGGTAGGGCTCAATGGACTTGTACTGCTTGTAGAATAGAGTGAGGTCTGGAACGAGGTCTTTCACGACATACACTAGAATACGCGCGCATTTGACGTCTGGACAGGCAAAAAAGAGAGAGGAGCATACTGTGAGGAAGAGGATAAATCTTTGTGTCCTTATTCTCAGTGCGGTCAATGCGACAGAGACAGGCGAGAGTATTCTGGCCGTTGATGTTCATGGCACAAGAGCCACAGATACCCTCTCTACATGAGCGGCGGAAAGTGAGTGTTGGGTCCATTTCGTTTTTGATTTTGATGAGTGCGTCAAGAATCTGCGGGAAAGTAGGATGGACCAGGTTCCGTTTTGGCAGACATGGAAGCACTAACCATAGGACCGCACTCATTTAGATTGATGGTGTAGGACTGTAGTTCTGGTTTTTTCTCGGGTTCATCTGGATTCTACAAGGAGGGAGAGGGGTGAGCGGAAAATGGTGACAGGCCAGAAGAGGAGGGAGGACAGTACCCAGCGGTAAATCTTGAATTCTTTATTTAGGGATTTAGTCTCTGTGGGCACAGCTTGTCGAGTAGCAGCAGAGGATGAAAAGGAGCGTAATGCGAAGGTAAGAGGAGGCAGACACCTTGAAGATGACTTTGCAACGATGGACAGCATTGTTAAGAGTCGAGTTGAATTGGGTGGGTGGGGGAAACTCCGGCGGGTGGCGGTGGTGATGGGCGCCAACCAAACCTCGCTAATTTCCGGATAATCACGTGAGAGGGGTTGTAATTGGGTGTCCACCATTCGCTGTGCTTGTGCCTGCCCACTGGTATGGGTGTAGTTGCGCCTAAGACCAGTGTCGCGTCTCGTGAGGTGATCATGACTGCGCCACCGATCCAAACTACTGGGCCAGCGCCCATGGAGCTCCCCACCCGGTTCTCGTCTGAGCCGAAGAGTCAACAAGCTTCATCCATGCCATCTCATGCCATCATCTCCTTGAAACCGGGCACTGGAACCATGACAAGTTACAATGCCCTTCATTCATTGCGAATGTCGATTGACGCCATTCCGGCTCGCCTCCGTCCTACATATAAAGTGGGGATCGGATCCCTCAGCTGGCATTCAGCCTCCCCCATCTCCTGGCATCTGCAACTTTTCCCTCTTTACTTTACACTCTTCCTTTACTCCTTCCTCAAAACAGCATGGCGATATCAAAGGGCATTGCTCTGGTTACAGGGGCCAGTCAGGGTATTGGACGGGCCATCGCACTCCGTCTCGCATCCGATGGGTTCGACGTTGCGCTCAACGATATGCCGTCGCGCGAGGCCATGCTAGCCACTACAGCGGAAGAAGTCGCTTCCCGGGGTCGCCGCGTGCATTGTGTCCTGGCCGACGTGAGCAGCGAAAAACAAGTCCAGACCATGGTGTCAGACGTGGTTAACGTATTCGGTGGACTGGATGTGGTAGGTCCCTGCCCCACTCCGATACACGAAACGAACCCTATCGACTCATGATGCTTGCATTGACAGATGATCGCAAATGCCGGTATCTCTATGATGAAAAGCTTTATCGACAGTCCGTTTGGCATCTTTTCGCCAACTGGTCCACATTGGCTAAATCTTCGCCTTCAATAGCAACTGCGGAAGACCTCGATCGCATATTTAAGGTCAACGTTCAGGGTACCTTCCTTTGTTACAAATATGCGGCCCTTCAAATGATTGCACAAGGCCGTGGGGGACGCATCATCGGTATGCCGAGCATGCCTTTGCCTGTTTTGCGTTGCTCACTTTGGCCTGGACAACTATCGTACAGGCGCATGCTCTGGCACGGGCAAACAGGGACAAGCATCATTGAGCGCTTATTCTGCGAGCAAATTTTGTATCCGAGGCTTGACTCAATCCGCTGGTGAGTCCGATCCTCACCCCTACCCGGTTCCGATGCTGTTCGCGTACTGAAGCATGTTCGGGTCAACTCAGCCTTAGAATGGGGCTCTCACGGTATTACCGTCAATGCTTATGCTCCCGGGCCCGTCAAGACAGCAATGTGTATGTGTCGTCGTCATCTTCCAAAGGTACACTCTTGACACCTACTAGGGGATGACCTCGAGGCCAACATTGGCACTGCTCCAGGGGTACTCGAGGAACAGGTATGTGTGGTCCCAATCCACTTTACCATGGGGTGTATATCTCAATGAGAATATCCGAACAGCTCTCGAAGGGTGCTGCAGTTGGTTATGTCGGATTACCAACCGACATCGCAGCGCTGGTTTCCTTCCTCGCTTCCAAGGAGTCCCATCTTATCACAGGGCAATCGGTGCGTATCTCGGTTCCTAACCTATCGGCTTTGTTCGCCTAACAGGAGTAACGTGCAGCTCAGCATTGATGGTGGTCGGTTCTTCGATTAGAAGCAAGGCCCGTTCGTCAACTGCCAGATCCGACAAGAAGCGATGGAGAAAACCAACTATCTACGTTTATATTCACTTTACACGACCCCACCACTAGTTATGATTAGCTCGAATAGGGTCGACGGGCAAATGCCGCCCCGCACTCCGAGATCTTAGTATGCTAACTGTAGCCAAAGCATGGGGTGCGTTAGAAGTGGGTTGGACGCCCAACACGCCCTTTTCTCCTCGATAGTATGAACCTATATCCGATCCAATCGTCTTTTCATCAGTCTTAGAGAAAAGATGCCGTGGTGGCAGAAATATTAATGGGCTTTGGCCCCCTCACATTCCCTATCCGTATCCCCGATCCCGGGACAGGACATCATAGCGCGAAATTTTTATGAAATTACAAGTGTGACATACACTCTGAGATCGCACTGATGCATAGCATGGCCCTGCATAGTCCACGCAACCTATAAGACAGAATACATCGTCCGGAACACAGTCCCACACGGGCGAGCAAGCAACAATCTCCGCTCTTCATACATACGTCGAGAGGTATCTAGCCGGCTGCGGCGAGCTTTCCGCCAAGAATGCGTAGATACGAAACAACACCGCGCCAAGGAGCATAAGCTCTGCCAAGACGCGCACGGTCTTGACGAAGGAGTGGCGGCGTGCGCCCCTGGCTCCGGCCAAGTCAATCGCCTTGATGTCCGCAGGGGTAAGCTCTGGGAACGCCCGAGGTGAGTAAACCGGAAGGGCAGAAGGGGGATATTGCGCTGACCTAGGTCCGCTGCCGCAAGGTAGCCTTCCAACCGGAATCGCTTTGTGCTCATCCTAGAGGATAGATAGATAGAAAACCGTGAGAGATCCCGATAACGCGGGGAAAATAGGGAGAGTATCATACGTGACTGCGACAGCACCTTTGGCTTTGACCCAAGCGAGCAGGACCTGGTCTGCTGTAGCATTAAGCCGTTGCGCGATCTCGTTGACGGGTTTGTCCACGGGACCGCCTGGCTGGTGCGTGACCGGGCTATTATGATTCGTCCAACATGAGCCATCGCCGCTTGTGGGATAGCGGACGCCAAACAAAAAAGGCGTGAAGCAAGAAGGATATGGTGGAAGGGACGTACGTCAAGGCAGAGTACGCCTCAGTCACGATGCCTTCCGCCACGTGGTACGCTAAAAGTGGTGCTTGCCGTGCGTAAACGTACGGATGCAGGAGGATCTGCGAGCGGCAGTGAGTTCAGTCAGTCATATCTGCAGCAAGCACTCTCTAGATAAATGAGCTTCGAACACACCTGGTTCGCGGCAGGTTTAATCTTGGCAGACGCCAGTAAAATCGTGAGGTCGTCGATACCAAAGTTACTGACCCCGATGCTCCTGCGGAGGTGCGCACGTCAGTCTAATATTATCCCCAGCTTTTATGGACAGAACCGGCCAAGGAAGGACGGTATCGAAGCACCGCCCACGTCCATGCCTCTTGCTGCTTACTTGGCAAGACCGGCTCGCTTTATGGCTTCCATTTCGGCCCAAGCCGTTGGAATATCAGGCTGTGCGAGACGTGGGTGATGGATAAGATACAAATCGACATATTCGACGCCGAGCTTTACCACGTATGGGATAATTAGCTGACGCCCATATGCTCCGTAGGATAGGAGGGTGGGGACGCACATTCTTCAGGCTGTTGTGAATGGACGTTTCAATGTCCAGTCCGTTGCTCCTCGAGTACTTGGTAGTGATGAACACGTCCTTCCTCGCAAGCCCGCTCTCCCTCACGGCTCTTCCAGCCTCCTCCTCATTGCCGTACATCTGCGCGGTGTCTGCCGGTACAATATGTGCCCTCGGTCAGCTGACATCGCGCTCGCGCTCGCGCGGCTCAGATGAGTCCGGCGGCAAAAGGGAGGGAATTTGACGTGCCGATATGGCTAAATCCTACGGATATGGCCTGCTCGACTTGGTCAATGGGATTTTGCCCATTGCCGAGAGTCCACGTGCCAAAAGCAATACTGGGAATGGCGTGGCCTGGAGGAGAAAACGTGCAGTGTGCACGGTGAGTGGGAGCCAAATCGACGGGTTATAGTGCATACCATCATTGAGCTGGATGAGGTCCCAAGGCATGGTTGAGGAGTAAGTGGTGCAGAGCGGAGCCTGTCTCCACGGGCGCCGTTAGACTACGACCACGGCGGATATGCACTTTCCCATGCTGTTGAATGGTTCTGACTGACTGACAAACTTGAACACGTGCCTGCCACAAGGCGTTGCACCACTTTGCAAA
>Ga0307512_10005355_pt1 | contig 13423 bp, 15 predicted proteins | sample 14_EM_MG_FD_200267 | JGI IMG/M metagenome (GOLD analysis project Ga0307512, IMG submission 200267) | Populus trichocarpa ectomycorrhiza microbial communities from riparian zone in the Pacific Northwest, United States - 14_EM | ecosystem: Host-associated > Plants > Roots > Unclassified | place... | reverse complement strand
GTAATTGCTCCCTTCGGGGATGCATACGAAAAAATTGGAACGATACAGAGAAGATTAGCATGGCCCCTGCACAAGGATGACACGCTGTTTCAGAGTGGTAGACCTACGGGTCTCAATATTTATTTTGTTTTCCAGTCGTACATCGCATTCATCTCAGCCCTTTATTTTCTTCATCTATAGATCAATGTCTATTTTGCCAATTTTCGCATCAACATTTGGATCGTTGAGATGCAGAAAGGGGGGAATGGCCTAACACCGAGCCGTATTCCTCTACAGCAACAGTCGAGCCCAACTAACAGCGAAAATTAAATCGAACACAACCTCAAGCTCTGATTTTTCACTCAAGGACGTAGGGAACGCTCGGAATTGTCTTTGCGCCCAGCCTGAACCAAGGCGTGACAGCCAAGGTGACAGCTGCCTCTGTTCCCTTCTTCTACTACTGTAGACATGCGCAAGTACATTAAACTAAACAAAATCGCCGTTCTCTTTGCCTCTGGCCCTTCCACTGACGCTGTGCTGTCCTACCTGGTCTTCCAGAGGAACGTGGCTCAACGTCCGGCCGGTCATGTTCGAAGGATTCGTATGGCTCGGGGCCTCGGGCGCGCAGAATTTTATGCAACACCACGACACGGAAAGTGCTTCACGTATCACGCGCGCGGCGAAGTTCCGAGATCGAGAATGAGAATCTAGCATTCCGAGTGGCCCCCTTCTTCACGAACGAGTCAGATACGGAATAACTTGTGTCACGTGGCATTCAGAACTGTCGCATCACCTCACTTGGCATAACACACACACACAACGGCAACAGAGGAGAGAAAGTCAGTTTTGGGGTTTTGTTCATTTGTCTCCTTCGAGAACAGAAGCCAAGGCTGGATGGCGAGCTAAACACAACGTCTAATTTTGACTTTTCGCTCATGGCTAAGGCGAGTACAGACCGTAGGGCCTATTTTCAATCCGAGTCGGCGCAGCCTGACTGACAGACCCAGAAAAACCTGTCCTCGGCTAGTCCTGCCGCAGATACATACTGACATCACGAGCCGCTTCAGTCGCCAGACATCCTCTATATGTCTGAAAACTATTGGTCCTCGCATCGTTCCAACCAACAGCGCCACGCTGCAGTTTCGCAGTACCGCACCGGCCCAGGTGCGCTGAGCCCCTTTGCCGCTACTGCTGTCCCCGCCCCAATGATGATGTCCCAATCAAACTCCCGGGAGTGTATCCAGCCGGTCAAGTTCGAAGCACTCGTCAGTCACGGGCGTGTCGAATTTGCGACGATGTGGCAATAAGACGTGGATAATTTGAGGAATTTCGCGTTCTCTAGGTAGCCTACATCCCGCGAGTGGTCCACACATGGCTCGTCTCAGGGGTTTCGCTGACCGCAGAGGTCGAACTGGGGTTTTGGAGTTGACTATCGTCAACGAACATGCATCTGTGTTTGAAATTGACTCTTTTAGGAGCTCGTTGCTATCCATGAACAAACCGGTCAGTAGGCGGTGTATACTCCTGGAAAGAGATTCCTTTCGGATAAGTGGTGTGTCATAAATAACGAGTGAAACCGTGCATTGCAGTGGTTATATGGAACATGACGTCCTTCGACGCTAACCTGGATCAATCGGAACTACCGGCATATACCTAATTACTGAAATGATTACTGTCACCTACATATCGTCCTCAATCTATATCATACACCACTCGGGCGCTCTTCAGCTCCTTCACCTCGTCGGTACCCTTGACGGGCCTGCAACGTTTAATTCATCCCTATACAAAGAATCAGAAAATGTACATAGGAAAAGAAGGACGACCCCGGAAAAGTGACTGACAAATGCTCTGTCAAATCTTCTACCGGTGCTCCAGGCGCCGGGAGCATCTCGCCATCAGGCGAAAGCTTCGGTAGGATCTGTATCCTATTTCTGCCGCGCAAGTAGTCGACCCTGCACGGGCCCTGGGCTAACTCTTCTTCCGTGTTGCATCTCTCCCTGAACGCGTCGTCGACCGCCGCACGATCTTCGGCGTTGAGTTTGGTCCATTCGCGTCTGCGCGAGAGCTTCCTCACATCCTCTTGGATCGCCCTCAGCACGTCTTGAACATTGACGCCGACTAGAGAATCGTTAGACGCCTGAACGGTGATGATCTGAGGGTATCCCTGATGGCTTTCCAGCCTTATCAATGGCATGGGTGGGTGCACAGCGGGGGAAGTTAGTTCTTCATTCGGGAGGTCATAGTCGTAATCGACTGCCTGAGTGGCGATATCGAGTTCGAGAAGGTACTTTGCTAGTACAGGGTGTAAGACGAGTGGGACCAACTCTCCCTGGGTTACGGTGGCGAGTTTAGTGGATCTTCCTAGCTCTAAGAAAAGATATCGCACCCCTAATTCAGCTTCTGCGTAAAAGATCAATTTTGCCTCGTCAAGTACTTTGGGTTCCTCATCTTCGTGTAGGAGTGCGGCTGTCAAACTAGCATTAAGCTCCTCCCGTTCTTCCCGGTGATGACGCAGAACGCATACCACCGTTCTCAACGAGCACGCCGATTTCGTTTTGTCGTAGAAAATCTTCCACTGAATCCGCAGTTAGGGTGTCCTATGCGTGGGTATTACCAGTTGCACCTGAGCTTACGAGACAGTAATTTGATTTGGACTAAGACTTACCACCTCTTCGATGAGCTGAAGGTCATCATCATGGGTGATGGCTACAACATCGGTCGCGCATTGCTTTTGGAGGGTACTAAGTAGAGTCGAAAGCCACTAAGAGAAGGCAAGGACACCAACCTCCGCGATATAGTCTAATACTCCGATGAGTGGGTCGCGGTACTGGATGCAAGACGTCAGGACCCGTCCTTCACCGCATCACAGCAGGAAGGGTACTCACATCCGGAAGTTGCTTCGACTTCATTTTACCGTCTCGCTTGTTATCAGGATCGTCCGGAAGGGGATCTACTGCGGCCTGAAGGCTGGCAGATGTAAAGATGCGCCTCGCTCGGAAGCCCTTGATGAATATGCATTGGTTCTGACGTGGGTTGCTCTTTCGATATGACGAAAGAAGAATCAGCGAACGAAGTGACGACATGGCGAACCGGACGAACCGGGTCCTGGTTACTGTTCTGATACATCGCGCCTGGACGTACTTCGCGCCAATCAAAGCTCCCACCACCTCCTTCGGACGCTTGGGACCTCAGGTAAACCTCCGCATCCAGGGTGTCGTCGGGGAATGCAGTGATCCCCCATGAGGAGGCCAAAGTACACCCAGTGACGAGAATGAGGTCTTCCATACGCTCGACGTCCAGTTTATGTCGCCGAGCAAAGGAGAACCAGCTCTCCACATGATCTCGGATGTAGTCCTCGAAGACCTTTGTGCGGATAACGTCTTCGCGGTGGCCATCGTGAGGAAGAGTCAGAACTGCTCCTCGTCTCTTGCATCGATAGGTGGTCGCAGTGAAACTACAACGAGAGATGCGTCGATCGCGGACATCTGAGGCAGAAGGATCACGTACTCGTCGGGTGCCGAGGCAGTCGATTCCGGGACGGGGGTCACAAAACGTGAGTGGTAATATCCTTTGGAGAAGCTTGAATGAAGAATGTTTGCGAAAGGACCCAAGTCCAAGCACGGGTAAGGCTCCGGTTCGCCAACCAAACGATTGGAGGGGTCGTCCGCGGGAAGGAGCACGTTGAAGATCCGAACGAAATAGCCCTCTCTGACGTAACCGACATCGCCGACTGAGACTTGTTGGTAGAGGTTGGCAGGATCTGGCTTCCAAATTGGATGTCCGTGACCCAGGGATCTGAGTTGCTCCTGGTAAACGTCGCAGGGTGACAACTGCATCATGGGATGTAAGTGGATATTGAGACTAGGAGAGTACTCCTAGTGGGCGTAATCGTCACGTCGCCCGAGTTTCTCACGTTCACTCAGCTCAGGGCGATGAGAAGTGTGATTCAGAGCGCCTAATGGGCCCTTATCGGTGCCCACGAACGACCAGTTGTAATCGATTCCCCTATGTGACCTGGCACTTTGCTGGCATCACAAGTGCCCATCGGAACCAAAGCCGGCCGAGAGCGGTGTGAAGACCTCGTCTCATCAGGTGCACGTGATCTTGATAACATCAGATGATCTAATCAACGACTTGACTCCCGATAATTGAACGACCCATGCTTTATGTTATGCGTCACGTTCCACGAGCTCGCTGATGTCAGTTTGAGCCATCGTAGTGTCCACAGTGGAGAATGCGCTCAATGTCTTGGCACTTGGTGCGATTGCGACCCCAACTGTCACTCCCATATCATATATCACCCGCGTTCAAATCCCGTGCTCCTCCAGCCAGCTTCTCCTCTTCCCAAGATCCTAGATGGCATTCATTCAGATTACAGTAGTGGTTCTCTATCGGGCACGGGAACATATTCATAGCCGGGAAATTAAGTGCATGGGGGAGAAACCACGGCAGTTACGTGACCTTGTGTACAACCCCTTCTATTGTGGACATGTGTGTTGACCTTCAAGTTCTCGTCTTCTCGATCAACCTATGATTGTGAGTTGCGCTAGTGCGCTATACCGCATGAGGGTGCTCCAAAAAGATAGAATTTCCCCGGTAACTTCAGGTATTCGAAGGCATGCTGCTCCTAGGAAACCAGCAGTGCTCTCCTTCACAGTGGACAACTTGAAGAGGCCGTAACGCACCTCAGACATGAGCAAAGCCCCGGAATAAACGGCGTCACGAAGCTGCCGAGAACCGATGGCCTGCAGAGCCACCGGGAGCTTCTCTTCTGATATCTTGTGCAGCGCCACCCTGGACGGGTAGGCAGTATGCGGGCCGAACCGCTTGTAAGATTTGAATGACGAGAAAAAAAATAAAGAAACAAGTCGGCGACAAAATGACATGCATGGATACATGTATCATGAGGAAGGGGAGAAGAATGGGGGGAGAGAAGTGGGTGCACAATGTTGGAATGATCGAGGCCAAGGAGGACCAGTATCTCATCCACACGCTACCTTGGTTCTCCGTGACTCTCTTCAAAATGGGCTTCAGTGCCATGCTATGTGTAATACCCACTGCCATTCCCTGAGCGGAGGGATTGTGCACGGATGCGGAGGAGGAAAAGGGGTGACGGCGGAAGCTCGGAAGAGTTGGGAAGGCCGGAGGGAGAGATACGATCATACGAAGGGCTGGCTGTCACGGTGGTCCGTGGGGCGCTCGACGAAGTCGACGAAGTTCCACTGTTCCGGAGGCGGGCAAGGCTTGCATACTGCGATATGACTGAAGGTGTGGAGTTAAGGTGTCAGCACATCCAGGGATCCATCGATCCTGTCGCACGCACTACGGTCTTTCCGAAGGAGCCGATCCCTAGGAACTTCAAATAGTGCATCTGGGTATCAACGACGATCGAGAACGGCATGGGCTTTGCGAGTAGATGATTGCCTTGCCTATCTGTTGAGAGGATATTAAGCACATTGAGAGTCGGCGATTTTCGTCAGAATTTTCGTTGTCACGTTCCCCGTGGCTGTGTAGTGGTTCATGGCTGTGCCGCAGAATACACGACGACGACAGGCGCTGGCAAAATTTCGCAAAACACGACCTCAAGGCCTGGGAGACCGCTTTGCTGCATCCGCCCTGTCTCCAAGTTGATTTGTTCCTCACTAGTCGCTATCCTGCCTCCTGAGGCCCTCCTCGAAACATGAAACTGAAACTTAATGCCATTACCAATTACCCATCGCTTGACCCATCATACCCATCCCTCAATGGATTAATGCAAGCCGCCAACAATTCCAATAGGGGAAATCGTGTTGCACGTCGACGAAAGTTATCGTGGCCTGACTCGTGGGTTGAAGAAGGCCGCGGCCGAGGTGAGTGACAATGTGCAGATTCTTCGAGGACGGTTACCAAGGAGGGCGGTACAGGCCGCCGACACCGCTCTTGGGTGACCATCGATGTGCTCCCCGACGATGTCCTCCTAGAGACATTCGAGTTCTATCTCGGTAAAGATGATGCCGAACAAATTCACTCCAGTTATTCTTATGATGGATGGCAAACGCTGGTACATGTGTGCCACAGATGGCGATGCATCGTGTTTGCTTCACCATGTCGCCTGGACCTGAAACTTTACTGCACCCGAAAACGATCAAAGATGCTGGATATCTGGCCAGCATTGCCTATTGTTGTAGTTGCTATGAACATGCAGTCTGAAGAGGATGTGACTAATGTCATTGCTGCACTCAGGCATCACAACCGAGTGTGTAAAATCTATTCCAGCAGCAGGCAATTTCTAGGTTCCTTGTTGGAAAAATTTGCGGCAATAGATGAACCATTCTCGGCGCTGACAAGTCTGAAGCTCTCCACTTCTTACAAAGATGTGCCAGTCCTCCCCGATTCGTTTTTGGGTGGATCTGCCCCACGTCTGCAGTCACTCGACTTGGAAGGCTTTCCTTATCCATCAATTGGAAAACTACTTTCATCTACCACTAACCTTGTCTGGCTTTCCCTTTGGAATATTCCCCATTCTGGATATATTGCACCCAAGACGATCGTCCCTTTTCTGTCCACGTTGTCTAGGCTTGAATCACTTGCTCTTGGATTCCAATACCCTCGATCTCGGGCCCATCAAGCAGGCCGACACACTCCCCCGCTCTCCCATGTAGTCTTCCCCAATCTCATCTCTTTATACTTCCGCGGCGAAATTGAGTACTTGGAAGATATCCTGTCTCAAATTGAAACACCCATGCTCAACCAAAGTAAATTTTGGTTCTTCAATCAACTACTATTCGACACTCCGCTACTTGGGCACTTCATCCGTCGCACGGAAACATTCATGACAATCCATAAAGCACATGTGGAATTTTTCTGTCGTGCTGTCGAGGTCACACTTTTTCGACGAGAAGCGATGGCTAATAACGACAGGGAAGCCCTACGGTTGCAAATCTCTTGTGAACCATTGGATTGGCAGCTTTCTGCCCTTGTGCAGGTCTTGAACGCCTTCTTACCTGGCCTCACAACTTTGGAAAACCTTGAGGTCGGGGTATCTCGTTACGATGAAGGTGAAACCATTGAGGTCAATCAATGGCAAGAATTTTTACACCCGTTCACCTCCGTGAAGGATATGAGACTAAATTTCAGGCGTTCGGCTCAGCTTGTTGCACCTACCCTTTACGGGCTCTCTAGGGAAGGAGAAACAGAACTGTTACCCATTCTACAAAATCTTTGCTTAACAGTGTCCAACTGGAAGCCACTTGAAGTCCCGGGACCTGTCAAGGAAGCCATTCAGCAGTTCATCGCCACACGACGACTCTACGGTCACCCTGTAACTGTCCACTACAAATGACACCAAAAGTCAGGAGTATGGGTACGTGTGTCGGAAGGTTGGTGATTGGTAACTAGGTAACTGCCCCCTGTTTCCCATCCGATTGATGTTTCGTGATACATACTTATCCATTTTAGACGCCCGAGGCCCAATTACTATACTTTTACGCATTCTGATCTTCTTGTATGATATCTTTGAATTCACTATGGACTTTGCAGTACGGGCTGTGACAGTGTACCAGGGCATTCATCTCGACCTCTGTGAAATGCAGTGTCATGTCACAGTATATACATTTAGGCTTGCGATCGATTTGAAGTCAGACCCGTCTGTGGCTGCCGCACTCTACTCTCTAGCATCTACCCGAATGGCTCACCGTACAGCCAATGCTCAATTACATTTGGTTCAGGTTTGTGGTACTTTGTGATGGGTCGGTCTCATGTCACGGTCTTGCGCCGTGGCTGCACAAAGGATTCTGTTCGGATTCTACCGCAGCGGCGATCGGTTCAAAATGAAGAACCGATGTTACCGATCTTGTATTTGTCAAGCCTGTAAGGCATCAGTAACGGGCCATTTATTGCCTGCTCCCGTTTAAGTGTCGCTTGATGTTCGAAGGCCAGTGATTTTGTATTTCTGGGGGGCTTTCATTGCTCTAAGCTGCTTTACGGTAAGATCTGCACTGACGACATATAGAAGGGGAACAACAACGAGCCATACGGACTGACCATACAATCAGAACCCGAACTGGGCAGAGGGGGAAAAAAGGTCAAACACTGGAGCAGTGAGACGGGTTGTAACCGTAATGGTAAATGTAGATAAAATCGAAGGTCTGGGGGGGGGGGGGGATACGGAGCGTAGGGTGTCCCATCATCTTATATCAGCTGCATCCGCCGCCACAGGTTCGTGCACATACCGACAGCATCGAACCTGATCGCCAGTACCCACACCCGGCATCCCACGCGCAGCACCACCGAAGTCGAAAGACCCGGGCCTTTTCGGTCTCGGGAGCGGCCTTGGCCTTGTTGAGGGTATCAGAATATGATAGATCATCCGGTGAGGAGATGAAAGGTGCTGCTACTGGCTCTTGCAACCCGCTTCGGCCCCCGTTATCATCTGCATCGCCGGACCTGCGTGCCAGCTGATCCTTCTTGTTGTGGTTCACGCCATTACTTCCCGCAAAGCGTGACATTGCCCACGTCGCGCCGATCGCGCGGGTCAAAGTTCTCGCGTGGGCCACAGAGGTCATATTCCGTCGGAGCCGCGAGGCTCATTGGGTGTGTATGTGACAGCACTTGCTCGGCGGTGAGGCGACGTGCGGGGTCGGGATGGAGAACGACACGGATGACGTTATTTGCTATGAGTAGGGCGCGAAAGTCAGATAAGCGCATTCCCACAGGCTGTGATTGGTCCCAGGCATATATCTGTCGTGGGAGTTTCACCCTCGCCTTTGTTGTCTGCTGTATCACGGGTGATCTACCCTCAAAGGCGTGTATCCGCAGAGGGGACGTAGTAATGATTCTGCAGCACGCAACTAGCATTCCATCGTACCATGACTGATTAGCTAGGAGAGCAAGTAATTCCACCTTATTGACCAAAGATCGATAGGCTTGCTGTGATCCTTTTGGTTCAGCACATCTGGAGCTACATATCCTAGACTTCCTATAACGGACGTCAGCGGATCCCCAGTGTTTGGCGCTGAAAGGCGTATGACACGTATGAGACATGTTTCCGGCAAGAAAATTCAGGCGATGCACATGCCAAAGTTGGCGATAACAATATCGGCGATGGGTCCTTGGTACAGAAAAGAATGTTCTCCGGTGTGTTCACATGCCGCAGGTTGGAACCAAAGATCTCGCCGAAGATCGGGAAAGTGAATGATAAAGGGGAGGGACAACATACTTGAGATCCCGGTGCGGACGATGCCGAGGTTATCCAGGTACTGCACGCCGGACAAGACGGAACTAGGGATAGAATGTCACTCATTGCTATCACCAGATGAAGAACAATCAAAGTACCGAAGCACTGCTACGACATCTCGTTCCGAGAAGTGGCCGCGCTGACTAAGGCGCTCAAAGAGTTCGCTGCCGACAGCGAGCTTGAAGGCAAGCTACTATTTTGGTCCGAGACTCGAACCACTCGTAAAATTGGACCTAAAGAAGAAAACCAAACATGTTAGGAGACAACCGGGGATGCGTGCGCAGGCACATCATAGAGAAAAGAGAGGTGGGGAGATGGGGACCCACGATGTTGGGATGATCGAGACCCTGGAGCACCCGCATCTCACTCCACACGCTCTCCTCGTTCTTCTTCGGAATGGCCTTCAGTGCAACCTCGCGCGTGACGTTCCAAAGCGCCGTTTGGGCGGAGGATTTCGTGTGGCCGCGAAGCAGAGCAGGTAGCGGGGAGAGTGTTGAGGGTGGGGAGGAATGGATGGGCCGGCTACGCGGCGCTCAGCGAGGGACCACTGTTCGCGTGCCATGTCGCGCGCTGTGATATGCGATGACCATGATGTGGGGTTTGTTGAGGCTAAGAATATTAGTAATGTGAAGGGCTTGCGTGAGCACTGGTCCACCAATAAGTTAAGGATATAGGTGTTTGATTGGAGAAAATGCAGTCTGGTCCGGAAAATGCGTTGCCAGATGATCAGGCAACTTATGACGGGAAAACTCCCAGGGTCACGGGAGCTGCACGTCACGCCCCAGATCAGATCGATCAGCCATACAGTAGTGTGTTCTCACAACTACATACCGGTCAAAGCCCACAAGGTAATAACCGAAATCCCATCTTCCCTATTAAGCGGCATCGGTCACTTGTTCTTTCCCTGGTCAACGTAGGTGTCTTCAGTTGCATATTGACCGGAACCACTGCTGACCGTTTCAGTATAGGCCAGATGACCATCGAAATCCTCCCTGACGAAGCCCTCCTAGAGATATTCAGTTTCTATCTTGTTGAAACATCTGAGCGCATAGAGCCATGGCTTCCCCTTGTTCATGTCTGCCTAAGATGGTGAAGTATTGTCTTTGCTTCGCCACGTCGCCTGGATGTACAAGTTTTCTACACACCTGAAAGACAGGTCAAGGTGATGTTGGACATCTGGCCAAACCTACCCATACACTGATGCGCAGCAATGCAGTGCAGCGACCAGGCTCACCAGTTGTTCACTTAGGTACTACAGTAGCTAGTAGATGATCCAGGGGATCGACTCTGTATTGTTAGGGTGAAAGCCCTGGGGTTTATATACATGTGAGGCCATGACTGTGACGTGCATACTACCATATGTGCATATGTGACCTATGTATCATAATTACCACAAATTGGGAAGTGCACCTCCATATTTAGATGGTAGCATGTGTTGGACTAATGTGTCTTCAACACTCCCCCACATTTAGTGTACCCTAAAGGTAGATGTAAACGATTGCGCATGAGTGATGCACCTTCTTAATGGAGCGTGGTCTCCAAAGGGTTCACATCAGCAGACATTCCAGCCTATTGCTGGATGTATTCCGAGTCATCACTTCAAAGGAAGCAATTGATTGACTTGAGGAGTATCCTTATTTTGCAATCTGCCAAATAGGGACACAGGGACAGAAGATTCTCTCGAAAGTATTCCGAAGGCCTGTCCTTTTGGTTAGATGCAAAGGCATTTTGTGGAACGACCACTCCTCAACGGATCCATAGGACCAGTTGACAGAATCCACATCTGGTTCTGCATAAGTCGACATCCTGATCCCACAGGATAGATGTCTGGTTTCAGTGTATGAAGACAGACATCTATCTTGCGGAAGCTGGGTGATAACTAATGCATACGTCTATGCATTCAACCCTGTCCCTGCCAAAGATAGAGGTCCATCTATAATGTAACATTATATACAGAGCCCTATCTCTGACAGGGAGCGTGGCTGAATGTATATTATGCTACTTATGTGAGAGCGAGTATAGCGACTAATGAAGTCAACTTTGTCATCCTCTTGGGGAAGGATATGGGTTGGAGAGTGTCCAATCTTCAATCCGTATCCTTTCTTAAGACGATGACAGAGGTAACTTTGTTAACCACTACCCTCGTCCCCACATAAGAGGCTTTGTAGCTATACTGCTTTCCAAGAGATCCAGAGAGTACTAGAGGATAAGCTATCCCCGTTACCCTCTTTGAGATGATCCTGAGGTAAGCTCATCCTTCGGAACTCTCTTGGTCTCTGGGAAACTCTCCACTGAAAGGAGTGATTTAATATCTGTGCTCTTGGTCTTCCTGCAATAGGGCCATACAGAGCGAGTGTTATAACAACAACACTCTACACACCCTTATTGCAAGTGCCCAGAACATGGATATTCCACACTCTCTTCACTGATCTCCTTCGAGGCTCAGCAGATGTAAGTCTTTTCAGCTTACACCTGCCTCTCCTAGAAGTGATTAGCAAGGAAAGGATGGAACACCATTTCTTAGGTGTTCTGCTCAAAGGATATCCCTAATGTACTTCTACATTTTAAATACTTGTCCCTACTAAGGTTCTTTGTAAATATATTGGCGTAGTTCTCAGCTGTCTTGACAAAGTATAGTTCTACTTTGCCAGACTCCACTACTTCCCTAATGTAGTGGTAGCGGATATCAATATGCTTTGTCTGCTTTTCTTGGACTGCATTGGGTGCTATAAAAATAGATCCTTGATTATCTCCGCAGAGTGGTATGGATCGGAGATTGATGCGCAACTCTCCAAAGAGATTTTGGATCCATACTAGTTGGTGGCATGTATCAGACAGCGCCATATACTCTGCTTCTGTAGAGGAGAGCGCAATAGTTTTTTGCGCTTTGCTCTGCCAGGAGACTGCAGCTCCACTTATGAGAACTATATAGCTGGTGTTTGATCGTCTAGTATGCGCAGAACCCCAATCACTATCAGCATATGCGATGATTCCATCTCTGGATCTTCCATATGTGAGTGAGTAGTCAGTGGTACCAACAAGGTAGCGACAAATATAGAGGGCCTTTGATAGGTGCTCCTCTGAGGGGTTTGCAGCAAACTGTGACATCTTTGTTACCGCAAAGGCAATGTCAGGATGTGTCCTGAGCATTAAATAAAGAAGGGAGCCAATTACTTGTTGGTAGTGTAATTTGCACTTGGGGTTTTCTGGAGTTTCATTAGGAGTTGGTACATACCCCTGTGGTAGTGGGGTTGGTGCTGCTCTAGCGTTATGCATATTGAAGCACTCCAGTACAGTACGGAGGTAGTCCTTCTGCTCTAGGGATTTTAATGTCCCTTGGTGATGGATTTTCATCCGTAAAAACTCCTTAGTATCTCCTAGATCCCGGCAATCCCATTCTTTTATGAATTGTGCCTTTTTGCGATTGGTGTAGTGACGATCTGGACCCATGAAGATTGCATCATTGACATATACTATGACGATGACGCATGGTCCTTTAGAACTTGTAAGGATAAATATCCCAGAATCAGACTTAGTGCATCTGAACCCTAAGCATTCCATGGATTTATCCAGTGCCTTCCACCATTGAAGGGCAGCTTGTTTAAGTCCATATAGTGCATGCTTTAGACAGAAGACCTTGCGCTCTTGGCCTTTTATAACGAATCCTTCAGGTTGTTCCATGAAGAGTTCTTCATCTAACTCTCTATAGAGAAAGGCTGTTTTAATGTCTACGCTTGTCATGTGCCACTGCTGCTGGGCTGCCAGTGCAATCATGAGGCATACCGATTCATATCAAACAACTGGTGAGAAGATGTTATCATAATCTATGCCTTCAACCTGAGAAAAGCCTTTGGTAACAAGTCGTGTGCGTTTGCACCTGTCAGTCTTCTGATCGAAGACCCATCTGTTCTTTATAACTCTCTGTCCTTGCGGAGGATTTACCAGATCATAGACTCTGCGCTCTAGGAGTGAGTCAAGCTCCTGGCAGCATGCATCTATCCAATCCTTTTGTTGCGCAGAAGGCATGCACATTATGTCTTTAAAAGACCACTCACAGATATTGCAAGTGTCTGGGATCTCTGAACCTGGTGGAACTGCTGCAGCAAGCAGAGTGTTCAGATTCCTTACTCCCCCATGCTTCGCTAGGTAAGAGAGAGTTTCCTCAACTTTGTCCATGGATTTCGCACTTTGGCTACTATCATTACTCCCTTCAGAGCATTCTCCTAGGCT
>Ga0307512_10005354_pt1 | contig 13424 bp, 8 predicted proteins | sample 14_EM_MG_FD_200267 | JGI IMG/M metagenome (GOLD analysis project Ga0307512, IMG submission 200267) | Populus trichocarpa ectomycorrhiza microbial communities from riparian zone in the Pacific Northwest, United States - 14_EM | ecosystem: Host-associated > Plants > Roots > Unclassified | place... | reverse complement strand
CGTCGCCGACTACCGCGCGCTGTTCGACCGGATGGCCGTCACGCTCGGCGCCTCCAGCGGCGAGCAGCGCGCGCTCGACACCTGGCAGCGGCTGATCGCCCGCTCGGCCGACGGCGCCGACCCCGACCCGGAACTCGAGGCCGCCTATCTGCAGTTCGGCCGGTACCTGATGATCTGCGGTTCCCGCGACAGCGTTCCGTTGAACCTGCAGGGACTGTGGCTGGACGGCAACCTCCCGGACTGGATGGGCGATTACCACACCGACATCAACATCCAGATGAACTACTGGATGGCCGATCGGGCCGGCCTGTCGCCGTGCTTCGACGCGCTCACCGACTACCTTCTGGCGCAACTGCCGTCCTGGACCGAGCTGACCCGCACCCGGTTCAACGATCCGCGGAACCGTTTCCGCAACACCTCCGGGACGGTAGCGGGCTGGACGGTCGCGTACTCCAGCAACATCCATGGCGGGCTCGGCTGGTGGTGGCATCCCGGCGGGAGCGCCTGGCTAGCGAACTCGCTGTGGGAACACTACGAGTACATCCAGGACGAGCGGTATCTCGAACGGATCTACCCGCTGCTCAAGGGCGCGTGCGAGTTCTGGCAGTCGCGCCTGATCGGCACGCCGGTCCCGCCCGGGGCGACGCAGCCGGAGCACAGGTGGCTGATCGACGACCACGACTGGTCGCCGGAGCACGGCCCGCAGGACGCGCGGGGCTGCACGTACGCGCAGGAAGTGGTTTGGACCCTGTTTGCGAACTATCGGACCGCGTGCGCGATGCTGGCCCGGGACGGCGCCTACAGCCTGGTCATCCGGGACCTGCAGGAGCAGCTGTACCTGCCCGAGGTCAGCCCGGTAAGCGGGTGGCTGCAGGAGTGGATGTCGCCGGACGACCTCGGGGAGAGCACGCATCGGCATTTGTCGCCGCTGATCAACCTGTTCCCGGGGGACCGGATCCGGCGCGGCGCCGTCGCGGATTCGATCCTGGACGGGGCGACCAAGCTGCTCACCGCGCGGGGCCTGGACAGCTTCGGCTGGGCCAACGCCTGGCGGTCGGCCTGCTGGGCCCGGCTGGGCGCCGGCGAGACGGCCTACCGCCTGGTGGAACGCAACCTCCGGCCGTCGATCGAGCACAGCAACGGCACCGCCATGAACCTGTTCGACATGTATCAGGCGGACCCGAGCCGAGCCATCTTCCAGATCGATGCCAACTTCGGCACGCCCTCGGCCATGATCGAGATGCTGGTGTACTCGCGCCCCGGGCACGTGGAACTGCTGCCGGCGCTGCCCGCGGCGTGGTCGTCGGTCGGCTCGATCACCGGGGTCGGCGTGCGCGGCGGCTTCGTGCTGGACCTAGAGTGGCGGGACGGCCGGCCGCACCGGGCGAAGGTCACCAGCGTCGGCGGAGAGTCGACGACCGTGGCCGGCGGCGGCGTCGTGCACCGGGTCAGCCTGAAACCGGGCGAGTCGGTCGTCCTACAAGGATTCGGCGGGTAGCGGCGATGCAAAGCAACCCGTACGGCTCGTCCCCGGTCGTCACCTGGGCGGCCAGCGCCGACCGGCTTGATGACGCCGGGCCCGACGAGACGTACCGGCTGGTCGTGCACACCAGCGTCGGCGGGCACGGGCTTCGGGTCCGGTTGTCCAATGCGTTCGGCGAACAGCCCGTGGTCTTCGGGCGTGCCTACGCCGGTGTCCGGCAGGCGGGCGCCGCGGTGGTCCCAGGCAGCAACTGCCCGCTCTCCTTCGCGGGCGCCGCATCGGTCACCGTCCAGCCGGGCGTGGTCGTCTACAGCGACCCGCTGCCCGGCCCGGTCGCGCCGCGGTCCGACCTGATCGTCAGCCTCTACGTGCGGCAGGCGGGCGGCCCGGCGACCGGGCACGGAATGGCGATGCAGACGTCGTACGTCGCCGCGGGCGACCAGGCCGCCGAGGCGGGCGGCGCGGCCTTCACCCGGCAGATCGAATCGTGGTTCTACCTCGACGCGCTGGTCGTCGACGCGCCGGACACCGGGGCCGTCGCGGTACTCGGCGACTCGATCACCGACGGTTGGCAGTCGACGGGCGACCAGAACAACCGCTGGCCGGATTATCTCGCCCGGCGGCTCGCCACGGAGCCCGGCTCCGGCCTGCTGGGCGTGGCCAACGCGGGGATCTCCGGCAACAAGCTGCTGGCCGACGGCGCGGGGCAGAGCATGCTGCGTCGCCTCGACCGGGACGTCCTGTCTCTGCCGGGACTGCGCACGGTGATCCTGTTCGCGGGGGTCAACGACATCAAGGGCGACGCGGGCGCCACGACCGCCGCCATGATCGCCGGGTATCGGCAGGTCATCGCCCGGGTCCGGGTCGCCGGCAAGGGCATCGTCGCGGCTACCGTCCTGCCGTTTCGGGGCTGGCCCGAGTGGACCGAGGCGGCCGAGGCGGTCCGGCGGGAGATCAACGCGTTCATCCGGGCGAGCGGCGAATTCGACGCGGCGATCGACTTCGACCAGGCCTTGCGCAGCCCGGACGACCCTTCGCGACTGTTCTCGCCGTTCGACGGGGGCGACCGGCTGCACCCCAACGACAAGGGGATGCAGGCGATGGCGGACACCGTCGACCTGCCGTCGTTGCGTTACGCTGCGCGATAGTGGCCTAACCGCGGTTTCCGGTGGCGGGGCGGCGCCGGGATCGGCAGGATCGATGCCATGACCTCCGAAACAGACCGGCGGGCGATCGGCGCACTGCGGGCCGTGGCGCTGGACGCCCCGGACATCGACCGCCTGGCCACGTTCTACGAGCAGCTCGCCGGCTGGCGCCGCGGGCACGAAGAGGACGATTGGATCACGCTCACCACCGACAACGGCTGGCGGATCGGCCTGCAACGGGCCGCCGACCACGTGCCGCCAAGCTGGCCGGGCCAGGACAGCCCGCAGCAGGCCCATCTCGACTTTCGGGTGCCGGACATCGACGCGGCGGCGGAGCGGGCCGAGCAGCTCGGCGCCACCCTGCTGCGCCGCAACGAGCGGTGGCACACCCTCGCCGACCCGGCCGGCCACCCGTTCGACCTGTGCCGCAACCCGGACGTTCCGCGGACCACCCTGATGGCCGTCATGCTCGACTGCCCCGACGCGAAGGAACTGAGCCACTTCTACGCGCAACTGCTCGGCAAGCCGGTGACATACGAGGCGGACGGCGTCGCCATGATCGGCGAGGACGGCGCGCAGCCGGTGATGTTCCAGCAGGTGGAGCGGTACACCGCGCCGCGTTGGCCGGACCCGGCGTACCCGCAGCAGATCCATCTCGACGTGACCGTCGAGGACGTGGAGGTGGCGGAACAGGCCGCCCTCGAGGCCGGCGCTACGCGACTGGACGGGGCCGGCTCGAACTGGCGCGTCTACGCCGACCCGGCCGGCAAGCCCTTCTGTCTGGTGTGGACGACCTGATCAGCTCGGACGCGGCAGCTCGGCGATGAACTGGTCGAGCAGGGCGGCGAATTCGTCCGGCGTCTCCTCCTGCGGCGCGTGCCCGGCGTCGGCGATGACTTGCACGGCGCCGCGCCACAGCGTCGGGGCCCGAAGCTTGTGGAGGTAGTCCAGGCTGACGAGTTGTTCGTGCGCGCCGTGCAGGATCGCCAGCGGTTTGTCGAGCGTGGCGACAACCTCGACCTCGTCGGCGAACGGTGTGGTGCCCAAGCTGGCGGCCATCTCGCCACGCGCGGTCCCGTCGGTGGCCAGGATGTCGGCGACCAGGCTGCCGGTCGGCAACGTCGAACCGGGCGCCAGCAACGCGGTGGCGTAGGCGAGGGCCGCATCGGCGTCCAGGTCGGCCGTGAAAGCGATCTGCACCGCGGGATGGGGCAGGAACGCTTCCGGCATGTCCGCGAGGCTGCCGATGGGCGGGGTGCCGAAGATGACGAAACCCGCCGCGTTCGGCAGCGCGGAGGACGCTTCCAGGATGATGTGGCCGCCCAGGCTCCAGCCGACGAGCACCGCCTCCCGCGCGCCGAGCGCCTCGACGAAGCCGGCCAGGACGGCGGCGTAGCCGGGCAGCGAGTACACGCCGGAGCCGGCCGCCGCCGCGGGGGAGACTCCGTGCCCCGGAAGGTCGAGGGCGAGGCAGCGGTGCCGCTGGCCGAAGGCGCCGTCCAACAGGCCATGCCAGGTCCTGGACGAGGAAGAGTTGCCGTGGACCAGCACAACCGGCCGGCCGGTGCCCGAGCTGCGGCGGTAGGCGATGTCCTGCCCGGACACTCGGACCACGTCGTGGACCATTGCTGTCTCCTCGAGGTTGGGTGGGTCAGGCCACGGCGGTCAGCCGGCGCATGGCCAGTTCGGCGTAGAGCGCGGCACCGTCGGCGAGGAGGGCGTCGTCGAACTGCGCGTGCGGTGAGTGGTTGTAGGCGGTGACCGCCGGGTCGGTGCCGGGGGCGCAGACGCCGAGCATCGCCATCGCGCCGGGTATCTCGTCGAGGACCCGGGAGAAGTCCTCGGAGCCGGTGAGCGGGTTCGGCATCCGCGCGAGGCGTTGTTCGCCGAACACGGCACGCACCGTCGACTCGAGAAATCCGGTCTCGGCGTCGTCGTTGACGGTCAGCGGATACTCGGGCTCGTAGGCCACTTCGGCGCGCAGCCCGTGCGCCGCCGCGATCTGCCGGACGAGCGCGACGGAGGCGTCAGCGACCCGCGCCGCCGCCTGCGCCGAGAAGGTCCGCACGGTCGCCTCGAACTCGGCCGTCTCCGGGATCACGTTGCACCGGGTGCCCGCGCGCAGCACACCGACGGTCACGACGACCGGATCGAACACGTCGAAGCGCCGGGTGACCATGGTCTGCAGCGCGATGACCATCTCGCAGGTCGCCGGGATGGGATCCGCGGCCCGGTGTGGCGCCGACCCGTGTCCCCCTTCGCCATGCACGGTCACCTTCAGGGTGCCCGAGGCGGCCAGCAGCGGTCCGGAACGCGTGGCAACGACCCCGCGCGGGACGGCCGCCGACGCGACGTGCAAGGCGTAGGCGGCCACCGGTCGCCGCCCGGCGACGTCCAGCACGCCCTCGGCAAGCATCGCCCGGGCGCCGTCCCAGCCCTCCTCGCCCGGCTGAAACATCAGCACCACGTCGCCGGCCACCTCCGCACGGTTCGCGGCCAGCAGTTGGGCGGCCCCGACCAGCATGGCCGTATGCAGATCGTGCCCGCAGGCGTGCATGGCGCCGTTGCGGGAGGCGAACGGCACCGGGGCCCGCTCGGCCACCGGCAACGCGTCCATGTCACCGCGCAGCAGGACGACCGGGCCGGGGCGGCCGCCGCGCAGCACGGCGGCGACCGAGGTGAGGGCTGACCCGGTGGTGATCTCCAGCGGCAGACCGTCCAATGCGGCCAACACCTTCTCCTGGGTACGCGGAAGATCCAGGCCCACCTCGGGATCGCGATGCAGGGCACGGCGCAGCCGCACCAGGTCGGGTGCGAGCTCCACCGCCGAATCATGCAGCGACATGCGGCTCCTTCCGTGCCGGTGGTGCGGTACGCCGATGCCTGGAATGATGAACCGCGGCCCGGTCAAACTCGTGTCTTTGCACGATTCCGCCGTGAGAGGGCGCTGCGATGAGGCATTCCGGCAGCGGGGGCGTCGCCGCCGTACGGCCGGATGAGTTGGATCTCGCGCTGGTGAACGCGCTGCAGATGCGGCCCAGGGCGTCATGGTCGCTGCTCGGGCGGGCGATCGGGGTGAGCTCAGCGACCGCCGCGCGCCGCTGGCAGCGGCTTTCCGGCGCCGGGATCGCCTGGGTCACCGCCTACGCCGGGCCGGCGGTGTGGGAGCGCCAGTGCATCGCGTTCCTGGAGGTGGATTGCCGGCCCGCGCACACCGGCCGGATCGCCCGCGAGTTCGCCGCGGAGCCGCATGTGCTCAGCGTGGAACACGTCGCGGACGGATGTGACCTGCTGTTCATGGCGGCGTTCGCCGACGTGACGCACCTGTCGCGATACATCACCGATCGCATCGGCGCCGTGCCCGGGGTGGTCGGGGTTCGGGCCCGGCTGATCACCCGCGTGCACTCCGAGGCGAGCAGTTGGCGGCTCGGCGCCCTGGACGCGGCCCAACGTGGGCACCTGGTCACCGCGAGCCCAACGTCCAATGTGGCCGGTCTCGGCATCCGCCCACAGGAGCGCGAGCTGCTCATGGCGCTGGGCGCGGACGGCCGGATGGACCAGGCGGCCCTGGCCACGTCCGTCGGGACCAGCGCCACAACCGTACGGCGAAGGCTGGCCCACATGATCGCCGGCGACGCGATCAGGTTCCGCTGTGAGATCGCAACCCGGTACTCCGGCCGCCCGGTGAGCGTCACCTACCGCGCCGCCGTGTCCGCGCACGAACTGGACGCCATCGGCGAAGCCCTCACGAAGCTTCCCGAGATCCGGCTGATCGCGGAGGTCACCGGTCCGCGCAACCTGTGGTTCGTGGTGTGGCTGCGCGCGGTCTCCGACATTCCGTCCTTGGAGGCGTGGCTGACCGGACGGTTCCCCGCGCTCGCGGAGGTGGACCGCTCGACGACGTTGCTTTTCGTCAAACGGATGGGCCGGCTCCTGGACCCGGACGGCCGGGCAGTGGGCAACATCCCGATGGACTTCTGGTACACGATGCCACCCTGACAACCCCAAAACCGGACGGCCATCGGTACGAGCGGTGACCCAGCTCGCCTGAGGATTCCCGGTTGTCGCCCATGGCAGAATTTGCCGGGTGCAGATCGGGATGCTCGGATCGTTCGAGGTTCGTACGGACGCCGGCGTCTTAGTCGACGTGCCCGGCGCGCGGTTGCGCGGGCTGTTGATCGCCCTCGCGCTCGGCCCCGGCCGCGTGGTCTCGAAGGCGGCGCTCGTCGACTGGATCTGGGGTGAGCGCCCACCCGCCGACGCGGCGAACGCCTTGCAACGCTTGGTTTCCCGGCTGCGTAAGGCGCTGCCCGAGGGCTCGGTGGAGGGGCTGCCGGACGGCTACCGGCTGACCGTGGCGCCGGAGGCCGTCGACGCCGTGCGCTTCGAACGCCTCGTTGGCCAGGCCCGCGACGACCAGGATCCGCAGCGGGTACGGCGGCTGCGCGAAGCCCTCGCCTTGTGGCGCGGTGCGGCCATGCAAGACGTCGTATTGCAGGAAAGCGCGGCGTTTGACGCGGCGGTCACCCGGCTGGAGCGGCTGCGCCTGACCGCCATGGAGGATCGGTTCGACGCGGAGATCGGCCTCGGCCACGGCGCGGAGTTGGTCGCGGAACTGACCGATTTGGTGGCCCTGCATCCGGTGCGCGAACGGTTGGTTGCCGCGCTGATGCGGGCCCTCGCCGCGGCCGGTGGCGCCAGCGAGGCGCTGGTGGTGTACCAGCGCACCAGGGAAGCCCTGGCCGAAACGCTGGGCGTGGACCCCGCACCGGAGCTGTCCGCGCTGCACGTCGCGTTGCTGCGCGGCGATCTGGGGCGGCGCGAAGAACAGCGGAACACCAACCTGCGCGCCGAGCTGACCAGCCTCGTCGGCCGGGACGCCGACGTCGCCACGGTCGGCGAGCTCGTCGCCGGGAATCGGCTGACCACCCTGATCGGGCCGGGCGGTTCGGGGAAGACCAGGCTGGCCACGGAAACCGCGCGCACGCTGCTCGGTGACCTGCCGGACGGGGCTTGGCTGGTGGAGCTCGCGGCCATCGGCGCCGACGGTGATGTGGCGCAGGCGACGCTCGTCGGGCTCGGCCTGCGGGACGCCCTGCTCAGCGGCGCGCCGCAGGCGGAGCCCACCGACCGGCTCATCGCCGCGATCCGCGAGCGTGAGGCGCTGCTGATTCTGGACAACTGCGAGCACGTGATCGAGTCGGCGGCGGCGTTCGCCCATCGCGTGCTCGGGGAGTGCCGGCGGCTGCGGATTCTGGCGACGAGCCGGGAACCGCTCGGCATCACCGGCGAGGCCCTCTGGCCGGTCGAGCCGCTGCCCGTGCCGGCAGTGGACGCCAGCCCCGAGGAGGTCGAGTCCTCGCCGGCCGTCCGGCTGCTGCGAGACCGGGCCGGCGCGGTGCGCAGGGATCTCGTGGTCGACTCCGACGCGTTGTCGACGATGGTGCGCGTCTGCCGGGCGCTGGACGGGATGCCACTGGCGATCGAGCTGGCCGCGGCCAGGCTGCGCACCATGTCCATCGAGCAGCTTGCCCACCGGCTCAACGACCGCTTCCGCCTGCTCACCAGCGGTAGCCGCACCGCGTTGCCGCGGCACCGGACGCTGCGCGCGGTGGTCGACTGGAGCTGGGAGTTGCTCACCGACGCCGAACGGACGGTCCTGAGCAGGCTTTCGGTCTTCTCCGGCGGGGCGAGCCTGGAAGCGGCCGAGCGGGTCTGCGCCGGCGCCGGGGTCGAGCCGGAGCAGATGCTCGAGTTGCTCAGCTCGCTGGCCGAGAAATCGCTGCTGCTCGCCGAGGGCGACAGCGCGCCGCGCTACCGGATGCTCGGCACGATCAAGGAGTACGCCGGGCACCGGCTCGTGGAAGCGGGGGAATCGGACCCGGCCCGGCAGGCGCATCTCGCCTATTTCACCGAGCTCACCGAGGCCGCCGAGCCGCAACTGCGCCGCGCCGAGCAGCTGAAATGGCTCGCCACGCTCGGTGCCGAGCACGACAACATCGGCGCCGCGATGCGTTACGCGCTCGCGGCCGGCGAGGCGCAGATGGCGATGCGGCTCGCGGTGGGCGCCGGCTGGTACTGGTGGCTCGGCGGGCACAAGGCCGAAGGCTTCGACCTGATCATCGCCGCCACCCGACTGCCCGGCGAGGTGACCGACGAGATCCGGGCCACGGTGTACGCGCTTGTCGTGCAGTTTGTCGCCTCCGGGCGCAGCGACGAACACCAGGCGGCGGAGTGGATCCACAAGGCACACCGGTTCGGCCGGCGCAGTCAGGGCCGCCATCCGGCGATCGGCTTCGCCGCGGCGCTGGACCGCATGCTGCGGGCACCGGAGGCGGCTGTGCCCGCGTTCGAACAACTGCTAAACCACGAGGACCCTTGGGTACGCGCGCTGGCCCGGCTACACCTCGGCAAGATGCGGATCATGCTCGGTCAGGGCGGGCGGGAGGTGGACGCGTACCTCGAAACCGCGCTCGCCGAGTTCCGGGCGATCGGCGAACGGTTTGGGATGTGGTTCGCCCAGACCGAGCTGGCGGACCGAATAGCGGTGCGCGGCGAGTTCGCCGGTGCGTGCGAGCACTACGAACAGGCGATCGCGGTCGTCACCGAGCTCGGCGCTTTCGAGGATGTCATCCGGATGCGGGCGCGACAGGCACGGCTGTACTGGCTGCAAGGCGACCCGGAGTCCAGCGCGGCCGCGATAGCCGACGCGCAACGGTGCGCGGAACGGGCCACCTGGCCGGATGCGCTGGCCGAGCTGGCGCTCTCGCAGGCGGAACTCGCCCGGTGGGACGGCAACGCCGCTGAGGCGTACCGGCAGCTCGGCATCGTGACGGCCGTGCTGGGCGACGAAGCGGAGGAGGCGAACATCCGCGTGGCAACCCACGACCTGCTCGGCTACCTCGCCGAGGATCTCAGCGAGGCGCGTACGCACCACGCGGCGGCCTGCCAGGCGGCCGCCGCGGCGGGCCACGCACCCGTGATCGCGCAGGTGCTTGTCGGCGTCGCGGATCTGGCCCTGCGCGGCGACGAGTACGAGCAGGCCGCGCGGCTGCTGGCGGCCAGCGCCGGCGTACGCGGGCTGCCGGATCGCTCGCACCCGGATATCGCCCGGATCGAGCTGGCCGCGCGGGGTCGCCTCGGCGCCGAACGGTTTGCCGAGGCGGCAAGGCAGGGCACGCAGACGAACTGGTCTGAACTGGTCGCAGTCGCGCTCGCGTCCTGAGTGGACGGTGGCCCGAGCCGGTTCTCAGCACCGCGGCCGCCGCCCTGGATCGGGCGACGGCCGCGCGAGCACTGTCCACTTACCGCAACGGGATCAGGGGTAGCTGACGACGTTGCTTGGCACGGTCGCGGTCCCGGCGGCGGGACCGCCGGTGGTGTTGATGACGTTGGTGATGGAGCCGTTGCCACCGAGCGAGACGGTGAGCAGGTCGTGGAAGCGTACGTTCGCGTTGTTGGGCGCCTCGAAGCCGCGGGCGGCCACGATGGTGGGGTTGACGTTGAAGTAGCAGTAGCTACCCATGCCCCACGCCTCGTGTGACGTCACCGTGCTCGCGACCTTGTAGGCCGCGTACCCGCCGGCGGTCCCGGGCCGCCAGGCGGCTTCGCTCGGTGCGTCGTAGGGCATCTCGTTCTGGAAGAAGATGGTCCGGCCGCCCTGGCCGTTCCACTGCACCTCGTACTTCTGGTAGTGCTCGACGAAGAGCCCCAGGGCCAGGACGTTGTTGCCGTTGACGATCAGCCCGCTGTCGGCGGGATTGACCGTCCAGCCGACGCCGGAGCCGTGGTCGGCGCGCCACGCCCAGATGTGGTCGATGATCGTGTTGTTGCTGTTGACCAGGAGGCTGTTGGTGGCCGCGCCGGGACCGGCGCCGCCGATCCGGAAGAACACATCCTGCACGGTGGTCGGGTTGGCGGAGTGGTTGGCCGTCGACCCGGCCGGGCCGATCTGCAGCAGGTTCGCCGAGTTCGTCGTGCCCGCGTCGAAGAGCAGGCCGGCGAGCTTCACGCCGTCGACGTCGGCGACCGTCATCGGGGTCACCCCGCCGTCCGGGATGATCGTGGCGTAGCCGAGGCCGAGCACCACGGTGTTCGCCCGGGTCACGTTGATCGTCTGGTTGACGTGGTAGATGCCGGGCGTGAACAGCAGGTTCAGGCCCTGGCTGAGGGCGGTGTTGATGGTCGCCGCGGAGTCGCCGGGGTGCGCGACATAGAACTGGGTCAGCGGGATCGACGAGCCCGGGGTGTTCGGCCACGAGGTACCCGACGAGTTCGTCCGCAGCGACGGCACCCACACCGCATAATTCGAGCCGTTCAGGTACAGGTACGGCTTTTCCCGGCTGATCGGGGTCGTGGCCAGGGTGGTGATCGGCGGGCTGGGGAACGAGGTCGCGGGCGCGCCGGTCACACCGGAGAACACGTTGTTCCACACCGCGTTGAGATTCATCTGGATGCTGCTGTTGCGGGTGTACCACTGCTGCTGTGAGAACGGCTGCAACTGACCGTCGATCTTGCTGTCGGCGATGTAGCCGCCGCTGGCCCAGCCGAAGCCGGTCGGCGTCAGGCTCAGGTGGGTGTGCACGTCCACCCGGCGGAACGGCGCGGCCTGCGCCACCGCCCACCGCTCGTAGGCGGTCCCGGCCGGCGGGGTGACGGCGAAGTTCTCGGCGGAGCGCCAGAAGTTCTGGGTGGCGTTGCCGCCGAACCAACCGGCGTCGACCGTGACGTTGCTGCTGTTGAGATGCACGTCGTCCGGGTTGTAGCCGAGCCCGGCAATCGAGGTGTAGAAGCCGATGTTGGCGGTCAGCCCGTTGTAGGTGCCCGGCTTGAACAGCAGCTCATACCGCTGGGTGCCGAACTGGTTGCTCTCCTGCTGGGCAAACACCGAGTTGAGCTGGCCCTGGATCGACGCGGTGGACATCGACGGGTCGAAGACGAGCACGTTGGGGCCGAGCGAGCCGCCACCGGTCACCGGCGGGACGGTGGTGCCGGCCGTGCCGTACACCTGGAACTCCCACAGCGAATATCCGTAGGGGGTCGCCCGGGCGGTGCCGTTCATCCGGACGTAGCGCCCGGTGCCGCTCACCGGGAGCGTCTGCACCCCGCCGGTGCCGGTGGTGGTGGAGTAGATCGTGGTCCAGGCCGACCCGTCGGGCGAGGTCTGGATCTGGTACCCGGTCGCGTACGCCGCCTCCCAGTTGAGCACCACCTGGCTGATCGTGGCGGTCGCGCCGAGGTCGACCTGGAGCCATTGCGGGTCGCTGAAGGCGCTGGACCAGCGGGTTCCGGTGTTGCCGTCGACGGCTGCGGAGGCGGGAGTGCTGGCCGTCTCGGCGGACGATGCTGTGGCCGTCTTGCCCTGCGACAGCAGCGCGTCGGCGGCGAAGGCGCCGGGGGTGGCGACAGCCGCGTAGGTCAGCAGCAACACGATCACGAGACCGACAAGCGTGACAATGCGCCATCGTCCTGTGGATGATCTCCACCGATCGCCGGCGACGGGGGCTGCGACAACCATCATGTGCTCCTCGGAAGTATGCGCTCACCTCGAGTGGCCAGCGGTCGGACGGGCCCGGGGCGGCCGGATCCACCCGACCGCGCAACCGGGTAAGCGGCGGCGGCTAGGGCGGATCACGACTAGCCGGGGGCAGAACGGCCGGCCGGGGGTGCCGGTCGTGGACAAGCTGACCGGTGCCCCTGCGACCGGCGCAGATGACGGAGAGGTTTCTGGGTGATGTCGGTGAGAGCGCTCTCTCCACCACGAGACTGACGGGCTAGTTCGTTATTGTCAAGACTGTTACATATATCGATCGGCCGGAGAACGGCAGTCTCGTCCATCGATGCCGCAGCTACGATCGAGGCATGAAGTACGGGGACGTCATGCGGTCCTGGCGTCTTCCGGATGGGAGCCTGCTCGTCGAGGTCGTTTGCGGCCACGAGCCGGGCTTCCACCACCTGCGCGACGACCGGCTCGTCCGCTCCTACCTGCCCAGCAGCGCGGACGACTGCGAGCTGATGTACATCTACGGCCACCGGATCATCGAGGATCGCCTCGAGCACGTCACGCACGTCGAGGTGGGTTACCCGTACCGGCGGGACGTGGTCAAGGTCGGGGAAACGATATTCGCGGGCCTGGTCGAGTTGCCACCCGGCGGCGTGACCAGGGAACAACTCGCCAAGGCGGGCGTAGCCGAGAGGTGACGGAACCGCCCTCAGCCCCGGCGCGCGCCGTTGAGGTAAGCAAGGATGGCGAGGACGCGGCGGTGGCCGCTGCCGCTTGCGGCGAGGCGAAGCTTGGCGCCGCTCACCTGGAGTGGACGAGTTTGTCGACGCGCTGCGCCGCGTCGCGGCCAGCGGCACCGCGATGGACCCCGAGGTATCGGCCTGCGGGGTGTCACGGTTCGGGCTGTTCGAAGCCGCGCAGCATCGCGGTGAGCCCGGCTTCGAAATGGTCGCCGGTGGCATCGGCATTGGCGTCGGCGGCTTCGGCGAGCAAGTTGTAGTCGGGGCTGCCGGGCTGCGGTTTCCGGCTACGCCCGCCGCCGCCGAGCTGAGCAACAGACATGGCGAGTGCGTGCCCGACGGTGAACTCGCGCAGACACCGGATGATGAGCAGCGCCTGCGGTGGGGGAATGCCGTCATCGCGGAGCTTGGTGAGCATCTTCACGCCGGTGTCGATTGAGGAGGGTGAACGCACAGGCCGGGTGGCGAACAACGGCACCGCGTGGGGGTGCCGAAGGAGGGTGTCGCGCAACCGCAGGCAATAGGCGCGCGCCACTTGTTGCCAGGGACCGTCC
>Ga0307512_10005352_pt1 | contig 13425 bp, 16 predicted proteins | sample 14_EM_MG_FD_200267 | JGI IMG/M metagenome (GOLD analysis project Ga0307512, IMG submission 200267) | Populus trichocarpa ectomycorrhiza microbial communities from riparian zone in the Pacific Northwest, United States - 14_EM | ecosystem: Host-associated > Plants > Roots > Unclassified | place... | reverse complement strand
CCTCCTAGTCTTCCTTTCCCCGCCGTCTCCTTTCTCCCCTCTCCATCCTTCCCGTCATGTCCCTGAATCGAATCCTGAACCACCCCCAGACCCCCGCACCTAGGTATGTCTATCTACCCCCACCCCAGCCCCACCCTCGTTCCCCTCTATGTCCGAGGTGCTTTCAGTCTTGACCGGTTATCTCGGTTAGGAGTAAAGTCGACGACCAATCCTCCTCTCCGGTCGATTCGTACTACTACGCTAAACCTCAAGTTCCCGGTAAGCCCCAAATTCACGTCCGGGCGCTTCGGATGCCTCATTCGATTGATGCCGCAGAACACAAGGAACATCCCCATTGTCCATCAAGCTTGCACTGCCTGCGGGATACCGATGGCAGACCCCCTCATACCCTCCCCGTTATTCTTAGGTGTACTATCCTGGGCAGTCCAAACAAGAAGCTCACGATTCGTGAGATATATGCTGCCATGGAGAATAAATACCCCTGGTATAAAACGGCCGGTAACGCGTGGAAGGTATGAAACATACGGCAGCGGTTCACGACATCAATAACGTGTACTTATTCTTTCTTCCCCCTCCCTGCCCCTAGCAATCTGTCAGACATCACCTCTCGTTGAATCTCCTCTTCGAACGGGAACCTCGACCTGTTACGGACCCTGGGGTTGGGTCCTATTGGACTGTAAACTTGGACGCCCCTCCCGGCACGAAGCGTCCTAGAAAGCGTGGCCGTAAAGATGCCAACGATGAGTCAGACCCTGCGCCCCCGCCGAGAAAACGAGGTCGGCCGAGAAAGTACCCAGAGCAGGAACCGATGGTATTCGACCAGCCCCCGATGACAATGATGCTGGTCCCAGCTACTGATGGTTACCCCCCTGGTTGTCAGCTCCCAACCTGGTCCGCTCGTGAGGGCAGTAGCACAAGGACATCAGCTGGCGAGCCGAGCAATTACGGTGATGACGATGAGGTTGCGTATAGCGATGTGCCGGTAGAAGATAACAGGATATCGGATGGAGATTACGACGATAACGAGGAGGAAGACTCCAGGGACAGGCAATCGCCCTACCTCCTCCGGCCCGTGTCCAGCTCGAGTAACCCGGGGCGTGATTCTCGAACTCCACGGAGTCAAACTGCAACTTCTCATAATTCCCCTCCTCGGCCGGCAGGACAACAGACACAGCAGCCACAGCCACATCATCACCATATCCGTCGACCTTCCTTATCGTCGAGCGGAACGAACGGATACGTCGATTATGATATACGGGATGCCTCCGACCATCGGACTGTAATCGAGAGGCTGCAAAGAGAAGTGCTGGCCCTCAGGCAACAGTCTGCGGACGCGGTCTCGGTGTCTGTTAAGATGTCGGATCAGTTGGCTGAGGCCCACGCTGAAGCGTCGAGGGTCAGGGCCGCGCTCCGGAATATGGAAAATAAGTATGAAGAATCAGAGAGGAGACGTAAAGAGGCCGAACGCATCGCTGATCAGCAGCAACGGCTGCACCAAATCGCGGAGGCATCAATCCAGGACAGGCGGCGACATTGATCAGGAGGACTTTTTTGTGTACGATACAGCAGATTCTTTTCCTTCATTTGTTCCCCTGCATTTTGTACCATCCCTAGACATCGTTTTTTGTATGTTGTGAGCACGACCTAGTTTTGGAACCGTTTTACTCGATTTGGAAGTTTCGATCTGCCTCTCAAATTTTTCGCGTGCGAGAAATTAATTTTGATTTTGATTCCATGTCTGTTCGTCTGAAGACGTTGTGGGTGACTGTCCTCTCATCCCCTCCTCGACGAGCAGAGTGAGAGTTTACTGACCGACGTACGTCACAGTTATGATAGACAGAGGGTCATCGGACCTTTACATACCGCTGGCCCCGTTGGCCTTACCCCAGATGGGACGAGAGTGATCACTTGTGTAGGAGAACAGGTCGTCCTAACTGACATCCAATCCGGCAGGGAACATTGTCGCTTCGCTGGTGTACGTCTTATTCTCTGCTGCCTCTCGACCACGCATTCGCCATGAGTCCGCTGACCGGGTTATGTCGGGCACTTTCATATGTGAAGGACACGGAGCCGATCAGTTCCCTCGCGGTATCTCCATGCTCGAAGTACCTCCTCGTCTTTTCAGGATCATTCGCCCTTCGGATCTTCACGCTCCCCGCATCCAAGACGTTCCAGACCAACTCAGATCCCAAGAACATTGTTCATCCCGACCGTGTTATCTCGAAAGCGCACGAGGCTCCGGTGCACGTATGTAAGATTGATCCCACGTCCACTTATCTTGCCTCTGGGTCCGCGGACGGGGTCGTCAAGGTCTGGGACATTCACAGGGGTTACATCACGCATGTATTCAAAGGTCACGGGGGTGTGGTCAGCGCGCTAGCGTTCAACTACCCTCAAGATCCCTCGTCAATTACAACAGGGGATGTCAAGATGCAGCTTATAACTGGGTCTGTTGATACCAAGATACGAATATTCGACTTGGGTGCTGCTGTTGCGAGGACTAGCGGCCGTCCGAAACCGGAAGCTGTCCTTGACGGCCATGTCTCAGTTCCCAGGGGGCTGGATGTCTCCCAAGATGGAAAGTGGTTGCTCAGCGCTGGCCGTGACTCCGTGGCGCTCCTGTGGGATATATCCTCATTGCGGGCCGCCAAGCCTACCGGTAAAGGGAAAGAGAAACCTTCGGAACCCAGGCTGGTGAAGACGATTCCTGTCCTCGATCATGTGGAGGCTGCAGGGTTACTTCTTCCTGAAGAACGACTCGCTGGGCCTTCAAAGAACGCTACGTCTTCAGGCTTCCGCTTTTTCGTTGCAGGAGAAAAGGGTGTCGTCACGATTTGGGACACCAATAAGGGTACCCCATTGTTGACCCTTGGAAAGGAAAAACCGAACGATAAGGACGAGTCAAGACAAATTCTCGATGCCGTGTAAGCTTCTTCCTTTCCCCTGTGACCCACCTTTGCCTCGCGGTATTCTGGGGATTGAATTAACCATTTTTTGCTCATTTATCAAAAATCACCAGTTACCTCCCAACCAACTCCACCATCGTCTCAATACACGCCGATCAGAACATTCTCTTTCATTCCTTGCTTGATGCCTCACTGCACCGCCAGTTCATCGGATTTAACGACGAAATTGTCGACGCCGCATTCCTCACTGCGCCTCAAATTTCACCACCCCTAAACCCAAAAAATGGGGACCTCCACCGTGCACGGAGAGTTGATGATCGACTAGCCGTTGCGACGAACTCGTGCTTGATCCGCATTTATGACGCTTTTGGCCTGGATGCGCGTCTGCTGGCGGGTCATAACGATATCGTCCTCTGTCTTGATTGCAGTAACGACGGTGCCGTTCTGATTAGCGGCAGCAAGGATTCTACGGCGCGTGTCTGGGCTCCGATTTCGGTTCCCCAGGCATTGGAGGCGCTCGCCGGATCAGATCGATCGAGGGCGGCAACCCGAATCGGGAATGACAATGACTCGCTTGCGTCAGCGGGGAACTTGTCTTCCAGTTCAAAGGATTGGCAGTGTGTCGCGATTTGCGACGGGCACACGGAAAGCGTTGGAGCGGTCGCCATGGCGCGTCAAACTCAAAATACACTCGGGGAGAATGGACCCGTCCCTGGAGACGTTGGCGATCATGAGAGCGGGCGGAGCGTCCGTCTGAAATTTACGTTCACAGGAAGCCAGGATCGGACTATCAAGATGTGGGACCTATCCGGTGTTTCTGCCGTCGTCAAGGGTTCTTATCCACCGCATCCGCCAAACTTTGATTTCGACCCTGAATCTCGAGGAAACGGGGAGACGCGGGGTTCGGGAGCGCCGGTTCGGTGTAAGAGCCTGTTCACCCTCAAAGCCCATGAGAAGGACATCAATTCGCTGGACGTCTCGCCGAACGATCGCTTCCTGGCGTCCGGATCTCAGGATAAAACGGCCAAGGTTTACGAGATTGAGTATTCAACGAGTCCGGCTCGGGGAAGCTTCAAGTTGATTGGAACTTGCAAAGGACACAAGCGCGGGGTCTGGTGCGTCAAATTCGGGCGACACGAGAAAGTGCTTGCGACGGCGAGTGGAGATAAGACGGTCAAGCTTTGGAGCCTAAGCGATTTTGCTTGTATCAAGACATTTGAGGGTCATGCCAATTCTGTCCTGAGGGTGGATTTCCTGAGCGGGGGACAGCAATTGGTAAGCAGTGGGTCCGATGGGTTGGTGAAGATATGGAACATTAGGACGGAGGAGTGTGCTACGACAATGGACAATCATGAAGACAAGGTAAACTCGTTCCGGTTAAGTCGTTTCCCCACATTGACAGCCTTTCGTAGGTCTGGGCCCTTGCTGTAAGTCACGATGAGAAGACGATTGTCTCGGGAGCCGCAGACTCTGTTATCACTTTCTGGGAAGATTCCACGGAGAAACAGGAAATGGAGAAGGAGAACCAGCGGGCCGAGTTGGTCTCGAAGTTTGTGTCCCCTCATTTCACCATTTGTAGCCTATCGCTAACCAAGCCTGCGTTCGTCAGAGAACAGGATTTTCTGAACTACGTCTCATTGCGGGACTATCGGAATGCGATCCTATTGGCGTTGGCGATGCAGCAACCTGGCCGCCTCCTCTCGCTGTTTAAGTCCGTCCGTGTCGGTCTCGACATAGAAGGGGTTAGCCGGTCCAAGTCGTTTACTGGGAGTCCAGCGGTGGATGAGGTGATAAGGACCATGTCCGCTGAGGACTTGATCACGTTGATCAAGTTCGTCCGAGACTGGAACTCAAATGCGAAAACGAGCGAGATCGCGCAGGAAGTTTTGTATGCGATCTTCAAGCTCAGGCCCGCAGAGGGGATCATGGAGATGTTTAAGCCTCAGACTACTCTCGTTGGGACGGAACCATCTACCGACGCGACTGGGGGGCTGAAGGAGATCGTGGATGGTTTGATGCCTTATACGGAACGGCATCTCGCGAGGATGGAGAGGCTGATTCAGGAGAGTTACGTGGTCGACTTTTTGCTAGAGGAGATGGACCAGGGGATGTTGTGCGGCGGGGCGGATCTTATGGAAGTCGATGCTTGATGTGTTACGCATGGTCGCAACTCGGTTCGGTTGTATATGTCTAAAAAGTGTGTTTGTTGCCTAGATGCCGAGTCACTCATTAATACCACGATACACACCCGCCCCACCACGTGTCGTGGGAATTTGATGTTTTTTGTAGCGGCATCCTCGAGAAGTTTTCCACGGGGTTTCGTGGGGTTCGGGAGTGTTCACGCGTGTATGATGGGATGTCGAACCTTTTCAAAGTTCCAGACCTTTGGCGGCAGGTTTGTATACGTGGAGTGACACTGTCCGTAAGCGTATATATCATTTCAGAAGGGTGACAGTAGCCGGGGTTTTATTAATTTTACTGACCAATATGTAAGGCTCTCGACCGCGCGTAGCGTGGGTTGAGTTGATGAAATTGAAGCACCTAAATGGAGTTGGAGCAGGTGAAATTGCAGTCCTTGGCCCGACCCCCCCGTAATTTGGAATTAGGGTTGGCTGAGTTTTGAGCGAAACGGTTGTAGTGCCGCGCAATTCCAGGTGCGCGGTTTGGAGAATAACATATGTAACCCGACAAAACGGACAAGGTCCTGACAGTTCCCTTACAAGTTCATGGATACACATTCTAGTATAGCCTTACGGATAGTGGGTGACTATCCGTAAGATTGGAAATATATATATCCGTTGCAGTAAGGCCACTTTACCTGAGATTCGTTTCTCAATATCCGAGGCTTTCCGTATAGCGTACGCCAGTGAAACTAAAGTACCACCAGGCGCCGAGGTGGTGAGGTTGAAGTAGGCTAGATTGCAGTCCTTCCCTGCCCCGGTAATTTGGGAAAGTGGCCGGTTTTCGAGCGAATCAGCTATTGTCACTGTTGTCATTCCGGATGCGGCGTGGTTTGGAGTCAATGTCGACGACCCGATGCAACGGTCGGGGTCCTGACAGTTCCCTTAAATTGCTCTAGATATTTGTCTAGACTCGTGTGTACATGGTGTAGCCTCACGGATAGTCCGCCCAGTCACTTAGTACGTAGTTCATTGTAATTCGATATCTCGAGGGGTAACAACACTAGAGTTGTACAGAATCATGAACGGATGCGGCGAGGACCGGAATTTTGCCATAAATGCACCGAAGTCGGCCAATGGTGGTATCCCTTCCAAAGTCCTAAACCCATTGAATCCTACGGATACGGACAAATGTCCGTCCTTGAGCTCCGCCAATCGGCCGAGTTGAGTGTCGGCTGCATCCTATTTGTCGCTGAACCTGCGGAGACCGTCTATCAGTAACTTCCCTGACGAATGAAAAGCTAGGGTGATTATGTCTAGACTAGGGCTGGATTCAAGGGAGGCGAGGACCTGTCAGCTCAAGTCTGGGGGTTCGCAGCTGTTTGCACGGAGAGAGATCGGCCACCTGAGTCACCACAGTTCCTATCTCTAGGTCTTAGATTAATTCTAGGATTTCTAGTAGCAGATGAAGACGAGGGACCTACTACAAAAGGTCAAGTGCTCCAAGGTCGGGGCACAGGTTACGAAGAAGTCGTTCAAGATGGACATGTCCCGTTCATCTGGAACTCTCGACGGGTTGTGGGGGAAGAAGGAGAGGTGTAAATGTTTGAAGCGGAGCGGGAGGTGTCGGAGGTGTGAACAGTAGTCGCTAGCGACCATTAATCGGCCATGTCCTTGAAAACTAGGGGAAGGCGTGGGCAGGTCATGTGGTTTGTTGCCCATTATGTCGACCATTTCCATGTGAAGGTTGTCCAGGTCGGGGAACAGATAAATGAATTTGGTCATAAGGCCAGGAGAACATTGGCTGACTTAGATCCGGAGAGATCGTATGCTGGGGATTGAAACGGAGAAGTTTTTCATCATCGAGAGCTGGCGAGGGTAGTAGAGCGCAAGGTAAAGAAGAAAGGTCTCCTGAAGCTTCGTGAAGGAGGCAAAGATTTCCGAGGCCATGATGTAACGGTCTGACTCGTCCTCGGTTGGTGAGCTGTAGAACGCTGTGCTGAAGAAGATAACGAAGGTCTTGACGTAGGATGGGATTATAGGATGCGCAGGTGTGATCGTCTGGATACCATTATAGGAGGTGGTGGTGGTGGTAGGGCCTTACCGTGCGGAAGAGTTGGCGTTGGGACTCGGCGATGAAGGCGCAGGAGATCATCGATCAAGGATAATTTACGGAGGTTATGGCTGTCGAGGTAGGACGAGATCGCACAGATCGTCTCTTGTGGGAATTCACCGCTCTGAAGCGCAAAGGTGAGGGTTCGAACTTGAAGATTGTACGGTGGACATTAGTATCCCCTCACCATTCCGTGTCAGTGACTTCGTCAAGTGACACTGGAATTTGCCGAACAGTCGACGCTGCAGATCGTGACTACATGCGTGAAGATTCTATTATGCCTGTCAGTCGGATGTACATAACAATGATAATTTTCCAAGCCTCGCCCCCTCGACAGCGTTGAACAAGAGCAAAATCTCTCCGACTTTGAGATCTCTGATCAGGATCTCACCCTCTACGATTTTGCCCTCCTCTACTAACAGACGACGGGCGACCCCAGGGAGACATCCAACCTGGAGAGATGGGGTCACCCATCGATCCGCTCGCCAGAAAGCGACATTACGAATGGATGTCTCCATCACTTGACCGTCGGCACGATATAGTGCAACATCGTTGGGCGTTCCAGGTTCGATGCCAATTGCTGGTATACCTACTCGGGTTCGAGCGAGGTTGTATATTTCGCGGCGAGTGGACTTTGTACTTGTAAAAACGGAAGGGGACGTTGGTTCTGTGTCAAGGTACACGGAGATGAGGGGTTCCGATATCACCAGGGCAGAGGTTGGGTTTAATGTAGCGGCAACGAAAATATCTTCCAACTTGCTTAATTTCGGGATGGGTCTGGATTCAACCGAAATGTTCCCCTGTCGCGAGAGAAGGATGCGAATCTACGATGCGATGAGACTGGAGATAAAATCGCGTGACATTCTTGTTCGGCACCTTGTGGGGTTGACTGAGATCCTTGTCTTTCAAGGACGCATCACATCGACTCTCAAGCCAATCAAGCGTGAGCTCTGAGGGTATGGCCCAAGAATGAACCTTGGCGGCCGTGATCAACCGGTCCGCTGTATACAAGAGGAGAAGGTATGGTGATCGTTTATCGCGGTTACGAGACGTATTCCACTCGGCTGAAAGCAACACCTCTTTGTCGTATCGAAGGGAGGAGGTGAGCTGATAATCGAGTTCGTCCCCCGACATGGGGATTGATTGTTAGATGCGAGCCGCTACACTGGGGCAGCCAACTGCTTAGTGCCAAGAATGAGTCCGTGCGTTAGGCTTCGGGAGGAGCGGGCTTTCGTCAGGCACAGAAGCAGAGGAGAGACGTAGCAATCGTGGGAACGCGCAGATATTCTGTCCTCAGCAATAGGCTGGAATCCAGCCTCAAGTTCAGACTTAGCTCAGGTTTAGAAGAGGGGGGACTCTCTCTCAGCGACCGGGCCAGTCTCCGCAGTACTGCGCTCGCACGTTGTCGTGGAATCCGACGCGTGACGTGCAAAGCCGGGGCTGCGGTTGACTTCGGTCATCAGCACATCAGTACATCAGTACTCAGTTGCTGCGTGTATATGCGAACTAGCCGAGTTTCTCCCCACTTTTTGAAGAAACGAGAGGGTCGTCATTTCCTCATCCTCATGCATGCACGGTGAGCTTCGGGCACTGGTTACGCCCATGCCACCGGAGAGACACTAAGACAGGGGAGTGATCTCGGGAGCGGGTTACCCCACACGTGACATGGAACATGCGTGACCAACGGCAACTGCGGAGCGAGCAGGGCTTGCGCAACTCCTCCACCTACTTAACCACCCCCACCCCCCTCCTCTCTTTTCCTCTCCAGTCATGTTTACCGTCAAGGCTTCTTACAAACATGAGACTCGTAAATTCTCTTTCGATTCTGATTCTTTCCCCACATACACCCAGTTGCACGAACAGGTGCGTTCTCGTTTTGTACGGTCCCTATTCTCGATGCTTATCTCCCAACTTCCTAGCTGGCTCGGGTCTTTCCTATCACTCATTCTATAGTCCTTTCCCGTTTGTTCTTCTCTCCACATTCCACAACCCCTGGGACTATCCTCATCGCTATCCGGGTCACTAACGCGGACGAATTCGAACGTTGTACCGCCGTCTATCGCAACAAGTCCTGGCCCGGTGCTTCATTGCGGTTTGTTGTCTTAGAAGATAACACCAGTGCTCCTACCGTTAGCTACTGTTTCGCGGATAAGCGAAAGAGCGACGACAATGAGACTGGGGAAGAACCCTCCCAGAAGCGCCAGAGCAATCCCTACTCACCCATGTATCCCTTCTACATGCCAACGCCGCCGCCACACCCGACCTCGACCCCTCACCGAACTCCTGTTCCTTCTCCATGGGCTACCTTGTCCCAGCGCTCACTCCCAACTCCACCACATTTCTCTTTCCCAGTTCCGCCCCCTCCTATCCTCTTCCCCCAGGTTCCTATGGATGTTGATCCGAACCAGTCCACTCAGGCCACTCAGAAGTCGTCATCTACCCACTGTTGTGATGTTGCCAAGGCAAAGACTGATGTACAACGCGCCGCAGTTGACTTCATGAACAACTTCGAGGAGACCATGATCAGGGCCTTCGGTCCCAACTACAAGCAACAGGGCGCCACGCCTACTTCTTCGGGTCCTGCCACGCCCCGGGTCGTTATCGATCATGAGATGGATGCCCCAGGGCCTGTAGAGCTCCCTGTTCACACAGGAGTCATTTGCGATGTCTGCGAGTCGACTATCCGTGGCGTCAGACATAAATGCTTGGACTGCCCTGGTACGGAACACCTGAGCGTTCTTTGTTTCCTAATGCTTACACCTTTCCAGACTACGATATGTGCACTCCTTGCATCACGAACAGGAGAGGTCGCCATGCGATGACCCACGAGTTCTTCGAAATCGAGGAGCCTGGTCGTGTCATCGTTCACACGGTTTTCAGTGGCGAAGGCGAGAGAGAAACGAACCAGCCTTCTCCTTCTCGACCTCCGGTTCCAGAGCTCGAACGCCAGCCAGTCTTGCACAATGCCGTCTGTGACATGTGCGACTCTCAGATCTATGGTGATAGATACGTACGTGAGTTCCCAGACGGATGCATACTGTTATTCATATTCTGCTAGAAATGCTTGGACTGCCCTGACTATGATACGTGCAGACGGTGCTTCGCGTAAGTGACAGTCACCTCCGCTCTCTTAACGATGCTCACTCATATCAAAGAATCACACCTGAGCAACACCCGCATAACTTTGTCAAGATCACCGATCCTCAGGCTCTTATCATCAGGCACCACCGCCGTGAGCAACACCCCGCCCGTTGCGACGGCTGCCAGAAGAAGATTGTCGGTAATCGCTACAAGGTGCGCCATCCAACCTACCTGTTGTAGGGATTTGTTGTAACCTTTAGTTCAGTGCATGATCTGCCCCGATTACGATCTGTGCGAGAAATGCGAAGCTCACCCAATCCCATTCCACCCACCTGCACACCACATGTTGATGATGAGGACTTCTGCTATCCCCCTCCCTCACCGCCCTCGTCAATCTACTACTGTTTTCGTCCAACCTGTCCCCCCGCCATCTCCGACTCAGGCAAAGGCGATTACTCTTCAGAACTTCCCTTCGCCTGCCACTCCGCCACTACCGCCAACGGTCGTTCATATCCCAGACGGTACCCTCATTCCGGACTTGAATGTATTGGTCGAAGAACCTGCGTCCTTCCCAACCCCCACTGTCAAGCCCATCGACGCCCCTCCCGCAGATGTTCCAGTGCTAAAGTTCCAGGAGAGAGAGTCTAGTATTCCTGGAACCTTTGTGCCTGATGAGGAACCTTTTTTCAGAAACCTGGACCTTGAACGCGGGCTCGGGGACTTGAACTTTGAGCGAGACTTTGCACAGTGGTTCAATCCTGGATCTGACGCGAAGTCTGAGACCGTAGTCGCTCCACAGCCTTCCCGTGAGGGATCCAGCATCACTGTCGGCGTCGAACCTGTTACAGAGTCTCAGACTACCCCCCTTTCTCCTGTCATGTCCGAGAAAGCCGTCCGACCCGTATCTTCCCCTGTCCCGGAGCCTCCCCTTCGAGCCACGTTCATCTCTGACAACAACATTTCCGATGGGCACTTGCTCCCACCTGGTGCCGAGTTTGTCAAGTCCTGGAAGATGCTCAATGATGGTGTTCGTGATTGGCCTGAGACCACTCAGTTGATTTTTGTGGCGGGTGACAAATTAGTGAGTGAGGAGAATACCGTGGTCAAAGTTGGAAAAGTTACTGCCGGTGACGAAATTGATATCTGGACCGGAGACATGAAGGTATGCATTTCGCTCGTCAGTGGTAAGTTGCACGTTGTTAATCTTCTACAGGCTCCTGAGGTTCCCGGAAAATACGTCAGCTACTGGAGGCTGAATGATGGAAATGGTAATCACTTCGGACACTCGCTTTGGGCAGAGTACGTCGCGCTTTCCTTGTCTTCCCCAAACGTTATCTAAATGCTCCGTCAGTATCACGGTCGGCGAGCCCCACAACTCTTCCGATGAAGAAGGGGCCATGTCTTCCTCCTCTTTGGTCATTATGCCCCAAGCGGCTCCTGAAAGGACCTCTGTCCCTTCGGTCGGTCCCGTCGCTCTCGCTGCTATTGCGACTCGCGCCACCACTATCGCCGCAACTACTGACACTCTTTCGGATGTCGGAAGCGAGGATTCGGACTTGTCCATCGTTGACGTCCCCTCCAGTCCATCCTTGAGCTCGGCACATTCCGATGCCTTTGAGGACCCTCACGAGGAGCCTACTCCCGCCTCTCCTGCTCCTGCTCAGGGCGGCAACAGGGGTGTAGCCACTAGCAACGATTTCGTGGTCGTGTATGAGACCGAGACCGACGATGACTGAACAACGCGAACGATGTGTTCCCTTCGTTGACTGAAGTGTTCTGACTCTATTTATGCTACGCATTGGCTTCCACGGCAGCGGAACTGCTTCATCAGAACCGGTTCCTGGCTGCTTCAATCCTGTCTCCTTACACCTATCATGAATTTCATCCCTTCCCCGTGGTTTCACTACAATCCGAGGGCTCTTCTTGCCTTCCGTCTCTTGTCACCTTGTACAATAGTTTCAAATGTTTGTCTCTTGACCCTCATAGTGCTGAATACATCGAGATCCGTTTTCTACCGCGTGAGTGACTTTGTAGTGATTGCAGAGATTGGTGCAACTTGTAGTACTACTAGGCATGAGGCAACCCGCCCCACGACCGCCTGTGCGTCACCGCATGATTCACGAGAAATCGTATCGTACGAGTACTACAACAGATGTTGAATGGGTACATAAACATGCATCAGCGAACATCCCGGTCATAATCAATCGAAACCCTTCCCGCTCCGTTGTTTCGTCCTCTTCGCCTTCTTGTGATGTTTCTTCCCCGGCATCTGCATCACCTGCATCCGCGTCGCAATCTCAGCCGCACCCAAAGGCCGTCCGTTGTCACCGATCCCGAACTGATGCGGAAACATCTTTACTCTCGAAAACGTCGAGCCATCTTGATCTCCCCCGCTATGAATGAACGGTCTCGAGTCTCCACCGAACGCGTTCGATTCGAAGAATTCGCGGTCTAGGTCGTTCACTCTTCTTGAACTCTTTGAGTTGGATGTGGTTATTAGATTTGGGGGAGCGGAACCGTCCTTCGTGGTCGCGGGGACGGAATTTGGAGGGATGAAAGTGACAGAATCCTTTCCGACTCGCGTTGTCGGTGCTCTTTTCTTCCCAGCTACGCGTTCCAGTGAGATCGCCCGGGTCTCCTCGTTGAATTCCACCGAGTCTACGTTGGGTGGTGGGTGGCAGTACAACAATTTTGCGTTCACGTAGTCTTTGAGGACGTATCGAGCTGCACGGGCCTCGTCTGGTGTACCTTGTCCAGCTCGGGAGAATCCTCGGGCAACTGCGACAGGGAGTCAACAGTGGATCATATCAGTCTCAAGATGCAAGGTACCTGCGTAGGCGGATAGAAGGTCTTCCGCACGAAGTACACCATCACCTCCGTCCTCCGCACCCCTTACCTGTATATCCAAACCATAAGTAGCCTCAAGGACCTCTTTCATGATCCGTTTGATGACCAGAGTGACCGGACCCGTGTACTCCCGCATCTGGTCGATGGGAAGCACGCCGTCACAGACCATGGTGGCTTTGGTTGTCGCAAATTGCGGGAAGACCAGACCAGGGCAGTCGCAGAGAGTTATGTTAGATGAGAGGTTGATCGTTTGGAAGTGCTTTGTTTTTCCCGGTGTAGAAGAAACGCTGACTTTCTTTTCGCCGAGGAGAGCGTTGATGGTACTGGATTTCCCGACGTTGGGGTAACCGACCAGGCC
>Ga0307512_10005351_pt1 | contig 13425 bp, 18 predicted proteins | sample 14_EM_MG_FD_200267 | JGI IMG/M metagenome (GOLD analysis project Ga0307512, IMG submission 200267) | Populus trichocarpa ectomycorrhiza microbial communities from riparian zone in the Pacific Northwest, United States - 14_EM | ecosystem: Host-associated > Plants > Roots > Unclassified | place... | reverse complement strand
ACGCGCACAAGTCAGTTACTGGCAACCAACACGTTGACAAACGGAGCGTACTTTTTGTTCCTTGTACTGCGCGTACTCGGGAACGAAGAATGCGAGGCTCTCGTTGATACCACGCTCTTGGAGGAACCTCTCAAACTCTTCCTGGAGGTTAAGATCAAGAGTGTCGAACTGGGAGGAGACAAAATTTTCAGTATGGGCGCTCGGAGTAAAAAAAAAAAAGGAAAAAGAGGGGTCGCACCTGAGGGCCAATGTAGAGACCGCGGCGCTTCCAATCAGCCTCAGCGGTGAGGTCCGTCGCCAGTTTAGCATCCTTGTAGAACGACACGTTCTCAAGTACGAACACGCCCTCCTGACATACGGCATCGATGCTCATTGCGCCAGGGACAGATGGCTACGTGCTGCTTGTCAGAGGACGAAGGGTGGAGAAGAGCGGACGTTGTGCGCACCTTCGTGATGGTGAACGAGCAGCGAAGTGGGTACGTCGCCTCGGCGTCCGCAGGGGCACTTTCTTCACCCTCGTTAACTTCAAGGTTCTCCTCGGCACTCTGAAGGTCCGCAATGGAGAAAATCAAGCGGATCCTATGAAAAACACCAGGATCAGAAAACCAGGACCCCCAACCAACAGGATTGAAAAGAGAAAATAATATACATATATATATTTTGAAAAGGGGGAACTAGACGTACTCCTCATTTCCAAACTTGCGATGGAGCGTGATCTCGTCATTGCCCGGAACGTCTTCGATCTACCCACGACAAGTCTCAATAACCACACTTTTTCACGCGAAAAAAAAGGGAGGGCATACTGTCCAAATACCAGAGTTCTTGAACTCCTTGACAGACTCTGGTTCGCCCTCGACGGCAGCTTCCTTCTCGTACGCCAACTCCTCTGCAATCTTCGCAGACACGACACCGTCGGCTGTGAGCGGGCACGCACAGTCTTGTCAGAAAAAAAAAAAAAAAGGTAGTGTGCCTATGGGCAAGATGAACACGCACTGGTACCTTCACCGAAGCGTCGCGCAGATACGGAGAAGGAAGCACGGGTGGCTGCAGAAAAGGAAGAAAATGCAGGGACGCGGGCACGGGATGAAATGAGAGATGAGCGCAGGGAGAGAGCGCGAGAAGATGGAGCGGTGAGCTGGCGAACGACACGGAGGACAGACATGGCGCGGGTTTAGGTCTGGTGGGGTTCGTATGTGCTGAGGAGACGGCGTAAAGCGCCACTGAGCGACTCAAAACAGCCCCGGTATTTGCCGGGATAGGCACGTGCGAGGCACGCAAAACGCCGAAAACCGAAAAGTACCGTACACGGGACACAACAAGTTTGCATGCACATAAATACAGTACAGTATAGATTACTGTACACAACTCAAACGGGAACCAGTAACTGTATATATAAAGCGCAGGCCGGCACCGTAATTGCCACGTTGACGTGATAGCTAGCAAATCCACGAATCACACGGACAAAAAAGAACAATCACACGCACAACAGTCCGTGACACAACACCCAGAAATGCGGTGTGAGATACCAGTACCCATATCTATGTGGAACAGCCAATACGATCACCGTCCGATACCGTTAAGCCACCAGGCACGAGACACCGAGGCCGCCTACAAGATGGCCTAAGCGATGCGGAAGGAGAGCATGAAGCAGGTGAGGGAGTTGGGTGAGAGGTGGGTCTTTTTCCGCATGTAGGGATGGGAGCAAGGAAAAGCAAAGAAATTTGACATTGACAACAACGATTGTTGGATATTGCCATGAGAATAAAACAAAAAAAAACTGATAGTTCAGGCTGCTGCAATGACAGGGGGCAACGGCTCGCCACCGACAGTACAGGTTGTGTTATGTGCCACGGGACTGCCGTGGTCATCAAGAGAGTCATCTGACGGTGGTGCTGCTGGCGCCAAGGCCACCACTACGGGCGCCCCGCTAGCTGCATTTGCTGCACGTTTGGACTTCTTACCCGTCTTTGACGCACCGTCCTCGCCCCCTGCACGCTTTTTCTTCTTTGAGCGCTCACCAACGGGGCGCTCATCATCTGAAGTTGCCGTTTGGTTACCGGCCGTCGGCTCGGTGGGCGGCGCGGGCGGAGCTTGCCCTGACGGGGTCGGAATGGGTCCGTATGCCCCGGGAGGAGGATAGATTGGCACCGCGGGGTATCCCGGGTGGATTGGATAATATGCTGGGTGGTGGGGCGGTTGCCCGTGCGAAGTGCTGTCCCCGTTTGCAGGGGCGTCTGGAGGTGATGGAACATAGCCAGCTGGGGGAGGATAATATGGATACGGCCAGTAGCCCTCCGGTGGGAGGTACTGTGGCGGAATGGGTGGCGCGGCCCCGGGAGGGGCACCGTTTGTCTGATCCGATGGGGCTACCCACGAGCCCTCGCCGTTAGGGGGGAACCCTATGGGGAAATGGAAATATGAGCTGTGGGAATGGGTTTTCTTGGCAAGGTAGGAGCTAACCTGGATATGGATTCGCCTCTGAAGCCGGAAGCTTGCTTTTACGTTTGTAAGGACCACGCTTGATCCCAACCTTTCGGGCTTTACGCACGCCGTCCACACACGAGTCTGCGAGACCATACTTTTGACATCGTTGGCACGGACGTGCCTCGTCGCACCGCTTACAGGCGGACGCGCAATTCGTGCACTGGGCACGCCGGTTAGTGTGCCGGATAAAGAGGTGGGAAATAGACGGGACATACCGCCATCTTGACTTGCTTGCGCTTCGCACGTGTGATCACGGTAGGCGTGGGAGCCGAGAAAGGCCCATAACCTTGGAATGTTTATTAAGCAACGGTGGCACAAACACACCGGACATGGTTGAAATTCTCAAAAGGGAGAGATGCGGCATACCTTGGGCAGGGGAAGGAGGAGGGGGATACCCGTACATGATTCCGGGAGGAGGGAACATAACGTATGGGCCCGGAGGAGGGCCGTTCGGATCACCGTTGGGGTCCGCGGGCGGGGGATAGTACCATGTGTAAGCACCTGGAGGGGGTGGATATGGTCCGCCTGGAAATGGTTGAGGATACTGGGGGAGGGTGGGCGGGTGGGTCGTTTGTTCGGCCGGAGGGGCAGTAGCAGACTTTGCTTGCTCGCCGCTCATGAGGATTTTGTTGAGCGGCGCGCTGGAATAGAAGATGTGATAATGTGTGGCGCAGACGTGCGAATGGGTCGTAAAGGGGTCAAGCTAGACATGGCGCACGAACAAGACAGGTTAGGCATGGGTCGGTCGGCGAGGTAGAAAAGAGAGATAAAGAAGATAAAGGAAGAGAGAGAGACGGCGTACCTCGGCTCTGGTCGTTTCGGGATTTCAAGATCTCGTCGCCGCTCAGACTCAGCTGGAGGGGGGGTGCTCCGCCTCAATTCCACGCGAGCAGTTGCTGAGCCACAACCCACACACAACCGCACCTCTCCTCGTTGCGGACGACTGTGAGAGTTCGTGCGCTTTCTGGGGAGGATTATTGCGCCAGAAAGGATGCGATAGGGGGAGTGACGGATGAGGATGATGTGGTTGAGTGGGACGGGGGTTGATGCGCGTGCACGTGCGAAATAGAGTCAAGAAAAGCTGTCCGCTCTCTTGGCTTTGCCATCCTTTTGGCGCCTGTCAACTCGCTCTCAATGCCGCTCCTCGTAGTAGACCAAAAATCTTACAATCCATCTGAGCGTGTCGTCACGAGCTCAAAAAGAACGCACATGTTCCAGTCCCATGCCCAACGTTATTTCGTTTCGACCAACGACGGGGCTTCTCACTCCCCATTCTCCGACTGAATATCCCAGCTAACATCCACTTACCGTCCTGTATTCCCTCTCTTCCCGCTCCCCAGATCCACCTCCTCGACTCCTTCTGTACGTTTTTTCAATACAAATCTCCGTCTTTTGCCTATCGTGCCCTTGGCTCTAACATGACAAATTCTTCGGCGAGTTGTGAAATCACCCAGCGGTGCCCTCCTACCTTTTAGGACATGCCTCATGACCTTCCTCGCCAACTTTGTAGGTCGCCGATTCTTCAGCTTCTGATTCCTCACCCTTGACTTGTCCGAGCGAGTATCTCAATACAACAACCTCGCCCGCGCAAACCGGTGAGGTGACTATCGTAAATCGGCGTTTGTCCACATGGCACCACCTTTTCAACATGGCACCTCCTTTCTTCTTTCATTGTGACTGTGTGTGCACGACTAGGCTACCAACAACTACTGTCCACGAACGTGGTCTTCCTATCTCCTCCGTCTTCATTTAGCCATCCAAATCAAATCGTGATCGGCTGGCCCCACTTCTATTCTTGAGACGTTCGTCTCGAACTTCTCTCGGGCGTGGCTTATGCCACTTACGGTGCCTCCCGTCCCTGTCTCAACCGTGCCTTATGTGTCCAATCGTAACAACCCACGCACCGCCAACGTTCACCCAGCGAAAAGTCGTCATGTATGAGCGCTGCTATGACCGAACTCACCTCACCGCCCGGCTCCGGATACCGCTCACCCACCTCGTTTGGTGAGGTGGGCCACTGGCACCCATCACATGCCCGGCACCCTTACCGTGCCACAATACTCTATGTGACCTTTGAGATCCGAGTGTTATTTTTGTATACCGCACGCTATCAACAGATCGGATGGGCGCGAAGCCACCTGTCATTATCTATGAAGTTTGACCGAACGGTTCCCCACCGCCTCCCATCCCGGGCTTATCTTCTAATACGCCCTACATCACAGCATCAAATCATGAGCTGGGCACCAAAGTGCCGGGCAACGGGAAGGGGGAAGGGACCTCGCGGTCCGTTCTGTATCATCATACGAGGTATCAATACTATAAGTCCCGCGCGCGTTCTAACTATAAACCAACGTGCCGTACTGCATCATCACACGATACAATGCGGTAAGTACGCCGACCGTCATCATGCCCCAGGGACAGGACGTTCCGGTTTCCCCATAAACCCCTATCTCTCGCACCGTTGAGCAGTCGAAACATCCCGCGATGACCGGGGTCGATACCTCGTGTCACATCGACAAAAAAAAGTGAGTCCTTCCGTTTCGCTCCCTTTTGTTTCACAAAGCGTTGGTTCAATTACGTGTATCGCTCTTACTTTATTGCACGAGTTACAGTACGTATTAAAAATCTTGTGGCGTTTTTCCCGAGCTTCGTTCGTCGGTTCGTCCGAGAAGCCCCGGCACGCTCTACCAATGTGTCGTGTCTAACTGATTTTCTCTCACTGCAGTCGCCCAACGTTGATAAATTGTGCGGTATCCTTGGCGAACATCTGTCAATCATGGGGGGCGTTGATGATGTGACCGCTTGGCGCTTTGACGCGCAATAACCCCGTTCGACTACGTGTTCTTATCGTACATGCCACTTCGGTTTGCATGCCGCGGGTATAACTTCCGAATTGCAAGTTCAGAGTCAGAGATAAGAAAGCCTTCTCTCTCTGAGGTACAAATCGATTAACAATACATGTACTGTGCTACAAAAAAACTCCACATGTGTGTATCATTACGAGTAGGGTAGTGGTTCCGTACGGATGAGTTTAGTGTGTGGGCATGAATACTTTTATCAAGAGCTCGGCGCCTTGACTCCACTCCGCGTATCAATGGGTAGTACCTGGGCATGCAAAAATGGGTGCCCTAAGCCCCGCTCTGCTGTCATAGACCTCGGAAGTCCGAACCGAGGATTGAGAATGATTTCCCCATAGTCATCTTCCTCCTCCTCATCGTCGTCGCTCTCGCTGCCATCACTAGCCCCTAGTTCTTCGGAATTTGCGAAGAAGAAACGCTCTGGGTCTCGCGTGTCGGAACACTCGACGACGTCTGCGAGGCTTCTGGCCACTACGGGAAGTCCGATGGGCGTCGTGACCGTCGCTGGAATCGTGGTAGGTCCTCCTGCGAGGACAGCCTGCTCGGTCATCCTAACGAGAGCAGTGAGAACCTCCCAACGAGTGTGCCAGCTCTGCTCCCATCTAAGCTTCGTCAATAATGGGATGGCACTCTCCGACGTCGGCAGGTCATGGGGCACTGCTACGAGCGTTTTCATTTCGGCGTCTTTCATCGAACTGGGCGGTGCCGCAGGGTCCTTCCCCGAATTTCGCGCGAGGGGGCTTCCTCCACGGGCTGCAGTGTCCATGCTGCAGACGAAGAGCACCTTCTGTATCGTCCAGAGAGGATAGTTGGAGAACGTTTGATCGAGTCGTGCCACCTGGGGATCATGCAGATCCGTAATGTCGCCCGTCCGAGGGAATATTTTCTCGTTCAGTTCCGCCCTTTTGCGCACCGATGGATGCTCGGTTTCCGGTGGCACGGGCGACGAAACGCGGGGCCGTCTGAGCGGCTGCGGCGGCGCGATGGCGACGGGGTTCGAGATTCCACCGTACGGTCCCATTTCAGCCTCTGCTGTTTCGACTTCCGCTCGCCACTGCATCCATTCGTCGTACCGCGTGTTCCAAAGCCACTTCTGGTGCTGAAGTGCGCTGCGCGACAGTCCGTGGTGCGGGAACATGGGGCGCAGCGGCGAAGGCGAGCGCATGGGCAGGTCGGTTTGAATGGCGAGACTCGGGAGGTCTTGCCCCGGGAACGCGTCTGGAACTAGGATGGGCGGAGGAGTCGGAGGGACGGCGGAACATGGGCGGAGGTCGTTGGATGAACTGTTGTCGCTCGTGTCTGAGTCGGTGGACCATTCGTCCGAGGACTCCGAGTCGGGGGTGTCTTCGTCCGAGTCAGCACCGTGACTTTGTGTGGCGCCAGCTGTATCTTCGCCATGGAGCAACGGTCTATCCTGTTGAGGGCGGGTCCTGATCTTCGGCGGTCTGTTCCTTCGAAATCCAATGCGACTTTGTGGGCGGGGCGGTATTTCGGGTTCCTTGGCGTGCGATATGTTCGTGAACAAGGACTTGACAAGTGCCTCGTAGGTTTTACTTCGTCCGTTGGGGGAGGCGATGCCGTCGCGTGGCATCATTATTACCGGAAATGTAGGGTACGGTGTAAAATATGAAATCTTGCGCCCGTTATTGGGGTGGCAGCAAAGGTTGAACGTTGAACGTTGATGTTCGGCAGTGGTTCAGCTGAAGGCGAGTTGCGCGACTCGCGTGTCACTTCACAATTAAAGGAACCCAAACAATGCCAAAGCGCTCGGACGCGTCGGGCACGTGGAGTGAGTGAAATGGAATCCTCGTGCCTCGTGCCCACAGCCCCTGCTCTCTCACTGGATGTATTCAAGCAGGTAGTGGCCTTTACCTACAAGCAGACTTTGGTTATGTTCCCGCATGAGAAACACGATAAATCCGTATCATCGACCTCGAAACAAAATAGCGACATGTTCACGATTTTCAAAGGGGCTTTGACGTGTCATCGCTCTTTTCTTTACCCGCGAGCAGATCCAAGGCCGCAAGGCTCGCCACATACCGGAGGCACTTTCCTCCTTATTCGCGAGCGGGCGTTCATAAAGATGAGCGTGAATTCATCCACGTGCGCTATTTTGCTGTAACTGGTGACCGAACGACAATGGATCCATCCTCTGACATGTCCACTTTGACCCGCCTCGTCGATTAGGGCTATTCATCGTCATGACCATGTACAATGAGGACGACGGCCTGTTTACGAGGGCCATGCACGGCGTCATGAGGAGCATCGCTTATTTGTGTAAATGCGACCATAGCAGGACGTGAGGTGAGGACGGTTGGAAGAAAGTGGTAGTCTGCATCGTCAGCGATGGTCGTCAGATGATCGACTCGTGAACCCTCAACGCCATCGAGCCATCAGGCGCTCGTCTGGAAGGCACCGCGACTAAAGGTCGTCAATGGGAAATCTGCGGTGGCCCATGATACGAGTACACTACTCAGAGGGCGTGGGACAGGCACTTGCTATCCTAGCTGTCTAGCATCCTCTGCAGCCTCGGTGAGCCCATCACACAAGATCAAAGGTGCGTAGAAAGGTATTGTCACTGTAGGTCATTTTTTGTCCAGGGGAGGAAAGCCTGAAGAAGACCAATTCCCTACGTTTGCAACTTTGCACGTCGGTATCATGCTTGGTCCCGGCATGATTTGTTATTTGTGAAAGGCATTCGAGAACAGCTCAAACGTCGGTGCTGCTTGTGATAAAATCCTCGCCCCCGAAAGCAAATACGGACAAATGCTCTTAAATCTCCTCTAGGTTTGTCTCCCGTTCAGCTTCTAACTCCGCTCGTTTCTTGAAATCGTGCTTGACAACGCAGTGGCTGCCTTGAACCCGGATATCTGACACTTTTGACAAACCCTTGTATGTCTCATCAGACCTTGCTTTGCTGTCTCTGACCCTCGTTGAAGAGAATCGGTGTTTGGTTACATATTATTCTTCCCAGGGGCTTCAGGGCATATTAATGTATTGCGCTGCAGAACGACGCTTGTGGTCCACAAAGGTATTTTTTTGTGTTTGATTACTGTGCGCCTCGGGGTACAGAACCCCACGTAGCAATGCTGATTTGGTAAATGCACAATTGTATCCGAGCTAAATGAGTTGGCATGTTGATCTACAAAAGTATTTCCTCAGTGAAACGATAGTACACACACCCCCATCGTTTGTGAGTGTTCCTGCTGAATGGCCATAGAATGGTGCTGACACGTATACAGTACCCCAACGACAAACATGTACCTGGCTGACCCAGGCTGAGGTTTGCGTACGTGGGAGATGTGGAGTGGATGTGATATGGGCTTTGGCTTTCGTTTCCCATACAGCGCCTTGGTGAGTCCTATGCTGGTAACTGGTGTCGAAATGAGGTAGATCATGGGTTCTTCAATCCATTAAATGCATTAAAGTCCGTATATGCCGTTTCTGACATGCCAGATCAGGTGCATTTATCCGTCTTTGAATGCCTTTCCACATGTTCCCGAGCTGGCCTCGCAGCATCGCAGGTGGTTCAATGGCTCATTAAGCGCTCATTCTTTGCACATCTTTGCGTGGAAATACTTGACACACGTCGAACTGCTCTATCAGACCTTTAATCGGTAAATGGCGCCCGTTCGCTGTGGAAATCGGGCGGCTCACCTTCTTGATGTTCGCGTGTATGAAAAAGCGCGGACCCCGTCTGCATGGCATCCAGAACCCGCGCCTCATCTTCTTCATATCCAGCATTATCGGCCCATTCCGGTAGTGAGACGGGGTGGCAGGCTCTGTGAAGGCAGGAATCGGATCATTATACGGCCGTGAAGATGTTAAGATAAGGGTAATACAGTAGGCGAGGCCTTGGGCGAGGCAGAGTGACCTTCGGGACCCAGATGCGTACTGTCCTACTACTGTCCAGTCTGTCCTTCACCTTCACTATCACGACAATGAGAATTCCTCATCTCAAGATGCCATGTGCATTCTTACTGTATTCGCTGGCTCATACATCACGTACTCAAGCTCTCACGAGCGGCAAACATTTGATTTAAATGCAATACATCTGGATAGAATATCGGGGCACTCAGCGTAATATTAAGGTCCCCCCGCATGACAGAAATTTCGAGGCCATCACGTCGTCAAGTCACTCTCAGTTCGCCAGCACGCCCAATACTTCCCTTGGACGCGCTGCGCGCGAGGCGTGCAGAGCTACTGGGTGCAGAACGAAGACTTGAAGTCAACGATGCCCGCCTAAAATGTTGCATACTCGATCCACGTTGGGGACGTTGGAAAGAGTGAAAGGACTCTCCGACGTGGATAGGTCATCGTGGACTGCGACGGGCGGCTGCATTGCGGCATCTTTCATCGAACTGGGTGGTACAGCATCGTCCTTCGCCGAGTTTCGCGCGAGGGGGCTCCTTCCACGGGCTGCAGTGTCCATGCTGTAGACGAAGATTACATTTTGTATCGTCCAGAGAGGATAGTTGGAGAACCCTTGATCAAGTCGTGCCACCTGGAGATCACGCAGGTCCGTAATGTCGCCTGTCCGAGGGAATATCCTCTCGTTCTGTTCCGCCCTTTTGCTTACCGATGGATGCCCAGTTTCCGGTGGTACGGGCGATGAAACGCGGGACCGTCTGTGTGGCGGCGGCTCAATGGCGACGTGGTTCGAGATCCCACCGTACGGTCCCATTTCAGCCTCTGCCGTTTCGACTTCCGCTCGCTACTGCATCCATTCGTCATAACTTACCGCGTGTTCCAAAGACACCTCTGGTGCTGAAGTGCGCTGCGTGACAGCCCGTGATGCGGGAACATGGGGCGCAGCGGCGAAGGCAAGCGCATGGGCAACCAGGGCAGGTCTGTTTGGATGGCGGGCCTTGCCCCTGGAACGCATCTGGAACTAGGATGGGAGGAGGTGTCGGAGGGACGAGAACATTGGCGGAGGTCGTTGGGTGGTGTGGTGTCGCTCGTATCTGAGTCGGTGGACCACTCGTCCGAGGTCTCCGAGTCGAGCATATCTTCGTCCGAGTCAGCACCGTGACTTTGTGTGGCGCCAGCTGTATCTTCGCCATGGAGCAAGGGTCTATCGTGTTTCAAGTTCCTTGGCGTGTGATAGTATGTTCGTGAACAAGGACTTGACAAATGCCCCGTACGCTTTACTTCGTCCGTTGTGGAGGCGATGCCATCGCGTGGCATTATCATAAGCGGAAATGTAGGGCACGGGGTAAAATCTGAAATTTTGCGCCCGTTATTGGGGTGGTGCAAGGGTTCATGTTCAGCAGTTGTCCAGCTGAAGGCAAGGGGTGCGACTCGCGTGTCAGTTCACAATTAAAGGAACCAGATAGCGCAAAAGCCTTCGGACGCGTCGGGCACGTGGAGGGATTCAAACAGAATCCTCGTGCCCACAACCCCTACTCTCTCACTGTATACATCAAAGCAAGTAGTGGTCTTTACATGCTTTTCTACGAGCAGACTTGGGTTATATTCCCGCATGAGAAACACGATAAATCCATATCATCGACCTCGAACAAAAATAGCACCATGTTCACGTGATGTGAATGTTACGTTTGCAATCTATTTTCGAGGGGGGTGTCATTGCTCACTCACTCACTTTTCTTTACCCGCGAGCAGATCCAAGGCCGCAAGGCTCGCCACGTACCAGAGGCACTTCCCTCCTTATTCGCGAGCGGGCTAAGGTCTGAGTCTTCAAGGCTCCTCCAATCGACTCTAGCTGGGTCCGATTTGTAACAATCGAGCGACAAACAAGGAATTTGTTCCTCCCTCAGCGTTATTCCCAAAGATCCTCATGTTAAGGTATCTGGACTTTGTGTCTGGTGCTGAGCAGGAGAGGAGGGTGCTTGGGGAGGCCTTGAGATTTGTTGTGGAGCCCGGGCGGTTCATCATTTCCGCCCTCGATCACCCCTACCACCACCCTATCGCCCTTCCATCCTTCCCGGATGGGCAGAGCCACAGGCAAACTCTGCAGCTCCCAACCCTGGTGACCGAGAACAGAACCCTGTTTGGCATGTCCCTTACAGGGTTTGCCTTTGGGCATCTCTAGACTAACCGCCGGACACGCGGTACCCCATCTGGAAGGATTTGTGGCAGGACAATGTGGATCCTTTTCGCAAAGACCCTGTCTCTTGCGATCCCAACGAATGGCTCACTGAAGTGACTGTGGCACTGCCAGTATGCAGTGTCATGTTTAACCATTGAGCACTTGTATCAGCCCCCTCAGTGATGAGGGGGTCCCTTTTCTTCAAGGAAACTTGAAGCATCCCGGCGTTGCCTTTCCGGTGCGGTCGCCAGGGCAGGGAATATGGGGTATGAGGGGTGAGGGGTGCCAGGGTGGCCATTTGTGTCCCGTCCTTGAGTCCAATTTGCGGCTCACGCACCAACTTCCCTTAGGGAAGGTGTGAAACTCAATTCAGACTACTCTGGGTCTGCTCCGTGGTCAAAATTTTTCCCCTCCTTCCTCGTGAAGTTTTATCCATCTGCGGAGAATCTTGTGTTCGTTTTATTAGTCGGTGATGTGATATTCCCTGTTTTATCCTGTGCTTCGAATTGCCTGTATGGTTGGTTGCTGTCCTTAAATTTGTGTTTCTGGTTTGAATGCCACTTGCTCTGGGTGTGCTCTCGTAGTAGCCTTCTCCGGACAGGTACACTACACGGCGCAGATCTTTGACATAGTGGTGACATTCTCATAAATTCCTGGCACTGAACATGTACAGACAGGTACACGGCTCAGGCTGGTACCCAGGACGAAATATATTTCCAACTTACTTTCCTCCTTCCACACTCTATCGTGACTGTCGAAGTACCGGACTGACCCCCCTTTTTGACTTACATCACGCTTCATACCTAATTGAATGAGAAAGCCCTGCTGATCCTTGGTCCTAAGTGACGCCCACGAGTCGCTGTGCACCGCTCCTTTGCAGTCTTCCACTCAACTGTCTGTTTTACCATGTCCACGATGATGCACCCATAACCACCCGACTACACCCAGGATATTTTCTCGTACGTCAAAGATAAACACCTCATGCACTTACTCAACGGATTCCACCACGTGGTCTAGAATACCCATCAAGTTATCTGCCCATCCTCTACGACGCTTATGCAGCACAATACTATCAATCCCCACAATAAGTCCCCTTAAAGTACATGGTATGCTCCCCTTATCCCCACCCTCCTCACGTGATCGTTGTCGCCACCACCTCTCAACCACCGCGAGGCTTGAGGCACACCCACAAAGGCGAGCACTGTTGGTCAGCACCTGCTCTGGACGAGGGTACCACTGGCATCGAACTCGCAGGCGCAACTGAGGGGGTCGCGGCGATGCATTCGGTCCTGTGTCGCAGGGTGAGGCCAGGCGAGTGCTCAAATCATTGTCGTGGGAGGGCCGGACAGAGCGCGAGCGGGGACTTGAAGCGCTGACATGAGACGACCTGGACGAGGACGCGCTCGCCGCCCTGAAGGGTGCAACTTCTAGTGGCCTTGAAGAGAAAGGACCTTAAAATCGTGAAGAGTCGGGTGTGGGGATTCTGGGGAAGACCTCAAATCAAAGGGGCTTTTTGACGCCAAGAAAATCGATGCGAAGGGCAACTGTCGACTGACTGCCACAGGACGTACTCTGACGTACCTGGCCACAAAAGAATTACTAGGTCGGTTTAGCGGCACCACCGATGATAAAACGATATGCACCCTTTTCAATCCCTCTACATCAATCACTGATGTGGCCGAAAGTCCTCCTGGGCCCGAGTCGAGAGCACATTGCGTTGGGAAAGAAGGGCATGTTCACGCGGTCGCTTGATGGGTCATGTGACATTGCAGACAGGGGTGGCAAGGTGTGATATCGACGTTGCATCTCGAGAGGTGCCGCTCCGCTCCATGCCATTCATTGATGAGTAACCCTCTCTAGGCACGGGCTACAGCGCCTGCCTGCAGGCCTGCAGTGATAACCTAAGCGATGCTCTCACGTGATGTGAATATTACGTATGCAGCTATCAATGAGGTGCGTTACGTGTCGTCTGGGTTTCTCTACCCGCGAGCAGATCCAAGGCCGCAAGGCTCGCCACATACTGGAGGCACTTAC
>Ga0307512_10005348_pt1 | contig 13429 bp, 9 predicted proteins | sample 14_EM_MG_FD_200267 | JGI IMG/M metagenome (GOLD analysis project Ga0307512, IMG submission 200267) | Populus trichocarpa ectomycorrhiza microbial communities from riparian zone in the Pacific Northwest, United States - 14_EM | ecosystem: Host-associated > Plants > Roots > Unclassified | place... | reverse complement strand
GAGTGCGTCGCAACTCGTGATCACGCCATTGGCCGCCTGATTGACTCGGACGTCAGAAGGATATCCATGTATGAACCTAGGAATGGTACATACGACCAGTAGGATACCGAGTGTAGAATTTATCGCTTTCGTATGTGGGAGTAATCCCTATAAAAACGGTGAGAAATGCAAGACATGCCTTCAGGACCTTTTGGCATACCAGGCCTGCGTCGTCAGCGGCGGATGCGAGGGCAGAAATTGGGGTTAAAATAGACACAGTGGCCTTGATAGACTTGAAGATCCTATCACGCTGTCGAAAATCATCGAATGCCTGGGTTTTGTCTTGTAACAAGGTGGTAATGTCATCAATGGAGTGGCAACGCTGTAGTCGGATTGCAAGCGAATCCTCCCAGTCTGTCAATTTGATACCAGCCTGTTTCTCATAACCCTGTAAGGCAGACTCAAGGAGCACTTGGAAACGAGCCGATGCTGGCTGGTCAGTCATATCACGAGTGGGAAATGAATGGGGTCTCTGGGAGGAGGATTGGTTCTCGGACACAAAACAAGGGCGAGACAGCGGGGTGTGGTGGGTCGAAGGTTGGGGGTTAAGAGCGAAGGCCAGGGGCACTGCCCTATCGCCCATCGATTTGTTCCATGTTCGCACGCAGACATGAGGTGATTGAGTGTGATTGATCAGGTGATAGCTTGAAATAGATGGGCGCAAGTCGAGATCGAGCGCCGAAATGTTTTAGTCTAGTTTGAGGAGATTATCGAACATTGTAGAGCCCGGAAGGATGGGGGTGTCGGTTTCCCCAAGGGCCAGAAAGTGACAAAGTACCAGTGCGGTAGTGAGAGGTGGCGGGAAGGTGGAGTGATCGGATGTTCCGACTCGCCAGTTGCTTTGACTTGCTTAGAGAGTTCGGACAAGGTCCTGAAAGGAGAGGAAATAGTATTTTTGATCAGGATGCAAAATAAATGAACCTAGGAGTCTAGTGTATTCTGTATACACAAACAGGATGCACCAATGCTCAAGAAAATCCGAAGTACGGCAAGTCACCGGTAGCGAGCGTAACGTTTACCGAGCACATGTGGAATGTTTGGTTATATTTGATCAAGTTTGCAGGTCATCGGCATTAGCCGATCCGATTCGCGGCCAACCAGGACTTGGTTAGGGTTGGGTTGAGGCAGGGGTAATGTTGTGGAATTGACGGTTTTGGACGGACTTCTCCTTTGATCGATATCGATAATTTGATAATTTGATCCTTTGACGTCTCTTAGTTTACACTGACATCTAGATAGGCATGCAAGCACCATAACAAACGGCAAGCCTGCGAGTTGAGGCGATCGCAATCCGATCTGCCTTAAGGTCTTTCATTATGGCCTTTGCTCTTACGATTCCCTTCATACACCGTCTTTTCCCCTTCGTTGATGTCCCCTTAAATTCTCATGTCCGTAGTACAGCATATAAACTCACGCAACGCCCGAATGTATCCTCATCCAGTGTTCTCAAAATCCTTCCTGTGTGCTTATCGTCTCGTGCTCAATCCCCGTGCTTGCCGCTCCATCTCCTACTCAATTTCCCCTCCGGCTCTGCCTCAGAGCCAATCGCGTCAACCCTTACAAGCACTCTAGGTTATGGGCCCTGGCCCAACACATAACATCAGTACGAGACCAAGCTAAACCGAACATCACTCACCTACTATCACCATGACCGCCCTCGACAACCCGACACCTTATCCCAAAGCTTGAAGAGGACGGACGAACTGGGTCAACTACAAAGACCATCTGAACATGGCACTGAACACCAGTGGCCATGCGATCCACCTTACCAGCGACTCAATGCCCAAGGACTACAGCGGGGATAGGACCATCAACGGCATAGACGCCGCGGAGCGCTGGAAGAGAGGCGAGGGCTACATCAGACAGCCCACTGTAGCCACCATACTCGAACCCATCTTCAACAAGATCAAGGCCAGGATCCGCACGAAGGCTGTATGGGAGGCGCTGAAGAAGCATAATGAGGAGAGGTCGAGCACGACAAGGCCCAAGGGTGGAGCTGGTGAGGAAGCTCAGAGGCAAGTGGTGTGTTGAGAAAGAAAGCGTACGCACACATTTCCAAGGACTTCCCGCTCTGAAGCAGTAACTTATGGCGTTGGGTAAAACCATTGATGACGGTGACTATACTGACACACTCCTTGTATCGCTCCGGGCGTCATACGACCACGAGATCGCCTCCATACTGCGGGCGCCAAGATGGGCTCCAAGGCAATCGCTCCCAAAGTCGCCATTGAACTCTTCACCGATGGATATGAACGACGCACCAGAAACCAAAGTGCCAAACAAGGACCAAGAAGAAGCATTTGCCGCCGAAGCCAACATGAAGGACATTAAACACCACAACTGCAAGAAGCGTGGCCATGTCAAGGCCAAATGTTGAACGCCAGGGGGAGAGAAGGAAGGGCAAAGGCCCGCACGACGAGGTAAAGGCCAAGGGACTGACAGTGCCACATCAGCCAGTGCCGACATCAAGGCTCGGGCAGCCATAGTCGACTGGTCGGATGATGACGAATTGGACATCGTTGAGGCAGAGGAAGCGGAGGCACTGGAGGACGAGAGGACGGAGGTGGAAGAAGGAGCTCAGTAAGAGATGGTAGTCGCAGCTGGTGATGCACGCACCATCAAGGGGTTGGGAGCGAACTCTACGACTCCGGCACACCTCGCCGAATGTTCCCCCACTGATACCAATTCACCACATTCCGCGGTATAGAACTGCGACCTGTTGCAGCTGCTGACAAGCTTGTATTCTACGCCACAGGGATGGGAGACCCACACCCAAGTTCCGAACGGCAAGTTGTTCACCCCTATGATTCTCAAAGATGTTCTCTATGCTCAAGATATATGGGACTCACCATAATACCCGTCAACCGCATAGCCAAGGCTAGATGCAATGTGATTTTTAAAGGGGAGACTTGTAAGAACAAGGTCGGCGAGCCTATCGGGTTGTGCGTTTGTACAGCAGACAGCAGACCACTCGGAGACAGCCAGTGGGCCTCGCATATTTGGAAGATTCCATTTACATGGATAACAACTACTGTAGAACGAAGGCCATTTATATTTCTGCAACTACAACGCTGATTTTGAAAATAAAAGGATGTATACTCTGCTCTGTGACTGTAGGTTACTGAGTCAAAAGAGGCGAAAATCAAGCTGTACCCTTCCATCAATGAGGCGGCGTTGCTTCCGCTTCCCACACGTGGTACTTGCCTTCTCAGATCTCAGGAACTAACGAATATTCCGACGAACAAGACGAGAAGCATACGCAACATCCAGCGGTATTTCTTGACGTTGCTGGCTTAACACCCCGAAGAAAAGTTGGTCAACGGGCTTTGATACTGTATGGTCAGGATGAAGATGAAGCGTAAGTGGGACTATCGTAGTATAATGTATTACGCCACCAGGATACAACTCCGACATCGGGCGTTTCCACGTTCCACCACGGAACAAAGCGCCGAAACCACCAACAATCATTTGAAACAACGTCGACTTAGCTCATGGCGCTCCTGTTACTGGCCTTTCATTTTATTTTTAGCAGATAAGAAGAGACATTCCGTGCGAGCTCATCTCTATGAACGGTAAGGCGTTGTCAATTAATCCATAGGGCTTCCCAGGGTGTCCTCTTTCCATCAACCAAGCCTCCAGAGCGTCCGCTTCTCTGACCCAAAGTGTGCGCCTGTGCTCACACGCTTCCCCGAAGGTCCCATCGCCGCTTAGTCCAGAGCTCCCCTACGCTCGCCCACCATGATGCCACAGGCGAGAAGAATCTCACGTCCTGTTCTCCTCACCGCTCTCATAGCTGTACGTGCTTATGCATGGCCGCGACTGGGAATCCACACGACCACTAACTGAAGAAACATTGACATCCCACAGTTCGCCATCCTTTCACTCTTTGTTTTGTCACCACACCCCTACAATCCCCTTCGCTCCAACCCATCCTTCATACCATCCTACGAAAGCTCTCCTCACATAGCAACCCCAGAATTTCATGAGGTCCCTGGAGACCACCCAGTTGAGCCCAGCGCTCCTCCGGATCCGGACGTGCCCCCGCTACCCAACCGTGAAAATGCGACGCTCCTCATGCTGACAAACAGCTGAGAGATGGACGGTGCCTTGCGTGTGGTGAGCGAGGTAGAGGAAAGGTTCAATCGCAAGTTCAACTACCCTTGGATCTTCCTGAATGACGAGCCATTCTCGGACGAGTTTGAGCGGTACGTTTTGCAGGTGTCTCCTTTCTTCTGAATGGTCCTATTTCCCCGCATATCCATCTAGTCGTATGTCGAGTCTCGTATCCGGGCCTGTGCATTTTTTACAGATCCCTGATGAGCTTTGTAATCTTCCTCCGTGGATCAACGAGATCAAGGTGGTAGAACGGATGATACAGATGGAGAATGATGGCATCGCGAAGAGTGGTAGGTTGGGGTGAGACTTTCGTCCTTCAGCGCTTCAGCTCTCAAATAGTCCTGACAACTGCTGCCCGTCTGTTGTAGGTTCTGACGATTCTGACTAGACTTCCTATCACCACCCATTACTACAAAATTACCGATACTATTGGCGCGTTGAGTGCGTCTTCCCTTTCAACCCTAATTCCCCACCGCCATCTGACTTGGGATAGGCCTGAAGCGTACTACCATTGCGACGTTGACTTCGACCCGTTTACCTTCATGCGCGAGAACAAGAAGACGTACGGTTCGTTTCTCTTACTCCTTACTTGCAGGACAAGTAATCCAACTCTGTTCGATTCAGGTTTCGTTCTGACTTTGCCGGAAGAGCCAAGATCGATCGACTCGCTTTGGCCCACCGTGAAAGGTGCATCCACCCTTCGTAGCTCGTCGACGTGCGCGTTCACATCTCCTCTCCGAACAGAATTCCTATCCCAGCACCCCCAATACATCGTGCCGGACAACGCAATGAATTTCTGGTCTGACAACGGCGATGACTACAACAATTGCCTATTTGCATGCTTTTTCCCTCTTGGCCCGCGTCAGATGCAGGGGTGGTCGGCTGCTGACCTTGGCATGGTGCGAACAGTCTTCAACAACTTTGAGATTGCCGACGTGGATTTATGGCGCGGAGAGGCCTACACAGCGTTCTTAAACTACCTCGACCATAACGGCAGGTATGTCCTTCACCGTTACTCGTCAATATGAACAAGCAGATCCAACTGGACTTTTGTGTACGGACAGCGCCGGGTGACGCGCCCGTCCACACGATCGGGGCATCGCTATTCGAGGACAAGTATGGGGTCCACTTCTTCCAGGTGATCGGATACGAACATTATCCGTTGACACATTGCCCCCAAGGTGAGATGTGGGAGCGTGGCAGGTGTTCTTGTGACCAGGACCGAAACTTGTGGCAGGACTCTGTCGTCGCTCGGTCACATGGGTTCGCTGATGTTTCTGTGCTTAGATTACCACGGAGGGTGGTCGTGCTTGCCGAAGTGGGAGCAGGCGATCAACGAACGTCAAGAACAGTGAGTCAGTGACGAATGCCGAAACGGGGAGAGGCCCGTCGTGTGTGGGCTTAGACACTTCTTTCGGAAACACATTGCCCAGTTCTGGGTGTTTCTCCTTTCTTTGTTTTTCTCGCCCCCAAAACGGCAGCCCTAAATCCGGTCCTTCCCTTCTTGTGTGTTAATTTGTACTTTTTTGGGGGCCTGTGGACCACAACACCTTGACTTTCATTGTTGCGACTACAAATGTAAAGACGCGTAACTTGTATGACTTCGTATTCGTACGCATACACCACAAACATTCAGCCCTGCGGCTGCTTCTCGTAACCATACTACTGTCCCCGTCTCTTCTCATTCGTTGTGAAAACTCGCCCCCTGCCAAGGGTCTCGACCCATCCTACTAAGATATCTCGTGTGCCAGTGGGAACCCTCCGCCGGAACTCTTGTTCGAAGTCCTGCTACTGCAGTGATCGAGCACAAGGAGGATGTAGATACCCAGGGTATGTATCAGCAGGTTTCACTGCGTTTGGGAGGCGCAATGCAAACATTTGTGGAATCACATCTGTGTATTCCTCGAGACGGAACGGATGCCCCATGCAAGATATCCAGGACAATTGGGTGTCCACTCCATCGCATCAGGAGAACGAAAAGAAGCAATGGAACGCACGAAAAGAGTTTGATTAATTCTACATGCAGCAATAGTCCTCCCCAACAGAGATACGATCCAGACCTGCGAGGGGCCGTGTACGACATGTGGGACGTGGACCGACGGGATTTTCGAGGTGCCGCGCGTTTGTGGCATCGGCCGAGCTCTTGGGCAATCTGCGTGTCTTCGGCCGTAAGGATTGGGGCGCGACGAGAGGAGGCGACTTGGCCGTGAAGGAAAAGGGGTCAACGGTGAGTGAGGGCAGGTCTGGGGTAACGGGCTCACAGAGGGCGTCACGTGGTCGAAGACGTGTCCATGAATCAAGCTCACCCAACTGTGAGATCGATCAATAGTGCCACTACAGTACCTATAGTACTCAGGCTGTAAAACCGCTTCTGGCTTTCATTTCGGCCCAAATTCGCTTTGCGATTCACCTCATTTATATTATCAGAGATTTGAATGTCTTGATGCGTGATAATTCTGGACTCCGGTTGGGCGTAATTCTTATTTTGCGACCTGTTCCCGTAGTGATGAATCACATTACCGTTGGGCGTGTAAACGCGTGGTCCAAGTCACGTATCAACTCGATCAAAACCTCCCTCGCTTTCCTTGTCAGAACTTCAGGTGCGTTACTTACCTCTGGTCCGCAGCGTCTCTAGTCTCTCAGACTCTCTCGCCAGCGTGACAAGAAGGAAACATCCAGAAGTCCGCGAGTTACTTACTGGATCGGTGTCCTGCCGACGCATATACGCCGCTAATGGTCCCTATCACCGACATAGGCCGCGGAAAAGTTTCTTTCTCTACTTAGACCCTCTCCAAGTATCGCCACTGCCAATTTGGCTTCAGGTACGTTACGTTATTTCGTTTGCACACGAGCATCATCGTCGCGCCTCTGATTGACGTTTTTCTTCCTTGGCAAGATGGCTGCCACACGGAAGTCCTCCTTCGCCCTGTATTCATGAGCTGCGCAACGAAAAACGCCGAAGTGATCACGATCGCCCGTGGCTCGCTCCAACGCATCATCTCCCTCTGCGCCGTCTCCCTTTCCGCCGTCACAGCTATCATCCAAACGATGAATGACTGTATGTCACAAGGCGTTGACATCCAGCTCAAGATTCTCCAAATCCTCCTATCCCTCATCACTAATTTCCCCGCCGTCCACGGTCGACTGCTTGCAAACGTGCGTACTTCAAGTTCATTTTCGTGCTACGCCCCTCCTTCTGTTATACCTTGTCCCGATGGATGATGGATGTTGAATACGCCGCTGTGGCGCTGCAGGCCCTGCTATTATGTTTCAAGCTGCACGAATTCCAGGACGGCTGTCGTGTCATCCACGGCGGCGGCGACGTGGCGACAACTGGTCATGTTCGTCGTTGACAAGGTCGTCGAAGAGGATCGCCGTCTACTGCTCGCGAGCGAGCTTGAATTAATTACCCTTCCGGAAGGAACGACGCAATCTCTCGGCGCCGCAGCGTGCGACACGTTCTCCATCTTCGAGGACCTATGCCTGTTGGGAACCGGCGAGCGTCCGCAGTTCCTGCAGCTCGAATGTCTCCACAAGACGTTTTGCCCTAGAACTAATTGAGAGCGTATCGACGAACTATCATGAACTTTTCCGCACGGCGCGTATCTCCTCCAGCTCGTTTCATTCTAGTAGTCCTTACATCGTTGTCGTGTTCACCGCATCCAGAGCTCCTACTCTGATTACACCACCACCTCTCCCCTCTGTTTCTCAAAACGCGTTCCGAACGCTCCAGTTTCCCCCTCACGCTCCGCGGACCCGGGTCGTTTTCTCTTGCTTAAACAATTCCCCGCCGAACTCGCGACAGGAGCTGAAGTCTTTCTCAATCTGCTGATCAAATCCGTCAGTGGTGAGGCGGAAGCTGGTGAGACTCGGCCAGGGTGGGTGAGGATGCTCACGATGGAGATCATGCGAGGGTGCGTCCCAATGTTATCATTATCCTGATCGTACGGCGCTTATAGACACTGCCACACGCGTTCGGGCTCTGCGGGGTCGCCAAGTTCATGCGTAACATCGGCGGCGCGGCCACTCTGGCAACGCTACGATGCTTTGGCTACCGATGGCGACGCCGGCAGTGCCTCTGGCGCCCATGTCTTCACATTCTTTGTCTATACCCTCCAGCACCCCATCACGTCACGTCCTTAATTACCCCGCGTCTCTACACAAATGCAGGGCGTGGGTGTGCCCGCGGGCGACTTGATGCCGTATTCACAGTCACAGTTTGGATAGCGTCACGGAGATGAGCAGCGAGTGTGACTGTCTCGAACGTCGTCGTCGGGACTGAGGCTGGCCTGAGCGTGCAAAATGCAGCGATGAAACTACAGTGGTACGGCCTACTTCCCTCTCCTCATCCGAGGCCCCGTCACCCATTCCTTCGCACAGCATTGACCAGCTCGACAAGACAGACGCGCCGCCCATCCCCGAAGCGCACATATACCTCCTCTGCGTACGATGCCTCGTCTCGCTTTGAGACGGCCTCGCAGGGTACGCGATTCCCCTCTACAACAGCCTCGCAGTCCAGAAGCCCCCCGCCGGACCGCAGGAGCCCGTGTGCGTGCGCGCCAGCCCTCTTAACCCATCGACGCTTTCGGAATCCGAGCCCGCCCGCGTGGGCCTGCAGACAGTACGCGCGAGGGTTAATACTGTCTGGCTCGCACTGCTCGCTGCGCTCTCCTTCCTTCTCATCACCAACCTTTCCGACTCCCTATTTGGCGATGTCCTCAAGGCGCCCTGCACAGCGGGGTATCTTGCGCTGCTCCCGCCGCGCGACGCGTTCCTACCTGCGCTCGCAAAGGCCGCCCTCCCACCACGCGTCGTTGCTGCGCTCGACTAACCACTACAAGAGCAGCGGGCGCCGCGCTCCCCTGTCTCGCCGCAGGCGCTCACGCTATGGAAGCGGGGCCGGACTGAGCCCGTGGAATTTGGCGTGCTCGCACGCACTCGCCACTGTTGCGATGTTTCTAGTTGGCACGCTGGGCCCCAGCTGGTACGTGGTGCTTGACGCTACAACGCGGGGTACCACCCCGCCTGGTTCAGCGGCCTTGTGTTCCAATACCGGTGCGGCTTCTGGTGCGCCAATCAAGCGTGGTGGTGCCCCAGCTGAAGGGCTAGCTGGTGATGGGCAACAACAACTGCAACAACAACAGCAGCAGCAGTCGAGGCAACCGGTGGTACACCCGCTCCTTGCAGACCTTAATTCGGAGAGTGTTCAGGCTGCGATACAGCGGCTTTTCGATGCGAGCGTCATTCTGGAAGATTCGGCCACAATTTTGTCGGCACTTTGTACAAGGTTAGCATGCAGAGTGGCGCGGATGTTGGCACTAGTACTGGTACTGGTACTGCTACGGACTTTGGATGCAGAAGGCAATACTACTCCGAGTGCGAGCACCAGTGGGACCAGTGTCGTGACTCCCCGCACAGAGCTGTTTAGCAGGAGGAGGGTGAGCGAAATCCGCATTCCGCGGACATTTATACGTATCTTGGTTCTCCGTTATCCCGTCTCGCCACAGCCCCTCGATGATATTCTCGTCATCACCCTGTGCCATTACCGCCGCTCCCAGCGATCTTCAAGTGGTCGTGCAGTGGCGTGTACTCGACGTCCTCGCGCAGCAGATTGTGGTCAGCGGCACCGCCTCGAGCACTAACATCGACTTACGTCGCTTTGGCGTCGAGGCTCCTCACGAGATCTTCCGGGCGTCGGGTCACACCCCACTCGTCGATGGCAGCGTTTTCCGGCCCGGGCCTTCCGAGTCCGACGCCGCTTCATATCTCGTTCCGCCCGAGTCCAGTACGTCTCGCGGACGTCCGCCGGCTCTCGGTTACCTGCAGGAGAATGGCTATTATGTGTTAGTCAAGACCGTGCTCCAATGTATGACGCTCATGTGTGATGGCCTCGCCGCACACTCCCGAGCACCTGAGGCTCCGCATCGGCACGCTTGGGCAGTTCGGAGGGCAAGCGGACACGAATATCGCGCTGACGGCGGCTGAAAGCCTCTTTTGGAGGGTCTCTGATGCGATACAGGCCAAGCGCCGTGAAGTGGACTAGTATGAGTCAGCGTCTAGCGCACTCTGGATGCACCTCTTGCCGGAGATTCTGCGCCTGTGCCGGAGTCTGAGCGGCTCTCTCGGAATCACCATCCAAACATGCAACGGAGCAGCCTGGTATGTAACACATTCTCTTCCATCATCGTTGGCTGATGTGTGGAAACGCCCACCGAAGCCATCGACGGGTCTCTACCGCCTTCCGGGCTCATCGCGGAAGCAGTAAGTAGTCGTAGCGCGCGCACATGTTTCACTTTTAGACTTTTGTTCTGCGAGATCCCGTCTTTACGACGAAAATTGCCAAATGCGTGGATCGCGGCGGATCGCCTGGTGAGAACTGGTGGGCCTGCCGCCGGCAAGGAGAAGAAACGAGCCCCAGTGGGTCAGGTCAACCACGATGGCAGGCCGACACAGGCTTCTACAACTGCTAGTATTATTACTACTGGTAGCGGGCCGAGCTCAAACGTAGGCCATGTGGTGTCGTTCGAAGTTCCAGTGTTGGCGAGGGAATGCTTGAGGGAGGTTGGGCGTGAGTTAGGGCTGCCGCGATGATCTATCACTATGGAATGTTTACTCTGTCTGGAGATATTTCTTGTTTTTTTCGGCAAACGCTTAACTGACTGCACCACTATTCGAGGAACAGAGCAAATGGTTATGGTTAAGAACTTGTAATTTATGGGAATTATTGGTGGGACTCCTTTGAGTAGTACTCTGTGCGCGATTCATTTTAGAGTGAGTGAGACGCATCTTACGGCGCCGTATGCAAAGGAGTGTTGAGAGAGAAACACGATGGTAAGGCCAATTCCCTAAGGAGAGTGGTTGGAAGACATATGGGGCGGCGACGAGGTCTTCGAGCACATGCAAGTTCTGAGAAAAATACATGGGAGTGAAGCCGCCATTGTGCTACATTTGATTCATAAATGGAGTCCGTATTCAGTGAAGGCGCTGAGGATCTGACAACTTCTATTATTCTAAAGCATACTCCATACGTAGTAGGTTTGGGAACCCAGCTCAGAGGGATATTGGAGGACAGACCGACGGTGATTAACACATGCGAGTGGTAGGACTCTGCAGCAACCCAAGCCGGACGTTTCCACAGCGAAACAAAAAAAAAAAAATTTAGCGTGACAGGTTAGCAGCACTATAATCATAGTCATTCAAGCTTTATCACGAAGACTGAGGCGACGCTTCGCGCGTGACAGCTTCCGTTGAGAAGGTACGCAATAGGGTAATGGTATTGTCTCCAATGCATGGAGTCATGGACCCCATGCCTGGCTTGCATGTGCAAACCTCACACGTTAGGTGTATCGCTATTAAGATATCCTCCGAACCCAAGGCCTAAGCAACCCTACTTGGCATGGACTCTAACTCTTGTTGCTGCGGTCGTGATCTGTGGAGTTGCCCGGGGTGTCATGGTGGTGCTACGCTCTACGAGCATCCGTGCGAGATCCAAATGGCCATTCTGCGATGCCAAATGCAGCGCAGTCGACCCGTCTCTCTTCTGGGCTGACACGTTGGCGCCGCACTCTATAAGCATCCGCGCAAGATCAACATGTCCATTCCACGATGCCAAATGCAGCGCGGTCGAACCGTCCTTCTTCTTGGCTGACACGTTCGCGCCGCGCTCTACGAGCATCCGTGCAAGATCCACATGACCATTTCGCGATGCTAAATGCAGCGCAGTCAACCCATCCTCTGGCTGGATTGACATGTCGGCGCCGCGCTCTACGAGCATCCGAGCGAGATCTACATGGCCATTTCGCGATGCCAAATGCAGCGCAGTCCACTTGTCCTTCTTCTGGGCTGATACTTTGGCGCCGCGCTCTACGAGCATCCATGCGAGACCAACATGGCCATTCCGCGATGCCAAATGCAGCGCAGTCCACCCGTTCTTCTTCTGGGCTGACACGTCGGCGCCGTGCTCTACAAGCATCCGTGCAAGGTCCACATGGCCACTATCTGATGCCAAGTGCAGCGCGGTCGACCCGTCCTCGGTCTGGATGGACACGTCGGCACCGCGCTCTACGAGCATCTGTGCGAGATCCACATGGCCATTATCCGATGCCAAATGCAGCGAAGTCGACCCATCCTTGTTCTGGGCTGATACGTCGGCGCCGCGCTCTACGAGCATCCGCGCAAGATCCACATGGCCATTCCGCGATGCCCAATGCAGTGCAGTCTCTCCGTTCTTGTTCTGGGCTGACACGCCGACACCGCGCTCTATGAGTATCCGTGCGAGGTCCACATGGCCACTCCGCGATGCCAAATGCAGCGCAGTCTCCCCATTCTTCTTCTGGGCAGACACATCGGCGCCGCGCTCTACGAGCATCCGTGCGAGATCCACATGGCGATTGCCCAATGCCAAATGCACCGTAGTCCACCCATCCTCCTTCTGGGCTGACACGTTGGCACCGCGCTCTATGAGCATCCTTGCGAGATGGGCATGACCATTCTGCGATGCTAAATGCAGCGCAGTCCACCCGTTCTTGTTCTGGGCTGACACGTCGGCTCCGCGCTCTATGAGCATCCATGTAAGATCCACATGGCCATTATCTGATGAAAAGTGCAGCGCAGTTGACCCGTCTTCGGTCTGGGCTGACACCTTGCCACCGTGCTCCACGAGCATCCGTGCGAGATGCACGTGGCCATTCCGTGATGCCAAATGCAGCGCAGTCCACCCGTCCTTCTTCTGGGCTGACAAGTCTGCACCGTGCTCTAAGAGCATCCATGCGAGATCCACATGGCCATTATCCGATGCGAAATGCAAAGGAGCCGAAGCGTCATTGAAGCTCCGAGCATTCACATCATGTGGGTGCTCAATCGCCAAGGTCTTCGCAATGTCTTGTAGACCGCAAAAAGCGGCATAATGTAAAGGGGTACCACAGGGTGGAGTCGGCCCTTCGTCTCGTTTGCGTTGCTTCCGGAAAGAATCTGTTGGGTCATGTATCCAGAGCCAGATCGAAAGATGTTGTTTTGTCCGATCAAAGAGCTGCTGCATCCCGTCCATTGCATGCTGGGAGACACCCTCAAACAGCGCATGCTCGAACCAGTGCCGGGCTGCATATTCAGCAAGAGGAAATTCCGTCATGCTACAGCTGGTAATGTTTTTGTCCAGGTGCAATATCACACCCAGACATGCTTGGGCGACGAAGCTATGACCAAGTGACATGGAAATATGGTAACGGCGGGAAATATCGTCGGGTTTTTCGGCAAAGCGGCTAGACGTCAAGAATTC
>Ga0307512_10005347_pt1 | contig 13434 bp, 11 predicted proteins | sample 14_EM_MG_FD_200267 | JGI IMG/M metagenome (GOLD analysis project Ga0307512, IMG submission 200267) | Populus trichocarpa ectomycorrhiza microbial communities from riparian zone in the Pacific Northwest, United States - 14_EM | ecosystem: Host-associated > Plants > Roots > Unclassified | place... | reverse complement strand
ACCATCAGTTATAATTCGCAAGAGTGCAGAGGCGCGTACGACTGACCTTTTTGGGATCTCTGGGATGACGACCACGCCACCACGCAGGTGTTTTGGCTTGCCAACCCGAGGTTTGATCCATTCCTGGACCTCTTTTGCGATCAGATCCTGAGCAGTAACGTCTGTTGTTGGTTTCTTTAGAACAATGTACGCTCTGGGAAGCTCGAGTCCGTTGACTTCCACACCGACGACACCAGCATCTGCAATGTTTGGGTGTGTGATCAAGAGACCTTCTAACTCTGCTGGCGGCACTTGGAATCCCTGGAAAGTCAAAGCTAATCAGGATCGCGGGGCGTGACGGCGTACGCGGCACTCACGTTGTACTTAATCAACTCTTTCTTCCGATCCACGATCCTGAAGAATCCCTTCTTATCCCTCTTGGCAATATCGCCCGTCTTCAACCACCCGTCCTCTGTGATAGTCTCTTTCGTGGAAAGGATGTTATTGAGATAGCACTTCATGACAGTGGGACCTCTGATCCACAATTCTCCAACGGATTCTTCGCTCTCTGGTAAATCCTTTCCGTCGTCGTCTACTAAACGAGCCTCGAGATTCGGAAGGAGCCGACCCGCTGCACCGGGGTTGTCAACCCCTTCCGAAGGCATCATGACCAATGCGGCGGGGGATAATTCAGTCATGCCGTATCCTGTGATGAGGATTGGGATGGTCAGCATCGTATACTGGGTTTGCGCGTGACATGGTGTTGGGCGTACCCTGAGTGATGTGTACTGTCCGACCGCCGGTGTTGTACTTTTTTTGGAGCATCTGTTGGACTCCGGCAGAGAGAGGGGCCGCACATGAGGTGAGTGTTTTGAGCGAAGTCAGCTTGTAGTCCTTTAATACTACCCTCAAAGCTAAGTCCGGCTTCGATCGCGCATAAATGCATGGATAAACTCACGTGGGTGACCCAAAAGTCCCAGACAAATAGGTGGAACGACCCAAGCATGAGTAACTTGGTACGCATCAATGCACCTTAAGAACTCGGTCATCTCAAACTTTGGCATCAAGACCGACTCGATGCCTTGGTAGATCGGTGTCATTAAGCAGTTCACCATCCCATACACGTGATAGTACGGAACCGGGGAGATCATCGACTGGACGCGCATTTCGGGAGTTTCGATTGACCGGAGCATATCCAATTGCGCGATGAGATTCTTGTGCGTTGTCTGGTGTAAACAGGATCAGGGTGTTGATAGCAAAGGATCGGCGAGTACAGGACTGAAGGAGGATATTTACCTCGACGCCTTTCGGTTTTCCACTCGTGCCGGATGAATAGCACAAAAGGGCGGTCTCGTTTGAAAGTTTGCCGTCAAATGGCTCCTCCTTAGACAGGATACCTCTAGTTGATAGGTCCTCGTATCTGGTGAGCTTGAATCCCCTTTGGAGTTGAACGTTTTCGCCGTCAGAGTAGATTATCATCCTACTTAAGGCATCCTCGGGACTGATCTTCAGGAGTTTGAACATGACCAAGGCGTTGTGGACCAGTAACGATGAGACGATCATGACCTTGGACCCGCTGTCGATCCATTGCTCCTTCACCTCGCTTGGAGACGCGATGCTTGACGCGGGTGTGGCACGAAGACCAGCAGCGAAGATAGCCCACATGAAAACGGGATAGAGGATGTTATTCTGGCTGAAGATCATTACGGTGTCACCCCTTGAGAGCGAGGGTCCACGGAAGTTTGGGGTGTGCAACTCGTTCCGAAGTCCGTGAGCGAGAGAGAGTGCAGCGTGTTTGACATTCGCTTGGGTGAACCGCCGGCCGGTTGGTCCGTCAATGTAGACGACCTGTTCAGGTGTGCACAGTTTGCTATTGAATACATGGGAGAAAATAGATTCCCCGATAATTGGAACAGAGGGCCAGGCTGAAGTATAGACAACCATGGCGGTCGTTGTCGTGGTTGGGTGTAGTTGCTGGGTTGGAGAGTGGGTGGGGAGGAGAGCCGAAGGGCAAGCTTATATGAGGGCCCATTGGAATATGCGTACGGTTGAAACTATTGAATGGGATGATGGTCTGATGGATCAAGCTTCAAGATTCAAAAGATCGGCGGTCTGTGTCCTGTCCTAGTGCTGTACCACTCCGTTGACCGTTAAACCCGGTGGTCGTAAACTAGGTCATAAAGGTGTGTTTCTCGGGGTGAACAGGGTGTTCACGCCCACCCGCGCGCTGGGCTGGATGTCCCCCGGTTTGCCTTCAGACGTCATGAAGTCGGCCTCGGGCGAGCGACCGCAACGCCACTATAGATCATGATCATGATTTATAGTGGAGATCATCCTCTTCAGATGTATGGAACCCCGTGGTCCGAACACCTGACCTTGAGTCAAGGAACAGACGACCAAGTGGCAAAACTGCGACCTTTCATCGAATTCATACTCCGGGCTTCCTGGGAATTTCTACGGGCACGTTCGAAGCCGCTGACCGAGCCGTGCTGTTTACCACTCCAGCGATGAAATGAAATGTTGCATCCGCGTCATGTATCCTCGCACAGCACTGGCATCAAACCCACCCTTTTAGCCTACCGCCCAGGCTGCTGGCTGGTCGGCGTTTTGACTTCAATTCTCTTGTGGACCCTGAAAACGGTTTCTGATGTCACAGTTGTAACAATATTGTCATGTTTGCGGACACCGGGGAGGGTCTACATATACTGATACACAATTCAGAAGACAAGTGATATGACGTAGGGTGGATTAAATGTCCGGCTGGAAGGTAAGGGACCTGTAGAATGTCAATCTTCAAGGCCAGGGAATGAATGAGAGAATGGGAATGTGGAAGTACACAAGATAGATGAAAAAGGGAGAACGGGCTTATTTATCAGGGTAGGGGACACAGATTTTTTGACCAACGGGCAAAGTATCGCAATTTAAGCCAGAGTTAAATTCCAGCATGCGATCGAGACTGCAGCCATAGGTTTTGGAAATCTGCCAGCATGTATCGCCGGACTTGATGTAATAGTCGGAGCTGCCCTTAGGACAAGCTTTCGTTGATGGCTGCGTGTGAATGGGTCCGACCAATCGGAACACCAAGAGAAGGCTGACTGCAACGAGTAAGATGAATGGGAACAAGGTGCGGTAGGGCGAGGATGGGCGGAACGAGTGCCTGGTGGTGCCATACTATATTCCATTTAGCCGTTGCTTGTAGCGAAATGAAATTATGGACACTCACTGCATCGGCGGGTAAGGGGGAATAACCGTCGGAGCGAACGTGGGGTGGTTGTCCGGACTCGACGTCTTCGTCGTCGGTCACAGTAGGCCCATGAGATACTTTGAAGACGGGAATTTGTCAGGGATGAACATACAGCCTGACGCTGGGCACACCTTTGCGCATTTCGCCATACTCTGCACCCTCTGGCCCTTCCCAAATGCTCCCGTCTTTGTCGCGGAAATGGTATCGTCCAGTGTCAGAATCATAACCAATGCGGGTCATGCCCTCTGGGAGCCGGTGGTCATCCTGAATATTCCGCCATCAAACCAGAAATTCCTATGATGACCGCTTGGCTCATGCCCACCTCGTCGTACTGGGTCCAGCGACCCATCGTCGTTTAGTATGTGTGGGAGGGGTGAAAGGGATATTTGTGGACGTTGACGCCCTTTCAGCTTGTGGCAAAACGTGGCAAAAGCCGAGCACTTGCCGAGCAGTGCCCCAGACTGCCCCAGACTACCCGATCTCCATGGTCCTCACTCTCCTCGCTACGGGATCCAACGCCCGCGGTCAACTCGCAACTGGCACACTCGACGATGTCCACCACTTTACGCCTTGTGTATTCGGAGACTCGCCTCCCGGAGTGCTCCCTCAGAATACTCAGTCAATCCTCCAACTCGTTTCAGGTTCTAATCACTCTTTGATTCTATTGCGGATGGTGCCCGGAGGATCAGACAAACCCCGCAACGAACTTTGGGGAGCAGGAGATGGGAGTAAAGGGCAGCTGGGGTCATCCTGGAGGAACAGAACACCACCTTCGACCTCGGTTTTCCGGCCTATCGATCAAGCACCAGATGGTTACGAAATCACGAGTATCGCTGCCGCCTGGGAAACGTCTTACATCGCCATCTCGCAAGATGGAAGGGACGACATTTTGATGTCCATGGGGGCGGACGATTTCGGAGATCTAGGTGTTGGAGGGACCAAGGGGCGGGGAAGCGGGAAAGATAGGTTGATTCACGTCGTGGATTTAATCTCGTCTATTGGCTCGATTACTCGAGGGACTCTGACGATCTCGGAACTGGTCGCTGGTCCCCACCACGTCGTTGCTTGCTTGGACTACCTCGACTTATCCGGCCACGCCGTTCAAAAGCTCGTTGGTTGGGGAGCCTCTAGACACGGCCAGCTAGGCGTCATTTCTCGAGCAGTTACCTCACCTCTGGAAATTCAGCTACAGAAGCCACGGCCCCGCGTCACTCAAATTGCCCTTGGTAACCAACATACTGTCCTCCGTCACTTCGACGGTTCAGTCACCGCTCTCGGGTCCGACAAGAAGGGTCAAGTCAGTAACATCTCATCTCTGCAAGCCATAACAGCCGTACGATGTACTTGGAACGGAACAATCGCTGTAACTGCCAACGACTGTACTCTTCTTGTGTCCTCCAGTGGAGTGAACAAAGCCGGACAGTTGGGCCGTATCGGTGAAGAACCTGGCTTCGCCTCGGTCGATTTGCACCTGGACGGTAAATTACTGGAAACGATCGCGTGCGGGAGCGAACACACCCTTATCATCCTGACTCCGGTTGGTGGGCGTGGCGAGGTATGGGGTTGGGGCTGGAATGAGCACGGAAATCTTGGAACGGGAGATACCTCCAACGTTCAAACACCAACGAGGTTATGGCCCCCTCTAGCCGGGGAGACCTTCGCGGACCACGAACCAGTCGTTGTCTGGGCGGGCTGTGGCACGAGCTGGATATCGGTGAACTGGAAGAACTAGGGTACATCGATTTATGATTCTCCGAATATATCCTTGAAGGTGAGAGAGTTGAGGTAAGAGCACGGTTCCACCCTATTAACTCACTTCGCTGCACCTCTAGGTTATGATGCGTATTCTTTGATATAATCATACGGAGACCCTCCACCCTCTCTCAGCGTTGGGGTAAACCCTCGTCCACGGCCTTCTAATCTCCCAGGCGATCTCGACGCGCCTAGAACGTGTACACTCAGTGTTTAAACCTTCGCGTCATTATTCATCCCGATTCTACGTGACCAGATCACATCCATTCAACCCTCGTTTTGTCCTGTTATTTTTCGTCCACGCCCTAGGGGCCGTAACGGCACTGTATCAAAGTGCAGGAGGTGAGTGTCTCTTAAATTGCGCGTACAGTATGGCTAAGTGTGTCTACTCTAAAGTGTGAGAGGCTATGCTGCCGCCACTTATCCATCACCCGGATCGAGCATTAACGGGAATCCCAGGATAAATTTCTGCGGTAAATTTGATCAAGAGGTTGGAATGCATGCAAAGCATTTGTAAAGAAACACGAGCATCGCCCTGGTCTTCGTAGGTGGAAAGGCAACTTTTCATTATTACCGCCCCGTTGACACTCGGTTCGTCAGTCTGATCTACTCCCGGTGGTAATGCCAGGGTTGATCGTCAACATCTGGAGCAAACACCCCACATTCACTTCACACTACGAATGTCTTTACAAGTGTTGTCATAGATAGTCGTTCACTAATACTCACGATGGGCTTGTAAAAACTGCGGACTGTGTGGGAATCCCCGGCGCGATCATCGATCAAGCTTTGACAGCGGGTTGCTGGTCTTCATCTGGTGCTATCACCCGCATTTATCTCCACTTCACGCTCCAACTCTGCCGAATGCTTGTAGACAACGCAGCCGTAAATCTCCACTTTCGAGCCTTTTCATAGGACTGAAGCCGGCGCACAGTTCCTCAAGCAATTGGAGGCGCTGTTCGAGTCGTCCAAGGGCAAAGGGTCAATATGGCTCAATCATAAACGACGTACGGTTCGCCGGCCGTAGGATATGGCTCTATGCTCACCAAACCGCATTCAGTGGCTTACGATGGACCCGATGTTGCTGACGGTGCACCTCTGGATGATACGACGGAGTACCCTTGCCTTATCCGCGTCATGGATGGCAAAAAGACAAAGTTTTCAACTCGGGTGCGTCCATCTCCGTTCATCTACACGTAATTCTCTCACGCCTAACAGGTCGAACCCGCCGACCTAGAAAGATTTCACTCCGAATACGGCACCTTGCTCAAAGCATCTATGTCGACCCTCCGAAAACGCGACAAGAAACGGGAAAAACTTCGGGCGGAGAGACTCGCGAAGAAGAAGAATAGGCTGATGGAAGAAGTCGTCATTTCTGGGCCAAAGAGAGGTGCCGGTAGGAAGAAGAGGAAGCGATTGATCACCGCCGCCGTCAAACTTGCAGAGTTCAAGAAGAGGGCGGCTGGAAAGGACGTGTCAAAAGCCACCGCGGGCTAGATCGGTCGCTGATTGTGTACCCCATGTTTTTTGCTGTTCTGTTCTCTCTAGCCTGGCAACAACAGTGATGTTCTGTCATCGCCCAAAAAACACCGTCGGGTCTCTGGACTGATTGGCTTCAATCCACTCTTTGGACGCAACCTCTTGAACCTGAGAGCCATGTGTATGTCTCGAGTCCTCAGCTGGTTAGACACGACGATCAGTATCGATTTGCTACCGTTGGAACCTGGGCTCGTGGTTCCAACAAGTTCCCTCGGGTACTGGTGATTTGTTCCTCGAATGGACTTGCTCGCTCGTTACATGTGGCCTTTTGCTCTCGTTAACAGAGATGGTTTGCTCATATTGACTCGGTGCTCTGCAACTGTCCGGTTCGAAGCCTATGCGCGAGATTTTCCCATGTTGATTTTTTTTGAACATGAACCAAGTCTCTCTTCTTCCTCCACACTCACACAACGTATACCCCTACTATGGCGAGAAAGTGGCAAACACTCGCCGTCGTTGTTCTTCCACTCATTCTCAATGCACTGGCGATTACAAGATACATCCCAGAAGGTCAAGAGACGCTCTTCGGTATCCAACCGTCCTCGACGGACACCAGCCCAGCCGCATCCTACACAGGTTCAGCCGCCTATGATCCCCGCGCCCTTATTCCTCCTGTGCCTCCCACAGATCCCCCAGTTAGCACCCAATTCACAGTTCAGCTCGCGAGCGGCGATATACCCGACCTGTCTATTCGACATCATGGAGCGTTCCTTGGTTTCTCGATCGAGCTTTCAGTCTCAAACCACGTCCGTGAGTGTTGCCTAGTTCTCTACGTATTGCGAATCTCGCTTATTTGTGTTCGATGCCAGTGGGCCACAACGGGTGTGGCTTCCTCTCAAAGTTTATTCCATGAAGCACACCACTGATACGCAACTCCTAGTTCTATGTTATCCGTCCCGTTCTTGAACCTGTTGGCGAATTTACAACAACGTTCTGGCAGGATCACAGTCCGCGTTGGTGGCAACTCCCAAGAAACGGCCAGGATGGTGCCGTCTATAGCTGGTGGAAGGACCCTCGAGAAGGATAAGAACGGTTTATATAACCCAGTATGTTGAGTACATGACTCAATCCTCACAAGCACTCACCCCACTTTACAGACACAAACACCGCCGTTGGTATACACTCCGGAGATCCTGTACATGATGTCTAACATTAGTTCATTGGTCAACGTCGATTGGTTCCTTGGTTGGTTCAAATCCAAGACGTTATTTGAAAACGCAACCGGTGCTGAATCTTATTCCTAAGGCATTCCATTTGATGATACCACTAATTGGCGTCTGGATATCGTGCAGAGAGGTCAACAGATTCTCGGTGATAGAGTCCTCGGCTTTCAGGTTGGAAACGAACCCGATCTCTATGTCGCCCATGGTCGTAGAACCGAGGTGAGCCAATTCGTAATGATATCATGCCCGAGGTTCACTCCCCGATAGGGTTATGGGCCCGTATCATACAAGGGAGAAGTCGAAAGTCTTCTAAATACAATGCGCTCCCAAGGTCTCAAGACCCAGAACCAACTTATCTCGCCGAGCGTCAACGGCAGGTGGACGATCGGAGATGTTATTGATACAGGAATTTTGACCGATTTCGTGAACGAAATTGGTATCTTGAGTGTCGAAAAGTATGTCGAACGTGCAAGCTCCCCGCAATAGTTCTCTGACCTCATCTCCTAGGTACCCGAGCGATAACTGTGCTGCTGCGTTTAACACCGGTACAACATATATGAGATACCTCGAAACACTCTCGTTGACCAAGATGAACTCTAGGTGCCGAAGTCCGCCGACCTCAAGATATGCTTCCCATGTACCTAACCCACGCCGCTGCAATACGCATCACCGAGCAATACCTGAACGTCTCTCAATTTGCCCAGGAGGTCGGGAAGCCGTTCATGATGTTCGAGACCAATAGTGCATCATGTGGCGGTTTCCCCGGAATCTCCGATGCTTTCGCCGCAGCATTGTGGGGACTGGACTATGGGCTTATGATGGCTTACAGTAACTTCACTGGTGCACTTTTCCACATTGGTGGACAGAACGTATACTACAACGTCAGTCCGCTTTTTGACAAATATCTTCAACCACGATTTTTAACTCAAGCGTCGCCTCTAGCCATTTACTCGTACGTACGTATTCAGAATGCTGGTCTTATACTGCTGATCATTTTCCTTCAGCCCCTCCTTCGAATCAGACAGCATTCCGACAATGGACCGTCGGTGAGTGTGCATTTCATTTAGTAGACTCCTTGTGTTTACGGTTTCATGGTGAAGGCCCTATATACTATTCCGTTCTTGCCATGACGGAAGTTTTAGGCAGGTCAAACCAATCACAAGTCATCGACCTCGGCGTGAACAACGGTGAACCGTTAACACCTGGCTATGCGATTTACGAAAACGGCACTCCCATGCGCGTCGCTCTCTTCAATTACCTCGACGATGCTTCTGGTGCCCACGACTTGAGAGTCGCTATATCCATCGGTGGCGGAGAGACTGAGCAACCTGCAAGTACACCATCCTCTGTCAGAGTCAAGTACCTCCTTGCGGAGCACGTTACCACCAAGGCCAACTTCACTTGGGCAGGTCAAACCCTCGGCGTGAACTTCAAGTCCGACGGACGTCTCCGAGGCGAAGAGGCCATCGTTAACGTTCCTTGCGACACAGTAACAAACACCTGTACCGTCACCGTCCCAGCACCTGGTTTCGCCCTCGTCTTCTTGAGCGATAAAGCTTACGAGGACTCTACACCCTCAGGGAACACAGTCACGTTCGCTACGACCGCCCGCACCAGGACCGTCAACACGGCGACGGTCGATCCCAAGGCTTTGGAAACTTCCAACGGACATAGCGGGAAAGATAGGGTGGACATGCAGAGCACGAGCAAGGGAAGTAGTCCGAACGGAGCCAGTCCCTTAAAGGAAGGGCTGAAGCAGGTCGTGATGACTGGCTTGGGAGTCGGATTCGGAGCGGCGTTGTTCACGTTATTCTAAAGAGATCACATCACACAACCTATTTATTTCCTTGCGGTCATTACCTTATCGCCACGACTCTATAGTACCCGACTCAAGATGCAGGAAGGACCCCGCTGTACGCGCGAATTGTGCGGTCACGTCCCTTCTCGGATAGATGAGGGGTTTCTCGAATGAACTGTAACGGGCCAGAGTGTCGCGCGGGCCATAACCTTCCTAGCGAAGCATGTGACGGGACTCCGACGAGTACGGTTATCAGCCCATTTGCCGTCACGCGAAAGCCCGTCAACTAGGCAATATAACTTTCAGGAAGCAGTGATGTTTGCTGCCACCCAAATAATGATCTATGTTTCCAACGGAGTTTAACTTTCGTGAATTGCAGGAGAGGTACTTATTTTACGAGCTGCCTGCTTTTTTCAGTCGAAGGTCCTCGGCACACGCCGCAGGTTTTGTTGTACACGTGGGCTGTTTACATTGTCACATTGGGTACACGAGTGCCCACGATTGCATCGAAACAATCTTCTTGTGCTACAGCAAAAAAATAAAATAACAGAGCAAACGGAAGCGAGCAAAGGAAAGAAGAGAAAACTGCCGTCATCAGTGAGAAAATGTGTAAATCAAATGTATGTGTGGGTGTGAAAGAGTGGGGGATGGTGGAAGCAACGACCGAAAAGTACCCGAGGGCTGAAAACCCCTCAGGGAGGACCAGACCATACCGATGAGAGGTCGTCTACAACTTGTCGTAGTAGGTGTCCAAGGGTGGAATTTCGGGCTTGAGGCCCTTTCGTATCCTGATATTCCTCACCAACTCCTCGAGCTTGCTTCCCTTTTCGATGGGCGATCCGTTCATGATATCCCAGTGATCGAAGACGTTTTGTGGGAAGGCCTGTCCGGCAGTAGCTGACCTCAGAGCACTGTTGAATCCGAACGATTCGTTGACGGGCAGGTAAGCCTTGACGGTAAACATTGGGGTACCAACCCTCTGCTCCTCAGAGAACACTTGTCCACGACGCTGGTTCAGGACGGAGTAGATACCACCGATGGCGGTCTCGGGACATTGTACCTCGACGAGGTAGACGGGTTCCTGGATACCGGGAGTGGCAAGCAAGCAAGCGGCGTACGTAGCACGACGACAAGTGGGGATGATCTGTCCTCCTCCACGGTGGATGGCGTCAGTATGGAGCTGTATCATGGGTTAGGATGTTGCGACAATTGGAAGCATTTCTACGGAAGACTCACAGTAACATCAAGGATGTTGATTCGGACACCACGCATGTTCTCCTCAGCACAGACACCCTCCTTGGTAGCCCACTGGAAGGCGGCGACACAAGAGTCCTTGATTTCGTTCAAGTATTGCACACCCTTAGTGACATCAACCAAGAGATTGGGACCAGTAGTATCGGGACCGAAACACCAGATCTTCCTGGCATCGGTAACATCCCATCCGAACTCGTCAGCCATGACCCTAGCACGAGCCTTGAAATCGTCACGGGCATTGACCTTGCCGTCCTCGATTGCGGAGGTGAGCTCGTCATCGAGGGGCTGGGCCTTGAGATACAAACGGTTATGCTTGTTCTGGGACTTGGACAGGGCAACGATGGATGACTCGGCCTTGACGGTCTCACGGTAACCGACGACGGGGTCAGAAATCTTGAGAGGAACACCAGCGTGGTCTTCTTGGAGATCCTGGGTGGGAACTGGTTAGTCCGAGCACAAATAAACGAAAGAGGAACATCCCAAACCTTCAAGCAAATTTCCAAGTGGAGCTCACCAGCACCGGCGACGATGTGTTCACCGGACTCGTTGATCCAGGCTTGGACACATGGATCAGACTTGGTGAGACGTTTGAGACCTTCAACGAGCTTGGGGAGATCGGCAGCGTTCTTGACCTCGACGGCGACCTGGACGACGGGGGAGACGGAGAACTTCATAACCTTCATGTTGTGGGCAGTCTCGGAAGTGGTGAGGGTACCGCTCTTGAGCAAAAACTGATCGATACCGACAAGACCGACAATGTTACCGGCGGGGCAATCTTCGAGAGGCTCGACATAACGACCCATCATGAGGACGGTACGCTGAACGGACTTGACGAACAAGTCATCCTTCTTCCCGGGAACATAGTTGGGACCCTGAATACGGATCTTGGGGCCAGCACGGACGGTACCGGAGAAGACGCGTCCAAAGGCATAGAAACGTCCCTTGTCGGATGTGGGCACCATCTTGGAGACGTACAAGACCAAAGGAGCCCGTGGGTTACAGTCACGGATACCAATGGCGGACTCATCGTCCATGGGACCCTCGTAGAGGGTCTCAACACGGTAGCGCTGAGCGGTAGCGGGGGAGGGAAGGTTGATGACGATCATCTCCAAGAGGGAGTCACCGGCGGGTAAAAACTTCCTCATGACGACCTTTAGAAGGGCCTTACCCTCGAGTTCCTTCTCCTCGGAGTTAAGCTTGACCTCGAGCTTTTCGAGCATACCGAAGATACTGTCCTTCTTGTAGTTCATGATGGCGTCGAAGATCTTGAATATGGGGTCCAAGACGAAGGAGTTAAAGGCACGATCGAGGGGTTTTCCACCATCAACAGTACCCTTGGTGGTCCACTTCTTTGTAGCAGGGTTGAAGTAATTGTCGCCCCAAAGCTTTGCCATCATCTTTTCCTTGTCGACACCGAACTTCTTGGAATAACGGGTGGCGAACTGACGGAGAGTGAATGCCCATCCGTGGAGACCCGAACCGAAAGCAACGGTACCCTTCTCGGGGTAGACCTGGACTTCACCAAGAGCTTCGTCGTTGTAAGTGGAGATGATGACGTTGACGTTTTCGATGGTACGGGAGAATTGTTGGTACAGCTCCTCGGGTTGGACTTGAAGCTCGAGTAAGGCACGATCTACCTTGTTGATGATGACGACGGGCTTGATACGCTCGGTAAGAGCCTGTCGGAGCACAGTCTCGGTTTGGACGCAGACACCCTCAACACAGTCGACGACGACCAAAGCACCATCAGTGACACGGAGAGCGGCGGTAACCTCGGATGAGAAATCGACGTGTCCTGGAGAGTCGATCAAGTTGATCAAGAACTCGTTACCTGAACGATTAGGATAGGGAGCGATCAGCGCCCGCGGCAACAAGGGGTGAAGATAAAAAATTACCATCGGTCTTCTGCTTGATAGAATCGATTTCCTCCTTGTTGACTTGGAAGTACATCGAGATGGCCGTTGACTTGATTGTGATACCACGTTCCTTTTCGTCTGGTCTTGTGTCGGTAAATCGCGTTTCACCGGCTTTCGATGAGGCGATAATTCCAGCTTTTGAAACGAGCGAATCGGTCAAGGTGGATTTTCCGTGGTCGACTACGAGATCGGGAGTGTCATGGTCAACCAGGGGCGCGGATAAGATCAAAGAGACGAGATCATACCATGGGCGATAACGCTCATGTTACGGATGTTGGTGGGCTTGTCCATCAAGGCCCGGATCTGGTCTACAGGGCGCAAAGGTGAGCATCCTACGCACTCACGGCCAGAATCTAGGCAACGTCGCTACTAACCGACGGTGAAGTTGCTATCCCAAAAAAAACATGAGAATGAGTGTTTTCGAAGTGAAAATGGTTGGACTTACACCATGGCTGGCTAGTTTTACAGTGGTGGGAAGGTGCGAGAGTTTTTTGGGAGACGGGCTCAGGGGGCGGGGGCGTCTGTAGTAATAGACCGAGAGGAGGAAGAGGAAAACCTCGCCCAACTTTTTATCTAGCATGTCCCATCGGGTCCGAGACACGTGATCACGTTTAGGGCAGGAATGCGGGGATGACTTGGAGTCAGTGTTGTGCGAGTCATTGACTTTGACTTAGTCATTAAGTCACGGAACTCAAGTCACGGTAACCCGACAATATGACTTGGCTTTGACTTACAGTACTCGGGGTATTCGGGCATACTATATACAGAAATTATAATACCTATTTTTTTTTA
>Ga0307512_10005346_pt1 | contig 13439 bp, 11 predicted proteins | sample 14_EM_MG_FD_200267 | JGI IMG/M metagenome (GOLD analysis project Ga0307512, IMG submission 200267) | Populus trichocarpa ectomycorrhiza microbial communities from riparian zone in the Pacific Northwest, United States - 14_EM | ecosystem: Host-associated > Plants > Roots > Unclassified | place... | reverse complement strand
ATGAACGAAATCCATCACTGCGACGAATGCAATCTTAACTTCCCTCATTCCGCCGCGCTGGAGGAGCATTACTCAACAGCCTTCCACCTCCAGCGTTCCGGCGGTGACCCGTCACCGCCGAAGCAGTCTGTCCCGAATGCCAGCAAACCAAGCTGCCCCGTATGCAAGAAAAGCTTCAAGAGGCCGCAGGACCTTAGGAAACACCGAAAGGCCAAAGGACACGAGTTGGCGGGGATCGGTAACCCCGTAACACCGAATGCTCCTCCCCGTCTCCCTTCAGCTTCAGCTTCAACTTCAGCCCAAGCTCAGGCTCAGGCTCAGGCTCCATCCGGAGCAAGTAGCAACTCTTACTGTACCACCTGCGCCAAACAATTCGGCACCGCGACAGGTCTGCAACAGCACCAATCCTCGAAGAAGCACCAGAAGCGCGTGCGGAGAGCAGCTAGAGCCAGCGCTCCCCCCCCAGCAACCGCCCCTGACCCAGCCATCACTCCTACTCCCGCCGACACCACACTCAGCCAAGCTGATGCCCCCAGCACAGCCACCGCTACTACCACGGGACTCGGTCCGGTCGAGGAATTCTTCGCCTCGTACGCGTTTTCACTCGATCACAACGCCAACTACGAAGCCGAGTTTACGCGTCTCTGCGATGTCCAGGGGTGGTCGGTGGGTGACAGCCAGTTGGCCGAGGTGACAAAAAATTTCCGCGCGGCACAGGTAAAGGCCTTCGGCAGTGCAAGGGTGAAGAAGGTCGCACGGGTACGGCAGGAGGCGGTGAAGGATGCGATATGCGAGTTCTTTGAGAGATACAACTTTGCGTTTAACCCGAAGGAACACCACCGCGATGAATACGACAGGCTCTGCCAGGAACGCAAGTGGAGTAAGAAAAAGAAGGAGAAGGCGAAGAAATTGCTCCGTGAAGCAGAGGTGGTGGACTTTGGGGATTTATTTGGAACAGATCCTAATGATCCTGAGTCTTGGAGAAAACTTTGTGAAACGGCACGTATCGAGCCGATTCCTGAGAGGCTTGAGATGAGGCGTCAGGTGTGTCTGCTCACGTTGCTTTCATGGCACCCCAAAACCCTTCACTCACAGTAGACAGGCCGTATTGAATCTGCACGTCAATATGGTGGATATGCACGACGGCCGGAGGAGGAATGTACCAGTCGACCTCTATCCGACGGAGGCGGAGTTGGCGGTGTATACGAATGAAAAAGAGCGGTACTTCTCCTTGCGTACTGCATACGAGCATGGTCTCTTGCGATATCTATTGCGAGAAATCCTGGGACTGTACTTTGGAGACGTACCCGGGGGTGTTGGTAGCAACAGGGGCGTGGGGGAGGTCCGGGTGGATCCGAGCAAGGGTCAGCAGACATGAAGTACAGACGACAATAGTGGTTCTCTACTGTACGCAAGAATTGGAAACATTTTTATGCCTACCCTTCGCGAGATGCCTACATATCAGCCCAGATCCACGGGTAAGGGGCTTGGGTTGGCAATGCTGCCATGGACAAAAGGCGACCACCACGCTAGAATTTATGAATCACCCAAAGAATCGCATGCAACCGCTCATACATAAAGATAGATTGATTATACTGGGTTACAGCCCTGGGGTCTCGGAGTTCCAGACCTCAGACTCTCCACAATCCGATTTACAGTCCCCGCTTTACATTATATCGGCCTCCGGACCGGACCCCAGAGTTTCTGTCGACTTATGATCGCTGTCTCTAGACTCACTCGCTGGGCCAAAATTGCGACAGCATGTCACCTCGATGCATATACATATCTAGCTAGTCTAAGTGGTAAGAGGGTTGTCGCAGCCAGCCAGCTGTTAGTTAATTCTCCGTCTACTAGTCTTACGATTAATCCTTGCTACTAATTAGGTTAGTTGCACTGCTGTCCACTAGTCTTACATATAGCCCTTGCTATCGATCAGGTAAGGCTCATCCCCCTGTATGTAGGTAGGAGGTGAGAGAGTAAGGGATAGAGATACGGTACAACATATTTTTTTTTTTGTTATATCAGATTTTTTAATGGTCTGGATCACGGCACAGGCCTCCTCAGTAACGTCAGGAGCAGGAAATCCAAAGCACTCAAGTGAGTTCGAGTCTACACCAACCTTCCTGTCATGGGGCAATTTTGAACGTTTGGATGTCAGAAACCTGACCCCAACTTCCGTTCTCTGTCTTGGGCTCGACAGGCAACGTAGCTCCTCGGCGTACCTATTCGGTAGGTCTTCTGTTCGTTCAGCTCACTGGCACAGGCAAGTACTTCCCACTGTTTCAGGTGAAGTCTAAGGATGTCCCTCGGTGTAGCCTTTCTTGCTGGTGAGGCGTTGTGCTCCCAGTCTTCCGTGCGGCCGTGCTAGGTCTTACGCGGTCTTCGTCTACAGCCACCCGGTGGTCTTTACTTTAGCACGGTATCATTTTTTCATTGTTCCTGAGCGATCTCGGATCGCTACTCGCGTCTTGGTGTTGTTTGGCGCAAGTGATTCCCACCCACTCGTCATGCTCATCCTCCTTAGGCTGTCAGACAGGACGAGTGTGGAATAGGGACGTGGAGACGTTGGACAGATGACAGCCGGGCAGGGTGTGGGCTGGACTGGATGAGTGATGGGAGACGGGATGTGGAAGAAAGGATGGGAGACCGAAAGTCGAAGACAGGATGTGGGATCTAGATAGTACGTCGTGAATGGCACCTCCAGCATGATGGGCGATGGATTTCCTTATAAGGAGCCATCGTTCACTTCTTCATCTTTTCTTTCTTATGCAACAACTTCTGCGTTTTGTCAAGTTTTGTTCTAGCCATAGGAGCGTCTCTTCTTTCCTGTCCTTTCCGCACTGCTTCTGTGACTTTTCATCTCTACCCTTTTGCATTTGTCCGCTCACCACTCTCTTCCACTCTCCGTATTCGCCACTGCTGTCTGCTCTCAGTACGCACAGTCGAATTCCTTCCTACCTGCAGCCTAGCCTGCCCGGTCCCGTCACCGCCGACAAGAGAGTATTCATGTGGTGTGGTAACATATTTCTCAATATCCTGACCGGGTGTTTATGCAGCGTGGGATTTATTCCATCCGCGACGTGTAAGTGACTTGGGTCCACTTTTAGTCAGACTGCTGTACAACTAGACATATGCATCGCGGTGTAAAGATATGCAATGCATGGTATCCTATACAACGAGTGATATTTATGCAATTTTTGTTATATGTATTTGGTGAGAAACTGTATAACTTATGCATTTTGTATGCGGCTCGTGTACCACAGGGCTTCACCCTCTACCCAGAGAGCAAGAACAGTTCCCTCCTCGAGGAATTCGACACCGTCTTCGCCAAGGGATACACCGAGGGTATATCCTACGTCCAGCGTTCGACATAGACCAGTCTGGAGCAGTTTTAGGTTAGGTCTGGTCTGGTCGCGATGTACCCAGACTGACCCGAGGCTAGTCGGGTCTGAACCCGACCTGCCTGCGGTAGGTCTGGACGGTCTGCAGACGTCTGCCAAGCCGCCCCCAAAAACTTGCTTTCTCACTCCTCGAGTCCTCGCCGCCGGTTTGCAGTCAATGGATTTAAGATTATATATTGCACGTATTGCCTAGTCATAAAGAATAGCTTTAGGGCACATACGCGCAGCTGTAATTTAATGCCGACCCTGAGTAGACTTGTGGTTTAGTTATTAGACATCACGGGGTTGGCCCACAGGTCACCTTGCATTCATTTCCCGAACTACTTCTACAAAAGATCCTCCTCGCACCCCGCATTGAGCATCACCTCGATGGCTCTGATGTCATCCCTCCGGATGAGAGATGACGGCCAGGAGGAGGTAAGTTCAGGCAAGGCTGGCGGAGGCGGGGCAATGTAGCATAAGATGAGAGAAGGCAAGATAACGTTACAGCTAGCTACCATTGCGAACAAGAGGCTACGTCAAGATCTATATACAGTGCGGTAACAATCGCAAGCAAGTCTCGGCACAGCTCGGCTATGCTCTATTTTAGGGTGCATTGAGTGCCATTGACGTCTATCAAATTGCACATGATTTTATGAGCGCCACGCCAAACTTGCGAGGACGGTCTATTTTCTATCCCGACCGTGAAATACAAGGTTAGAGGACTGGTGATGAGGAGATTAGCATGGCTACTTCCTTGATTTTACACATAACCACTCGTATCGATACCGTGCTGCAATCATTTTACATTTGCTTAACAGACTGGGGGATGAAGCATGCGATCTCACCACCGGTAGAAACCGCTCTTTGTGGCCCTGGCTACGGAAGTCTTTCAACGATGCGGGTGATATCGCGTACTGCCTTATGTTCTCGTAGTCCGTGGCGCTCAGCATACCAGACAACCCACCAATGACCCAGATTACATCGGACGCATGGTGCGGTTGCTGCTGCCATTGGCGAATCTGGGGTTGGCGGAAACTCTTCTGTATGTATACGCATATCTCGCTTCCACCGCTCGCACCAACGTTCCACCGCCTCTCCTTTCGAACACACACCATCACCGCGGAAGAAACCTCCCTTCCATTGGCTGGTCCCACGGCTAGTCCCATAAAGCAAATCTCTTCCCCGTTCAGGCTTTTGCTCATTAAGGATTGTTCCGAAATTTTCGGCTCGCTAGTGCACAGTACGTTACAGGCTACGGCGACCTTCGGCAAGGACGAACACTGCACTGCAAGTATAGGCTGATTGACGCGGAATTCCTGGTTGGGGAAGAACTTACTTCCAAACGGCCGCTATCAGTGGAGAAAATTATCCGAGATAGGTGTTAAGGAATTCCGCTCCCATGAAGCAAGTGATGACTGATGGTTGTTGGTTCAAAATACCGTATTATCTCACTTAAGGTCCCCCCTATAAATCCCAGCACTATAGGCCACGACGCGCTTGAGGCGCGCTAGGCCGCTTAGGCTTAGCGCGCCGTGCCCTTTTGCACGTCAGGTGATCAGCCCCAGGGGTATCTCAGCTCGGTTTGGTGGCGCTCCCATCACCAACGGTCGCAGTACAACTTCTCACGACAATCCTCTCGCAAGCTTCCTTACAGCCGACTGCCAATACGCCTCGAGCTCCCAGCAAGCGCTCACTGGTTAAGTTCAACAACGGCCAAGGCCCGGCAAACACCCGATTGCTGAGCTCCTCGTTGGGTTCCCCTGCCAGCGGCCTCCCTTACAAGAGGCAAGTGATGCAGAACAGTTCGGTTTGAGCTCAGAGTATTGTCTGGGTAGAATACGGAGGGTGGACGGTGGGAATGGTGGGCAGCAGAAGCCTACCGTATTATCTCACTTAAGAGGTATACCTATAAACGCCACGGTTATAGGTACTAGCGCGGACTAGCGCGCGCTAGGGCGTTTAAGGACTAGCACAATATCAAATCGCGCTTGACTAAATTTCGCCAATATGGCATCCCGCCCACCTACTACACATACATAGCAACACAGCACCCACAATCTAACTAAAAACCATCTCTGTGCCAACGGAAGTCGTAATCAAGACTATCCTCATCCTCAACACCCTCAGTGTCGGTAATTTGCGGGAAAGAAATGACATGACTGTGCTGAGGTTTCCCTGCCAGTCTAGCACTTTGTCGTATTCCTACAGCGCGACATGCAGCTGACTCTGCGGTAGGTGGTACGACCGGTACTGCGGTTTGAGGTGCAGCTGGGGATGTGGCTGTGACAGTAGCGTTGGGAGCTGCTATGCGAGCGGATGCTGGATTCTTGCCATGGCCATGGCCTCGACTTGTGCAACCTGCCCTGCCATGGCTGGACATGCCGCGTACCTGACAGCGTAGACAGTGTCTTCCCTACCATCTCGCAGTTGTGAATTCCGCCGGTTGAAACATAGAAAATTGATGATCATCTCACAGTGCTGTGCCGGTGTTTCCTGAGCTTGGTTTGTGATGATACGAAGTGTGATATCATTGCGGTGAAGGAACCGAGAAAACCAGCCGTCTGAAAAGCGGAATTCAATAGTTGAATAAGGATAGATCTCTGCAAATAGCCACTTCGACGTACGTTCAAACCACTTGCGACGTACAATCCGTCCCAGTTTTCGCCGTTCCTCAATCGCGACGCGTAGTTGTTTCTCAAGTTTCTGTTCCACCGCGGGTTGCTGCGCCGTATACGTACAGTATGTCGATTCGCTTGAAGTAGCAATGCTTCGTCCTGTGAATACCTCGATGATTAGTAATCTACACTAATAGCCCGATAACCTCGCAGCAGACCTTCTTCCATTTCACCACCTGGTTCCTTTGCTTGAGCCCGAACCGTACTCGGACCTCCTCACATGTAGGTTTCCGTTTCCCACCATTCACGTCATCCACCCGTCCGTGTTCTTCCTATGATAATACCAGGAGCTTAAACTCAACTGTCCTGCATCGCTTAGCTCTGGAAGGAGTGGCTGCCGGCAGAGGAACCCAGCGACGGGCCACAGAGATTGGGTGTTTTCGAGGTCCTGGTCGTTGTTTGAATTTAACGGGTGAACGATTGCTTGGGGTTCGAGACGTATCGGCAGTTGGCTGAAAGAAGGCTTGCGAGAAAATCGTCGTGAGGAGGGTTACTGGCTGCGCGGAGCCTTATACTTGATCGTCAATGATGGATTGTCGCATTGTTCTTTTAAGCTGTTGATATGCCGCGTAGTCGGTGAGACTACCAGCTGTATCCCCCTATTCAGCGGAGCTTAGGTACCTCCAAGCTGATCACCTGACGTCTGAAAAACACTCGGTGCGCTAACCATAAACGCTCTAGCGCGCGCCATCGCGTCACGACCTACAATAGTGGCGTTAATAGGGTGTACCTCTTAAGTGAGATAATACGGTATCGGATTGCTGGAAATGAGGACCATTTTGTCGATAGTAGCGCCCAATAAGGCTACGCCCTCCGGCGGACTATCGGATTGCTGGACTCGTAATCGGCTATCGATTCTTGAGCGTTCGTCAGGTTTTCCTCAGCGTTCCAGGAATTCCATTCCGGGCCATAGCCCCTCCAGCAGACGAGGTTTTCGGTCTTCCTCTTACGTCCTCGCTTGGAGAACCTTTTGTTGACTATGGCTTCAATTTTCCATTCTGGATCACCCTCAGGGCCGACCACGGGAGCTATGTCATTAGTCGGCACGGGCCGATTGTAAGGGTCCGATCCTGGAGCCGGACTTGGCTCCAAGTGGACAACCGAGATAACTGGGTGGATTCCATAGTGGGGGGGAAGCTGCAGTCTGTAGGCCTTTCCTTTTCCGACAACTACCAGAATTTTAAAAGGACCAACACGCTGCGGAGCGAGCTTCTGCTTCCGTACAGCGGGGATAGAATAGCCTGCTCTCAGACATAAAAAGGCATAGCCAGTGGAGAAATACGGCCAGATGTGCCTTCTGTCATAGTGCTTGGTCATTGCTTTCTGCGCAAGCGCAATAGAGGTAGCCGCTTCTTCCTGCATCACGGCTCTGAGTTCATGGAGGGGAACTGCAGACTGTGGCTTCGGTAGTGGCATCGTAGATACTTCAAGAGCCGTCAGTAGCTTCTTGCCATATATCAGCTCATTCGGTGATCTCTTCGTGGATGCCGATTCTATGTTATTGCAGGCTGCCTGCAGCGGAAGAAGCTTGGCCAGCCAGTCCGACTGGCTTGTGCTCACCATATAGTGCAGCATGACTTCCAGAGTGATTCGTCCTCTCAGACTGGCCGTCATCACTTAGATGTTACGCCGTTGTCGTAATGCTCTTTACTCCAGCGGAGGATAGCAGAGCTTGCCAGAGTCCTGAGAGAAAACGCTTATCCCGATCTGAGATAATCGTCCGCAGGAAACCCTAGCCGTTGAGCACCACATCGTCATAGAAGCAGATGGCCCAAGGTATGGTGGACCAATCTTTTCTGCCGTGAATGAAGCGTACAGCCTTGCTGAACTTAACGGTCACTGTCATGATTGTGTCGAACGGTTCGACTGAATCTTCACGAGAGCACGGAGGGAGATCCGTAATGAGATCAACCGTAATGAGATCAACCGTAAGTGTTTCGAATGGCTCCGAAGGTGAAGTTATAGGTGACAATTTGCCATAAGGCCTGTGTCGTTTCGGCTTGTTGAGCAAACAGGCTGGACAGTGAGCGAGATACACCGCAATGTCCTTGGCCATCAAAGTCCAGTAGAAACTGGTAAACCACTTGAAGGTTCGATAAAATCCCAATGAGTCTCATCGTGTGCGATCGCCATCAGCTGCTTGCATAACTCCTGGCTGCTAAGAACAAGCCGCAAGCGCTTATCCTTCGTATCAATCAGATACAGCAGATCATTGTGCAGTACATACTGACAGGTGGCGGGAATCGAAATTGTCTCCAATCGGCTGTCATAGGTACCGTCGCGTTTGAGTGTGTTGTACACTGCTCGCATACGTTGCAAGTTCTGAGTGGCGAGACGGAGCTTGTCTGCATAAGCCGGAGCAAGCTCTATGGTCATACCTTCGCCTCCCATCCGGACAGTGTCAGTGGACGTTTTATCTGCAGCAGAAACGACTGATTCCACTGCAGCCGTGGCCGACACTGGTCCCTCCATGGTCGTGTACTCGTGGTTGAAACTGGCTCACCAGACTTCATGCTCTGCTCCTTATTGGCACTTAGTCTGCCTAGACGCGTCACTGCAAAACATTCCTGAATATCAAATTCGTCCATTTCCAGTGGAATATCCAAACTAGCAGCCCAGTCCCGTAGGCGCCCAGCCTCCGCAGAAATATTGTAACGCAACCTTGATAGAGCATCAGGGCATTCGACATCGGCACCTTTGCTATACACGACACGCATGTGATCTTGGTATTGGTCCAAGTATATGGCCCAGGTGTGAAGCCTCAAACTGGATCTATCTGCAGATGTGGTGTCGAGACTCTGCATTTTGCACAAGGTAGCATTGCTATGGTGATCTGTAAGAAAGGTGACGAAGGCTCTCTCCATATATGGACGCATACATTTGGCTGCCCAGACAAGCCCTGACATCTCCAAATGGGTACGCCTTTCTTTTGTTCTTCCTTTTCTTTTTTCCCCCGTAACTTTCTTCGGTGGGCGCACTCTTACTTTCTTAGGAAAGGCCTGCGCCGCGGGCAATGGGGAGCGTACAACGAGCCGCCGAGCGCGAACTGCGGACGGGAACCGGAGTCACCGGACTGTACATACCCTCGCCATGATATAGCTAGGTCACATGCGATTAATGAATAAACAAAATAAAACCTACAGCTTTCCAGCAGTCGCGGGCCTCCGCGTCCTATAACCTCGCCATGATATAGATAGGTCACATGCGAGCAATGATTAAACACAAAAAACTTGCAACGGCGGTCGCGGGCGCCTGCTTGGGAAGCCACACCACCATACGGTCATGGCACCGGACAGTACCTGCATGGGCTAAGGTCCGCCCCGATTCCCAGTGCTGGCGGTGCAAGTGCCCCTCGCAAACGAGAGACCACCTTTTCAATGTGTGCCCGGAATGGAAGACGCAGCAGAAGATTCTGTGGGCGGAGGTGCTGAAGGATACCAAGCGGTGGAAGAGCAGGTGGACGGTCCGGGATCTGCTGGCCGATGGGAGATGTGGACGGGCAGTGCTGGGCATTCTCTCCTCTACGGACGTGGGAAGGTAGCTGCCGCCGCCGGAAGAGGAAGGCGACGCCGGAAGAGGAAGGCGACGCCGGAAGTGAGGTGTCTGAGTGGTAGCCCGGGGAGCGCCGGAAGCAGGAAGAGGAACACGAGGCGGAGGAGCTGGGTGCCGCGGGAGGATCGGGTGCCGAGGAGGAACGGCCGCTGTTCCTGCCCACGCCCACCTTCGTGGCATCGGCAGACGGGAAGTAGGGGTCGGCCGCTTTTCTTATGTCTTTTCCTTTGTGAGTTCCGTGGTGCGCACGGTATCTTCTTGGGACAGGCCTGGGCGGAGGGCAAAAGGTGTCCTTGCAACGTGCCGCCACTACGCGGACTGCGGACAGGAAAACGGGATAAAATCTACACCGCCATGATCTATATAGGTCGCATGCGAGTAGGAATAACAAAACAAAACCACACGGTCGCGGGCTACAAATGTCCTCGCCTGCGCCGAGAAGGACGGAGAGCACAAGTTTGCTTGAGGAGCCAGCAACCCTCGACGCGGAGTTGCTGCAAGAGGAAGAAGCCGAGGCTAATGCTGAGGCGGAGAATGATCGACACGGGCTCATCATGTTTACAGACGGGACGCGGCCGGACAACGGTGCTGCCTGGTACGCGGTGTGTGGGAGCGAGTTCCTTGGGCCGGAGCGAGTCACAATGTTCACCGACGCCCAAGCCGTCATCAGAACGATGGCCTCGTCGGAGCATGGCCCAGGCCTACAATACGCTCTCCAGGCAAGGAAGCACATCGCTGCACTGCGGCGTGCCAGGACCGACATCACCACCGAGATGAGATGGTGCCCAGCGCACAAAGAGGTGGAGGGTAATCAGAAGGCGGACAAGGGGGCAAAAGTTGCAGCGGAAGATCCAGATACTCATGGGGGGAATGGCTGCACTACTCGGACGGGTGGAGGAATGCCCCATGCCACTCCCGCGGTCCCTTGCAAATCTCAAACGGGAGATTTCGAAGAAAGAGTGGGTGGAAGCGCGGCGACGTGCCGGAGGCCGGACCACTAAGAAGAATTACTAAATGCCGGAACGCCACAAGCCGGACGGCGCAGTTGGTGAGAGCACCGAGTGACTCGCCTCTAGGTACTACCAGCTGACGACAAGCAGTGCCACACTGGATAGTACCTACACTGTGCTAAGGCTGGCCCCACTGACCAGTACTGCAACGTACCGTCACCGCTGGGACAGTTGATAGGAAACGGACTGTTCATCTCGCCATGATCTATGTTGAAAGTGATGAACATGTATATTATCTAAGTAAGGCTGAAGCCTCGAGAGAAAGGAGAATATAGGGGTAGGCCCATGCCTGCCATCATGACTAAGCAACGAGTGAGATATTACAACAATCTAGGTTGATTGCATGCGAGTGATGTTTGAACAAAAAAAAACTTCCCAGTGCTAGTGTGTCAGTGCCCCTCGCAAACGAGTGACCACCTCTTTGAGGCGTGTCCGGAATGGAAGGTTCAACAGAAGATTCCGTGGGAGGAGGTGCAAAAGGTGACTGCAAGGTGGAATATCCTGTTAAAGCTCCGAAAACTACACGCCGATGGAAGATGCAGGCAGGCGGTGCTGGACTTCCTCACCTCCACGGATGTGGGTAGGCTGGTACCGCCTCTGGGAGAGTGTAACGCCGGAAGTGGGTGTCGGAGTGGGAGCCCCGAGAGCGCCGGGAGCGGGAAGAGGAACGAGAGGCGGAGTCGGAGGACCTGGGTGCTCCGAGGGAAGTGGATGCTGGAGAAGAACTGCCGCTGCCACCGCCCACGCCGTCCGTCATAGCATCGGCGGACAAGGATTATGGGATGGCCGCGTTTCCGTTGTTACTTTCTTTCGTGATTTCCTTCGTGCGCTTCTTATTTTCTTCAGCCAGGCCTGGTCGCAGTGCAAAAGGGGAGCCCGGAAAGTGCCGGCACCGCGCGGACAGCGGACGGGAAAACCTGATAAAATGTACGCTGACACAATCTAGATAGGGTGAATACGAGTATGATTAAACAACAAAACAAACCCGGTCGCAGGCTCTGGCATGGCCCACTCCCTATACGCCAGTTTTTCCTTTCGGGATCAGAAGATAGCGACCCTAAGGCTTTACATCCTGTTGTCATCTGGCAGGATCTTGATGGATACTGGGATGGTGGATGTTCGTCGGTTCGTAGTAGCAAAGCGCGCAACTCCTTTGAAACATGGAAGTCACGCGTGGACCATGGGCTCGTTCTCCTATGCATGCCCGGGTTTGCCATGTGGGTTATAATTCGGTTTTCGGTTATAACCAGGATTCGGAGGATTCTGAATTCCCCTGTTTTTCATGCTCGTTGCCATTTGGTTCCCCTGCGCCTACTGCGTGCATGCCCATAGACCAATCGATTATAGCATCCTCTCGGCACCAAAGCGATTTTAGTTAGAGTAATTAAGTCTTCGTGGTGGTTGTAGGCGCATGAACATTAACTTACCTCACGTCTTGCGCATATCGCACTGGAAGTCGTTCGATGGGGCCCTCCATTGCTAGAATCACTCGCTAAGCCGTACTACGCGTGTACCGCGGCTCGCTTCCATGCACCGCAGTAGGGTTCTTCCAGTTGTGCGCAGACGCGGTTGAATTGTACCAGCCGTTTAGGACGCAGACTGCATTGGGCCGTGTCACGACCTAGGCCACCCTTTTTAAGGCTGCATGTTCTTCCTTGATAGTGCTGTCATCAAGGAGCCGATATCAGGGTTGCTCTAGCCGCTGCGTGATTCAAGCTACATAGTCACTCGGCCTCCGTTGTCTCTGCAGCGGCCAAATATTGAAAGTTGCCCGACTGCCACTCAGCAGTTAGGGTATCACATCAACGCTAGCGTCGCCCACAAATATCAGACCGACGCTAGCTTCTCCCACAAATATCAGACCGACGCTAGCGTCTCCCACAAATCCCGCATTTATAACTGGGTCGTTGCACTTCTTTTGCTGCCTAACTTTACTTCCTGGCTTCCCTCGTACCGTCTATTACACCCTTTCTTTCTTACTTTTCTTCCTCTTCGCACTTCATACTTTCCTTTCGCTTTCGTCTTTCCTACCTTTCATTTCACAAACAACGTACACCGTATCTCTGCCATCAGCGCTTCTTACATCTGCTCACCCACCTCTTTCATACCGCACCCAACTACCCGTACCCGAACAGCCATCATGGAAAACCAGATAATGCTCAAAGATTTTTCCGCTGGTAATGGAACCGGACAGACCGCCAACCGCGCGGCGAAGGCCGTGACCCCGACTGAAGATCATTCGGAAAACGATTTGCGGGTCCGGCCGAAGCAGGACGTGCAGCACCAGCAACGATCTAGGGTGATGTCCTCTCCGCCCCCCGCCCATAATACAGATGTCGCAGTTGTCAACGTCCAGCCCGAACTGCAGACGAAGGAGGTGGAGGACGAGGAGTTCGCCATAACCGAAGATGAGCTCGAACCGGAGGTCAGCAAGGAGAAGGAAAAAGATATCGCCCTGGCTGATATCAAGCTCGAACCAGAGGAGAAGAGGAAGGACGATGCAGGTGTCCGCCTGGCTGATATCAAGCATGAACTAGATAAGAAGAGGAAGGACGATGCGGCTGTCGACCTGGCTGATATCAAGCTCGAAATTGAGGTTCACACGGAGCAAGATGCCGAGGCCCAGGCGCGCGACCTCGAACTAGAATTTCCGGATGAGGAAGAGGCCAAGGCCCTTGCGATCGAGCTCGGACTGGAATTTCCGGATGAGGAAGAGGCCAAGGCCCCGGCGATCGAGCTCCGGCTGGAGCTTCCGACGGAGCCGGATGCCAATGCCCAGGCAAATGAGAACCAGAGCACACCTACGATGGCAGTTTCCA
>Ga0307512_10005345_pt1 | contig 13439 bp, 22 predicted proteins | sample 14_EM_MG_FD_200267 | JGI IMG/M metagenome (GOLD analysis project Ga0307512, IMG submission 200267) | Populus trichocarpa ectomycorrhiza microbial communities from riparian zone in the Pacific Northwest, United States - 14_EM | ecosystem: Host-associated > Plants > Roots > Unclassified | place... | reverse complement strand
AACTCACGAAGCGTCGCACTTGCAGTCAGGGTTATCGCAGGTTTGATTGACGAGGACTTCGATATTCAATTGCTGTCAGCATGGTCCGGTGAGTATAATGGCGAGCGTGAAATAGTGGAAGAGGGTTTGACTGACCATGGTCGTAGACTGTCTTCAATGTGGTTAAACTTAAAGGAACGGATACTCGTCCCCCTGCGCAGGCTTATATACACACAGGGGTCGAAAACGTCATTCCGTGGGTCACACTCCTTGGTGGAGATGGGCCCTCTCCACAGGAACTCGATCGCGGCGCGTCCCGGACTAGAAGCGCGGCGGGTCAGGCGGGATTCGCCGGGCCGCGGTCTAGGTGGAAGTGTCGGTGGGTCGTGTAAGTAGACCCTCAAAGCACACGCGAGGTTTTCTAGAGCCAGATCTTCAGTTCCAAGATGAGGGGTGGATTATGACGAAACACCGTCACCGCGCCAACCTTGATAGCGTTGATCAATTTGACACCTTATTGTCCGGCGAACTCGACGTAGGGGGATCAGCTGTCCTCAAAGATCAGGCCTATGGGAAATACTTGATGTTCAATGACCCCGAGTCCATTCACCACGCGAATTCGGAATTCGCAGGCACTATCGGCCACATCACTTGCCCATAAGTATGTAACCCATGGAATGGCGCTTGGAGGCAGACGCACAAAGCGGGTCACTTGGACTTATCGGGATACACCGGGATGATCGATTGATCTGCGATGACTCGGCATCCCCGGTTGAATGCGAGATGGGTGATGAGTTTTGGATCTTACGAGACACTGATCAGGACTAATCGTGCAGAACAATAGGGGACAACTTTCAAGGGTTTAATGTTTATATAGGTTACAGTTTATCTAGATGTCGTGGTACATGAGAAGGAGGGGTTAGATCCAATGCGCCACAGCGTGTGCGTTTAGCACTTGCATTCGCCAGGCTTGCATTGGCAGCTGTTGAATGGAAGGGTCAGGATAACGTCCTACACGACAAACGCAATGTTGAGCAGCATACTCAGCGCCGCAGTTGCAAGTGCTGGAGCCACAACTCGCATGGTTGACGAGGACGACGGAGGATTGCTGATAACACGAAGGACGATCAGAACCCTGATCATAGTTCATGCAGAGGACATGAAACGTGTAGTACCATTGTGAGAGACGATTGAGGTCGAGGTTGAGAGAGAGAGATGGTGAGATGTTTGGGGGATTTCTGGAGGGCTTTTATATCCTGGGCCACTGTGATATCTCACGTAAGGCTGTGTCTGAGGGACTTGATGGAGATGGCCTCGGTGGGATGCATCCGCCTGTGCCATTTAGCCCAATCGACAGCGGTTCCCTCGTCACCACTATGCCATCGCCTATCGGAGTAGGATCTCTCGGCATTCCGGACAACCTCACAATTCTCCAGCCCTTCCCTCCAGATATGAAACCTCTGGAAGCTCTCCACACGTTCGGCGTCACCGCGGATTCTCCTGTAAATACTCACTCAGCGGGGGAACCATTGGACGACTACGCCGGACAGCTCATGGGGAAACGACTCGACTACGTCTTATATCGACCACCGGTCCATTCTCTGAAAAAGTTGATAGTCCTCATCAACGTGCATTGTACTCCATTGGTGAATTTTTTCAAAGCGGTCAGACAAGTTCCACGGGAGGGAGAGCGAAAACACGATTACTAGTTCGAGCACGACTTCCCAGTAGCCGATAGTAACCCATGGAATGGCACTTGGATGAATGCGAGATGGGTGACGAATCGATGAGTTTCATTGGATCTTACGTGTGCAGAACAATAGGGGACAACTTTCAAGGGTTTAATGTTTATAGGTTACAGCTTATCGAGATGTCGTGGTACATGAAGGAGGGATTATATACAATGCGCCACAGCGTGTGCGTTTAGCACTTGCATTCGCCAGGCTTGCATGCGCAGCTATTCAATGGAAGGGTCAGTATAACGTCCTATACGACAAACGCGATGTTGAGCAGCATACCTCTCGCCGCAGGTGCAACTGTTAGAGCCACAACCATGATGGTTGTTGACGAGAACGACGGAGGATTGCTGATAACACGAAGGACGATCAGAACCCTGATCATAGTTCATGCGGAGGACATGAAACGTGTAGTACCATTATGAGAGACGATTGAGGTCGAGGTTGAGAGAGAGAGATGGTGAGATGTTTGGGGAATTTCTGAAGGGCTTTTATATCCTGGGCCACCGTGATATCTCACGTAAGGCCGTGTTTGAGGGACTTGATGGAGACCAATGGCCTCGGTGGGATGCATCCGCCTGTGCCATTAGCCCAATCGCCAAGGGTTCCCCTATTACCACCATGTCATCGCCTATCGGAGCAGGATCTCTCGGCATTCCAGACAACCTCACGATTCCCCAGTTCTTTAATTCTTCTCATGTATCACGTCCCTCCTTCTCAGACGACACCCCCTGCCTCGTCGATGAACAAACTGGTCGGACTCTTTCTTTCGCAGACGTTAGCGTTTCACCCTCCGTCAAGTGACACACCCCACTGACAGCCGTAAATCAGCTGCAGTCCCAGTCCCTGAAGCTCGCGAATGCGATTCATTTGAAGTGGAATACAGGTACGTTATTCCGGCTATTCCCTTCCTCCCCTCTTTCTCTATATGGTCGATCGTGCGATCTAACTCGGATGCAATTCCAGGCGAAAGGGACGTAGGTGAGTTTTTTTTACCCGCTCCATACCAGGTACGGACGAGATTCATCTCTCTCTGACGTCCCATGCTTTCTAGTCGCCTTGATCGGCCCGAATCACATAGATTCTATTGTCGTAACCTGGGCCGTGTTGCGTCTTGGTGGGATCACATTGTGTGTATGCCATTATACATCCAACTTCAGCCCACTCCACCGAGCCAGCGGTACTGACGGACCAATTTTAGCTCCGCAGATCCTACATTCTCCACAATCCCAGAACTGGTGGAAAACCTGAGAGACACCGATACGGATCTTATTGTTGTGCATCCAGACTTCCTCGATAAGATCGCTGGAGTCGCGGAAGCGGCAGGAATTCCCCTGCATCGGATTCTGCTCTTGGATAAACCCAAATCTTCCAACGGAGACCTTCTATATCCCATTCTACGGGAGTTAGTTTCCGATTTTGAAGACAGTCATGAGCATTTCACTGAGCGTACACTGGCCGATGGATCTGCGATGTCAAAACCCGCCTTCTACGTGACCTCGCACGGCCTTTCAGGCATGCCAAAGGTATGATGTTGGCTGTCGTTAGTTTCGATGCACGCAACTCACATGACCCGTGAAAAGATTCTTTCAGTCAGCCATTATTCCATAATCGCCAACATCATTCAAAAGTCGACCCACTTCAATGCGTCCCCTGCCGGTATCTTCTCTCCTGGTGGGGTATCACTTGGTGGTGAGTACTTAGCGTGGAATACATGCGGCCGCATAGCCTTGACTTGTTTCAACACGATGGCATCTAGTGCTGCCGATAGCTTGTACGTAGTAGGCTTCGCTCGTCGATGGGCCTATACAGAAGACTGATCATCGCGTTCGTTTCAAGATCTCTTCGGACTTTCCAATGTGAGCGACATTGGTCTTTGTAGGCTCGCTTCACTCATGGAACTCTGATAGATTTTATTCGCTATATATCGCGGGGTAAGCCCTTTCGTCATGGCGCGCCTCGTCTATAACTTCGTCCCACATGAGTTTCGTAAAGGTTGCCGCCGTAATCGTGCAGAAGTTTGACTTTCGTTCTTTATTCCAAACCATCGTCAAGTATCAAATCACTCATCTCTTGTAAGCCTTCTTTTTTTCGTCCCAATTCTGACGCAAGGCGTGCATGGGAGCATTGACCCAGATTCAATGGCAATCTAGCCTTGTGCCTTCTCAGGTGGTTCTTATATGCAAGGCTAGTCACCCTTGTGGCTTGGTTGATGATCACGCCGTGATCTTATGGTTGCCTTTAAATTCTACAGAATCCGCTAGCCAAAAAGTATGACATGAAGCATGTCAAATACTGCCTCCTAGGAGCACAGACCTTCTCCTTGGAGCTCGTCGACGATCTCGTAAAAGTGTTCCCCAACTGCACCCTCGGTCAAGTCTATGGCAAGTAACGCGATATCCCGTATTTATATTGGCGTTCTGATTTTCATTCTGGTTCAGGACTCTCGGAAATGTCGACGGCTGTGGCGATAACCCCAGCGTCTCAGCAGGGGATGCCAAAGTCGGCAACCGTCGGAAAGTTCCTGCCCGGGATAGACTATAGAATTGTTACCGTGGATGGGAAACCTACTAAGCCAGGGGAAGCAGGGGAACTCTGGGTTTCCGGTCCGTCGCGAGCTATTGGGTATCTAGATAACAAACAGGCGTGAGTGCGATCCTCGTCTAGGGCCTTTAACTCATACAATAAATCACCGTTCAGAACTGGCCAGGTGTTCCTCGATAAAGGGTAATTCGCGTTCACGGTCTTCGCTCCCACAGTGATGAGATTAATTCGGAATTTTCCTAGATGGGTACGGACGGGGGACAAAGTGACCGTTAACGAGGACGGCGACTTGTTCCTGGTCGGTCGGCAGAAGGTATGGCCATTCTCGAAGGACCCCGGACCAGAGCGCGCGGACTTACGACACTGGTTTATTTTGGACCGTTAGTCTGTCTTTAAAGTCCGTGGCTTCCAGGTCTCCGGAGACGAGCTGGAGGTCTTGATTCGGAATCACCCGGACGTGGACGAGGTCTGCGTACTGGGAGTACCCGACCTTTACAGTGGGGAAGTTCCCGTCGCTTTGGTCGTCCTCGGAGACGAGCCGAAAGAACGCGTGGCGAAGGACGATAAGGAGGCGAAAGTGATCACAATTTCCATCTTGAAGGTAAGATCCCCAAAGACTCGGGGGGCTTCTTAGATGGAGGAGCTGATTTCCCCCGGCCTTGCGTGACCTCTTTTTTTTTAGCTCGTAGCGGACAATAAGCCAAGCTACAAGTGGATCGGCGGGGGAGTCCACATCGAAAGATCGTTCCCTATTACTCCCGATGGAAAGGTAGACCGAGAGTCGCTTCGACAGAAGATTATAGAAGCTCGAGAACGAGGACCTGCGTGATCATGAAAATACTCTGTGAGCGGCACCGTACACACCCGCGCTGTATGGTCTATGGCAGTGCTGCGAGAATTTCATCCATGGTGTAATGTAAAGTTATATTATTATGGGTCGTAGGGCTCTGGTATTTATTCATCCGTGTCGGTTCTCGCTTTCATCCGATAAGCCTCCGTGGATTCAATGCGGGCGCGCCGCCGCCTTGCGGTTTTCCGGGTGTTCGGACGTATCTGGTTGGACGGGCAGGACGCGACGCGCGAGGGGGGTGGGGGTTTTCGCGAAAATTGGAAATTTCATGACAGATGCATGGATGGAATCAGGAATCTAATCTCATTCCACGATTTTTCCCTACAATCGATATCGCGCATCGGGAACTTTCGCAAACGGGGATCGAAACGATAGACACACTCCAAGGGATATATCAGAAGGGTGACTGAGGAAAATCATAACAGTGTACACTGTACAGTGCTTTGCATATTTCCGTGAACACGCAAACTCAAAAAATAATTGTTTGTCCCTGTTTGGGTGACCCTCCGTCACGCCTCGGATGTCTGGGTCATCGCCGCGGCTAGATAAGTAATGAACGAGTCGGAGAGGTTTCTGGTCTCCCTGAAGGCACTGTTTCCTCACTCCGCAAGTTCGCTCGCGGATGGTGTATCCGCCTAGAAGCGAAGAAAGCTCGGGTGGTGAAGTAAACCAATTTTTGGCGTTGAAAGAAATCTTGATACCCATGTTAATTTCGGTCGTGCATTCCCCTGTCCATTCATTAATTTGCCTTTTCTTTGTACCCTTGAAGTTCTGTTATCTTAGACCTTCAATCTCCCTAGTAATGTACATGATTTAAAATTGTAACACTACGGCACGTAGCTGCAATCCGCGAACCACCCCAAGGCCATGTCGGGTGTGATCAAGGCAGCTGCCTCATGGATTAGCAAAGGAAGTTTATCCGCATCTGTGTAATAATGACTGTTTCACCTCCAAGGAAGATTTGATGCAGGAGAATGCCTCAATTGGGTTTATGTCTGGAGAGTATGCAGGGAGATACCAGAGTCGTGCACCTGCCTCACGGTCAGAAAGGCGTGATGCGCGAGCAGTGAATTGTGCTCGCACATACCACATTCACCTTCGATCGGTTCTTTCACCTGAGGGGTCATGGTGAACCGAGCGGTTGTCAATGACTACAACACTCTTTTTCCCTGGAAAGGGATTCAACTGTGGGGCCTGATCACGCTGTGCTGAGAAACCGGAAGCCAAACGAATGGAGAAGTCACGAACCACATCATCACGGAAGAAACTGTATGAACCTTGCCTTGTTGATGGAGCCCTCAAAAATTCTCAAGGCTACAATCCCTTCTGTTGTAAGCACAGGTAGGATTGAGTGTCGAACACCTCGGAGAAATGTTGACCGTTCGAACTGGCGGCACCCCGATCGGCGACCACCCGTTTGGGTGGTGTGCGGCTTTCCGGTCGACATGGCTTTCATCAATGAAAACGAAGTAGTCAGGATTGGTGATTATTGCCGTCTCTATCTGGTAGCATGTCCGGACCCTCTCGTTCGCCTCCGTAGCCTTCCGGGTGAGTTGCTTTCCAGGTGAAGCCCCGTGACCGAAGAAATCGGGATATTGTGGCCATCGAGACGGAAACCTTGCGGACTACATCGAGTTTCTGCTCGATTTCGTCGAGGTATATTGATGGGTTAGATTCCAAGAGCAATTTTAGATACTGCTCGTCATCGTCGTCCAAGATCTACAGCCGCCCCGTCGGCGCCTTTTCGAGGGATCCGTGTATCCCCCATATTCTCCGTGGATCTCCAATGTTTTGTGAACGACGCCGAGGGACACTTTTCAAGCGATTCGCGACCTCCCGTAGTGTCAAGTCCTCCTTTCGCAGCTTGACAATTCTCTGCTTGATGTCGGTAGATAACGCAGGCGTCACGGGATGATTGAGTGGGAGAAGTTTCCAATCGTGACGGGGTCACATCAAACACGACCAAACAGTTTTTTTTTTAGTTTGTGTTCACGCAATTGTATGCAAGGCACTGTAAGCAATAGACATGGCTTCAAAATCTCCAATCACTTGTCATGGTACGCGCGTGACCCCCCCATACTCCTTTTCACACATGAGTATTGAATGGAGATCTAACCGTTTTTTTACTTTTTCACTGGGCGGTTGGAAACCCATCCGCTCCACGTTGCTCCGGCCTGGCCATACAGTCCTAGATTCATCCACCGGAGAACCAGCTCGAGGTATCAAAGTCCAACTCCTCGCTCAAAGCGTTGCCGTCCAACCCACACATTCAACTCTTCCGGCCCTACCTCCGACCCACGCAGGGGTTTGGGTCGGAGTCGGAACCTCCGTAACGAACTCGGATGGGAGGTGCTTAGACCTCCTCCCGCCGTCCCGCAACGCCGATTCTCCATCGGGATCCCCACCATCACACGCGCTTCGACCTGGTAGGACTTACCAAATCGTGTTCGAGACCGAAGAGTATTTCAAGAGAACGGGTAGGAAGTCGTTTTATCCTTTCGTTCAGGTGAGGGGTTCTACCTACTTCCTTGGGTTGCCGCGCTCTGACTGACTGAATTCAATACTTGGGGTTCTCTCGCTTTGAAGATCACGTTCACAATTGAGAATCCTTCCGAACACTACCACGTACCCCTCCTCATAAGCCCATTCTCGTATACAACCTACAGGGGAAGTTGAGGAACCGCAAACGTTCTACTGCGGGTCTACCCGAAGAGGCGGTACCTTTTAACAAACACTTGGACTCGTACTATACGTACACAACAATGATGCGTAATATACAGCATGCCAGATAACGTGGGCGAAATTAGTGAATAAAGAACGGTAATGGCCGCAGATTTCCAGCAACAGCGCAAGGGGGAGGGGGGGGGGGAGCGGGGCGGAGATAGCTGGGGTGGGTAGTAGGGAACAACATCGCGGGTGTAGCTATGTGTACTATATGCTGGGGAGAAACCATAAGTCATCAGAAGTATCGTAAGCACCCAGAGGAAGGAAAAAAAGAGAAAAACAAAGCGGAGCGGCGGAAAGCAGGAGGAAAAGCGACGAGGAAGAGGATACAAAGACGACGACAATGTCAGTCATAACGAAATACCTCCCAAACCTTCTCCAGCGTTCTCAACCTCCCTCTCTTCTCCTTCCCTCCTCGCCCTGGGTAAGGGTCGTAAGATCGGACTGGCGAGCAACCCGACGCTGGCTCGCATCGTAGGGCTCGCCATTCCAGGTGAACCAATCACGGGTCTCGAAAATCCAAAGTTCGGATGAGTGAAGGATTGCATTTGAGTGATGACCGGCGATGATGAGGATGAACTAGGGACTGATATCGGAATGGCGACAGGGATGGATATCCGCGGTGACCCTCGCAAGTATGTGGACACAGATGGTGATACTGCGCGTCTCTTTGCTGCCGGGTAGGGATCATACCGTTCGTCGTCTGTAAAATCAAAACCAAAGTAAGCAACTCGGGTTAACGTTAAAGCTGAAAGGGTTTGTTCACGCACGTTTGCGTTTATTCGATCGGACGGCGCTCGAAGTCGAGGGGGGAGTGTACCTCCACGAGCTGGGTCCAGAGTTGGGCGTCACGTTCGGAGAACCAAAAGAGAAAATCTGAGAACGAGAAAACGGGTCAATATATGCGCATATACCTAGGGGGAAAAGTGCGTTTACCGGATCAACGTCCATGTATGACGACCCCGCAGGGCTTCCTGGATTCCATAAGTAGGGATCGTCGCCATTGATACTCTGTGCGGGAGTTCCCCTCCTCGAGATATTGATAGCTTCAGTAGTGGCACCGCAGTCGAACGTCGAGCCTTCGCCGAGCTCGTCGTCGTCATCGCTTTGGATGGCGACCTCCTCCTCGTCCTCCGCTTCTTCGGGGTATCTACCTCGATCGGACGGGGCACGTGGGGTTTTTGGGGTGAGGGGGTTGCCGGTGTACGAAGCGAGGAGTCTCTGGAACTGGGCCTCGGACTTGACTTCGTTCTCCTCCGGCCGTGATTCGGACAGCAGGCTGAGCACGCGGGGGAACTTGATCTGTGACATCAATGTGAAAGTGGGGGAGGAAAATGAGTGCCCTGGAAGACAAACGCATAGCATATAGTGGTTAATTGCGAACGTACCGGGAGGGAAAGTCTTCTACGCGGGACGACGTCCATACTGTCGAAGCCTGAGTTACTGGAAGTCCTTGGGGGAGTGGACGGGCGTGCGCCAACCATATCCCCCATAGGCTTCGAACCCAACCCGAACGAAGCCTCAGTGACGGTGGCCGCGCTCAGGGTGGACTCTGGTTGTTGGGGAGGTGTGGCATTCCTCGAACTCTCAGAGCTGGTGCTCGCTGAGCGATCGGATATCCACATCTTGTTAGAGTCCCTGTCGCTCTCTGAGTCTTCGCCGTTGCTCGTGCTCTTCCTGCGGCGGGAAGACCTGAGCTTGAACGAGCTCGAGAGAGGACTGTGGTGGCGTTTCTCCAAGGAGAGATGGCCGAGTTTGGGGTTGAGGAGGCTTGGTCGTCGTCGTTGGTAGAGCATGAATGGACTGAGACCGTCGTCTGGGTTTATTGACGATGGAGAGGACGATGTTGGGAGATCAAAAGCGGAGGAAGAAGTGGGGAGCGGGAGTCTGTTAGGCGAGAGGGCACCGGACATGATACGGGATACTTAAAGGTGCGGGAAGAAAGCATAGGGGAGTGAGGTCAAGGGGTGAACGAGAAACAGGGTGGACCACCCGATCTGTTCTCACACTATCGCATCCAGTTCTGCAAATCACCGAAAGGGCCATGGGGAAATAAAAAAAAGATTACGAGTACCGGAAAAATACAGTTGCGGATGCACGGTAAGTACATTAATCGACCTCCCGGTTTCCCGCATCATCATCCAAATCCGTCTCGCAGTTCGTGGCCTCTCACGTAGATCAGTCATGTGCTGCCAACTTGGTGTTCGTCAATCAGTCCGCCCATTCAAAGTGCATTGGGTCTTCCGCCAACCATTCCTCCCTCGTCAGACACCGCGGTACACCATCGATCACGCAACGGATCTTTGGCAAGTACGGCCTGTTCTCCCCTTCCATGCCACGGGCCAACATGCGTGTCCTCACGGACCTGTGAACCTTCATGCCACGCTGCATCACCAGCTGATACACTTTTCGACCCTTGCCTCGGTTCCAGCTGACAGGCAACAGAATCAATGACGTTGTCCGTCGTCGGTGACATGTCACGGAAGGAGGGGGGTACTCACATGAATTTGTAGGCCCAGAAGTCGTCGTCGACCTCGGCACTCTGCTTTTTAGTGATACCTTTAGGCGCCGTATGAGCTCATTGCCGCTGATGCGGACGGGTTGGGGAAGAGAGGCACTTACAAGGAATCCATTCCATGACCTTCCAATAAGTGTGTTTCTCGAGCTGGTCATAAATCGGCGAGAGCGCATCGTCGAGTTCCTCTTTGGCTTCGCCTTCGGAGACGAACCTCGCCTGCTCGAGGGTGAACACGACTTTGGGGGACCTGTGGAGGCGAAGGTGTGGCAGCTTGGCCCAGATCCAGCGGAATAGGGAACTGAACCCAGAAATGATGGCAGTCGGGATACGACGGAAGGAGAAGCCCTGAAGCTCGCCGCTACCGGGCACAACCAAGTGAAGGGTTGTAGGCGGGAGTGGCGGGGGTGCAGCGTCAATGGAATCGATATCCAATCCAACCTCGTGCATGAGCATGTGGGCGTCGAAAATGATTCCAACATTAGTCTTGAAACATTGCCTGATCATCCACCGAAGGGGGATGCGAGCGAGACTGTGACGTTGGCCGTTCTGTACAGATCCACCCCCAACATCTGAAAACGCGTCAGTAAATGATGAGCTTATTGCGGATCAGAGAACGAGAACGTACCGCAGTGGGCACCGGCGAAGAATACCTCCTCAACGTCGGTCTCTACTCCGGTCATGGCATTGACATGAAGTTCATATTCATAAGAATTTCCACCAGACTTTTGCCGTCTTTCCATCTTATGACTGCCCGTGCTGGCGGTCTCGCTGGGTTCAGAAACCTTGGTGTCGGACTTCTCGGCCTTGGATTTTCCGCCGGTGCAGAAGGATGGGATGAACTTTACGCGACGTTCGTCGAGGGCCAACGCATGACGGAAGTGCACGATGGCATTGTTCGAGCCGGAGAATGGCAAGTGTTTTGGAATCAAGCCGACAGATTGGACGGTGTCCCTACCAGAGAAGTGAGACGGGTGACTGATCGATAGGTCGAGTGACGTACCATACGCCAAGGAATTCGATCCTCACGTCGATGGAAAAGGTTCGCTTGAACTGCAAGCTCAACTTGAGGCCCTCGTCGTCATCCCTCGCATACATGGAATAAGCGAACGGCAGCTGTTCGAGGTTGCATGGAGGGAGAAGGCCGACTTTCTGGAGCATGCCGGCGAGGGCACGCGCTGTGAAAGCACCACGAGAGAAACCGAAAATACAGATTCGATCCCCGACGCGATCTAATTGGACACGGTAAGCTTCCGTTGGGGTAAATGCATCGAGTGCACGTTGAACTGACAGTTTTGCATCAGAAACAGATATCCATCTGGAATGTGATATCAGACATGGTGAACGACGGGAAGCGAGGAGGGGTGGGGAGACCTTTGATGTGCTCGGCAAGGTTCCAAGCAACCATTTCGTCCAACAATTTGGAAACACTCTCAACAATCGGTGTCTTGATCACATCGCTCGTATATGTACCGATTCCGGCCTGGCGAAAGGAGTGTAAGCATAGGACCGTACGCGTAGAGTTAGAGTTAGACCGAGGGAAATCACCTGATAATAAACGAGCTGCTTCGTAGGATCGTCCTTCTTCAACATCGCCAAGAATTGGACGACGTTGGAGTTCTGTAAACGCGGCGTTTAGCATCGAGAACGAGACAAGTTAAGAGGGACCCAAGAAAGAGAAAGAGAGACTGCTCACATCCTGGTCGAAGGAATCACCAGTACCGTCGAAGCAGAGGACCAAGGTCCGGTGTCTGCCAGGAGTATCAGGGTCTGGTGTCCATTGGCGCGCATGCTGATAAGGAGGGGTGCAAGTGAAGCACGCGTTCACTTCTGGATTGAGGGTACCTCCTCCGACGGCGACGGGGGCTGGACCGAGTAGAGGGATGGCAGACATCTTTGGGAATAAGAGCGAGGAGAGTTAGACGGAGGCTTATAAGGCCCCAGGGAGAGAATGACGGCGCTCATTGCCAGTGCTGAGAAGCCTTGAGCTTGAGCAGGTTTGGTATGTAAGCTAACAAAAGACGTTTGATTGATCCATACCTTCGTCCGGCTAACTCGCTCAACCGAAAGGTTCCCCGCGCCTTCAGGATGTCTCTATCTTCTTCCACTATACAAGAAAAGGCAAGGGACAAGCCCGTGGAGCATCTCTTTCAATTCCTCTCAGTACCTTACTCCACCGGGGTCGAACTGAGTATTGAAGTATTGAAACCCTGGAAGACAATACTCTTCCCCACCGATCACCTCTCTACCGCCCCTAAAACCACTGGATATCCGACATAGCCACCCTCACGACGCCCTCCTCCGGGTCCTCGATATCCCCCTTCCTCCCTCATCTTCCTCAACGGTTTCCGACGGACTGTCGTACACGGGCAGCACAACATCGGGCGTCCTAGGTGGGGTGACCTCGAATTCAATCTATCTTTGTAACTGACATATCGCACGCAGAATTGGCGAGTATTACGTTAGTTCGGTGGTTCTGTAACGCCTGCTTCGGTCTGCTGACCATCGATGTATCCTCCGCTCCACCGGCCGCCCCCTGTAGTGAACCCCGGGGTCTTTAGCCGAGCCCGGTCCTGCGCCGGTGAATTATATCTCCGTGATTCGATGATTCCCCCCCAGAGGGCCAGACTAGAGGATCCCACCGGATCTATCTTATCGCCTTATCCGAACCTAGCTTGATGAAGCCTCTGCTTCTGCATAAAAGTCCCTGTGGTACACCAAGCACTTCGACGGTCACCTCAAGAACAATTCGCTGAACCTGTCTACGAGAAAGACATGGAGCAAGTTCGAGAAGCACATTTCGGCGCACGCCGGTGTGAGGTTGACCGGTAAGAACCCATCATCTCTGTTCGACCCAATTCTAATAGTGTATTCATAGAACCGGAGTTGTGGCGCGGATACTGAGGCTGACCCCAAGAAATTCAAGATACCAACTATGGTGAGTAGTTCGTGGAGTTCAGGAAACGTTCTCGGATTCTTGTTCTCAAGTCTTTCGAATTCAACCGCCGCGTTGCTGGACAAATCCCTACTGGGGGAAGCCGGTCAATATAGTATCCCTGACGGTGTGGCTTTTCAAGTCGGACGCCACGGG
>Ga0307512_10005344_pt1 | contig 13442 bp, 15 predicted proteins | sample 14_EM_MG_FD_200267 | JGI IMG/M metagenome (GOLD analysis project Ga0307512, IMG submission 200267) | Populus trichocarpa ectomycorrhiza microbial communities from riparian zone in the Pacific Northwest, United States - 14_EM | ecosystem: Host-associated > Plants > Roots > Unclassified | place... | reverse complement strand
TGCTCCAGCAAGTGCTCCTGCAAGTGCTCCAGCAAGTGCTCCTGCAAGTGCTCCTGCAAGTGCTCCTGCAAGTGCTCCTGCAAGTGCTCCTGCAAGTGCTGCTGCAAGTGCTCCTGCAAGTGCTGCTGCAAGTGCTCCTGCAAGTGCTGCTGCAAGTGCTCCTGCAAGTGCTCCTGCAAGTGCTGCTGCAAGTGCTCCTGCAAGTGCTCCTGCAAGTGCTCCTGCAAGTGCTCCTGCGAGTGCTCCTTCAAGTGGTCCTCCAAAACGCAGTAGCTATTCATTTGTGCCGTTGAGGTACCAAACCACGTGTTTGTGAGCAACCATATGCTCATTACTCGGGTAGTGATTGTTCCAGCTGAGAACTCTGATGGCATATCCAATATTGGGCCGACTGGGGGTCGTCGTATACCTGAGGCTTCCAATCATCGATTGGTATATGGTTGGATTGCAGGCTTCTTTGTCGGGCTTCCTCTTGTGAAGCTTCATTGCCCTTGGTGTGGCAACTGGCAAATATACTTATGCGGTATGAGTCCAATTGTTAGCAATGGTCCCAACCCGCTGGAATGGCGCGGGTTAGGGTTCGAACCGGAACCAAACTGCTGCAATGGGTTTTAGCACATGACAATCTCAGACGGTTGCTTTTGGGCTGGTTCCCACATGGAAACCCGGCGCTGGCTAACCCGGCTTTTTTGCTCCAATCAAGTTTTCGAGATCTCATTGTATAGCAACATGATCTATATGCGAATTGTGCAGTTTTAGGAGGTCTTTCACCTGCTGGTCTCCGATTGTGAATCGGAGCAATATTCGTTGATTTGCTGTTGATAACCCACGAATTGAGTGTGATTTTGAGTGTGATTTTGTAGCGACTCAACGCATATTGATTGGGTTGCAAATTGGCTACCACGGCATGATAGAGCTCCTGACACTGCATCGTGTATGGATATTCCATGTCATAATATGATACGAACTCGAAAACCGAATTGCAACCAGTATGGTTCGAACCAGAACATTTACCCGTGAATCTGTTCCTACCTAGCGAAAATCCAAGCCCAGTCATGACCGGTCCGGGTCATAACTCGGAGCTAGTTACCCGGTTCAGTTCCTAACCCAGACCGGGGTCTTAGTTCAAGTTGCAACCCAGATCGCCGCGGGTAAAATCCTGCACAGTTGCTAACACTCGATATGACTCTACCATCTCCAGGTACACATTCATTTGCAGAATCTATTTTGCTATTTCCATCCTGACTATTGCTGCGATGTTTATCTCCTTAATCACTGATTACCTTTACATTCGACGCATGGGCTAAGAGAAATCTCTTCTCATTCATGTGGTAGATGGTTTCAGAATCTATTTCGAGATGACATATTAGCGCTTTTAATTATTTACCTCAATTAGTAAATATAATTGCAAGATATTGAAATTTGTATGCCTTGCAGTAAAAGTCCTTGAAAATTGTAGGGTGAGTGGCATATGCTGTGTGACAGTCAAAATGATGACCAACCATGGACATAAGCGAAATATTTTGATCAAGGAATCATGTAAACCAATATTTGGCAAGTTGTCATTGCCAACCTGCAGGAAGCAATGACATGTTTGATGCTTTTACCATCTTCCTCTTGAAAATATGATCCAAATCATCAAGAGCCTCACATAACCTCCCAATCAACTTTTCTTCCTCTACTGAAAGTATTTGTTTTGACTGGTGAGCCTCCACCCTGGGTTGAGGATGCAGGAGTCTATCATGTCCAGTTCCGTTAGAAACCTGATAAGCAGTTGCAGGTGAATGAATATGGGGTTCTACTGCATTTATACATTCTTTGCAAGCATTAGGGAGGTTGTTTATGCACTTGCATGCAGGTACTCTATACTTTACTTGTCTCATTTTGGTAAAATTGTAGAGGTCAGGTGAAAATATGGAACCTGCAATGGGTTAGGTTAATGAACATGAGAGCTTTCATATATGGTGTATGACATGAACAGTTGCTCAGGAATAGGCAGTTAGAGCAACAAATGGGTTGAATGAATAAACAACCAAATACACACGAGATGAAGTAAGGACCAAATGTGTACCCTTCGGTATGACTGAGAAAGTCCCACAACTTCCGATTAGTGTCCCTTTTGCAGCCACATGGCCGATTCGGTGCACAGGGAGACTCCAGCTCAAGTGGTAGGTCCAAAAAACACATGCTGATGCCATTTGTACTGGCCTGAGATCTATAAGTACAAAAAAACCCCTTTAGAACTCATCCAATCCAACTTCTCCAAGTCAAATCATCATCAAGGCTTTCTCAGGTGCTAACAGTAAAACACATTAACCAATTGCGGCATATTCCAGAGATTCTCCACAGGGTCCAAACTACATATTGGAGGGTAACCTGCCCACCGACCAGGATTATTAAGCTTTATTTATTATCACATCAAGTCATGCATGCAGTTCAATGTACACTTGTCGGAGTTGTCCACGATCATTGGCTGCAGTTTATCCTATAGCTGTCATACGGTAGATGGTGTGTAGTGCTCAACCAAGGAGACATTAAAGAGATTGTGCTTCTAGATGATATGTTGAAAGTTTAATTTTGATGGATTATTATATGTAAGTTAAGTTTCTGTTGAATGTCCGGTCTGCTTGTAATCTGACATTTTTGATAGTTCTGTGGTCCAGAAGTGCCACATTCACAGCCAGACCTCACCTCCAACCACAAAATCAACTTCTGTGCCATTGGCCTATTTGCACTAATGGGCTTAGGCATCCAGCAAGGTCTTATGGAGAGTTTGATATGTCTTTTCCATACTGGTTACAAGGGTGTCTGCTTGGATCTCTTATGTCAGGCGAGACAGTTGCTTTGGAGTGCGAACCGGCATCATGAGAAGATGGTGGCAATTTGCTGAGACTTGAGTCATCCTAGTATATGTGTGTAGTATATCAGCTGAAGAAAAATTGGCTAGTGTCCAGTGCTTTAACCCAATGTCCTGCTCACACTTGAAGAAGGTCCGGAGATACAGTGCGAGTGTATGATTTCAACCCCATATCTGCCCGCCTGGCTGCAGGGGGAATGCTGTCAACAACCAATCATTAGTGCTCATGTGAGAATATACTGGGGTTCAGAATCAGCTCGCTAACTGGGTTCCACAATCTGTAACTAAGTTGTCTGTGACTCAGCACTTGAAAATTTCATGCTCAAAGAGGAGCTGGGTAAATTCTACCATACCAATATCCTTTCAGCACAGTAAGTAGATTTACATATGTTTGTGCCCATCTTCGATGATGAGATATCAAATATGGCCCGATCATGTGGACTCTGGCGAGTCAGTGACAAAGTTCATCAAGACATTGTTTGAAGGCTATGATGGTATGTTCAAGGACATGTTGATTCTGTGCCTGGGGTGCACAGCTGCTTTCAATCTGTGACATACATCGCAGCTGCTGAAATAGTTATATAGGTGCAAGTGCATTGCAGGCCAGTAAAACTTCCTAGACACTGGCTCAGTAATGTTAAGTGCTCCAAACTGACTGAAATTATGAGTGTGATGAAATATACTTATCACTTGTCTTTGTAGGTAGTTGGTCGACCACAGGAACATATATCCTCCAATTATCTTTCCAGGCTCCTACAACATCAATCCATTGGTGTTCCACTTCTTGGGTATCTGACCCATCAGTAATTTGCCAGTCAATAAGCATTGCTGAGTCGTTGCCAGCAAATGAGCCTGAACACTGCGCGCTGATGACTGCCAGAATGATATCATTGTCTGGTTCCACGGAGACTTTCATGAATAATCATCCCATGGGCATTTTATACCAGGATCACATTGTCGGGCCATCCGGATGGGCCAACAGTGGGTGTCTTGCTGCCATCCAGGTTTTCATTGACTAAGTCACAAGCAAAAAGAGTTTCCAACCACCTGCATTGTCTGCTGGAGAGCACTTTGGATATCTGTAAGAATTGAAGATTATTGTGGTCACACCGAATTAACACCTTATAATTGGCACCCTCCAGGTAGTGCAGCCCATGTTTTTGGGCTTCCACAGGGGTCAATAGATCCCACCAAAAAGTTTCCGAATGCTGTTTGACTGAAAACCTCTTCTGCGAATAGATATTGACATGCCTGAGAACCTGATAACCAACACACTGGTTCAGTATGATTTCAATTGCAAGTCCACTTGAAACCATTGGTGGAATAATTGGCTGGGCTGATTTGAAATCCTGGAGCTTTGGTACCTCAGTCAAGGTCATTTTCAGTTTCTCAAATACCTATTTGGCTTCCACTGTCCATTCTAATTTACCTGGATGTGCCCCATTCCAGCTTCCTGGGGTAGCCGCTGTTTTCTTTGGTAATTTGATCAGTGGAAGAATCACCTTGATGTAATTGCCAATGATTCTTGGGTAGGAGTTTGGGAACGTGAACTGACCCTGATTATTTGTAACCGACTTCGGTGTCAGCAAGTCCGCAATTGTGGCTATCTGGTGCAATTCCATACCAACTACAAAGAATGTAAAACCAAACAACTGAACGCTGACTTCCGAAACTCCCAATTGACACTTCTCAACTTTGCACTGGATGCCGAACTCCTGTAGTCACTGCAGCAATTGGTAGACATACTTCTTATGCTCCTTCTTATTTGTAGAATTATTCATTATGTTGTTGACGTCACATACCACTAGTACATCAATCTATGGCAGTAGGCAATCATCGATGTAAAACTGCAATGAGGTTGGTCCATTTGTCAGAACAAATCGCATGGTGTGGGTTTTAAACATGCAATCACATGTTCGAAAATCCGTGTTGAATTCATCGTTATCTTTGTAAGGATGGGTATATCATCACTGTTGAGTTGCCGATTGATATATATTGTAGCCTAGTGCACAGGTTCAAGCATTTCAGACAATGGTGAAAGGCGATACTTATCTACGGATTGAGCATACAGTGTTTACCACATAACAGCAACCCACCAACCCCATTCTGTGCAAAGAAGATTGGTACGACTGCCAGCAACACTAATCAATGAATCAACTCAATGACATGAGTGGGCTTGATGTAAGCCATTGCTGCCGTGGGTGTTAGGAACAGGTCTGGGTACCCTGCCAGCGGTTCGGGTTTGCACCACCAAAACGGGTCAGTTCGGTTACTGACCAGTCCAAGAACCGGACCAGGTGCTTCTTGGCGGGCCGAACCCGGACCAATACTCATCAACCCTCTGGTTTGGCCAGGTTTGCCTAGACCCGTCAGTTATAATGTCTGGTTCTACGTTTCGGGTTTCACTATTTATCGTCGCATTCAGATATGCTACTGGTAATTGCAAACTATTGATATTTGGTATGTCACTGTCTTTTTTTGATATATTGGCTGCCCTAATGTTAAAAACAATCAGAGACACGCTCCCAACCCCATCCCAAACATGGGTGTCAATGGAGTGTCAACGATTGTTGGTCATGTATCCTGGGAATTGTCAGGGACAATAAGTTGCAGACAGCCATAAACGAAGTATTGGCCGCCTTGATTGGACAAAGAGAAAGCGAAACACACCCTGCCGCTTCTTGAAAATGAGCATCAATGGAGCGTCAACAATTATTGGCCTTGCATCATGGTTAATCACAGCACTATGTGGTGGTTATTGTTTATATGCATTGTTCTGACTGTTTTTGTACGCTGAAAGGCTCATGAACGCTTAGTGGTAGCTTTGTAAATGAAATAAGTTGTTACTGTCCCGGAGGCTGTTGTGGGAATATCCCCTGCTCATCTGCCTATACACCCTGCCAACTCCATGTTTATGGATGTTTCGAATCAAGTGTTACTCATAATACCGAAGATGCAGGATCAAAAATTGTTGAAGCTCCGTTGACGCTGATTTTCAAGATAGGGCAAGGAGGGTATCACTGTCACTTTGACCAACGAAGGCCGCCAGAAATTCCTCTATCACTGTATCTGACCTATCGCCCATCAGATTACCCGGGGTGCAGGACCATACATCATTGAAGCTCCATTGATGCTCATTCTCAATATGGGGCAGGGAAAGTATCGCTATCTGTTTCGCCAATAAAGGCAGCCAGAAATTCATTTTTGACTATATGCAACTTATTGGCTGTCAGATTACCGAGGATGCAGGACGAAAAATCATTGACACTCCATTGACACTCATTTTCAGGATGTGACAGGGAGGGTATCACTATCTCTTTTGCCTATTAAGGTGGCCTAAAATTTCTTTATAACTGTATGCAACCTATCGCCTGTCACATTACCCAGGATTTATAACCAAACACTGTTGACGCTCCGTCAACCCACATTTTCAGGATATTGAAGGGAGCGTGTGGCTGCAATTATTGCCTATACAGGCGGCCAATACTTCGATTATGTATATCCACGACCAAATAAATGCTTAATTACCAGACTGACAGGACCTAACATTGTTGACACTATGTTGACGCTCATTTTGCCATGCGCATATCCACAATATGCAATCAGTTGATTCGGCATAGTATATCATCCACATTGTGTTTACAGCCTTTCGATTGTTTTCATTGATTTTCTCCTTGATCACTACATTGTTCTTTAATAATACATATAAATGTATCCTGTAAAATATACTTTCCAGTGTCCGCTAATTGTGGATAATAATAGACTGAGATATCCTGGTCCTTTCTATCAATGCTCGACCTCACTGCCAGGTTCGCTCACCAGGCTGCTCTCATCTGCAAAATGAATGTCAGATGCATTACCACACAGCAGATAGTGTACTAACTGGTGCATGTTCCTTCATCAGTCAGCATATCTGGATTGTAATCTTTATCGTGCTGGCTATCGTGGGCATTTGAATCAAGATTGAAAAATTGAGCATTGGGAAGAGGAGCATTTGAATACACATATCTGGGAAACAAATTATCAATTTCGGAACTTTGAGCGCCGGTATTGTCACCAGGTGACACAGGTGGCATTCCGGGCAGAGATGGCATCGGATCTGGTGTCAGCTGTCAGTGGCGGTTGGGCAGAGGTGCACGCCTCTCTTTTGCGCCTCAAGCGTATCAGCGGATTCTTTGAAGATCCATTGTGGCAAGTAAGGCATCCATTCATGTGGTTTTGACAAAGTATAGGCGGGTGTCTGTCTATCCCAGCCTTCACCTCATTATGCCCAGGGAACTCAACTCCCAGCTTCTTCTCTTATCGGACTTTGGCACAAGGTTTCTTGATCAGGACTTGTGTTTGCTCTATTGATGTGCGACAAAACCCTCGTTTGACCGGTTTGGCCATGTTCAAGGCCGGGCACATGTCGGACTGTTCCAGCTGGACCCGACCTCCTCGTCTTGCTCTTGTAGCAGACATGTTGGACACCTACAAGAGATTGGTTGCTGCCTCTGACAATGAGATTCGGCTACTGCCTTAAGCATATACGCTTCCGTAGCCTCCTCGAAGGTGATTATTTGCTGCTTGGTCAACTATCGGGGATCCTTATCACGAAATTTGTCTGTTAACATCCTAGAGCTGGCCAATCATGCGGTAGGCTTTCTCGGAGTATGCTGACAGATGCGTTGGTGGACCATGGAGGTTTCCCAATACGGGCAGCAATAAATTGGTCACAAAGCTCGTTATGTATACCCGCTGGACATTATATGGTTAGTTGACTGCCTGGTACCTTGATATGGATATACTCAGATCAAATTGTGAGCAGTTTCTTATTCTTGGTGCTTCCGGTTTTATGGACGATTGTTCAATATGCATCCTGAGTCATATTTTCAGTGGCTGCATTGGCAGCTTTGCGGTAGAGTAACTGTGGTCTGGGTTGTTGCTGTGTGCCAGTGAGTGCCGCAGTGGATGAAGCGCCAATCAACCGGCTTGATCCGGATCAGCTCTCCCCTAGCTGAGGTGTTTCGGTCGCCATGATTTGCTGTTGTGGAATCGGAAAGGAAGATAACAAAAAGTAGTGGGAACTCCTGAGGACTATATAGTTAACTTCAAGTCAAAATGCAATAAGTAACAGCCACCTTGCACATTCTACTCATGATGAATCCTGCTGCGTATGGCTGCAGGTTGCAGGGGTTTCGCACCACGCCATGATTTGCAGCAAGTCAGTACGAGGTTGTTTGTTTGCTTACAATGACAAATACTCGATGTCAACAGCCGAAATCTCTGGATTGTCAGTAATTAAGAGGTAATCCTTCGACGGAGAGGACATCTGGTGATGTATGTCTCAACGAATCCCAGGGATCTCACATGAAACAGAGGCTAAAAATCATACCATGTTGTACAGTTAGAATTACTATTACAATATCAGAGACGGTCAAAACACAGACTTTGCTTTGTTCGAGTTCATCAAACATACAAACCTTTACATAAAAGATGCAGCTTGCCTCCATATTGTCCATATCTTGCAACATCCAACATCTCGCCCAACACCAGAGTCAACACAAACTGCAATGGTCAATGCTCCAAAAATGATCTTTTCGCCGAAACCGGCAGATGAATACAGTACATTGACAAAGCGTTCCACACGACGACGTTGTCATGCGAATGTAGGCAACAGCGGCTTGGAGGCAGAAAGAGTCCAAGCCCCTGGCACATTGCACAACTTGCGATTCAAAAAGCCACTTGCTGCGGAGAAATGAAGAGAAATGCTTTCTAAGCAACCAAGAGAAATGTACTTTCTAAGCACTGCAGAGAAATGCACTTTCTATGCACCAAAGAGAAAGAGAAATTCATTGAGGATCATGTTGTGAGCGACGCCACCGTGGCTAGAATGCGAGTTGAAGATGCAGAGGCAGCAATGAAGCAGGAGCAGGAAGAAATGACAAACGCTGAAAATGCGGGATTGACAACCACCGAGCCCGAAAACATGTTTGAGTAGACGAAGATTGCTATCAGACACAGACTCAGTGATCTTGCAAGTTCCGACGATGATGACGATGAAGATGATGAGGGAGTTGAAGGTACAGAGCTGGGCAAGCTGAGCGAAGATGACGAACCCTGCTGGGTCGTAGGCACAATCTCCAGAACAGTAAGGCAGTGCATGGGGAGATTTCCGCAGAAGCAGATGATGTTTGACGAATTGACACAGCCGGGATGGGGGGATGTGACCGACTACTTCCGTGATGTAGATAAAACGTACAGGATAACCGAATTGTAGTATCCGGCAGTCATCAATCTTTCAACGGACGATGTAGCAGCCACACTAGCTCCTACAACATTTGGAGAGGTATTGGAGTCTTTTGATATTGTCCCCAGAGAATCGCAAATGCAGCAAGGGACATCTCGACCAGTCAGTAGACATATGACGCTGCGTTCAGAGAAGCCAGAGACAAACAAATGCATATTGTCTCGTTCGCCCCACTCAAAGATCGATTTGGCCAGAAGAATACAATGCCTGTTGAACCCGTAAGCATTAACCCCTGAATATTGTCTCTGGAGATGATCACTAGATAGAAATCGGCCTCAGACGAGAAGATGGTGACAGCTCGACCGTCACCGGAGGAATCTGTAGGCAAATTTCGATTTTTGACATCATATCTGTCAGAAAAGTTATAATTGTACCAATTTTGCCATGTGACAGCTTTTTCTTGATTTCAGTGACCAAATTGTGAGACATGGTAATAAATCAGTGCATGTGCAAGGGTCGTACGCACCATGCGAAAGTACTGGACTGTAAATCAGGGTGCAAGATGACTAATATACTCGATATCGTCTGGTCAATTAGTGTTAAGCAAAAAAGCAAAAACTTAACTAGCGACGAAATTTGCTAACAACATTCAAGCCAGTGATAGCATACGAGTCATGGACGGAGCAGTCAGTCCTCATTACCAATCTGTCTGAATGACGACCGTCACGCGGCATGCATCCATGTATCCAACTGCATATCTCTGTGCACAGACATGGTTCAGATGGTTGAGATTGTTGAAATTGCTTATGATACGCCATGGAAATCAAGGAGAAGGAGCTGTATAAAGAGAGGTGAGAAAGTCGGGCTATATTAATCAAAAACTAGTGGAAAGACCAACATGCTGCAAATTACCGGCTGAAAGTGCGGGAATGTGATAGGGCCACATCATCTATCACTGAGATTACATAGATAGTGGTTGATCAGACATTGAGAGGCCATAAAGCTTGTGGATGCAAATGATAATACAGGGAAATGCTATATTGGCTCACAATTATGACTATACAATTTGTACCATACAATTACTAAGAGTACGATCACTGTCTAGATGTGTGTAAGCTGAGGGTCAAAGATGAGTCAACGATTCTGAATCTTACACATTCGGCAATCAAAGGGCTGCCTTGTAATATCCTGCCACAGAAAATGTTTTTGATGGCAATACACCTAAAAAGGCAAGCGACCAGAGTATCAACAATTTTTGGCCTAGCATCTTGGATAATCCAAGGGCTGTGCAACGACATTAACCCATAATCAAACTATCAGCCCCCTTTCCAGACAAAAATGCTTGCTGTGGCTTTGCTACTATATATTAACAGTGAGCGTCAATGAAGCTTCAACAGAGTGGCAACTGAGCATGAAGAATTTTCGCAATTGCAACTTGCATAATGCAATGGCTGTGCATCGACATTAACCCGTAATGTGAGTATTGGCCGCCTGTATGGGCAAATATCGTAGTAACATTAATGATACCGCCTCCTGGAAATCAGCGTCAGCGCAGCGGTGACAGTGTTTTTGGTGCTCAGTAAGTTTCACAGAAACGAACTGCCTTGCGTCGTTCTTGAATTCAGTTTTCAATTGTCAGTCTTTTCAACATGTACTTGTATCCAACTTCACAACTATGCATGCAATGTCTCACAGGTCTTGATTTTGTCTTACATGTAACTCTAGAGTCAATATTTAAGAACAAGTGTTCTACTTAATAATACTGTAACATTTCGCAGGCTCTCAACTCGAGTTACGCAGATGTCATATTCCTACGGACACGTCAGATTCCCACTCTTTAAATACTATGTTGCTAGATGTTATGATATCTTCCAACAATGAGAGTGTCTTTATTTGTTATTTGAGCGACCTTGCAGTACAAATCAGATTTGATGCTTGGTCGGCTGCTATGAATGTGAGCTCGAACCGTCCCATTGCTTGGAATGATTCCAGATATGTGCCTTCGTGGCGATTCAATTTGCACTGCAGCATTGAGCATACCACCAGTGCTGGAATCGTATGTAATGTTTGCCATCAATTTCTTCGCCATCGATCACATCATGGGACTTGGTGAATAGGGAAGCACTTACTGGCAAAAGCGCACATTGCAAAGTTAAACAAATTAACAGAGTCGGCAGTTTCTGAATCGACAAGTACCACCTTTGATGAAACTGCTTTTGCCATAATGAAGTGACAAGGCAGTCAAGAAATTACAATAGTAAGTTCTCAGAGGAAATTCATATTCGACAGTTAGATCTTATCCATGTGAAACCAAATTGAGAGCCACAACACCCCAAACTCGCAGCGAAGGACTTCCTAACTGCCAAATCTTACCAAGACACCTGGAATCGCTATCCCATTTTAGAATTTGTTTCAGCTTATATTCCATGGAACGCTATATCAAATCTAGAGCTACAACATTCATAAAAGGCATTGCGCTGTGGGTCAGTGCTTCATCAGGCAGCACCCTTAGCAACATTTGCCGGAGTGAATACTCATTGACAATGGATGCAATCAAGATACAAATGCCTTCCAGAAATCGAATTTGCGTAGCTTGGGACGGGTGGACATCAACAAACAAATTGGCCACAACGTCGGTCTTGGCTTACTATATGGATCAACAGTGGGCTTGCAAGAAGTACAACTAGCTTTTGATGATGTTGATACCCTGCTCTGTTCCTATTTCGAAAGCTAATTAACGATATTATGTCAAGGGCCAAGTCACTGGAGCAAGGCTAGCCATACATTTGAATGGAGTTCTTCATCGTTTTGAACTTACTAAGGGCCGTTTACTTGGAAATACGACGGACAATTTGTCCTGAAATTAGTAGTTGACTCGTGAGCTACATCTAACCCTTGAGGCCTCCGGAATAGAGTGCCCGGCAGTGAGGAACCACATACCATGCATGACACACGTCGTTCAGCTTGCTCTGGGTGCGTGCATGAGCAGTCTCAGTGCAAAAGGCTGTAGCAAGTGTTGGGAAGCCCATGAGCGCGATAAGCAATTTGGAGAGAATGAAATCACAGACAGTGGGAAGAGTCAATGACTACGAAATGAGGGCAATGCTAGAAACCACAAGGTGTCCGCTATGAGACCAGGTTGAGCAAGGATTATTGGGACAGTACGCATTTCAAGTCATTTTGAATGACCTGAACCTGACCCTCATATCAAGCAGAATGTATTAATTACAATGGCACCTGGTCATCGAAATGAGTTCATTGACTGTCAAAAGGCCAAAGTTTGAATCCCAGTACTGACTATTATGGATGTGAAAACATTTTGGAATTCGACGCTGGAGTTGCTGGAGCGAGCCTATCAAATACGACGATTCACCCCTTTGTGGCTCAAGAATCCAACAGACAGTTATTATCGGCCACTCATCACAACACAGAATAATTGGACCATCATCAAGTAGGTTATGGAAGTTTCAAGACCATTCCGATACTGGACCCTGTGGATGTCGAAAACGCATATGGTAACTCTGCATCATGTTATCCCTGAATATAGTGACATATTTGATTATAAGGAGGGCGTTATGCGCGCTTTCGTTGAAAAGAGGACTCAATGCAAGGAATACTTATACTTCGCCATGAAGTTTGCACAACAGAAGCTGTCAAAATGAAATGCTGAAGTAACTCCAATGACTGGTATGCTTCACACTTCAGCAGAGTTCCTCGATACCTTGGAGCGGTTGCAATCATTTTGGAAGTGGGACAAGGGAATCGATAGCAATCCTGTGGATGAGTCTTCTCATATTACCCAATCCCAAGAGGCATTTCTGAAGTATGTGGAGAACGAATAGTGTGCCAAACATCGACGAATGTCAGTAATTGAACCCGAAAATGTCCCAGGCAGCAATTTGTTCCCTTCTGCAAAGGCTTCTGGATTTGGTCAATCTTCTTTTGATATATATGATTTGTCCAACAATGATGAAAAATACATATCACATGAATGCATGCCTAAAACGACACCCAGACAAAGCTATCGTGCATCACTCTGAATAACTGCCACATGGCGGTATTTAAATTCACCGCCTGAGGCACCAATCAACTGGCCGCAAGCTAATCCCAATATTAAATATTACCACTCCGACCTCATCGAAGATAGCTGTCACGGCGTAAGAAGGTACGAAGGTACTTCGGAAATATGGAAGAAAGATATGGAAGGTGTGCAAGGAATTGTGTTACGGAAAGGCGGAGACGTTGGAACACGCGGAGGAAGCGGCGAGATGGTGGCGGTATAATTTAATATAGATAAAGAAGTGAGTTGAGGTGTTGCGACGTCAGGAGAGGTGGCGTGGTTGTTACGATAAGGAA
>Ga0307512_10005343_pt1 | contig 13443 bp, 13 predicted proteins | sample 14_EM_MG_FD_200267 | JGI IMG/M metagenome (GOLD analysis project Ga0307512, IMG submission 200267) | Populus trichocarpa ectomycorrhiza microbial communities from riparian zone in the Pacific Northwest, United States - 14_EM | ecosystem: Host-associated > Plants > Roots > Unclassified | place... | reverse complement strand
TATGGCAGGTTTCCGGACGTTCGGACCTGCCCTGGGAGGAGGCGGTCAGGCTGGACCTTCGCTATGTGGAGAACTGGTCCATGAGTTTGGACTTGGTGATCCTCTTGCGGACCATGACCGCGGTGGTCCGCTCGTCGGGAGCGTACTAAATGGGTCTTTTTCGGAGTTGACCGGAAGGGACCGACACAAGAGGAGCGATAATGGGCGATCGGACCGACACCTCGGCCCGAGTGGGTGCTCAGCGTGAGCCCGCGGCCGAGGGTGGAGGTGCGCCGCCGGTCATCGACTCGGCGTTCGCGCGCTGGCTGGCCGACCGCGCCGGGTCGCTGCTGCTGTCTGTTCGCGACGAGATGGGGTTTGCGGACGGTAAGGCCCTGAAGGCGGCCGGTGACAAGGCCGCCCACGATCTGCTCCGCTCCGAACTGGCCCGCTGGCGCCCCGCCGACGCCGTGCTCTCGGAGGAGGACGACCACTCCCGGCTGGCCTGGCAGGACGGCGAGCACACGACCGTGCGTCCCGAGCGGCTCGGCGCCTCCCGGGTCTGGATCATCGACCCGCTGGACGGCACCCGGGAGTTCTCCGAGGAGGGCCGCAGCGACTGGGCGGTGCACGTCTCACTCTGGAGCGCGGACAGCTCCGCCCCGGCCTGCCTGGCCGCCGGCGCCGTCGCGATGCCGGCGCAGCACCGGACCATCGCCACCGACAAGCCGCCCGCCTATCCGCCCATGCCGTTGTCGGCGGCGACCGGCGGCCCGATCCGGATCGCGGCTAGCCGGACCCGGCCGCCGGCGTTCGTCACCGCCCTGGCCGAGGACATCGGCGCCGAGCTGGTGCCGATGGGTTCGGCGGGCGTAAAGATCGCCGCGGTGATCAACGGGGACGCCGACGCCTATGTACACGCTGGCGGACAATACGAATGGGACAGTGCCGCCCCGGTGGCTGTGGCCTCGGCCACCGGCCTGCATGCTTCCCGGATCGACGGATCTGCGCTGAAATATAACCAGGCCGATCCGAAGTTGCCGGATCTGGTGGTGTGCCGCAAGGATCTCGCCCCCCGGCTGCTAGCAGCGCTGCAGCGTCACCTCCCCACAACCTGACCCCTGCCCCGGTCGGCCGACACGAAAGGCCCGGTATTCGCCGCATGAGCAACCCGTTGCCCTACCGCGTCTCGCATCTCGACGCCCTCGAGGCCGAGAGCATCTTCGTCATGCGTGAGGTCATGGCCGAGTTCGAGCGCCCCGTCCTGCTCTTCTCGGGCGGCAAGGACTCGATCGTCATGCTGCGGCTGGCCGAGAAGGCGTTCGCCCCGGCCCGCATCCCGTTCCCGGTGATGCACGTCGACACCGGCCACAACTTCGCCGAGGTGCTGGAATACCGCGACACCCGGGTCAGCGAGCTCGGCCTCAACCTGGTGGTCGCCAGCGTGCAGGAGGCCATCGACGCGGGACACGTCCGCGAGCTGCCCGACGGCACCCGCAACCGGATCCAGACCCCGGTGCTGCTCGCGGCGGTGGAGAAATACCGCTTCGACGCCCTGTTCGGCGGCGCCCGGCGCGACGAGGAGAAGGCCCGGGCCAAGGAGCGGATGTTCAGCTTCCGCGACGAGTTCGGCCAGTGGGATCCGAAAAATCAGCGTCCCGAGCTGTGGGGGCTGTACAACGGCCGGCACCACCCGGGCGAGTCGATCCGCGTCTTCCCGCTGTCCAACTGGACCGAGCTGGACGTGTGGCACTACATCGCCAAGGAGCAGATCCCGCTGCCGAGCATCTACTACGCGCACGAGCGCGAGGTCGTCGAGCGCGACGGGATGTTCTACGCGGTCAACGAGTTCATCCGGCTCCGGTCCGGGGAGACGTCGCAGACCCGCACGGTGCGTTACCGCACGGTCGGTGACGCGTCGCAGACGGCCGCGGTGCTCTCCGACGCCGACACGGTCGAAAAGGTCATCGACGAGGTCGCCGCCACCCGGATCACCGAGCGCGGCGCGACCCGGGGCGACGACAAGGTCAGCGAGGCCGCGATGGAAGACCGCAAGCGGGAAGGTTACTTCTGATGAGTCAGGCAGTCCTGGAGCCGGAAGCGGCCGCGGCGCGCAACATGGATCTGCTGCGGTTCGCCACCGCGGGCAGCGTCGACGACGGCAAGTCGACCCTGATCGGGCGGTTGCTGTACGACACCAAGTCGCTCTTCTCCGACCAACTCGAGGCGGTCGAGGCGGTCAGCGCGGCCCGCGGCGACGAATACACCAACCTGGCGCTGCTCACCGACGGCCTGCGCGCCGAGCGGGAGCAGGGCATCACGATCGACGTGGCGTATAGGTACTTCGCGACGCCGCGGCGCAAGTTCATCATCGCCGACACCCCCGGGCACATTCAGTACACCCGCAACATGGTGACCGGGGCGTCGACCGCCGACCTGGCGCTGATCCTGGTCGACGCGCGGAAGGGCCTGGTCGAGCAGTCCCGCCGGCACGCGTTCCTGACGTCGCTGCTGCGCGTGCCGCATCTGGTGCTCTGCGTCAACAAGATGGATCTGGTCGGCTGGGACAAGGCGGTCTACGACAAGATCGCCGACGAGTTCACCTCGTTCGCGGCCAAGCTCGAGATCACCGACCTGACGATCATCCCGGTCTCCGCGCTCGAGGGTGACAACATCGCCACCCGCTCCGACAAGAGCCCGTGGTACGAGGGCCCGTCGCTGCTGCACCACCTGGAGCACGTGCACATCGCCTCGGACCGCAACCTGGTCGACGTGCGCTTCCCGGTGCAGTACGTGATCCGCCCGCAGTCCACGGTGGTGACCGACTATCGCGGCTACGCCGGCCAGGTCGCCTCGGGCGTGCTCAAGCCCGGCGACGACGTGATGGTCCTACCGTCCGGGCTGACCACCACCATCGCGGCCATCGACACCGCCGACGGCCCGGTCGACGAGGCGTTCCCGCCCATGTCGGTGACCGTCCGGCTGAACGACGAGATCGACGTCTCCCGCGGCGACATGATCTGCCGGCCGCACAACGCGCCGGCCGTCGCCCAGGACGTCGAGGCGATGATCTGCTGGATGGACGAGACGGCACCGCTGCGCGTCGGCGGGAAATACGCGATCAAGCACACCACCCGCACGGCCCGGGCGGTCGTCCGCGGCCTGCAATACCGGCTGGATGTCAACACGCTGCACCGCGACGAGACCGCGCCCGAGCTCGGCCTCAACGAGATCGGCCGGGTCAAGCTGCGCACGACGGTCCCGCTGCTCGCGGACGAGTACCGGCGCAACCGCACCACCGGCGGCTTCATCCTGATCGACGAGGCCACCAACCGCACGGTCGGCGCCGGCATGATCATCGAGGCGCGCTAGCCGACCTCGTCCTGACCCGCCCCATCCGTCCGCAGGCGGATGGGGCGGCACGGTCACAACCGGGTCGCGCCCGGCCCCGGAGTCGCCACCCAGCTGGTCGGTGCGACAAAACCCTTCTTGGCGTACGCGGACTCGACCGCGGCCCCGGTCAGCGCCGCCTGGTCCGCGTCGATCAGGGCGAGCACGCAGCCGCCGAAGCCGCCCCCGGTCATCCGGGCGCCGTACGCGCCGGCCATCAGGGCCGCCTCGACGGCCGTGTCGACCTCGGGCACGGTGATCTCGAAGTCGTGCCGCATGGAGGCGTGCGACGCGGTCAACAGCGGCCCGATCTCGCGGATCCGGCCCGACCGCAGGTGCTCGACGGTGTCCAGCACCCGCTGGTTCTCGGTCACGATGTGCCGGGCCCGGCGCCGGATCACCTCGTCGTCGATCCGGCGCAGCGTCTGCTCCAGGCCGTCCGCCGGCACGTCGCGCAGGGCGGGCACGCCGAGGATCTGCGCGGCCGCCTCGCAGGACTTGCGCCGGGCACCGTACTCGCCGTCGACGTGCTGGTGCGGGGCGTTGCTGTTGATCACCAGGATGGCCAGGCCCTCGGCGGCCAGGTCGAACGGGATCTGGTCGACCTCGAGCGAGCGGCAGTCCAGGAACAGCGCCCGGCCGGCCGTGCACCGGATCGACGCGGACTGGTCCAGGATTCCGGTCGGCGCGCCGACGTAGACGTTCTCGGCGCGCTGGGCCAGCCCGGGGCGCTGCGCCACCGGCAGCTCCAGGCCGCCCAGGTCGATCAGCGCGGTGAGGGCCGCCGACTCGAGCGCGGCCGAGGACGACACCCCGGCACCGACCGGCACGTCCGAGGCGAACGCGATCCGCGCCGGCGGCACGTCGAAGCCGGCGTCGCGCAGCGCCCAGACGATGCCGGCGACATAGCCCGCCCAGCCCTCGACCGTGCCCGGCTCGGTGACCTCGGCCGGGCCGAAGGTGACCGGCTGGCCGTCGAAGTCGGAGCAGATCGTCCAGTCGCGCTCGGCCCGGGCGGCGGCGGCGACCGTGCGCTGCGGCAGCGCGAAGGGCAGCACGAAACCGTCGTTGTAGTCGGTGTGCTCGCCGATCAGATTCACCCGGCCGGGTGCCGCCCACAGTCCGTCCGGCTCGGCGCCGTACGCGGTGAAAAAGCTCGCCGCAGCCCGCGCTGCCACATCGGTTTCCGTCGTCATGGCTTTGATCAGATCACGCCACGTGGGCCTGGTAGAACGCCCAGGCGTCGCCGATCATGTCCTGCAGCGTGTTCTTCGCCGGGATCCAGCCCAGCTCGTCGCGGGCCAGCGCGGACGAGGCCACCAGGGCGGCCGGGTCGCCGTCGCGGCGCGGGGCGATCTCGACGGGCAGCTCATGGCCGGTGACCTCGCGGGCCACCTCGACGACCTGCTTGTTGGAGAAGCCGTTGCCGTTGCCGAGGTTGTAGATGCGGTGCTCGCCGGCGGTGGCCGCGGTCAGCGCCAGCAGGTGCGCCCGGGCCAGGTCCTCGACGTGGATGTAGTCGCGTACGCAGGTGCCGTCGTCGGTCGGGTAGTCGTCGCCGAAGAGCTGCAGCTTGTCGCGCTTGCCGCTGGCCACCTGCAGGGCGATCGGGATCAGATGCGTCTCCGGATCGTGCCGCTCACCGATCGCGGTGCCGTCGGCGCGGGTATACGCCCCCGCCACGTTGAAGTAGCGCAGCGAGACCGCGGCCAGCCCGTGCGCGAACGCCTCGGAGGTCAGCGCCAGGTCGAAGGTGAGCTTCGTCCCACCGTAGGTGTTGGTCGGTGACTTGGTCGCCGACTCGGTGATCGGCAGCTCGGTGGGGTTGCCGTAGACCGCGGCGGTGGACGAGAAGACCATCCGCGGCACCTTCGCGGCGCGCACGGCGGCAAGCAGGGCCAGCGAGCGTACGACGTTGTGCTCCCAATACAGCTCCGGCTTGACCATCGACTCGCCCGCGGCGATCAGGCCCGCGAAATGCAGCACCGCGTCGAAACCAGCCTCGGGGGTGAGCACCTGGGCGGCGTCGCGGATGTCCGCCTCGACGAACGTAGCCTCGGGGGCGACGGCCTCGCGGAACCCGGTGCTCAGATTGTCCAGCACCACGACCTCGTGGCCGGCGTCGAGCAGCAGCCGGCTGGTGACGCTGCCGACGTAGCCGGCGCCTCCGGTGACGAGCAGTTTCACGGTCGTTGGCCTTCCAGTCGCGGTCGGTGCCCGGTTGCGGACGATCCCTAGGGTCGAGCCTAGGCAGCGTTGCTATGCGTTACTAGATTCCACCAAGAACGCTCATAAGTCAACGCATTCAAACATCAGACGATCGGCCTACCACCGTTTGACGAAGAGCCTGGCGAGACTGACACAATGGCGCTCATGTCCGACGTCACCCGCCGCCCGCGCGTGCTTTCCGGCATTCAGCCGACCGCCGATTCGTTCCACCTCGGCAACTACCTCGGCGCGGTTCGGAACTGGGTTGCCCTGCAGGAGACCCACGACGCCTTCTACTGCGTCGTCGACCTGCACGCGATCACCATGGGGCACGACCCGATGGCGCTGCGAAACCGGACGCGACTGTCCGTCGCGCAGCTGCTGGGGCTGGGTCTCGACCCCGAGCGGTGCACCATCTTCGTGCAGTCCCACGTCCCCGAACACGCGCAGCTCGCCTGGGTGCTGAGCTGCATCACCGGGTTCGGCGAGGCCAGCCGGATGGTCCAGTTCAAGGACAAGTCGGCCAAGACGGGCGCCGATTCGAACAGCGTGGGCCTGTTCACCTATCCGATCCTGCAGGCCGCCGACATCCTGCTGTATCAGGCCGACCAGGTCCCGGTCGGCGAGGACCAGCGGCAGCATCTCGAGCTGACCCGCGACCTGGCGCAGCGGTTCAACGGCCGGTTCGGGCAGACCTTCACCGTCCCGGCGGCGTACATCGCGCGGGACACGGCGAAGATCACCGACCTGCAGGACCCGACCGCGAAGATGTCGAAGTCGTCGTCCTCGCCGAACGGCATCATCGAGCTGCTCGAGGAGCCGTCCCGGTCGGCCAAGAAGATCAAGTCGGCGGTCACCGACACCGGCCGCGAGATCCTCTACGACGAGGAGAACAAGCCCGGCATCAGCAACCTGCTGACCATCTACGCCGCGCTGACCATGCGGACCATAGACGAGCTGCTCGAGCAGTACGACGGCCGCGGCTACGGCGACCTCAAGAAGGACCTCGCCGAGATCGTGGTCGAGTTCGTCAAGCCGATCCAGGAACGCACCCGGGCCTATCTCGAGGACCCGGGCTATCTGGACAAGGTGCTGGCAGTCGGGGCCGAGAAGGCTCGCGCGGTCTCGGCGGTGACCCTCAGCGCGGCGTATCACAACGTCGGCTTCCTGTCGCCGGCCCGCGGAGCCTGACCGCGTGGCGGACAGCACCGGCCCGACCACGCGCATCGGCGTCGCGATCGACATCCCGGAGCCCTGGGGCGGCATGCTGACCCGCCGGCGCAGCGACGCCGGCGACCCGCAGGCGGCGTACACGCCGGCGCACGTCACGCTGCTCGGGCCGACCGAGGTCGCCACCGACGCGCTGCCGGCCGTGGAGAAGCACCTCGAGTCGCTCGCGACGGCCCAGCAGCCGTTCACCATCCACCTGCGCGGCACCGGCACGTTCCGGCCGATCACCGAGGTGGTCTTCGTGACGCTGGCCATGGGGATCAGCGAGTGCGAGTTGCTGGCGGCCGCGATCGCGGCCGCCGACGGGGTGCAGCGGGACTCCCGGTTTCCGTATCACCCGCACGTGACGGTGGCGCAGGACGTGCCGTCCGAGGCGCTCGACGCGGTCTTCGAGGATCTGGCCGACTTCTCGGCCAAGTTCCACGTGGCGTCGTTCACGCTGTTCTCGCACGGCGGCGAGGGCCCGTGGCGGCCCCGGCGTGACTTTCCGCTCGGCGGCTGAGGTGTCCGACAGCCGCCCGGTGAATCGCCTCGACCGGGCGTTCAACGCGGTTGAGGCCCGGGTCATGGCCCTGCGGCACCGCTCGCGCTACTTCGACCACCTGAGCCGGGCCTGGTTGCGCTACACCGAGGTACAGGGCGGGCGGCTCGCCGCGGCGATCGCGTACTACGGCTTCTTCGCGGTCTTCGCGCTGCTGCTGATCGGCTACTCCGTCTTCGGCATCCTGATCACCAACAATCCGGCGCTGCTGGAGATCGTCAACGACTTCCTCAAGCAGAACCTGCCGTTCCTCAACCTGCAGCAGATCCTGGACACGGGCAAGACCGTCGGGATCGTCGGCATCGTGGGGCTGACCTTCACCGGCATCGGCTGGGTCGAGGCGATCCGCTCCTCGCAACGGCTGATCTGGCACCTCAACGAACAACCCGGCTATTTCGGCGTACGCCAAGTCCTGGATCTTGCGGTGTTGCTCGGGATCCTGCTCCTGCTGGCGCTCTCCCAGCTCGCCGTCTACGGCCTCGAGCAACTGCTCGACTGGCTGGCCGGTGACCGCTTCGGCTTCGTGCTCTCGGCGGCCAGCCTGATCCTCACCGTCGCGGTCAACATGCTGCTGGCCGCGGCGCTGTTGGCGGCCGTGCCGAGGCTGCGGATGACCGTGCGGCGGATGGCGCCGCCGGTGCTGCAGGTCGGCATCGGCGTCACGCTGCTCAACACGGTCGGCAAGTCCTTCGTCGGGCTGGTCACCCGCAATCCCGCCTACGGCCTGGTCGCCAGCGCCGTCGGCGTGCTCGTCTACCTGTACGTCTTCAACCAGCTGTTGCTCTTCGGCGCGGCGTGGGCGGCGACCAGCCCGCACGGCCGGGTCGTCGACATCTCGGCGGACGATAAAACTGCCCCCGTAGGACAAAATACCTGGATTCGGCACGGGCGCCCGGAATGATGGGCGGGTGGGCACTCTGCTGACGCTTGACCTGCCGAATGACTCGCCGATCGCCGACCTGCCGTGGGTCATCACGATCGGCGCACTGGGCGACGAAGAGGACTGGGAGCCCGTCGTCTGCGGCCCCTACGAACGGCCGCACGCGTTGGCGCTGGCCCAGGCCGTCGTCGCCGACGAGGAACTACTGGCCGTCGTGGAGCCGCTGCTGCCGCTGGCCGACGCCGAGGCGATCCGGGACGAGATCGAGCTGGCCCGGGCGGCCTGGGAGGCACCGTCGTCCGAGGACGACGACCTCGACTCCCCGGCAAGCGTGCGGCCGGGCCCGGTGCCGACGGCGACCGAGATCAAGGCCGGCTTCGCCCGAATCGCCGCCCGGCTGCCGCGCTAGCGGCCGCTGGTGAATAGCGCGCGGACCCCGGCCAGATAGGTCTCCTTGGCCGGGTCGCCGATCAGCGTGCGCTGCAAGGCGTAGCCGGGAAGCATCCCGAACAGCACCGCCGCCGTGCCGTCGAGGTCGGCGCCGGGCGGCAGCTCGCCGCGCTCGGCCGCCCGCTTGGCCAGCTCGGCGAACGCCGATCGCACCGCCAGCAGCCGCTCCCGGACGATCGGGCCGATCGCCGGGTCGAGCGTCGCCTCCGTCCACACCTGCAGCGCCAGCCGGAAGTTGCCGTCCGGCCCGAGCTGCGCGTCGACCTCGTCGAGCAGCAGCGACATCGCGTCGACCAGCGGCAGCGCCGGCTCCTGCACCGCGATCTCGTGCAGCCGGACGGCCATGCTGCCCGCCACGTCCTCGGCGATCGCGCTGATGATCTCGTTCTTCGACTTGAAGTAGCGGTAGACCGCCCCGACCGAAAGATCGGCCTCGCGGATCAGGTCCTGCATCGACGTGCTGTGCAGGCCGTTGCGCAGGAAGCAGATGCGGGCGGCGGCCAGGATCTGCTCCCGGCGCGCGGTCAGGTGGTCCGCGGAGACACGTGGCACGCCTCTCATTGTAAAACGAACGCTCGCTCTTGACTCGTGTGGGTGGTCTGGCCAACATAAAGAACGAGCATTCGTTTTAAGGAGCGATCATGTCCCGTCGACCCCTCACCCTCGGCCTGGTCATCGCGGTGGCCGTCGTCGCCCTGCAGGCTCTGCTGGTGCCGCTGTTCGCCGGCCCGGCGGCCCACCTCGCGCCGCGTGACCTGCCCCTCGCGATCGCCGGCCCGGTACCGGCCGCGCAGCAGCTAGCCGCCCAGCTCAACGCGAAAGAGTCAGGCGCGTTCGACATCCAGCTGGTCGCGGACGCCACGGCCGCCGACGCCAAGATCAAGACCCGGGAGGTGTACGGCGCGATCGTGCTCGGCCCGACCGGTCCGGCCCTGCACGTCGCGTCGGCCGCCAGCCCGACCGTCGCGGCCCTGCTCACCCAGGCGGGCACCCAGCTCGGCGCGACCTCGGTGACCGACGTGGTCCCGACCGACCCCGACGACCCGCGCGGCGCCGCCTTCGGCTCGGGCTTCCTCCCGCTCGCCATCACCGGCCTGGCCGCCGGCGTCCTGATCTTCCTGTTCGTGCCCCGCCGCGCGGCCCGCCTCACCGCGCTGGCCTCGTTCGCCGTCCTCGCCGGCCTGGTCGGCGCGGCCGTGCAGCAGTACTGGCTCGGTGTCCTGCCCGGCGACTACCTGGCCGTCGCGGCGGTGATGGGGCTGTTCGCGCTCGCGGTCTCGAGCGCGGTCGCCGGCCTGGGCGCCCTGCTCGACCGGGCCGGGCTGGCCCTGGGCGCGGTGCTGATCTTCCTGGTCGGCAACGCCCTGTCCGGAGTGGCCTCCGCCGCCGAGTTGCTGCCACAGCCCTGGGGCGCGGTCGGCCAGTGGCTGCCGGTCGGCGCGGGCGCGACTCTGCTGCGCTCGGTTGCCTACTTCGGCGGCAACGGCGCCGCTGCCGCGGTGACGGCGCTGGCGGCGTACGCGATCGGGGGTCTGCTCCTGGTCATTGTCGGCCGTCGTGGTTTGACCCAACGCCCGGCGGTTGCGGCGCTCTCTGCCACGGAGCCGGAGCCGGAGCGGGCGGTCGCGCCGGTGAGCTGAGCCCATGCGCCGCCGCGAGTGGCCTGCCGCGCATACTTGCCGGGTGGTGATCTCGCGGCGGTGGGCCGTCTTTCTGATTGGCGTCGGGGTTTGGACCTGGGTGATCTGGCCGCGGTTCGGGCTGGCCATCTGGGATGACGACCGGGCGTTCCGGAACGGATCGCCGACCTCGTTCCTCTGGGTGCACGCCGTATTGATCGTCGCCTCGCTGGCCATCGGGACCACCGTCGGTGTGCTCGGCGTCCGGGCCTGGATCGCCGCCGGCCGCTCCGCCCGGGCCGACCAAAGAAAAGAAGGCGCAGCCGTCGGCGCGCCGCAAGATTAACGGTTTGTTACGCAAAGATCCGGACATTTGCCGCTCGACGCTGGTTGAGCCCCCGTTCAGGTGGGTCCGCGATTGCGTCCGGGTAACGGTGTGCCAACAGTACGGCCGGATTTCCGGACGGGACCTTGGCCTGCGCGTACGCTCCCGACCTGAGACTCACCGAGTGGTATCGGCGAGCCAGTGGAAGGAGGGCGTCTTGCGCCCAGTACGTGGGAAGCGAATCGTTGCGATTCTCGCGGCGGGTGGGCTGACGCTCGCCGCCGCGGCCTGTGGCGACGCCCCCGAGGAAACCCCGAGTGGAAGCGGTGCCAGCACCGCGGCGGCATACAAGGCGTGCATGGTCACCGACACCGGCGGCATCGACGACCGGTCGTTCAACGCGTCGGCCTGGGCGGGCATGCAGGCCGCCAAGGACGCGGCCAGCAACGTCGACCCGAAGTACGTGGCTTCGACCGCCGAGGCCGACTACGAGCCCAACCTGCAGCAGTTCGTCACGCAGAAGTGCAACTTCATCCTGGCCGTCGGTGGCCTGATGGGTGACGCCACCAAGAAGGTCGCGGCCACGGCCACGTCCTCGCAGTTCGGCATCGTGGACAGCAAGATCGACGGCGCGACCAACGTCTACCCGATGCAGTTCGCCACCGACGAGGCCGCGTTCCTGGCGGGCTACCTCGCGGCGGGCTACTCGAAGTCGGGCAAGGTCGCGACGTACGGCGGCCTGAAGATCCCGCCGGTCACCGTCTTCATGGACGGCTTCGTCGACGGCGTGGCGTACTACAACAAGCAGAAGAGCAAGAACGTCACCGTCCTCGGCTGGGACAAGGCCAAGCAGAACGGCACGTTCGCCGAGAGCTTCATCGACCAGAACAAGGGCAAGTCGATCACCAACACGTTCGTCGCCCAGGGCGCCGACGTGGTGATGCCGGTCGCCGGCGGCACCGGCCTCGGCACCGGCGACGTCGCGAAGGCGTCGGGCGGCAAGGTCTCGGTCATCTGGGTCGACCAGGACGGCTGCAAGAGCGCGTCGCAGTACTGCGATGTCTTCCTGACCACGGTCGTGAAGAACATCAGCGACGCCGTCAAGGAGGCCGTCGTCTCGGGCGCTCAGGGCAAGTCCCTCTCGCCCGACCCCGGCTACCTCGGCACGTTGGCCAACAACGGTGTCTCGCTGGCGCCGTACAACCAGTTCGACAGCAAGATCGACGCCGGGCTCAAGGCCGAGGTCGACAAGCTGAAGGCGGACATCATCGCCGGCACGGTCAAGGTCGAATCCGCGAACGCGCCTGCGTGATCCAACGCTAGACAGGTTTTTCTGAGCCGCCGCGCGGCCGCGGGGATGACACCTCGTGGCTGGGCGGCGGCTCTGCACCCGTACTTGTTACGGTCCTCACGTTCGGCCCGACCGTTGGCCCGGGAAGACCACGCCCTCAGGAGATTCCGCTGAGACTCGAACTGCGCGGCATCACCAAGCGCTTCGGCGACCTGGTGGCCAACGATCACATCGACATCACCGTCGAGCCCGGCGAGGTGCACGCGCTGCTCGGCGAGAACGGCGCCGGCAAGTCGACGCTGATGAACCAGCTCTACGGCCTGCTGCAGCCCGACGAGGGCGAGATCCTCGTGGACGGCGAAAAGAAGGTCTTCCGCAGCCCGCGGGACGCCATCGGCGCCGGCATCGGCATGGTCCACCAGCATTTCATGCTGGTCCCGGTCTTCACCGTGGCGGAGAACATCGCGCTCGGCGCGGAGGAGACCCGCGGCGGCCCGCTCGGCTTCCTGGACCGCCGCCGCAACCGGCGCGACGTCCTCGAGGTCTCCAAGAAGTACGGCCTGCCGGTCGACCCCGACGCCCTGGTGGAAAACCTGCCGGTCGGCGCGCAGCAGCGGGTCGAGATCGTCAAGGCGCTCACCCGCGAGGTCGACCTGCTCATCCTCGACGAGCCGACCGCCGTGCTGACCCCGCAGGAGACGGAGGAGCTGCTCGCCGTCATGCGCTCGCTGGCGGCCGGCGGCAAGTCGATCGTCTTCATCACCCACAAGCTCAAAGAGGTCAAGGCGATCGCCGACCGGATCACGGTGATCCGCCGCGGCCGCACGGTCGCCACCGCGAGCCCCGACACCCCCGAGGACGAGTTGGCCTCGCTGATGGTCGGCCGCGCGGTCAGCCTCGAGGTCGACAAGACCCCGGCCGAACCCGGCCGCGAGGTGCTGAAGATCTCCGGCCTGATCGTCGACGACGACCGCGGCGTCCGGGCCGTCGACGGGGTCGACCTGGTCGTGCGCGCGGGCGAGGTGCTCGGCATCGCCGGCGTGCAGGGCAACGGCCAGACCGAGTTGGTCGAGGCGGTGATGGGCCTGCGGCCGCCGCGGGCCGGGTCGATCAAGGTCGACAACGAGGACCTGGTCGGCATGACGACCAAGCAGATCTTGCGCTCCGGCATCGGGTACGTGCCGGAGGACCGCAGCCTCGACGGCGTGGTCAAGGAGTTCTCGGTCGCCGAGAACCTGGTGCTGGACACCTACGACCGGCCGCCGTACGGCAACGCGTTCCGGCTCAACCCGGCCGCGATCGCCGAGGGCGCCCGGCAACGCGTCGAGCAGTTCGACATCCGCACCTCCTCGCCGGACGCCGCGGTGAGCACGCTCTCGGGCGGCAACCAGCAGAAGGTGGTCGTGGCCCGGGAGATGTCCCGGCCGCTGCGGTTGTTCATCGCCGCCCAGCCGACCCGCGGGGTGGACGTCGGCTCGATCGAGTTCATCCACAGCCGGATCGTGCGGGAACGCGACGTCGGAACGGCCG
>Ga0307512_10005342_pt1 | contig 13447 bp, 14 predicted proteins | sample 14_EM_MG_FD_200267 | JGI IMG/M metagenome (GOLD analysis project Ga0307512, IMG submission 200267) | Populus trichocarpa ectomycorrhiza microbial communities from riparian zone in the Pacific Northwest, United States - 14_EM | ecosystem: Host-associated > Plants > Roots > Unclassified | place... | reverse complement strand
GCATGTGACAGATTGTTAATTATTTAGCTAGCCATATCTATAATAGTGGGATATATAAAGGGGACTCAATAAATCATTCAATTGTCTTTATATAATTAGCAACGACAACAGAACCCACTTATTTGTCGGTTAATTTTATATCAATTGGACCATAAGTTAACTATAAGCAGACCCTGTTTATCCGCCCTTGCCCGCCGTGGGAATATATCGTTGGGCCAGTGCCCTGACCTGAGCTCGTCCCCTCAACTTCACACCCCGCTGTCTCGCCATTGTTCTGTCACCAAGAACCAATCCTCCTCCCATACACCCCATCCTTTTCCTACTCGTGATATGGCTCATCAGCCAGCATCGGTTCGTTTCCAAGCCCTTCTAGATTCTGCCTTACAGGAGTACGAGAAAAAGGCCGGCGTCCTATTAGCCGACCGGAAAGATTCACTCGCTATCCGAGAACTACAGCTCTGCCACTCCATCGATGACATTACTGCCTTGTTACAAGTCAAGACGCAGGCCTTCAACGACTTTCAAGAGCGTGATAGGATCTTCAAGTCTATCAGGGCTACTGTATCAATTTTAACCCCGATTTCTGCCGTTGCATCCGTTGCCGACGACGTCGGCGTGGTACGCCAAAAGGTCCTGAAGGCCTGTCTTGCATTTCTGATCTTTTTTTCACAGACATTACTCCCACATGCGAAAGCGATACATTCTACTCTCGGTATCATACTGAGCGTGAGTAGCATTCCCAAGTTCATACGTAGATATCTTTCTAACGTCCAGGTCAATCAGGCGGCCAATGGCATAATCACGAGTTTTGATGCACTCGCCGAGATGCTCGAGTCGATTGAAAATTTCATCGATCGTCTCAGAATATATGTTGAGACGTCTCACTCGACGCCTGCATTGGACAAGACAGTGGTCAAATTGATGGTGGGCCTGATCTCAACGCTTGCCCTCGTGACGCGAAAGCTCGAGAAGCGACGTTCGCGTGAGTCCTTCCTCTCTAATATGTTATTTTACTCAGCGCGATGCAGTCAAATGGGTAAAGAACTTTTTCGGTGTCAAGGATATCCACGTAGCACGTCGGAGGCTTGACCGACTCCAACAAGAAGAGGTCCTGGCTGTCGGAGCTCAGATTCTCAAGGCTGTCGACGGTGAGTGAAAGTCCTCGGATTTTAATCCGCCGTGTGTTGAATACGTTTCCACAACGAAGCATCCATTGACGGTTTCCGGAATGCCCTCGGTACGTTAAACGTTTTGTTGGTGATAACGAGCGAGTTCCATGTCTGACTGGGTGATAGACCGAACGACAAGTGACACAAACAAGTCGAAACGTCAGCTTTCTCTTACTCTGACATTAGCATTGCTACTTGAAAGGCTGAGATAACCTGGCAGGTGACGATTTATTGCGTAATATCCAAAAGTGGCTCTCTCCCCCGGATCCTCGGAAAAACTTCAACATCGCGCGCAAATCACGGCACCGCGAGACCGGGGCGTGGTTCGTTAAAGGAAATACACTCTCAGAATGGAAGGATTCAGGACCAAGTTCGCTCCTATGGATTAACGGGAAACGTCAGTTCTCGCCTAGCACTTACGATTCCCCAGAGACTGATGCCCTCCCCCTTTCATAGCTGGCGCTGGGAAGAGCGTTCTTTGGTACGTTACACCTCCCATACTTTTGTCTTCAGGACTTTACAGTTTGGTTAGTTCCGCGGTTATCGAGGAGATCGAGACAATGCAGGAATCAGGGCTCGCATCACTTGCCATATTTTTCTACGATTTCAGGGAGGATAAAAAGAAGGACCTCACTGGGCTACTCTCATCGGTGTTATTCCAGCTGTGCGACCAGTCCGACTCCTACTCCGATATCTTGGCCGCTTTCTATTCGACACACCGCAATGGTACACAAAGTCCCGGCGATGACAAACTTGTCGAGTGTTTGATGGACTTATTGAAACGCCCACAACCACGACCAGTTTATCTGGTCATAGATGCCTTGGATGAATGTCCAAGCACATCTTCTCTGTTGTCGCCCCGCGAAGTGCTCTTATCATTCTTGGAGGACCTTGTTGAGGCACAACTCCCAAACCTGCGTATATGCGTCACGAGCCGACCCGAGGTCGACATCAAGGTTATCCTTGAGCCTCTAGCTTTCCGTTCCGTTTCCTTACATGACGAAGGTGGACAAAAAAAGGACATCATGGAGTATATAGAGTCGATTGTCAACACAAACAAACGCATGAAAAATTGGAATCCTGGGCAAAGGCAGCTTGTGATTGATGTGCTAACGAAAAGAGCAGATGGGATGTAAGTCATTTATACCTCAACTGTTTTGTCTGTCTCACCCGTACACCCGATAGGTTTAGATGGGTAGATTGCCAGCTCGCATACCTCGCCGACTGCTTTCCAGGGAACATCCAGGATATTCTGAACGAATTGCCGGCGACGCTTGATGAAACATATGAGCGGACTTTGCGAGAGATCAAAGAGACGAAGTGGGAATCTGCTCAAAGACTCCTCGTCTGCGTCACCGTGGCTGCCCGCCCGCTCCGAGTCGAGGAACTGGCGGAAATTCTGGCGTTTGATTTCAAGGCAGGGGCAATTCCGAAATTTCACGAGAATTGGCGCCTGGAAAATCCGGTCGAAGCAGTATTATCCGCTTGCTCCACATTACTTTCCGTTGTCAACGTCAAAACGTCTCACGAGTGTTCCAGCGTGGTACAATTCGCTCACTTCACTGTGCAGGAATTTTTGACGTCTAGCCGATTTGCCGAAAAACACGACAATATTTCCCGCCGCTATCATATTTCTATGACGCCCGCTCATACCTTCGTCACCCAAACATGTCTGGGTGTGCTACTGCACCTCGAAAAAAAGATCACCAGCCAGAGCCTGACGGAATTTCCTCTCGCTAGATACGCAGCCGAGCACTGGTTGGAGCATGCCCGTTTTGAGGGCGTGTCGCAACATGTAGTGGAAGGGATGAAACAGCTCTTTGACCGGAAGAAACCACATCTTTCCATCTGGCTCTGGATACATGACCCAACAGTGTCCCGCTTCGCGCAACCCAAACGAGCCGAAGGGCCATCTCGACCCTATGGTACCCCTTTACATTATGCCGCTTTTTGCGGTCTACATGACATTGCGAAGGCCTTGGCCATTGAGCACCCAGAGTGTGTGAATTCTCGGAGCTTCGATGAGGCATCAACACCTCTGCATTTGGCATCCCTGAATGGCCATCTAGATCTCGCACGGATGCTCGTAGAGCGCGGCGCCGACATGTCAGCCCAGAAGAAGGACGGGTGGACTGCGCTGCATTTGGCATCGTGGTATGGCCATGTAGGTCTTGCACGGATGCTCATAGAGCGCGGCGCCGACGTGTCAGCCCAGGAAAAGGGCGGGTTGACTGCGCTGCATTTGGCATCCGTCTACGGCCGTGCAGATCTCGCACGGATGCTCGTAGAGCGCGGCGCCGACGTGTCTGCCCAGAGGAAGGACGGGCCGACTGCGCTACATTTGGCGTCCCTTAATGGCCATGTAGATTTCGCACGGATGCTCATAGAGCGCGGCGCCGACGTGTCAGCCCAGGGGGAGGACGGGTCGACTGCGCTGCATTTGGCATCGCAGTATGGCCAGGTGGATCCCGCACGGATGCTCATAGAGCGCGGCGCCGACGTGTCAGCGCGGAAGAAGGACGGGTGGACTGCGCTGCATTTGGCATCCCGCGGTGGCCATGTGGATCTCGCACGGATGCTCGTAGAGCGCGGCGCCGACGTGTTAGCCCAGGAGGAGCGCGGGTCGACAGCGCTGCATTTGGCGTCCCGCAATGGCCATGTGGATCTCGCACAGATGCTCGTAGAGCGCGGCGCCGACGTGTCGGCCCAGGATAAGGACAGGTCGACTGCGCTGCATTTGGCATCGGAGTGTGACCACGTAGATCTCGCACGAATGCTCGTAGAGCGCGGCGCCGACATTTCAGCCAAGAAGAAGGACGGGTGGACTGCACTGCATTTGGCATCGTGGTATGGCTATGTAGATCTCGCACGGATGCTCGTAGAGTGCGGCGCCGACGTGTCTGCCCAGGAGGAGGACGGGTCGACTGCGCTGCATTTGGCATCCCGCTACAGCCGTGTGGATCTCGCACGGATGCTCGTAGAGCTCGGCGCAGACGTGTCTGCCCAGAGGAAGGACGGGTGGACCGCGCTGCATTTGGCGTCCCGCTATGACCATGAAGATCTCGCACGGATGCTCATAGAGTGCGGTGCCAACGCGTCAGCCCAGAATAAGGACGGGTCGACTGCGCTGGATTTGGCATCAGCGAATGGACATGAGGGCCTTGCAAGGATGCTCGTAGAGCATAGCACCGACGTTGCACCCGAGGCAACACCACAGATCACAATCACAACATGTGTTAGAGTCCATACTACGTAGCATTGGTACAAGGATATTTTCCTATCGTATGCCTATTATCATCATACTGTGCAGGTTGTAAAAAGGTACTTAGCGTCATGGGTAATAGAAAAGGCCATAACCTACATGTGGGCGATACCCTGGCGAGATTTCGAACTGCGACCTCAATCCCTGCGTTGGTGATGTCACCGTTAAGCGCGCCATTGGGCTTGAGTTTGGGTTCCAGAATTTTTTACCCCTGAATTATGCCTTAGAATATCAGACGTTGTTCAGTCCTCAGGCCTCAGTACCAGCAGTCAACACAAAACTCTGTTTATGAATAAAATAGAACCTGATGGTGTCTTCACTCGTGTATCTTTCTTATGCTATACTTAGAATATGCATGTGCTCGAAGCAATCGAGATGGGTAACCGTGACTTTGTCGCCCCATACCTGTCTCTCTTAGGGAAGGAGTATCACCATCGTGCTCCTCGCTCAACACCCCGTTACATAGCGCCGTACGACGTACGATGCAAAAGAAATCTCGCACAGAACTATTCTAGGGAGTGCCACAAATAATTCCCATGAAGTCCGAGTTCTTAACAATCCGTTTTATTCCTCATATATAGCGGAGCAGCCAGTTCAGCGTTGTCTGAAAAAAAAAAAAGAAATATCTCCACAGACAGAGTAAATGTTCCCTAGTGATAGATTATCGCGGCACGCCTAGCTCACACCCGACCTCCTTCAAGCATTCTCGAGCGTCGAACGAAAGGTTACACTACTACTGTGACCTAGGGTTTGGGTGGAGGTCCGATTCTCGAGTGACATGGAAAAGTGAATGGCCTCGCCCGAGAGTGTTCGAGGAAGGTAGCTGCGGGGGAGGATGGCGCAGAGACGCTCAAGGAGACGGCGGTTGAGTGATTTCGCTACGCCATTGCGCTGTGGTGTCGTGTGTAGTGAGGCGACACACCATTCCCTACCCTCTAAGGGATTTGTCAATTTTGCCCTGGTGAACTCACCCCCACGATTTGAACGGAAGCGCTTGACGCACGCTCCCTGTTGCCTCAGCTCAGGCATTCATGTCGTGGCCCCGAAAACGCAAAACATCTCAATTCGGTGCCCTCGCGCAAAGTAATGTAAAGCGCGTGGGTGAGACAACGGGTGCCCATCGCGTTCGGTCTCCCGACCGGGTCCTGCATCGGGCCCACGAGCCGGTTCTACAGCCCGCATAAACCCGCGTCGGGGCTGTATCGAGGCATTTTCGACCCGCAGTTGGCGCGCCGCGCTCGAAGTGTTATGGAATATCATCCGCGCCATCAGATCGTCGTAGTCGGGATGTGCGGAATTCAGCTCCAGGGCAATCTGGACGAAATTCCGGAGATTGACGCTGTCGCGTCGTCCGCGGTATTCGGAAAGGTGGGACTGTGACCAGTTCAGCCGGCGTTCGACGATGCCAGACCAACGATCGTCTATTCCGTGGTTACCGAGTCGACTGATGGCGAGGGCGACTACGCATTTTGCGAGGAAGCAGACGTCCGCATCTCCGTCGTTGGTCCACCCATCCGCGAGGTGTACAAATTCCTCGCGTTGGAGAACGGCCGAGTCGACGAAACCAAGCGCTTGATAGAACGTGCGCTGCAGCAGGTGCGGATCTGTCTCGATCGCTTTCAACGCAACCCTGATCCGTCTCTGCTCTGTGGTTCCCGAAACGAGGTCAGAAGATAACGGACGATCCATAAAGGAGACAATCGCCCTGGGTAGCCTATCGGTATTGAGGGCTCGAAAGGCCTAGCTTGGGTCTGCCACTCGCTTTGACCTATAGAAGCTGGGGATGCCTGCCAAAAACTGCTCAAACTCTTGATCCTGTCCCGAAGATATATTTGGCTCCAACGTCAAGCGTCGAGGAATGACTTTCGGTGGCTTTCTCGACCTCAAGTGCTGTAGAGCCAAAACAGCTTCTGTCGTTGGGCATGGCGTCGGTATATTGGAACAGCTTGCTGAAGCTATCACGACACGCAATGGCCCTGAGGAGGGACTGTCCCATCCGGGGAAGTACGCTCAGCCAGATGAGGAGCCAGGCAAGAGGGGTGGAGTATATGGTGCGGGGATGAGAGAATGGCATCAGGCCGTACCACAGATACAGAACCAGGGGTATGGCAATGTATAAACAGACGGACACAATGGCAACGGAGTCACCCCCAGAGGTCAGCGTGATAAGTCCCAAAAGGAACATGAAGACGGAGAGGTGACAGAATATGTTCAGCGATTCGATCATGCGCTGAAGGCGCTCCAGCGATCCTTATTGAGTCAGGTACGCCCGAATTCGCGCACGCCTGTGCGGACTGAACCGTGTCTGAGTGAGAAGCGTGCATCTGTGGACCCATTTTTGTACCAAGGTTGCGAACACGGCAGAGGCCAGACTCGGCGCTAGAGTCGCGAACCAAAACGCGCGCGTCGCCGTGGGTGGGGATGTCGGCTTCGGAGGAGGAAGCGGGGGTGATGGGATGGAGGAATTGTTGACGTTGGCCTAGAGTTGGAAGATCTGGGAGAGGTAGAAGGCAGAGACGTCTTGGGAGCTCGTTAGAGAGCCTAGGTAAGACGTTGAAAGGAATCCTGCGACTGTGGCCGATAAAAGACCACTCTGGCATTTCTTGGTGAGCCCCGAAGAGGTCAGCGAAAGCGGCTAGTGTAACTCACTATGAGCATGATACCCTGCGCATCCTCCCTCCAGTTCACGGCCAGGTTCTGGTGATAGTCCTCTGCTTTCTCGTTACACAAGGAGAATATTACGTCGGACCCATCGGTAAAGCCGCTCTCTGTGTGTAGAGCTGGATTATGGTCCTGCGGTTGGAGAAGTGTATATTGTGCGCCACCCGGAGTACCTGAACATGGGCACGTTAACCAAAATGAAGGGTGAGGCAGAAAATTAGCACTCACTCGGATCAGTTCTCCTATGGGACACAGAACCGGGGGCCCACCACCGGCTAGCCCATCAGCTAGCGCACCTCCACGCTTGCTTGGCGTACCAGACGTCACACCAGTCTTGGGACCTAAGGCCGCTGAACCAGACGGGGCAGTACCGCGTGTTGTAAGGACGTAACCGGCGTTCTGGAGCGCCTCAAGCGCCGCGAACCAGCTGGGGCCTAGCGTGCCAGCTAGAAACATCGCAGCAGCGACGAGTGCGCGCAAGCTCGCCAAGTTCCGCGCGCTCAGTTCGGCGCTGCTTCCACTTCCGCTGCCCCTACCGCTGCCTGCGAGGCCCAGCGTGAGCCACTCGATGAGACGGCTGAGCGCAGTACCTGTGGTGGTTCATCGAGCGCAGGAACGAGGCGTGGTGGGAAGGCGGCTTTCGCGAGCGCGGTGAGGAACGCGTGGCGTGGCGTGGCGTGGTGTGGCGTGCGGAGTGCGGGGCACCTTGTTGCGCGGGCGAGCGCCTGCAGCCCGCCGACGACATCGCCAAATAGTGGGTCGGATAGCTTGATAGTGAGAAGGAAGTAGAGAGCGGCGAGTAGCGCGCCAGCCGGCATCAAGCATAAATGAAGCATTGCGCGCACTGTCTGCAGGCCGACGCGGGCAGGCAGGCTCGGATTCGGGTAACGTCAATGGGCCGAATAGACCTGGTGAGCACACAGGCTCCAGCGACCAGGCGGGGGTTCTGGACTGCGAGGGTGTTGCAGAGGGGGATTGCGTACCCTGCGATGCCGTCGCAGAACGAGACGAGGCATTGGACGCCAGGGAGGTATGTGTACGCTCCGGAGATGGGCGACGCGTCTGTCTTGTCGAGCTGGTCGAAGCTGTGAAAAGGAATGGGTGACAAGGGCTCAGATGAAGATGTAAGTAGGCCGTACCACTGCATCTAACACCTACACGACACGTAGGTGGTAACTCAGTCCTGCCCGATCCCTTGTGATGCACCTGTAACAAGCACGACCTTGCCTTCGTGTGCCCGTGATGCGAACAGTGGCCCAGGGCCGATGGTGGGATAAATGCTGAGATATTGTAATGTGGTTGGCGTGAATAATAAGCGGAAAGGAAAGCCAAAGGTGGGAAATGTTAGCGGACTCGTTGTGAGGGTGACGGTCACGGGGAGGTCTTCGTCTATTCCTATGATGTCATTGAAAGACATGGCAGAGGTTTGGGAAGAGTGGGATAACCACCCAAGTTGTTCAAAAGTCCTGTATTGCGTGTTCCTGTGACGGGCCATACAAGGGTATGATGCTGTGTTGTACAACGGACTTGGGACTTGCTTGGAACCTAGAGTCACGTCACGTGATCGTCAAACAAACTCCTGTGTGTGTCGTTGCTAACACGACGCGTGAGGTAATGGAACTCGGCCAGACTTTACGTAACGCCAGCTAGCAGGGATCGTTCCGGAGATAGGGCCATGAGCCCATAAGATAGGGCAAGTCCAAAGATAAAACCAAATGCGTACGGACGCATCCCATACAAGGGTAGCGGGTCACCTGTTTTGAGCTCCTCTGTTTCGATTCCCATACATGCATAGGCGCATGCTGTCGCAGAAATGGCGATCGGCCCCGATGTTATCACTTCGAGTAGATTAGATACAATTAGACATTACCATACGGACTTACAGTACAGCGCGCACAAGCGCACCATTCACCGTTGACAGCCCACTGAATGGGCTGTCTCACATATCTTTCCCCCCCTTATTTTGCATCCGTTGACATACCGATCGTTCCGTCACCTTATATACTTCGTACTGATGCTTCCTGTCACCTCAGTCATTGTGCACCATTTGTGCAGTACTGAGTCCTTTGTGTGCAGGTTCACATCGTTTGCTCTCTCACGCTCGCTCCCTCACCCATTCCTCTTCGCGCTCGGTCGCTTCCACATTCATAACCTCTATATTTCATCACATGCAGATACCCACTTGAAGTATGATCATAGCATTCGCTCGTTGCTCCTCGGTCTTTCTCCCGCAAACGCTGAGGTCAGTACCATGTACGTTTCTCTCCTGTCTCAGTTTAACTGACATGAGCCCGCTTTCTTACAGACTAAGCCACGTCCCGCGTCCTGCTGCCTTGGGGTTCCCATTTCTGGGCCTTGCATCCTAAGAATGTAGGCCATCCTACTTCCCCACCTTCAACCCCACGGACTAGTCTTTATCATTTATACTTACCCGACACAGGTGAGTTCCTCTAGCACATCTAGATTATGTGCCTTATTCATTTCAGCTCCAGGTGCCACTCCGTCCCCAGAGATAATCAGTGTGGAAGGACAGTCAAAATCCACTAGCAACACACTCCTCCCCTTTCCCTCGGGATTTGAAAACAATATTATTGGGATTCCACACGTCCTCAAGGACAAGATCCCGATTATGTAGTTTCTCCGGCGCGAGTTTGACGCCATCCAACACGGTTGGGGCACACAAACGCCGCGGCAGGCTCGTGATAGGCGTCCCGGCAACCGACTAGGTCCATCACTACCATGAAACCCTCCTCGATGTTCACCGAGAAAACAACTGCAGCGCCGGTGCGAGTCCTGCCCGGCGGCCGCAGTTGGTGTCTTACGAGCAGCTTCGCTAGACGTCACGCAAAACCTGACGAAGACACATATTCTATGAGGAAACCAGGATGGCGATGCTCCCATTGAAACTGATTTTGAAGGTGAGAGATCTGAGAAGAGACTGGTTAGAAGGAAAGCCGGATTGGGTAGTACTGCAACGCTACGACACCTCACACTACTTTTCTTCGATAAGGGACTGGAGCCGATTTCGTCGAAATGGAACGTGATAGTGTTCTTTTACGTTGCGTGCTCTCCGTGCGACGAATCCCAGAACATAGTTGACCTGTTTCGTCTTGTATCACGAGGATTCCTGCAGAGGTGGATGTAATCGGTAAAATGCTGGAAGTGTCAGCACTTCACCAACTACATCACTGCGGTAAACACATCACGACGACGGAGACTGCTCCAGAGACCTAATCACCCTAACATATTGAAGTGCTCAAAGTATACCCAGGCAGGAAGATTAGATGTCCATACGTTGAGATGAGAACCTCTCGACTCACCCTTCGAAATAAGGCGTGGAAGGTCGCGGTTAGTCGGTTATGTAGGCCCCGTCGAGGAAAAGCCTTCAAGTTTGCCTTCAAGTTGATTGAATGGCGTAATTGACTGACACGTAAATGGTTACCAAATACGCCACGAACCACCCGGATCTCTAACAGCAATAGAATACCTCGACGGGACACGGTCCACACACACCCTCAACGGCCTCAACCGTGACTTGGCGGCTGCTGTGGATGTGAACGTGTAAACCCCTAACCACATCGAAGTTTCCCACGGCGTATGGCGCCTCAGTTGTCAGCCAATCACATGCGTTTCCCTTTGTCTGCCTATCATGAAGCTCGCCACAAGATGCACGCATGTGGCAAAGTCCCTCGATTCCCCTGCTGCGTCGATGTCACATGCTCTATTGGCCACAGTGAATCGGTGACTTCGATGAGGTTCGACGAGAATCCGAACTTGAAAGGGTAGCTCTATATAACACGAGACTACGGTAGTGCGTCTACAAGTCCCTTTTCAACCCAGCCTCTAACATGTCTATCTCAAACGAACCCCTTTCAAACTTACTCTTCGAATACCCTGGCGCAGATGTCATTCTTCGTTCTCACGACTCATTATCTCCGCATACCAAAGTCCTACTTAATCCATTGCTCTCCGGTACTCGACGAGCTTATTCGGAAAGCCTCGAATCTCCCCGATGATGCACCTAACAATACATCACTTCCCGTGGTTCAGCTTCCAGAGAGCGGTGCCGTACTTCACAGCCTTCTCACATTCATCTTTCCCTCGATCCCTCTCGTACCATCGACCACCGAAAAGGCCATGGAACTCCTATCTGTTGCTCAAAAGTATCAAATGGTTCCCGTGCTAGCTTACATCCGATACCATATTGCGAAACAGAATCCACCACCTATTCAGCAAGATGACGAACTCCATAGTTATTCTCTCGCACAAAAGTACGGACTTCACCAAGAAGCGCTTCAGGCCGCACAGACGATATTGATGAAATATCCGATGAACATTGGGGACTTGGAAGATAAGCTCGACGTCATTCCCGGCGCTTCCCTTTATGAGCTCTGGAATTACTACGGAAAAGTTCGGAACATCCTTGCTGAGGACCTTGCGGAGTTTAGAATGTCCTGTGCAGGAGGTAGTTTGAGAGGTTTACGTTGTGACGAGCTCAGCTCTTCCCAAATCCCGTCCTGGATTGACGAGTACATTGCGTCCATAGAAGAAGAACCTAACCTCTTCAATCTCATTGAGTTCAATACTGCCCTGGCGAGCCACATGTGGTATAGGGCTGAAAATACTGGCTGCAGGTGTATATCTATTCCAAGCCAGACAATGCGCAACTTCTGGGAACGCTTGACGTCTGTTGTCCATGGCAGTTTCAAAAAGGTCAGTACAGTTGAAATATATGCACTTCTTACGAGGCTGAAGCCACTGCAGGCAGAGTCAGCTCTATCTCTCGTGCAGGAACGAGAGGAACCTCAAGATCGAGCCAATTTGATTACCTCTCTACCTGAACCGTTGCATGTGCCTGATGCGAGTCTTATCATCCGATCATCCGACCTCGTCGATTTCCGTGTCCATAAGCCAGTACTTGCTATGTCGTCGCCTTTCTTCACGGACCTACTTTCCCTTCCCCAACCACCCAAAAGTGGATCTGTCGATGGGCTTCCCGTGGTCCATTTGCCCGAAGACGCCGAGCTACTGAATAGTCTCGTCTCGATGCTATACCCCGTCCACCCAGTGATACCCGATTCTTACGACAAGGTGTTACATCTGCTCGCTGCTTGTCAGAAATACGAGATGGTCCAAATTCAGTCCTTTATTCGTGCCGAGGTCAACCGCGAGGGTTTTCCAGCACCCGTCGGGGCCGAGGTCTTCCGTGCATACGCGATAGCAAGTAGCAAGGGACTCATCCCGGAAATGGAAAAGGCAGCTCGGCTGACTCTGGATTATCCTATGACATTTGAAAGTCTTGGAGAAGGGCTGCGATTTTTTGAGGGTAGTGCATTGCATGACCTTGCCCGTTTCCGCAAACGCTATAAAGACAACCTTGCCACTTCCCTCAAGTCATTCCTCCAGGTCAACGACTCAGGACCTTCGGACATTTGGATTGGTTGTCCTGATGTTATGCCTCGTAATTCTTCAGGGACCAACCCCCCACCGGCTCTCCCCACCTGGTTACGTCAACTCCTCTCACGGGGCAACAACTGGTTCACCCAATTCTTATCACTGGAAAACAGCACCTTCGCGTGTACATTCACCACACCTTCAAACATCCGTGAGAAATACTTGACGGCTCTCAAGACTCATCCTGACTGCAACTTCTGTTTGTGGGCACACACGACGATGGGTCCAACATTCTGTGCGGACCTCGAGAACAGGCTGACACAGGCACAAGATGAGGTACATGCCGTCTTACTTTGATTTCAGGGTACCTGACGATCTACCTCTCCTCAGGCACTCAGTGAACCGTAGCTTACCTCAGATCTTGTGACGTAAAATAAGATCGTCGCACAACAGATATGCTGTGGTGTTGGAGTAGTAGTAGAGGTAGTCACTACTCACCACAAGCAAAGTGACAGTCGTCACTGAACTGGCTGTACTTAACATGTTCGCTATTTGTACACAATCTCATTTTTCGAATTGCTGCTGTAATCTTAGTGCGTCCAATCCTGACTACCGTAGTCCTCTAGTTTGATTCCAAGGGCTCGGCCCGGCTTCGGCTTTTAGGGCTCCACTACCAGGGCTTTCAAGCTTTGGGCCCGGGCAGCACATTACTGCATCGCTAGGCGACGAGACTGCTCCAGAGACCTGATTACCCCAGCACATGGTAGCGCGGGAGGTAACTCCACGCTATGCGAGTTCAAAGGGTAGTCGCGAGATCCGAGGTGGGTTCGCTTTCCCTTCGAGGGGGAGAGAAAGGAGAGAGAGAGGCTACGTTCCCGAGAGGCCGAGAACGCGCGATGGGAATAGTAACGGGGCGTAAAGAGTGTCTTGAGGCGATGACACGCGAGGGAGAACCCGCGGG
>Ga0307512_10005341_pt1 | contig 13448 bp, 12 predicted proteins | sample 14_EM_MG_FD_200267 | JGI IMG/M metagenome (GOLD analysis project Ga0307512, IMG submission 200267) | Populus trichocarpa ectomycorrhiza microbial communities from riparian zone in the Pacific Northwest, United States - 14_EM | ecosystem: Host-associated > Plants > Roots > Unclassified | place... | reverse complement strand
GCGGTGGTGTGGGGGGGTTGTGGGGGTTGTGAAGAGGTTGGTTATGTTGATGATGCTAGCGGGAGCAGTATGGGTGGTTGGTAGGATGTATTTGTTATGATTAACTGGGATTGTGGGTGTTGGGGGGTTTTACATATGAGGAAGCAGGGACAGTCATTTCAGCAGCTCCCAGGAGGAGTTGTGGGGTTATGAATATAAGATGGTTGCAGAAGGTGTACGATATGGCGTCTTGGTATTGCTATGATTGGCGTTTATGATTGTATGGGATTGTGGACATTTGAGTTAGGGTAGATAGACTAAATAAAACATCAGTGTGTTCAGCAGAGATCTTTCATCTCGTGGTATTGATGAATGAAGTAGATGTCCGAGGAAAGAATCAAACTCCATCACCCCGAGGTGTCTGGAGGTCCAAATACCCGAGGTTTTTTTATTCTCCAATTTTCAACGACTTCCTCCTCCGACCTGCTCAACGCGGTTCAATCAACTCAAGGAGCACATTTTAATCTAAAACAGACATTATAAATTTACTACAGCTATCCGTCGTTTCGTGGCGAGGCTGAATGTGATGGTACTTGAAACGCAGTTTCATCGATCGTCTTTTGCAAAAGGTATTACTCCAGTATCCATCACAAAGATGCGGTCATACACACCAATAATACCGCCTCCCGCGATCTTCTCCCAGAAGGTATACATAAAAGTATATTGGCACGCAATCTACTATATTCTACATTCCCAAAACCCGCAAACCCAAACGCGAACGCGAAACCGAATGAACCAAAAAAGCAATGGGAATCTACCAGCAAAAAGTTTACATCCTCTCCTTCCCCCTTCTCCCCACCTCATCTATAACTTCTAACTCTGCCAGCATTTACAACTTCCCCTCCCCGTCCGATTTATAATTTCGCCCTTGGTCTCTCCAACTCCGTCTCCAGCATCTCCCTCATCTCATTTGCCGCCTCCGTGAGATAAAACAACATCTTATCCGCACCCAGTTTCTTACTCACAATATTAAACTGCAGATTATTCTCATTAACCATATATGCAATCCCAAATCCCTGGTCGATAACCTGGCTCCACCCGTACCCATTGAAATACTCCGAATTCAACTGACTCGTGCTCAGGAACCAACTACTCGAGTACGTAAATGTGGGGTCTTTAAACATCTCCGGGACCTCCTGTCCGGGTTCTAACAACTGCTTCAGTCCGAACCAGTGCCGGTCTACACCCTTGCCCTCGCTGGCAGCGGTGATGTATTCTACGTGTGAGGCGATGGCTTTGTGGAGGAGGGCAATGGAGTCGGCGGTGGAGACTGTGGGGTCGGACATGGCTTTGCAGAATGCGACACTAGCTGAGGAGACAGAGCGGCAAGTTTCTGTGCGGCCGAGTTGGAACTTACGGGTTGCGGCGGATTCGTAGGTAGGGCAGTTTTTGCCGTACCTAGGGTGGGGATTAGTGTAAGTAGGTGCGGAGAGGGAGGGAGGCGGACATCTTGTAGTATGCAAGCTGGATGACCATCTGCACGTAAGCATCAGGCGAGCACTTGAACCTCTTGATCAAGTTCTTTCCGTAGCCGAGGTACTGCAGTACCCGTAGGTCATGCTGTGCAATGACTTCGCGGAAGTGTGTCTGCGCTTGATCGATCTTCTCCTGGATCTCCTCGTTAATAGTGAACTTGATTGGTACAGGCTCTGGGAGGTTGCTTCGGATCGTCTCGGTGTCGAAGATGAGCTTGTTGTTCACAATCGCGTTGCACACGTAGTCGTTCAATCGCAGGGTTGGGGTACCATCCATCATCGAGTGCTCGCCGATGAATCCAGCAGTTGCGTTCTCGTTCACGATAAACTGCAGCGGCTTGTCGAAGAAGCGGTTCTGGCCGTCGCCATGCCAGAACTGGTGTGCTCGCTCCTCTAGTGTTACTGGCGCGGTGTCATCGAGGCAGACCACGAATGACGCGGACTCGATAGCTTCCAGTGCCTTAGCGTTATTGGGCGACGCCTGGAGCAGGAGGTTGCGGGCCTACAAATCGCGTGAATAAAATGTCCTCAATTCTCGGGCAAATGTGAAAAACCAACATCCGTCCAAGTATCGCGGTTCTCGGTGGTCAGCGCACCCACCGCCGGTACCTTCTCCGAGTTCGCCAACTCATAGACGCGGTTAAACTGATGCTCCAACTCTCCTGTTGTCAACTGTCTTCCGTCGACCTCATGCAGCACCTTAAAGAACCGGTTCTTCCGCGCTACCACGATATGCTTATTCTGATCATAGTTGTAGTTCTTGGGGTAATCCGCCGGCTTCTCGGGAATGCGGCACATATTGAACATGTACTTGTACGAGTCCATACAAATGGGCGCTTTCCGCATATACTCGGGCTCCAAGTTCCCCGTCACCACTTGTGTCCGGAACTCTAGGGCCGCCGTTGTGATAGCCGCCGCGCGCTTCGCTGGGTTCTTATACCTCTTGTCGTCCCTGTAGGAGTAAAAGTACGAGACGTAGGGCACCACGGGATCGCGATAACCAAGGTATGCTGCGGAATTCCACCAGTCTATCATCCAGTTCTTAACATTTGGGTCTTCGCGGCGCGCAACAAGGTTCTTTTGTAGCGCCTGCCCAATACCGCCGGGCTTAATGAAACCTTGAACGACGGCCTTTGTGTTCTCGAACTCCTTCGGCGTAATTATGGGTTCGACCGACTTGAGGTAGCGCTCTGCGGTCTCTTCTAGCGTTGGAACGGGGAGCTTGGGAAGCGATTCCTGGAATCGTAGCATCCTCCCTTTGCTTGGGTACTCCTTATAGCCTATTCAAAAAAGTTCCGTCAGCGCTCAAAATCACATGCCAGAGGCAGGGCAGTGGAACACACGCACCAGCGACGGTCGTCGAGTTTGATCGCACAGCAGAAGGCATAGTTCTGTTCTTCACAAAGTTAACAAAACCAGCGCTCTCTCCAATGCTTCTTCTCGTCATTAACTACAGAATCCAGCTTACCTGTAAAGAGGAGATGAGAGGGCGTCGGAATGCGGCCGAGGTAACGGACCTAGCTGTGCCTCGGCAGAACACGTTTGACAACATCTGTTCCGTGAGAGCTGGAGCGTTTGGAAGGGGAGGTGGGTGGGTGGCAAACAACTATTTCAGAGAATGCCGGAGAATGCAGGAGGTAACAGAACGCCGATGGAGAAATTCGCGTGCCCTTATGGTCGGCTGAGCGGAATAATTTCGGGTCGAGGGAGAGAAGCTGTGTGCATGACATCGTGAACAAGGTTTTTCACATGCATGCCGAGACCCCTTAAATCTGGGGATGCGGGAGCTCTGTGCTACGCTATAATACGTAAGAGAATCAGTTGCGGATATAGTATTCTTCACAAACTCCACAGCCATACTGGTCGCTCCATCACCATCATCAGTAGAGTATAATAATCAGACCTCAGTATCTCGCCGAGGTAATCTAGTCTCATTCGGCATGGATTATTGTCACTCACCAATTCAGGTACCGCGTAGCCTCGTAGGCTTCAGCCGCTCTGTACCACGGAGTGTACTCATAAATTCTTGGCTATCTACTAAGGCCGCCTTTATCACCGCATCGCCAGTGGTAGCGCTGTGCTGTAAGGATTATCAGTCCTAGTTGTAGAGAGTATGGACTTTCCCTCCCTTTTTCATGAATACCGGGTGTCTACGAGTCTTCTGATATGCGCCGCTCGTCCATCATGCACATCGCCGCTCTAGACAGAAGCAGCGGTACGGTCTGAACGAAAAGCGGATTCAAAGTACTACCCTATTATAGGAGTCGCCGACTTGACCAACAAGTGCTTTTCAGTGCAGTGTTTATGTGCCGGAACGCGTCGCCATGACGCCACCTGTTGTCGCCGCGACCGCACTTCTGCCCGTGGGGAGGAGCTATCTGTGGGCATTGTTACATCCCATCGTCACTCCACACAGAGCAAAGTATCAAAGAAACAGAATTCTTTAGAAACACGACTTTCCCATACAGATATATTACACACGATTTCGCAGAAAGCAAGTACCAGAAAACTTTTAGAACCAAGGCACCGGCTCATCAAGTCCAATCTCTAGAACCATCGTGTCCTTTGACATGTTGAGGCATAATGAATTTATCCCGGGCGTTGGTGCTGATTCATTTTCTTCCGATGGATCTCGGCGCCTTGGACTGATACCCCACTGATTGTGGCTACAAGTTCTGAGTTTAAACTCAAAGCCGTATCTTGATTCCAATGTGGGAAGGTTACTGGGGCATTTGTATGCAACGGAACTGGCAGTTGACTTCGCCCGGAAGCAGGGCCAGATAGTTAAACCTTTATGGAGCTTGCAACTCCGTCGGAATAGGATTCGAGTGTTTCAAATACAAGGGAGATACTAAACTGACGAGAATTATGGATGCCGTATCTTTCACCGGTAAAACTTGCCGAGATATGGGATGCAAAACCCATACCAAACATTGGCTTTAAGGTCACTGTCTTTGCGTTTTTTTCAGCTGTTTGTAAGAAGTTCAGGGTCGTGGTTCTGTAAGCTTCACTGATTTACTCAATCAGCAATGGTTGGTAAATTCAATTCTGCCAAATGGGTGTATTACTAAATATCTTCCGTCCTTCCACTAGAAAAGTTACGGTGCTTAAACCGCTATAGATACGCGTGCCGATAAAACTGAACCACGGGGTTATATTCCACGTCAGAGGAACATCCAGGTATCCCAAGGGGGTAGCTATCAAATGGCTAATTTGCGGGACTCGATGTTAAGAGCTCCGACGACTTCATCTTCCGTGTGAGTGGAATTGTCCATTTACCCCAATATACTCGTTTCGGGTTGTGGGTTGCGATCTGCGAGAATGAGCTGAATGAAATGCCAGAGAATCGTGCATCCGCTGACGATCGATTGCTAAAGAGGAACGGGGGCTTTTGGTGAACGATCGCGCTTCCACTACTTTCCCCCTAGCTCATATGCAGTCCTGGTTACTCTTTCGGAAGGTCATTATCGTTTGTGATCACCCATTCCTTGGGGATAATCACTACTTAGGAACCATCATCTTTTTGCTAAGGTATGAAGCAGCTTAATACCACAGTGAAACTCTCTGAGGACCCGACCGGCTATGATTCTAGTCGATTCTATACCAAGGCAGGCTTTTGAAATTATCATTTGACTGGTCCACGGATATCTGACTGTCTTTACCAAGCCGCCAGTGTTGGCGGAGAAAGAGTACCCAACCCATGTTATACGTGATATCAGATAGCCAGTAGTGACATAGATACCCATAGAAGTCTAGGTACAAAGGCAGCATGGCTGAAATAATAAATCTTGCACTTGACTGATCGGCTTGAGCTAATTCAGAAAGGCGTCCATGATCTCCCTTCGCTTTGCAGTATGAATTAATACCTCTTGTAGCCTTATATGCTGCGAGATGTTGTTGACCCTGTTACCCATCCTAGGTACAAAGACTGAGTGAACGTGTTTGCAGCTGCTAGGTGCAACACCAGGTTCACCTGGCACATTGGGAGCGACAGGAGCTGGGACACTCGCCACTCACTTCCCTTGACAGTCTTAGCAATATCGTTACTACGGTGGTTGCGGCAGTTGGACAAGTTTTAGAAGGAACTTCGCTAGACACAAAATTTATACCTGCGTAAACTCCTCCATACCTTATGATACTTCATCTACCTTACTAGAAGACACAGCGACAAAGTTCAAAATATTAAGAATGTGCAAATCCTCAGGCCCATCTTGACGACAAAGATCGGTACAGTGCTTGTCCACCACTCAGCGAGCATAATCAGTGACTAACTGCAACAGCAGCTCTTCTCCTTAGAATTTGCCTGGGAAGATTGTCGAGTGTCGCTGCGCAGTCAAGGTTTCAGGTGACAAGCTGTGTGGGTAGTAGTTGACGGTTGAGAACTTGCAACCCGGGAACTATTGAATGTTTTCCTCCGAAAATGACCATGGCTGGTCATTTTGTCCATGATGTGGGGAAGAGTTGGAATTTGGGAGTTGAGAGTTGGGCGTTGTTTGTGTGCTCTATTTATAGCACGTGAGTGTCAAGCTAGCGCATCGTGAGGAACAGACAGTGACCCACCATGACTTCAACACCGTCTGTCCATTCATCATCCATACAATCACGATGAGCATATAAAGCTACCAATACATTACACAAGAAACAAAACCAGCCAATTAAAAAAAAAATAACTTACGCGGACTTTTTTCAACTCACCCTTCCCACCTACCTGAACACAAGCTGTGTTCAACTAGGAGACGATGATAATAGAATATCAGGTTCTGTTCCCTCTCCATCCATGTATTTTGTACCTTACCTTACCCATATTCTTGGAAAGAAAGAAACAGCAGACATTCTGTTTCTTACCAAACAAAATAAAGACACTAAAACAAACTCTACAAAAGGGATCGATTAACCAAGGCAGAAGGAAAGAAATACAAACCATGAAAACCGCACACACACTCTCTCGGTTTCGTCAACGAACTCTTACCGTCATTACCCAAAGAAACAATAAGAACAAGACATATGAACCCTCCGCCTCCGAGCAGTCACCTTTTAACTAACCTATCCTATCCTACACAGAAGCGAAAACAAACAAACCCGGTATGTTGATGGAGGCAGTGTAGTGCATTGTGTCTATGTAAAAGCCATTGACGAGGCATCGAGCGGTTGAAAGGGTGTGTTGCTGTTCTGTTGATCAAACCCGAAGTTGAAAGGATATATGAAAGTATACCTTTTTTCCCACCTATGTTGATATGCGCGAAACATACACTGCGCTCAATGGCAATCTAATACCTTCTTCGCTGGCGGTCACCACCTCCGTGTCCGCCGTCATCATGGGGGCGTTTCCTCTGGTATCCTCCATGGTCGTCTCTGTCGTCCCTGTGGTGCCCACCGTACCGTCCTCCTCGGTCACCGCGATCACCGCTATCTCGATCACCATACCTATCACCACCGCCTCTCTGTCCCCCTTCACGATCGTAACCTCCACGTCGGTCACCGCGATCACCGCGATCACCTCGGTCGCCTCCAAACCCACCGTATCCACCTCGGTCGCCTCGTCCACTATCACCGCCTTGATATCCGCCTTGATACCCACCTCCTCCCTGATACCCACCTCCACCGCCTCGGCGGCCACCAGGTCCTGTAGGTGCGTTCGGCATTCCCTCTCCAGAAGTACCAAAGCCGTTCCTATCACCTCCGCCGAATCCTCCACCACCTTGATATCCAATACCGCCTCGAGGACCTCTTCCGCCGCCGCCGCCGCCGACTTCGAACCTGTTTCCACCGGAGAACCCTCCACCTCCACGACCACCCCGGAAGCCACCTCTGAAGCCACCTCCGCGAGGGGGTCCGCCGCCGAAGCGGTCGCCGCCTCCGAACCCACCAGTGGGGCCGGCAGGACGAGCGACAGGAACCTTAGTGTAACCGCGGCCTCCAAGGCCTCCACCGAGACGTCTCGGTTTCCAGCCCTTAACGGTGCGACCACGTTCAACGTCAACAAGGACGCGTCGGTCTTTTAGGCGAATTCCGTCGGTTTCTTTATAGGCGGCTGTAGGTGAGTAGATGCGGCAAGTTGAGCGCAGTGTGTTAGTCAATGTGTTCCTAGTGTGTGAATAACCATTTCAGGGGAGGGTAAGGAGCGGGAAATCGTGGCCATGCACTGCTCACGACGTAAAATGAATCCAATATGCAAATTGGCTTGGTTGATTTATGCGGCAACGAGAGATGGGGAGAGGGGGAAGGGGGGGGAATATCATTGCAACAGTACCCTTCATGTCCTTTTCTCGCTCGTAGACGATAAACGCATAACCTCTATGCTTATTGCTATTCTTGTCGCGCACAATGCGAATCTGTTCACCCTCAGTCAACCACCATCTTCGTAATGCCATTACCGGAAGTGAATCACACCCTTTCGATTGGTCCAAAGCGGCCAAACTCGCGTTCGAGATCGGGCTCCTTGACCTCGTAGCTTAATCGCGATACAAACAGCGTCTTGTACGGGTCGCCACGGATTTGCGCATCGGCATCAGGCTTGTCTGCATGTACCACCCGTATTAGCGCGCCAGCTCTTTAACAATGCCTACCGGTTCACGACAAAATATGGTTGCATCTAAACTCACAGACTTCCAATCCTTCCTTAATCTTGTTTTCCTGTCGCTCCTTTTTCTCCAGCTGCAGACGATCGCGCTTCTGCAGCCAGCTTTCGGTAGGGACGTAGTTAGGATCCGGTTTGCGAAATTCTTCAAGAAACGCAGCGACACCGGTGATGGGAACGGTCCGACGCTTTGCGGGCTCGTGATCGCAATGAGGGAGGTAGCGCAGCGGAGGTCGGGGCGCGAACAGCGCGAGTAGGTTGGGAGGGAGTTTATCCGTCATAGCGGCAGAAAGTAATAGTGGTTATGGTTGTGGCTGTGATGGTTGTTGAAGAGCGCGATGCTCTAGTCAAGAGAGGCGATTAAAGAGCAAGGGTCGTGATGAGGATTCGATGGTCGTTTGGTGGTTGGTGGTAGTGACGCGAGGCCTTGGGCGATGAGTACAGTAGAAAGTAAACGAGGCTAGCTACAAGCGACAAGCGGGTAACAAAGCCTTTGTTTGTTCGGGCAAAAATTGCTTAGGTCGTGTTTGGGGTCTGGCAGTCATAGTTGATCCTGCTTTTACGCACGCATTGAATACTATATAGCCGACTCGCTCATGCATTCTAGGAGAATTCACTTTTCCGCTCATTAATTGGCTGTGATGAAAAATGCGATATCTGTGTTGGAGTTGAGGAAAATAGAGAGGTCAAGCAAACAAAGGAGATCCATTCAGTACACAAAATTTCGAATTGATAGAGGATAAGATGCTGTAGTATCATCAAACCCCGGGATTAAACCTAAAGCCGCAAAGCAAAGAGCAAAAAGAGGAACAGGCTGGACGTTGCTGAGCCAGCTAGGTGCCAGCACATTGTTTATGTAGACTGTCTATGCACAAAACACAACCGCCCATGCAGGAAACCTGTAGCCGTTTGGAGTCGACCTTCAACAAACACACATAAGACTAAATATTGACATCAAGCCCAACCTCTGATTTTTATTCTCGAAGTCTCCCGTGAATACACAAAATCTTGTCAGAGCGCTTGATAGTCTTTATGTCTGCCTTGAGTAATGCTCCTACTATAACTCCATAACATATCAATCTTTAAGATCGAACTATGACAGAAGCCCGATCAACACATCAAGTGAGAAGGCAACTATGGGCTACACAGTACAAACAGGAAAGAATCCTCGAGACAACAAAGTAGAGACTGAGGTTTGTAACAACAAAACTCAATTTCCATGAGCTGGAACAATATGAAGTCTATCAGACCTTGCGTTAAATAGTTTCGCCAGGGCGTCTTCGTCGCGACATTTTGCGAACTTCGGATTGACTGATGCGTATTGTGTGCAGACAATCTAGTGAGTTTTCCTTCCATTCATTCCTTTTGATAATCTAAAAGAAGGTGTGGTTTCAGGGCCCGCGTCCAGAGCACCAGTGCACACACGAGCGAACTCCAGACGAAGATCTGCATACTTGATACCCCATATTGTTGACATTTAGGCCTCGCAGTCCTGCGACATGAGTGATCTTGCTCGGAATCTAGAGGTCTTGCAGATATTTCATATAATTTTGAATGCTACCGTGGAGGAGGTGATATGGTAGTAGTAACTATGAACCAAGAACTGTGACAACTGCAGCACAGAGAGATAGCGGCGGTGAATCGGGTTGCAGCGTTGGTGGATAGGTCGCACAACGAGGGCAATCCTTCGGCCCTCCTCCTTCGTCTGCCAACTCAACGCTCCCCAAGTCCGGCATGCCTCCATCCTTGGTGATCTCCGCGACGTCCCGGAAGCCTACAACAAGCGTATCCGACGAGGTCGAGGTCCCTCTTCCGGCAAGGGAAAGACGTCTGGTCGTGGTCACAAGAGTTAGAAGCAGCACGGAAAGGTGCCGGCTGGTTTCGCTGGAGGACAGACGCCACTCGAGAAGGTGCATGGGGTGCGGGGATTCAAGAATGTGTATGTGCACTCTACATTGCAGTAGGTCGTGGCGTGGGGATGAGGAGCGGAGCAAGTACTCCGATTCCAGTTCAAACCCACCTTGCCGCGCCGCGCATCTACTCTTGAGTCTGGATTTGAGAGTCTGGATTTGAGTTGATGGTTGGCTTATAGATTCTCCGTCGAAGTGTCACCACTGAACCTTGACAAGCTGCAACAATAGATCAACGCCGGCCGCATCGACCCAATAAAACCTATTACCTTCAATGAGCTCCTTAACACACGGGCGGTGCACGGCATCAAAGACGGCATAAAGCTCCTAGGCAACGGTGCCACCACCTTCGAGATACCAATCGATATCACAGTATCGTGTGAATCTGCATCAGCAATTGAGGGAATTGAGAAGGCGAGGGGGAAATCATGACTCAGTTCTTCAACAAGATAGGCATCAAATCAATTACACACCCACATCTTTTTGATAAGCCACACCGGTTGGCAGGCCTGTCGAGTAGATTCGATATCGAGTACTACAGAGACCCGAAGCACTGGGAGTACCTGAGTGGAGATGTTGTTGTGAATAAGGAGTCGCCCAGTTTGTTCTTCAAGCCGCTGGATGCAAACCAACAAGGGGGAAGGGGAAGGGGAAGAAGGAGAAGGCGGTGAACAGGCTGTTTTAGACGGTGGGATGAAATTTGTATAGTATATGTCTATTATGGGATCAATGTAGGGATACACTCTGTATGATACCTGGATGTATTGATGGAGAAGGCCCCAATGGTGCTGCTTAGGACAAATCAAGCTGCGAGTGCGATTCTATGTAACATTGATCCGCATCTGCTGGTCATTTGATTCCATAGTAGCGAGAGTAAGTCCTCAGCCTTTTGGGCCATAAAATTCCTTCCCCAAAAAGCACGTCGAACTCCTCAGACGGTTCGGTGGTGTTGCGGCTCAAAATTAAACTCGCACCGGCGCCGCTATTCTCCATTCAGCAAGCTCCAATTCCCCCACACGAAAAAATAATTCCTTCTTGCGACCTCACCTTCACATTCGTCTTCACTACTACGAAACACTCAATACCCAACACCCACAGCCCACTACCACAATGCCACGCTCCAAACGCAACAAGGTAGTCTCACTCACAGCGACCATCAAAAAGCCCAGCCGCGAAAACAACGAGCGGCTCTTCGCCTCGATCCAGGAGAGCGTGGATACTTACCCAACCCTTCTTGTCTTCTCCGTCGCCAACATGCGGAACACGTACCTTAAAGATGTGCGGTCTGAGCTGTCAGATTCGCGGCTCTTCTTCGGTAAAACGAAAGTGATGGCAAAAGCTCTCGGAACTACATCGGAATCCGAGCTGCGTCTGGAGCTATCAAAACTTACCACGCACATCAACGGCAATGTCGGCCTACTGTTTTCCCCGCGGAAACCACAGGAGCTGATTGAATACTTTGACGAATTCGTGAAGGAGGACTTTGCTCGCATGGGTGCTATTTCGCCGATTGACTTCGTCGTCCCGCAGGGTATAGTTATGAGTCTAGGCGGACAGATGCCCGCAGAGGAGGATGTGCCACTTGCGCACTCACTTGAGACCACGGTGAGAGGCCTAGGCATGCCAACGAAACTTGTGAAGGGGAAGGTCTGGCTGGACCAGGAGTATGTGGTCTGTAAAGAGGGACAGAAGTTGGATAGTAAGCAAGCTGCACTGTTGAAGTTGTTTGGAAGGATGACAGCAGAGTTTAGTGTCACGCCGGTTGCGTATGTTATCCTAAACCGCAAGAGCAGAAGGTGAATGGAAGGCTAATGGGAGTAGGTATTGGACGGCCGAGAGTGAGGAAGTTACGGTGGTGGAGAAGCCGGAGGAGGATGCGATGGAGTCGTAGGGTTTGAAATTGGGGATCATAATCTGGGCGAGGTAATACATTATATCCTTATGATAGCCACAGGTATGAGCGGGATTATTCCACATATAAAATTTGAACCACATGGCGTTTTTGCTTTTCGATATCTACTTAGCCGCTCTCTTCCTTTGTGTCTGGCCGAAATCGTCGCCAGACCCAATCACTAAGTATCACTCTCAGGGACGGCATGACTACAAGGTCAAGGCTACTTATATAACTTTGTTCATCACATTCCATGACCCAGTGTTGTTACATTGTCTGAGCCGGTGTTACTAATCTTCTACACAGCTTGTAGCTCTAAGCTACAGCCTGAATTCCACGGATCGTAACGGCTTTCCGCCGACTGGGTGACCCTTGTTCGCGATGAATAAGGAATTAGTTTGTGATGGTGATGGCAAGTGATGGAGTAGCCCATACATGAACACTGGAATGTTATCTCCAAATGATGGATGGAACCCCTGCTCTGCAGTGCCACGACTTTTTGATGAAGGAATGGAAATGACAAGAAAAATAACTGTGACGAGGTTTAGTGTTGCACAAGGAATGGGACGTCTTGGGGCCTCTGAGTAGTAGTCCCGGGCCGTGAGAGCCCTAGGATGGTAGTAGCGTGTGCAATCTTGCTGGTACCATGGCCGTAGTGCTTCTGAACACTAGGATCCCGTCTACTTATAAAGTATCTCGTTCTGCTTACACCGCGTGTCAACATTCGAAACGAAGTGACGTGCCATAGTTAGGTATAAAATCAGGGACCTTCGACTGATGAGACAAGATGGGGCAGTGCTTGATCCTATACCATCTTATCCCATCCCTAGGAAGGGGGTAAATGCACTAGCCCACAGACGGGAACTCAAGAAAGTTGTTGGAGATTGAGAGACAGCCATCTGGTGAATGGAGACAAAAACCCACGGTATTCAGGTTTTCCCCGCGGCATTTTGAGACGGCAGTCAAGTTGACTGGGACATCCAGACGCCGTCCTTTTTGTTTCCTTTCGGCTGGCTCGGAATGATGAACTTTTATGAGTGGGAACCAACGAAAGACGGATGGAGTGTGAGGCACAAGAGTGTTGTGGTGGGTGTAAGCCACTATCGAGAAGGTAGGAAGGCATGATCGTATAGTTAGTATTGTGAAGTACACTCTGAGAGCACAACCACAACCTCCCACTTACTCCCAACCACGTTAGAGACTCAAGACCCCCTAGAATACATCAAGCCATCAACAGGCCTCGGTAGCTTAATTGGTAAAGCGCTGCTCAGTCTCATGAAGTCTTTGGATGGATTGAGGTTGCCCGGAGATGTGGTTCGAATCCTCAACGAGGCATTTCTTTTTCTTTTTGTGGGGAAGGAAAAGGGGAGTGAGGAGGTATGGAGATGACCGGACATGGGATGTCACTCGCAGGATAAACATAAGAGCGTGTTGAAATACTGATTGCTAGAAGCGTTGTATTCTAAGTACAGGTACATTCGTGTTCTTATATATACGGTATTCGGAGCATGTCTTGTACGCATGCATGCGCACTCAGCTGGCATCTCCAGCTGAGT
>Ga0307512_10005340_pt1 | contig 13449 bp, 16 predicted proteins | sample 14_EM_MG_FD_200267 | JGI IMG/M metagenome (GOLD analysis project Ga0307512, IMG submission 200267) | Populus trichocarpa ectomycorrhiza microbial communities from riparian zone in the Pacific Northwest, United States - 14_EM | ecosystem: Host-associated > Plants > Roots > Unclassified | place... | reverse complement strand
CTGACGTCGCAACACCTCAGACCACTTCCTTATCTAACTAAATTATACCGCCACCATCTCGCCGCTTCCTCCGCGTCTTCCAACGTCTCCGCCTTTCCGTAGCACAATTCCTTCCACGCCTTCTGTATCTTTCTACTATTATTCCCAGGTATCTTCGTACCTGTCTGCGCCGTGACATGTTCGGCCAGATCAACGGGGCGAGGACGACAACAATCTGTCCGAGGACGACGACACCAGAGCCCTCGAGTGGTTGCCCATGTACTGTCGAAAATGGTTGGCAACGGAACTTGTAAGTCATCTATCCGGAATCTAGCCAATGTAATGAAACTAACCGTCTAGACAACAACACAACGCACACCTCCAACCATGAAAGTCACATCGTCATGGCTCGTAGTCCGGAGGCCATCTGCAGATGTGACGGCACAATGGGATGCAGCCCGGAGGCACGCTGAGGACCAATTTCGAGCGCTGGAATGCCGGAACGTTGGAAGGACAAACCAGAATCCGTTGGGGTCAGCAGACTTCTGGACTGTGAATGACGAGGTTTTCTTTGGATTTGCCATATGTGCCCGGTTCCGTGGTGCGTGGAAGCGTGGAGCCAAACGAAGAAGCAGCGAGTGTTTAGATGGTCAACACGGGGAGGATGCTGCCTGGTGGGCACTGATGCACATCTTGGAAGAGTGGGCCAAGAAGGGCCAGCGGAAAAGAAAGAGGACCGATGACACCCCCGGGCCAACCCCTAAGAATCCAACAACCTCTGGACCCTCTGGACAAACGGGACTCTCTGGACAACTGGAACCCTTGACTCCTGACTCTTCAATTCGCACTCCTGCGGTCGATCCTACTCCCGCGGCCCATCCTACTCCCGCGGCCGATCCCACTCCTGGGGTTAGCCCTCCCGTCATTGCAAGTCCTCCGGTTTGCCCTCTTCCTGGGTTGCCCTGTCACGGTTTGCCCCTTTCCGGTTTGCCCTCCTCCCGTGGCAGACACCCTGGGTGGATTGTTTGGTGGTGGGTTGCATGGTTTGGATGATCACAACCCACCGGCAAAATGGGTGGCACAAAGTTGGCCGATCTGGCACCACCGTACAATTTATGTCGCCAACTGTGTCAGATGACGCAATGATGACGAAGATACTATCCAGATTCTGGATTTCTGGTGGTCACATGGGACTATTCGGAGGCCGAAGTTGCAGGACGTGAGTCTATTGGGCCGGCCTGGTGCGCGGTACATCGGCCTAATATATAAGCCCGGTGGGCTTCCACGGTTCTTTCCTCGGGAGAAAATGGTCTTCATCGAGCGGGACGAGGATGTCTCAACTTGGCTCAAACATACCTGGGACGAAGATATCCTGAATCTGGTCCTCCTTGTGTTGCCGCAGGCTGCGCCAGATGCCGATGGAGGTAGGCTTCTGGCCTTAGTTAGGTGGATCCTTTGCTGACTGCAGTCAACAGCATTCACCCGGGTGATGAACCTCCTCTGGCTAGTGGTATAGACTGCGTTTTTGAATTGGTTCATGTGTCATTGGGGTTATTATTATTGGATGGTATTCCGCGGGCTTTCGTTTGGTTTTCCGCCGGGCATGTATCAAGGGCCACTGTTTACGTCATTTGGAAGGTATTTCGTGTGTTTTTGTTTGGTTTTCCTGCCAGTCATGTATCTTGGGGTTGTTTACCTGTTATTTGGATGGTATTCTGTTGGCTGTTTACCTGTTATTTGGATGGTATTCCGTTGGCTGTTTTATTTTGTGTACTTGTTTATTGTAATTTGGATATCGTCAAGTGGATTTCCTTACCCTACCTGTATATCGTATCGCTTCCGTATCAATCTTATCCTATTGTTATCCGAGGGTTTGTGCATCATTACCAGTGGCCTGTGAGGCTCATCCAGTGGAAATAAGAGTATGAAGATCTTGATCAAGCTCGTCTAGCGGAATTTAGGTGATGGAGATCTGGATCAAAGTCTTCGTCCAGCGGGAACAAAGTTATGGAGATCTAAGTGTTCGCGTAGCGGGATTTAGGTTATGGAGATCTGGATCAAAGTCTTCGTCCAGCGGGAACAAAGTTACGGAGATCTGAATCAAAGTCTTCGTCCAACGGGAACAAAGTTACAGAGATAAGAATTTCGGTTACAGAGATCTAGATCAAAATCTTCATCCAGCAGGATTAAGGTTACCGAGATCTAAGTGTTCGCATAGTAGAATTTCGGTTATAGATAGTGTTAGCAACAGTTCCAGTTTTGGACCAGGCGGGTAATATAGGTCTGCGTGGCAACGGCCTTACCCCATCAAAAATCAACGATTTTTTAAGCGAACCATCTCTTTAAGGCCACCAATATTAATTAGAGAGTTCAGTGTTTGGTATGTGAAATATGTAGCTTTGCGTGGTGCATCTTTTGGCCGTTTCCGATTTTCGATATCTTTAAATCTCCGCAAGCGCCAGCCGAACAATCTCGTTTTTGCGCCAAAAATGACGATAATTTCAATGTAGCTTGCTGAGTTTTAAAGATATCAAAAATCGGAGACCACCAAAAGATGCGCCGTCTGCAGCTGCATATTTCATGTACCAAACACTTAATTATCGGATCAATATTCGTGGACTTAATTGAGGGAACTGTTTGGCACAATCCCGGACCAAACTGGCCAGGTCCGGGTTTTCATGAAGCCGCTATAATAGAAATGGTCCGAAAACGGAACCGTTGCTAACACTAGTTGTAGAGACCTAGATCAAGATCTTCATCCAGCGGGAACAAAGTTACAGAGATTAGAATTGCGGTTATAGAGACCTAGATCAAGATCTTCATCCAGGGGGAACAAAGTTACAGAGATTAGAATTTCGTTTATCGAGACCTAGATCAAGATCTTCATCCAGCGGGAACAAAGTTACGGAGATTGGAATTTCGGTTTTAGAGATCTAGATCAAAATCTTCATCTAGCGGGATTTATTGGAGAATCACTGACGCATGTGGAAAATCCAGACCCCAACTTGATATGACGAGTGCACTCCGCAGGACTCTCTCCCTCCCTCCTCCTACCTCTCTTGCTATTCGCCCAACACACCTCATCCATCAGCTTCCAAATGGCGAGAAGAATCACTCCGAGACCCCGGAGCAATCCTGTGGCCAAATCCAATCCCACCAGCCAATCGACGAGACTGCTCAAGGAAAAGGAAGATAGTGAGGAAGAGGAAGAAATCCCTTCTTCTAGAAGCGAAGATGAGTATACTGAGACCCCACGCCCTTCGTCCAAGTCCTCATCTCGGCCGCTGGTAAGCTTATACCCTGTGGCCATGGTGCCATGCTGATGTGGGATAGAATCCACCAGATGTTGACCTCACAGACGACCAACTCTCAGATGTAGCAGACGATTTCGAGGATAAGGATGACGAACTTCTCCGGAACTCAGTCACTCCTACTCCACAACCTCCAAAGTTGAAAGCAGCAACCGGACGCTTGTCGATGGCTGCGCACACACCACCAAAGCAGACCATACCGAACGCAGCCACGAGACGCGAGTCGGCCACCTGCTCATCATCGCTGTCGGTGGATAATCCCCTGTCAACGGCAGCATCTGGTCCTGTTAGTTCCCAGCAAAGCAATAACTCTTGCGAAAGGGCCTTGATGCCCGTGTCCTTTCATTCAAGCCCACGGAGTTCCCAGCAGAAACGTGCTGCGGCTGATAATGATTCCAAACCACATGAGGTTAAAAAGACTAAACGAGGACAGAAGTCGAGAGGTATCGACAAGTTCAAGGATCCATGGGTTACAAAAGTTGCGGAAGAAGGTTCCATAACAATCAGGCAGAAGACATTGTTCAAGAACCCATTCCCGGAAGATGTAGATGAGATGGCTGCCGCTGCCTAGTTACAGGCCCGCGGATTGTGGAAATTCGATGACAGTGACCCCCAACAACCGGCGCTTGAACACATGGCCTATGCAAGTCCCGTAGACATTCTTTGGTACCAATGTTAACCACCAGCCACAGATCAGAGGATTTCATTATTCCGTGCGAAGCACCACAGGCTCGCAGAGTGGCATTAAACTCCAAGAGATTTACCAACTCCTGGAGATGGAGGCCGCAAAGAAGAATGGTAAGGTCCGCTGGTTACTCGACAATGAACGATATATCTTTGAGAAGAAGGACGTAGATGCAGGTATCATACGTCCACTGGTAGGAATAATGCTGATATTTATCCTCAGACTCGCAAGGAGCCATACGTCAGCAGTGGCATTGCCACCGGCATTTACCATTGTTTTTTCAAGGCGAACAAATCCCTGGGAGTCCAAGATTCGCGCTTTCTGGGGCAAATGTTGCCTGAGTTCGTCTGTCTAATGGCAACCGCTCTCCAGTGGCACCTCCACACCTATGTTGCCACTGGCAAGGCCGTACAAGCGCTACAATTCAACTCAAGAAACGCTGGCGGTGAGTGATCTTTCCAATGGCGGCTGCACTATAACTGACCGTCGCAGGGATATACGAGAGGCATCAGGAGATGTGGGATAGCGCGTATACGACGCCAGAATCGTCAGACATTGCCATGGCCTTATTAAGACATAAGGTTCTGGATATCAGAAGACAAAATGGCAAGGCGGTTCAATGTATAAGCCTCGCAAAACCGACGGCATTCCCGGCATGCAACAAAAACCTCGGCAAGATGAAGGAAAAATTAGCGGCTCTAGAGGCGCTGCAAGACCTGGAGGATTCTGTATAATGGTTATCTGTAAGGTAAGGAAGTACACCCGAGGTCATGTGCCCTGTGCTAACTAGTTTACAGTGGAATGGACAGCACCTGGGGTAGAATTTCTGGTAAAGTTTGAGAGGATGGTTTCTGTAAGTTTAGCGAAGGAAGTGAATTTGGCTTTGAAGCGTGGAGTTACGGTTTGGCGAAGGAAGTGAATTTGGTTATGTAGAGTTACGGTTTGGCGAATCAAGTTGGCCTAGACATGCTGCCAAAAGTATTGTATTCGTTAGGGAAATTTATATTTTAGTATGAATTGTATCGTGCAGTAGCTGCCTTACAGCCACCGGAAGTTAATAATCATCGTGCCATAGCTGCACTGGAAATCGTGCCATATCTCCACTGGACATCATGCCATAGCTCTCGTAGACTACTGCAACTCCGTGACCATCGTACCATAGCTCCACTGGAAATCGCGCCATAGCCCTCGTAATCTCCCGCAACTCAATGATCATCGTGCCATAGCTCCGCTGGAACTCCATTGACCATTGTGCCATAGTTCATGCGGAAATTCGGTGAATATACCGATAGCAGCATATAATGCTCATGCAGAACATTCATAGCTTTAGTGTGGACTTGACATGTAGCTGCCGCACGCCCATTGTGCTATCACAAAATGTCCATCCTTCTTCCGGCAGCATAATGTAATCTTACAGATTTAGCGTGAGCTCGACTTGTATTTGCCGCGCACTCATTGTGCCATCGTAGGATATCCACCCTCCATCTAGCGGCACTGCAGCGTTCTCTATACACGTACTGGCAGAATACAAGTAGTCACATTGGAACATAGAGGGCTCGGTACATCCACCAGCTATCCAGATATCCGTTCTACCAATGCATGGAGCCCGCGGGCACGCACAGGACAAGATCAGTCCGATAGTAGTCCACTCATAGACCCACCGGTCATAAATGCATCCATAAGCCCAGGCGCAGACGTTTATGGACCGACTATGGATGACAATAGGCTGCGCGTCGCGCAGGGGTCCGCGGGAAGCTTGCAATGACCTGCGCATGTGCGCGTAGCGCAGTCTATAGTCGATTTGCACTTTTGCCGATGGAGCAGCGTTCTCAACGCCACAGCAAAGAAAATCAGGACTTGTGCCAGATGAAAGAGGTGGTGGAACGCCGACATCACAAAAAGAAGAAGGACTTTGGAAAAAGAGAGAAGGAGAAGATGGAACTCGGAAGAGGCTGCCTGGGCGAAGGCAGAGCTTAAGAAGTCGATCCGGCGATCCAAGAGAGAAATGTGAAGCAATTACTTGATAACCATTAAGGGAGCTAAGGTGTTGAGAGCGGCACAATACGCGAACCCTCGGGCAGGCATGACCGTGGAGGCCTTAACAGACAGAGAAGGCAAGCAAGCAAACACATCATTGGAGAAGGAGAAGATGATGAGGCACGAATCTTTCCCCCCAAATGACGTTGACCAATACCACGAACCACCTCCAGCGGGAAGCGCACTCGCACGGGTCACTGAGCAAGCAGTCGAGCGAGCCGTGTATTCTCAGTCAGTCAAGAAGGCACCGGGACAAGACAAGTTGTCTTTGGCGCCATATGGCTGCTCTGGAAGTGGGACAAAGAGATGATCGTGAGGCTGACGAGGGTGGCAATCCGTACTGGAAGACACTGAGCGGTATGGAAGCGGGCCAGTGCCGTGGTGATTCGCAAGCCTGGCAAAGATGACAATACGAAGCTCAAGACCTACCGCTCCAACTCGCTGCTTAGCTGCATGGGAAACGTGGTCGAGACAGTAGCCGCGGAGCTGCTGTCAGAAGAGACCAAAATGAGACGGCTTCAGCGCAATGGACAATTTGGAAGCCGGAAAGGACAGTCAGCCATCGATGCAGTGGCCATCATGGTCTACAGAGCCCACGCAGCTTGGACAAACGTCCACATAGCCGGTGTGTTTCTCATTGACATTAAGGCAGCCTTCCCGAACGTGGCAAAAGGACGATTAGTCAACTTGATGAAGGTCAGGCAAATGCACAGAGACCTTATACAATGGACACAGAACTTCCTGTCGGAAAGAACAGAGAACATGGTAATCGAGGGCAACGCCATGGAGAGACACCCAGTGGAGGCAGGGGTCCCGCAAGGCTCACCTATGACACCGCTCCTCTTTGTGATTTACACCTCAGGACTAATCAACTGGGTCGAATAATATATATCAGAAGCACATGGGCTATCCTTTGTAGACGATCTCGGCTGGGTGGCGACCGGAAGCGATGTCAACCATGTCGTCTCGATACTTGAGAGATGCACAGCTCAGAGGATTGAGTGGGCAAGTAGACGAGGGCTACAGTTTGATACTGCAAAGACGCAGGTGGCATTATTCACACACAGATGACGCCACAGGAAACAACTCCAGCCAAAACTGAGAGCAAAGATAAGAGTCGGAAATGAGTCCATACCGTTCAACGCACAGGCGACACACTGGCTGGGCGTGTGGATGGACGCACATCTCACGTTCAAGGAGCACCTCAACCGATGCATGAAGAAAGCCAGGGCAGCAGCGGCCAGGTTCGAAACCCTTGCCAGGACATACGGCGTTGTTCCTGAGAGCCTAAGGGCCGTCAAACCAGCGTGCGTCCAAGTGGTCGCACTATATGAGAGCGAGCTCTGGTGCGTTCCTAGGGAAGTAGGCTGGCGAGAGGACCTGCAACTGCTCCTCAATCGACAAGCCAGATCCATCCTGTGTGTGCTGGCCACGACCCTGCGGGGTGCACTAATGAGAGAGTAAGGGCTTACACCGGCGCCAGTAATCTTGCACTGCAGACAGCAGCAATTCGCAGCGAGAGTAGAAAACGCATGCAGTAGCAAACTAAAGCAGCTACACACAACTCCTCTTCTGCAGCGCCGTTATGGAGCGCAGTCAGGAAAGAGCATGAGCCTGGCCGGACAACCGAAGGCATGAACTGGCTGGTCCCAGGCGGAGAGCCAGTGGTCAGGCCCACCATACTGGACGATACCACCGCAGCCAAAAGCGCTGCGCAGTACTGGGCAAGAGGGAAAGAAGCTAAAATCGGAGCAGGGGTCTGGATGTGGTGGACAGATGGATCACGCTCAGACGATGGCCAAGTGGGAGCCACAGCAGTGTGTACACACGGAAATGAATGGAGGTCTCCCCACAGCTTTCCGGGCACCGGACGCATGGAGGTCTTCAACACCGAACAGTGGGCAATCAGATTCGCGCTTGACGTGGCTATCGAGCCAACAGATACATTGCAGGAGCATGGAGTAAAGACGGTGGCAGTCTTCAGCGACTCGCTGGCCGCAATCCGACGTGCGGCACACCTAGGGCCAAGCCCAGCGCAGCGACTGGCGAAGCGGATCAGCAGAAGAGCACGGAGTCTCCTCGCACACGGCTTCGCAACCGAGATCCACTGGGTCCCGGGGCACTCCGGCATTCGCGGAACCAAAGAAGCAGACCGTCAGGCGAACATAACCCGAAACGCAAGCGGAAGCAGAGTTGTAGAGTGGCCATAACCCTCAACATCGAAAAGGGCCTGACGAATCTCCGAGGGAAGATCGGCAGATAAGGGGCAATGGGAGGCCCACAAGTGCAGCAAGCACTTCAGCTACAGACTCAAGGGCAAGGCGGGGACCAAGAGACCTATCCCAATGACAAGCGTAATGCCGCTGGCCGCCATGTTCTACGGGCTAAAGTCCGGGCATGCGCCCAGGTGGGTCTATGTAAAACGGTTCGGCCACCGAAATGACGACAAATGATGGTGGTGTGGAGGGACATTGTCCCACACGCGAGAGCACCTTTTCCGCCCCTGCAGCCGGTGGAGAGTCCACCAGAGAGAACTATGGAAGGCGGTGAGAAAGGCGACGGGCTGGAGAGTGGGCAGATGCTGGCACTTGCAGATCTCTGAGCTCTTTTCCATAGAAGAGTGCGACCAAGCGGTGATGGACTTCCTGGCGGCCATTGAGGTCGGGAAGTTCCCGCCCAATTGAAGTAGCGAGATGGAGCGGGCTCAGGGTAGCGGGGGGGGAGCTCCGCCATCTAGCCGGCTCGCCCCGAGGCGGAGGGGATATCAGGGTCCTGTCATACTCTAATTAGAGTCAATACAGTATGATTAAACAAACAAACAAACAGTTGATGCACGTGACACGGATTGTGCCGGGACATACTCGTGAGCCATTGCAGTGGTACATTTAAGACCTTGCTCCCGAAGCTACAGCAATAATGAAACATGGACTACTATAGATAAACGGGTTATAATGTCGCCCTAAACTTAATCAACGGTAGCATGCACATTCAGGCTGTGACAATGCATATTATTGAGAAATTCAATGAGGCTCTTCTGATATGCAGCGAAAGCAATTGCCAAAGTTTCGAAATAGTCCCGACCTTACCCAAACTAACGGTTTCTGCAGAGTAAATCATACCACATGGTGCGGTTCAGACCTCTGACCGACTGTTTTCTATAACCCCTGCTGTTGACTCTTCCATCTTCTGTAAGGGGTGAATGGGTACTCAATGGTTTTTGGGTGTCTATCCATACCATCAATGCTGGTCATGTTAATGTTGTGCAAACAGTTTGAGATATGTTGCATTTCGTTCTAAATGACGCAGTAGTATCTTACAACTCGAACAACATCATTTTTGTCGAATTTGCGGGATACTGAATATTGTAGTGTTATTTGCTGTGTAGATATTTCATATCACTGATAAATATGATGGCCCAGGGTGGAGAATGTCGAAGTCATCATATGCTAATTTAGTTTAGTATTGGCAGTGACACTAGGTTAGAGTACTATCACTACATAAATGACTACCGTTCTAGAAACTATAAGCTTAAAGAATTTTACCAGTTGCGATATTGTCCGAAGATCAGAAACGGATATAGCGTTTCTCATACATCATAGGGGTTGAACTGATCATTTGTGCCCCAGGCTAGGAGGCCATGAACCTCGATACGAACCTCTAGTAAGTTCAACCCACGACGGAAGATGCTCACAAACGCTCGGACGACTCATGGGCTTGAAATAAGGTTCGAGTTTGAGCACATTTCAAGTAATTGGCTATTGCTGTCTCCTACACACTTGCTGCCAGGTGCACTCCTTAGCTCTCAGCTTGCTCCTGGCTAGCCAGATAAATGGTGTCAAAGATCTATCCTGTTCGGACAGAACTCACCTTACGCCCGACGATGTTTCGCCGTCGTAAAGATTGGTAGACTATAGGACAGTGGATACTAGCTAACTAGAATACAAATACCGCTACCTACATATCTCAAATATTGCCCTCAGTTGAAAGGATATATCGTTCTTTCTCCTAGTACTGAGTACGGTTTACTCTCGGAACTCAAGTATCGCTTACCTCCCGTTCGACCTATCCTGACTGCATGTGACGCTTTTACTGCAGATATTGCTTATGCTGGCTAGCCGCATCCGGAACCTACCGAACTAACGTGTCTTGTAACTCCTCACTTGATAAGCCGTTTTGTATCCTCCTTGGCATGTGCAGGAAAGGAGCTCACCGACTTTCAGCCGTAAGGAAATGCTCGAACTCCTCCTCCATTACATTGAACACCGCCGCCTAGCGATGATTTCCAATTCGCTGCTTGCAGTAATAGTATTCGCACTGTTCCCTTTTTCATGAGCACAATCAACTTCGGCACTTCTGGATGAGATCCACGACTTCTGTCAAGTTGGAGGGTCATCATGTCGGTCACTTCCTCCCTGCTGAATGTAGTTGAATCAGTGCTTAGTGTTTGGACAGTGACAGTTGTGGATGAGAGAGTATATATATTCGGGGGAACCTACTATTGGAATTCGTCGTTAGGAATCACTGGTGCGCATTAGCCCCTATTGTGTCTGCAAAGACTCACAACCGCCTCAGGAAGCAACTTTCTCCGCATCATAGACTCCTCTAAGCCGTTCAATACGAACGATGATGTCTTAACTTACATGGCCAACGAGTCACTCTCCGCGATAATTCCTCGTACGGGTGACGGTTACGTGTGGCCTACCGAGGGCAACACGCTGAGTGCGTTCCACGGAGTCGCCAAGCCTATTTCTTTATCATTAAAAACGACTGTAGTACCACTTGGGGCTAAATACCGTTATGACATTTCTGCCCATACATGAACCTCTACTAGCGTCAAGAGTGCAAACCTCGAGATGGAGAATATTGGCCCAGATTCGAACGGTTCCCTTGAGTATTATCTGAGTGGAATGAGCACCTAGGCTCCTAAAATCAAGCGAGGTTTTGCTTTAGGAGGAACTACTCTTCTTCCAGTTAGCGGTAGTTCACATTTGGCACTGTGGCCACATCGTGGGCTGCTACTCTATGATCTCGATTCTGACTCGTGGAAGAATGAGACTATGCCAAGCAACGCTGTTACTGGGGGTGTGTTGGCTCATGTCATAGTCGGAGACAATGAACTATTGATAGCGTTCGGTGGGAGCACGAACCCGGCCTCCTCCGATTTTAACCCGCAGCTGGTTTGACTCTTTCCCTTCTATTGGGGAACCGTTTTCTAATTTCGTGCAGCGGAGTATGCGGGAATACGATATCTACAGCTCCAAAACATCGAAATGGTATTCGTATCTGATGCCCGGAGACCAAGTTCTTCCCGCTCCCCGGGAGGCTATGTGTTGGACCGTCACTAGCGCGGATGACGGTAGCAGTCATCAAATCATCATTTAAGGCAGTGTCACTTCAGATAATCCTGGCCTAGATGACGACTCTGTTTGGGCGCTTTCCATCCCCTCATTCGATTGGGTGCAACTCACGCCCGAAAACTCCGCTGGTACTCCAGGAAAAAGAACCAGGGCTACTTGCACACTGATTGGGAATAAATACATGCTGGGGTGGGGTGGCATTTATCTGGGCACCCCCCAAAATAGTTGTGATAAAGACGGTAACGCGGTATATCTCTTCGACATTAGCAAAGGCGAATGGGTACAAAAGTTTGAGCCTAAACAAGAATATCTAATCCCGGAAAACGTTGTCAAGGTTATTGGTGGAAGGTATCCCCCCGGACTTCCTTGCAGAATTCAACTGACAAGCGACACAGCAGAAAGGGCGGCACAACGAAGTTTGCGCCCGATGGAGGATTTAGAGATCCCGATCTCGACAGGTTGATGAAGTTCAAAGCAGCCGATATCCCATCCAGCACCTCCTCGCCTTCTTCCACGTCACATGCTAGGGCGAAGGACGGCATTATCGGTGAAATAGTCTGCGGTATTTTTTTACTGATCGCACTCGGCGTCGCTTTCTTTCTGTATCGCCGTAGGAAAAACCGACAGCTTCAAGCCTTAGCCGAGTTATCCCAACCGCCAGTTGTGATTCGTTCTCCGCTACCAATTTATAGTCAGGGAACTGGCGAAAGTTCCGTACCTCCGGCTACTTCAGCACCGTTTTATGGAGTCGTCGATCACGAGCCTGAGTTGGATATGGGACGACATACAGTTGAGCTCCAAGCGGATGGAAATGGACAGCGTTGGTAAAAGAATATTCGTATGCAGAAGTTTCATTATAGTGATAGCAAGAGATGGAGGAACAATATTTCTGGATGGTTTTGAATCTACAACCCTGGCCTAGCGTCGGGCTTATAGCTATTACTTTGATCATAGTTAAATGAGTGTCTTTATCTATCACGGCCATTAAGGCCATATATATACAGTCGCCCATACGCCAACGTAGTTCCATCACGACCTCTGTGCCATGCCACCCCACGCTGCAAGGTGCGAACGTTCCCGTGTAGCCCGCGAACGGCGACAACCTCAAGTTGGCAAGCACATACCCTTGCCTAATGCCTTTCTGGTTCCGGTAGATGTGCGGTCGGCTTCCTGGTTGACGGTTAAGGAGGGAAGCGGAGTTTGTAGCAGATAGCGCGCGACAGGACGAAGCGCGCGACGATAGCATTGAATAGTTCTCGCAGTGGATGGCCGACAGGGTGCGGGGAAATGACGTCAGTTACGTCGACCTCGATGGCGGTGTGTGCAGTAGGCAACGCTGGTCAGAGAGATGTCGTAATCGAAGTCGGTGCTGGTGGTATTCGGCGGGCATTTGTAGGCGAGCCTTTTGGCCCGGTGCACTTGGGAACAAGGTAGCAGCGGAGAAATTCGTAGATAGCGATCACAAGCAATCAGCTATATATCTGTAACTGGGGAACCCTGTCGTGCGTTGCAAGAAGTGGGAGTGAGGCTCTGTGCAAGTCCCTACTGCTCAATGATTCCACCAGTCCGGTCCCACCGGAAGGTCGGACTGGACCGGGCCCCAGACTGGCAGTCTTGGACTGGACGGGCTCGGTCTGGACCAGTCCATACAGGATAATCTTTATCAATTTCAAAGTAGATCCGAAAAACTAAAGAAGTGAGACAGTAATCTCTGCAACCCTAACTCAGACACAACGTCACTTCATAACAACCACCCGCTGCGAGCAATCACTATGAACCAACCCGCCCAATGCCAGCAAGCACCACAACGAGAAACCCAACCATACAAAACGAGTGGTGAGTGGCACGTGGCAAGTGGCAAGTGGTGAGGGGTGAGATGTGCATGGTGACTTGTGAATGGCAAGATGAGTCTACATGTATGAGTATATATGTATGAGTCTATTTGTTGACTCAGTGTATCAGTAACTCCCAGTGTATTCGGGCCGATTCGGCCCGAGTGGACTGGTCCAAAGCAGTCCAGGCCAGTTCAGTCCAGGTCCAGAAAAATTGGGGATTGGTCCGATCCCGGTCCAAAAATTAC
>Ga0307512_10005339_pt1 | contig 13450 bp, 18 predicted proteins | sample 14_EM_MG_FD_200267 | JGI IMG/M metagenome (GOLD analysis project Ga0307512, IMG submission 200267) | Populus trichocarpa ectomycorrhiza microbial communities from riparian zone in the Pacific Northwest, United States - 14_EM | ecosystem: Host-associated > Plants > Roots > Unclassified | place... | reverse complement strand
AGGGTCGCATGCGATCAATGAATCATCATCATCGTATCGAAACGTATTCGCTCAATGTGAGAATAAAGTGCCATTGCGGTGTGCTGGCGTGAGATCGGGGTAGAATCATGGTGGGTGGACGTAGTCATACGTGGTGGAATATTTGCAAGCTTTTTTTTTGTTTATTCATTACTCGCATGTGACCTATCAGATCATGGCGAGGATATGTGCAGTCCGTTTCCTGTCCGAGGAATATTTGCAAGCGTGGTGGGGCTATCGTGGTGGAGCCTGTTAGGCATAAATTGGCAGCAGAGCGTAGTGGGATGGAGTGTCTACGCTACAGCTGTAGTTATATGACTGCGAATCTAAACTCGCCACGCTCCCGCTATCCTACTCGCCACCCCCACAATCCGACCCACTGCGATCCCACAACGTTCGACTCCACAGCAATGTCGTGAGACGGGAGTTTACTGTCTCGTAATTGCAAGGCAACCGCCACGGGATCATGATGTGATCACACTGAGAGCTTTCCCTGACTAGTCGCTACGATCCCTCGACATGTGGAGTGATTGTGGTATTAATCCGACTACATAGGCGAGAACTCTGTGCACTAAGGCACCATGCTGCGGCCCGGAGATGCGGACAAATCCTCGACGTACGTGTCCACCACGCTCAGGTGCGCGCAGTGCAGTGGGTTCGGGGAAGAGGAGAGTAGCTACAAGTCGAAACGGTCGAGGGAGGGGGCAGAGGGTGCAACCAGCCGACGATGTGGGGTGCAGGGGAGCCGGCGCAGGGAGGAGGAGGCGCGGGGTGGAAGGGTGCAGAGCACGCTGAGCTGCTGAGATGAGGAGAGGAGGAGATCGACAAGGAGGAGACGGACAACACGGATGGATTCTGAACCGTTGGTCACCGGGGGGCTCGCGCCTGGGAGGATAGTTTAACCTTGGTTTGAAGTCTTGATGCATCGGGCACATCCACACTCGAACATTGTGAGAGCCATACTGATGCCTCGGGCGTATGGCAGTAGGCGGCATTTACCTCCTTCACCAAACTTCTGCAACTCTGTGGTAGGTACGCAAGAGCGGAAATATGTGGCAACACGGACAGAGGAATCTAACTGATGCAAAGCCGTAGGAGGAAAACGATCTCATTCGTGGCGGGGGCCCTTTGGAGCAGACGGAAATATCGCTGCTGAAGTCCGGCGTCTGGATCATCGTGACGGCGGAGTGACAAACCCCCGTAGCCGCGGCAGCGGTAGAGGTCGCGGGCCCAGAGATCACCTTTTTTTTTATCCATTAAGTGGGTGCGACCTGGCTAGATCATGGCGAGAACAAACTGCCCGCCGTCCGAACAGACCTCGATCAGTCTGCAGGCAGTCCGTTGCAAGCTTCCCTTCGCCCTCCGTCCAGGCCTGTCACAAAAGTGGTGGGGCGCACCAACGAAATAGCAAAGGAAAAGATAAAGGAAAATACAAAAGGAAAGTAACCCGCCCCCGAGACTCCTTACACCTCTCCCGCAGAGGTCATGAGGGAGGGCGTGGGGAGGAACAGAGGTTCCTCACCCCCAGCGCCCAGCTCCTCGGCCTCGTGCCTCCGCTCCTCTCCCCTTTCTCCCCGCTCCCGGAGTTTCCACTCTGACGCCTCACTCTGCTCGTCCCCCTTAGCCGGGGCTGGGACCCCCGGTTCCAGAGATCGCCCGGATCGATGGGTTTGCTAACCGTCACCGTTGCTCTCGCCAACCAGCACCATTCGCACCCGTAACACGATCACTACCGTCAGTCGGTATCCCAACAGATACTCAGATTGCCCTCCGCCTGTACAAGAGCATCGCCCAGATCCTACGCGGCTTCGACGTCGCCTGCTCTGCGGTTGCCTGCAATGGCACACATGTGTGGGCAAGCCCGCGTGCTCTCGCAGCCTGAATAACCCAGTGCAATGAAATCGATCTCAGTCGGCGGTCGCCATCGTATGAGAACCGATTGTCGGGGTACTCGCACCGCGGCTTCGAGGTCTATTGCGATTTTCTAGACCGGTCATGCATCGATCCGACCATCTTTGAAAGACTCTTTGGTCGCTCTAATGGCTTTGCCTGGCTTCTGGTTTTGGGAGCTCTGCCGAGGCGCGGGCGGCGGGATGCGTACGTTCGCCAACGCCGCGCGGAAATGGAAGGCCAGAGCTGAACAATAGATCCCTTTTCGGCCTCGGCGAGAATGACCAGAAGAAGGATTCGAATGACATTGCCGAGTGGGATTTCGAAGAAATCAGCTCGTATCAAAGGTTTACGATCGTGGCGATGGGTACAATGAGAGGAACATTGAGAGACTCTTCTTCAAGAAAGATCTCCTATTCAATGGAGATTGGAACCCAAAGGATAAACCGCCTTACCGAACAGTCCACCTTCACCCCACCCTGTATTTTTCGGCGATGCCAGCGATGCCAGCGATGTGATCGGAGATTGTTGCGGAAACTGCCCTGAATCGCTCAACGACGAGGAGAGGCAGGTTGCTGAAGATGAGGGCAAAATATACGTCCAGGAACCCATCGCTTTCCTTTCTGACGATCCAGGACACCAAGAGATTGGCTCTTTCTATCCACTAGGACCCGGGGATTACACCAATATGGCTTATTTCGGATCATCACAGGTACTTTGCGAGGTTATCGTCGATGGCGATGTCGCCGCTGTCAGGTCTTGGTGCGAGCAGTCAACGTGCGTGATTTCTGCGGCGGCGCTCGGCTTCGAGACTGTGCAGTGCTTGATCGACTGTGGCGCCCGGCTGGTGTGGCTCGCATGCAGGGCGATCGGACGGCGCTTCATCTCGCTGCTGTTCGCGGGAGAGCTGACCTCGTCGCTGCCCTATTGAGGGGGGATACTGAGAACGAGCACGACCGCGACGAGCGCACGCGACTCGAGAAGGAGAAGTTGAAGTCTTCTGGTGACCTCACCACGGCGACGGAAGAAGATACTGAGATGAAAGGCTGACGATGGAGACGCTGCCGGTGATGATAACTACAGCCACATTGATGCGGAGTCCACGGACGACGGCGCGGCAGCGGCGACAGCAAGCGGATTTGTCAAACTCAAGGGTCCGCTGGAAAACGCATTGACCGTGGACAAGCTCGGTGATGTCGAGGAAGAGTCAGTGGATGGCATCTACGACGTCAATGTCACCGGGTGGGATTATTCGATGAGCCCTTTACATTTTGCCATTCTCGCAGGTCATAACTCGGTGATCGAAACCCTCGTTTCCGACTTCGGCGCCAACGTGCGAGCTCCGATCCCGCAGCGCAATTCGAACAGATTTGGTCTGGGTGCGTTATTGAATTTGGTTCTAGCGCTGAATCTGCCCAAAGAAATGCGCTGCGAGACTATCGCAACCTTTCTCAAGCTCGGCGCAAGCAGTGCCTAAGCCACCAACAGCCGTGGTGAAAGCCGTACCAGTGCGTTGCAGTATCTTGTCGACGACGGGGCCAAGGACGTCGTCGAAACCGCGTTTGAACACGATCAGCCTGGTGCTATGAGCGTGTTGAATAGTGCGAAATGCGGTGGTGGTTATTTCGTCGGAAGGGACCTCGTTATGCCTCTGATCAGTGCGATGCACCTCCGGAACGGCTCCATTGAGCTCACTAAATCTCTGCTCGACGGGGGGCCCACGCGCAGGTCGTGGCAAACGATATTGTGCATAACATGAAGCCCGCTTTGCGAAAAAAATGTCACTGCAGTGGATCTTGCGTTTAAGGTCAAAACGCAAGTACAGCAGCCCCTGGCGCATGCGGTTTTGTCTGAAATGGATGCGGAAACGGTCGGGCTGCTACTCGAGTACGGTGCGGATCTTAGCATTCCTGCTATGGTACACCATAATTCCCCCATTACCGCCGGTGCACGCGCAGACGCCGCTGGACTTGGTGCGGCCCAAGCCACTCAAGTGTCTGTCTGCGGTAAAAAAAGTTAGAAACTGCCGCCAAAACGCTGAAAACCGCCGCCAAAACGCATAAAGATGCCGATACCGTCCTCCTCGACTTCGACGACGTGGTGCTGGACTCATACACCGAGGGTAGCTATCAGCGTTTCACAGCTGAGCGCTACCTCAATCGGAGGGCCAAAAGACCGGCCTAGCCGCTGTTCAACAGTGTTCCCCAGCCAAGTGTATCGATTGGAAGCTCGAGGCATGCAAAAAGAGGCTGGAAGAGCTAAAGAAGGTTGAGAAATTGCTGGTGCAAAACCGATGCTCGATAAATATATATCCCGATCTGTTACCGAAGTACTAGAGCACGACGGGTGCAACAATTCTAGCGTTTATCTGCGGAGGCAGCTGTAGGGGAGGCTGGAAGCGGGGGTCAGAGCGGGTTCCTGGGCTACGACGCAGGCTGGTTTGCCGCTGTCACCACTACATAGTGCTGCTGCCCTTGTGAGCCCGGAGCCGAAGAAGCCCAATTTCGAGCCGTTTGCAGCGAAGTACCCCTGCCTCGGTGAGGGCGACGTGAGTGGCGGATATTTACGACTCTTTGAGGGGTATGGAACGGTACACCAGAAGACATGGAGACGGTACGGATGCTCACGTCGGGTTCATCGGGAGAGGGTGATCACCGTATTCCGGCGCTGTAGGTCTCAGTCAAGGATAGCAACAGTTCCACGGCACTCTTCATCGCTCTTTACAGGGGCAACTTCGACATGGCGGAGCTGATCACGGAAATCGCTAAGGACCAACCGACGCAGAGCAGAATCTGGCGAAATGCAACACGAGCCCTTACGTGAGCTCGGCCAAACACTCTCTTACCCGTTTAGCAGGCTGACAGGAGCAGGACTACGTTCAAAACTCGAATGTCGATGCGTGTTTTCTGCCTATCGCCTACCGCAGGGGAGTATCAGAGAGAGAGAGAACAGAACGACGTAATTACTCCTTTTCCTCCAACCTGTCCTCCCCTGTGGAGGAAACGCTTCCACCTCCCCAATCCACCTCGCCACACCTTCTCTTCAGTCCCACCTCTGTCTCCCCTAAGAAGGCTAAAATAGCCTCACTGCATCTCGCATCTGCAAAGAGCTTTGCCATATTCCACCTCCGCTTGTGTTTGCCCGTCTTCTTCTGGACTTCCACCCACAGATCAGCCTGTTGGATCTTCCATGTCCGGCAATTCTTGAAGAGATGGGCGGCGGGGGCCGGTCGAAACGGGGCGACGAGACAGTAACAGCAGAGCTACACTTCTCCAGATTGAGGAGTATCAGAATTACCTCGACATCGTTTGGTATGGTCGGGCGTTCACGCACATCAGGTAAGTATCTGCTTTCCCCCCACGATTCAAATTTCACTGACTGAGAATTGATGGTTACTAGTTTTCGAGCTGGTTTCCTCTTACCTGCGCTTGTCCACATCCGCTGTAGATATTGCCTGCCCCGACGTTGACATGGCTGTACTATCCTTCTTCCAATGTTCCGACGAATATACAAGGTACCCCGCAGAAGAACGCACCCATTTGCGAGCTGCAATAGTCCTCAATTACACTTCCATCCTGGAAGAGTTGATGAAGACGCTCACATTCGGATTCCATTATTCCAAACTTGCCGGGGCGGAAGCGGAGTATCAAAAAACCGTCAATCCAAAGTACTACCGTGGGCTTACTATCCGTGGCGCAAAAAAAGACAGACTGGGCGCGATGTGAACCCCGTTCCGTATGCCTCGGTAACTGTTGGCAGAAACCGGCGCACTGACGTAGCTGCCTACCATGGCGCGTGGCTTCAGAGCCAGCAGCCGTAGGAAGCTCTGATGCACTTCATTTCCAACGATCCCACCAGCAATAAAGTCCGCTTGTTGGAACAACACGACACCGCGGCCCTCTTCCAGCATGGATTGGGACTAACGTCGAAAGAACTCCCACATCTTTGCATCAAGGGCTGGACTGATACCGATTCGCCATGCGAGAGCCCAATCAATGCTAACCTACCTACGGTGCCGCCCAAGCTACTCTTTTGGGGATTCACTAACGCCGCCGCTGCCCCTCCGCGAGCCGGATCTCGCCAACCGGAGTCGTCACCGCAGCTTGGTCGCAGCGACAATGTGGCACCCTGACTCCACCGCTTGCAGCTTGGATCGCAGAACGCGCCCGCTCCCAAATCCACCTGCCCACCTTCCGCTTCCTCCTCTCCGCGCCCGGAGGTGTGGGATTGACGGAGGCCAGTTCGGAGGGTAAAGCGTCATCCACGTGCCCACGCTTGGCGGACAGGTCATGGCCATAAAAAATCCTACTGGAAACATTCCCGGAGGCCGAACTCGCGAACCACGAAAACGGTAACGGACGCACCGCGGCCGAAATCGCAGAGTCAACGTGGAGGCATAGTAAAGTTGGGGGGTCGTTCCCGTATGTCACTGGATACAAATACCGGAAACCAGGATACTGGGGGCCGGTGTACGAGCGACCTCCGACATCTTTCGCGCCGAAGGTCAAAAAGGAAACGCCCGACATAGGAGAGGTGAGCGTTGACGATACTTGGAGATTACTCAGGGGCATGGGCGGGGAAGCGGAAGCTTTGTAAACTTGAGACGGCGGAGGAGGTTGCGAAGCGCGTGGCGAAGAAACAGACCAGTGAGCCGGAGGTGGTGGTACTGTGGCGCAAGAATTCGGCAGAGCTTTGGTAACTAGTGGTAGACTGGTACCTATGTTGAGTGTATCTACGGTGGTCGTCGGGGCTGGCTGCCAATGGAATATCGTATGGATCAAGGGGTAAACTTGCTGCTGTAGTGTTATGATATTCCGCATTCAACACGTTGCTGTGCTTTGAACGTGCATTCTGATTGAGTTGATGTGTTCCATTGAACCCCGCGATGCAATATGCCTCTATCGTCAACTACAAGCGTTATCTACAGTACGGTTTACAATCCTAGGGTGTTTTCGAAGCCGTCCCAGACCGTTTCGATAAGTATTCGGTTTGCTGGGTAGTGACAACGGATGATCCGCTCCTCTTGCGGTTCGCTTGATACATACCTTGTGGATTCAGCCTTGCTAGATCCCGGGACATCACAACTTGTTGTTCATCCGTAGGCACCGCCGAGCAGTGTCATTAGTCCCTCGTATTCTGGCGTCTGCCTGGAGATCCCCCTGTTTCTCTATCTTGGTTCCATACTGATGTGCTGGTATGTAATTGGTGTTGACGGTTTGTGCTTCGGTGTATGTATGTCGGTACTTAGCTAAGATGTGGAGGTGGGTAGTTGCGTGGAGGAGTGGGCTGCCTGAACCGGGGCTTGAGTTCAGGCAGGTAGAGCATGCGCAGAGGTTGGCGTCTATCGAGTACAACGCTATAGACAGGCAATTAACCGCAGTGGAGTAAGTTAACGGATTCATTTCGCCGGCTTTTGCCAGCTGGCGGGCAGGGATCGCTATCGGCAAAGCCCCGTGCCGTGAATGACTGCCTAGATATAGTCGTTCGTATATGTAAAAAAAAACACGAGGCTGAAAGAGTGTGTATCTAGCTGCCTAGTTCAAGCTTCGCCATCCGGTCTGATATGTACTTACTTACACATACCTACATAGTATGTGCATCTCAGTTGGTTCGACTCACTCCTTGCCGAACACTACAACCAAAGACATCAACTTGCGAGGGGAAGTGTCCGCGAGAAGACAGAACAGCCGAACGTTCCGGCGACAGTCGAGCGAATTGCATTGTTGTCGCTAGAATATTATGAGGTCCCTCCAGCCAGCTCACGAGAAGACAAGCTCGAAAACATTGTATACGTATATGGGCTGGAAAACCTAGTGTCCCGCATCCAACAGGTAGCGATTCTCGTCATGTGGTAGGGATAGGTGTTAGCTTGCTTAAAGATTACGTCTCTCTGAAACTATTGGCTGCTCAGTGCGGCACATTTTCCAGCCGGCCCAGTCACCCAGGCCGCTTTGAGGCCCTCTCGCGTCAATGTGGGTATGCAGAACAGAGATCATAGATGACGAGTATGCATGGTCTGCCTGAATGCACTGGCCCTGCGAGAACCCCGCTTGCCGTGATAAATACCAGAAGTTATCCGGAGCATTGAATCTACTCAATCGCAACTGCGCCGGTGATAGGAAAGTCCTCTTCCACCCCCCGTGCTACAACTCTCAACTATAGCTTCTCATCATGGCGAAGGTCTCGAAGGGGATGTGGGAGGTGGCCCCCAGCACCTCTGTCGACTGGGCGGTGGAAACGTTCAAAGCGGATGCCCTGGAGGACTCTCTGCGTGTCATCAGTGTATGTAGGGGAAACCCCCCGCTCGCCCGGACAGACCAAGTGTGCACTGATTGATTGACCATTTGGGGGACAGCCAACTAAAGCGATCGATTTCTGTGGCGACACGCTGAACTGCCCGACACTGACGACCACGGTGACGTCGCCGATGGACGGCGTGGTGCAGCTCGAGACCCATCACTGGAAGGGCCAGGCGTACGAGCGAGCCGGCCCACGCTTTGAACTATTCCCGAATGGCTGTGTATGTGGCTCGGTCTCGATCTGAGTGTTCCCCGCGCGCACCCTGTTAACATCTGGCCTCTGTTAAGCCGGAACGATCGGGTAGTCTCTCGTTCGAGAAGAGCGACGTGGCGTTGACCATGAAATCCGAATTCACCAGGTCCGGTTTCATGGGGACTGACAGCCTTACCGCGGAGATCGACACGCAGCCCAATAGCTTCGGCATCAAATTCGTTGGCGGCGGTCGCTTGTTGACGACATTGGGATGGAGATCGGTGGGGTATGTGAAACGGGGAGCCAACCTCCACGCCAACGTCGAGACGGGAGATCCCGACAGAGGGGAGCGCTGGATGACGTACCAGCTGCAACTTGGCGTTGGTGAGAAGGTATACGGACTTGGTGAGCGGTTCGGACCATTCATCAAGAACGGGCAGGTAATCTACGCATGCGTTCGCTGGTGTTTTTTTTTGTGCTGACTGATGTCTGCTCCAGACCGTCGACGTCTGGAACGAAGGCGGTGGTGCGTCCTCCGAGATGGCGTACAAGAATATCCCCTTCTACCTGACCTCCAGTAACTACGGAATCTTCATCCCAACGCCGTCTCTAGTATCCTACGAGATACAATCCAAGCACACGACGCGCGTAAACATCACGGCTCCCGGAGAGTCCATCTCCATGATGTTGATATACGGCTCCACGCCCAAAGAGATCATCCATACGTACGGCGTCATCACCGGGATGCCGGCGCTCGTGCCTGCGTGGACAATGGGACTGTGGTTGACAACGAGCCCCCCGACCAACCACGACAAAGACACAGTCGACCACTTGTTGGACGGGATGAAAGGGAGGTCAGTCGTGCGTCCAGCAGCCCGTGGGTCTTGGACCGCAATTGACCGTCTGGGAACAGGGAAATCCCCTTGTCGGTTTTCCACTTCGATTGCTTCTGGATGAAGGGCTTCCAGTGGTGCGATTTCGAGTTCGACGAAGGCATTTTTCCCGATGCGAAGGCTCAGATTGCAACAATGAAGGAGAAGAGAGGTTTGAAGGTATTCGCGCACCTTACCTTTCTGGACAGGGGCGGTCGCCGTTGACGACTCCCAGATATGCGTATGGATCAGCCCGTACATTGGACAGGAAAGTAAGCTGTTTGCCGTCGGCCTTGAGAAAGGGTACTTCATAAAGAAAGCCAACGGCAGCGTGTGGCAGTGGGATAAGTGGCAAGCCGGGTACGTTGTCTCGTAACCGTCTTCCTCCGGCGCCATACAATTAGGAGTTAACAACTATAGGATGGGACTGGTCGACTTCACGAATCCAGAGGCATGTTCGTGGTACTCGAGCGAGCTCGAAAAGCTCATCGACCTGGGTGTCGACTGTTTCAAGACGGACTTTGGAGAGCGGATACCGACGAGCAACGCACACTATTTCGACGGCTCCGACCCTCAGAAGATGCACAACTACTACCCGTTCCTATACAACAAGGTCACGTTCGAGACGCTCGAGCGGCGGCTCGGGCGGGGCGAGGCCGTGCTGTTCGCACGCTCCGCCACCGCGGGCGGACAGCAGTTCCCGGTGCACTGGGGCGGCGACCCCATGTCCACCTTCGAAGCCATGGCGGAGACGTTGCGCGGAGGGTTGAGTTTAGGACTCTGCGGGTGGGTACTAGTCACATTCCGGCGCACCTAGAGGGGGCTTCCGAACGCGGGAAAATTTCCACTGACATCCGGGGGACAGTTTCGGGTTTTGGGCTCACGACATCGGCGGTTTCGAAGGAAAGCCGGATCCGGCCCTGTTCAAGCGCTGGATCCAGTTCGGCTGCCTGTCCAGCCACACCCGCCTCCACGGTTCGAGCAGTCACAGAGTAAGCGCGCGCACATGGACCGTACGAGGGATCATCTTTTACTGACTGTTTTCCGCGCGGTGTTCAGGTCCCATGGACGATCGACCCGAGCGACGAAGCGGCGACGGTGCTGAAGCACTTCGTCAACCTGAAGCACCGTCTGATGCCGTACATCTACCACACCGCGATCGAAGCGCACACGACGGCGATCCCGGTGATGCGGGCGACGTTCCTCGAGTTCCCGCGGGACCCAGCCGCCTGGTTCCCCGACACGCAGTACATGCTCGGGGAAAACCTGCTCGTGGCGCCCATCTTCAACGCGGAGGGGACGGTGCGGTACTACGCGCCGCAGGTGCTGACCGAGCAAGAGCAGCGCAAGGAGGACAAGGACGGCAATGACACGGCCGCCGAAGACCGGCCGCCGCGCTTCTGGGTCGGCTTGCTCGACGGCAAGTGGCGCAGGGCCGGCCGCTACCACTTCGAGACGCACGACGCGTTCTCGCTGCCATTGCTGATCCGGCCCGGCAGCGCCGTCGTGCTCGGCAAGAAGAGTGAGACCCCGCTCTACGACTGGGCCGACGACGTCGAGATCTATCTCAACTTCGACAGGGCCTTCGATGCTGTCGTCGCCATCCCGGACTGGAAGGCCCCCGGCGAGTCGAGGGTCATCCTGTCGTTCGAGCGCGAGGACAAGACCCTGAACGTGCGCGTCACCCGCGTCAACGGCGAGCTCGAGGGACACCTGACGTTGCTGATCGCTGGCGCCACCGTGACCGGGGGCACCACCATGCTCCCCGGCGGCTCCGTCAAGCTGGATGCCGAGACTGTCAACGGGTCGTTTCCCGGTTGGCGCGGCTTCCGCGTCAAGGCCGTCCCTGGCTTTTCGAACGCCACTCTGCAGTTAGGCCACTGAGGACAGAGGAATTCACAGCAGTTCATTTTCAATGTATGAAACAAGTAAACCATGAATTTCCCCACTCCGAGCCCTTAGCCCGTGATGATAAGAAAACGAAATCTGGTTATAGCTACCACAAGAAAAAAGAACGGGCTATTTGCCCAAAATTTTGTAATCGCTCCAATACACCCACTTTCGGCGAATAGTTAGTACTTCACAATTCACCAACTAGGCGCACAAGGCGTGATACTAATACTCTGTATCGCCGCAATACCAGTATTTTGGGAATTACCAATGCAGAAGAGAAACCAAAATGCACTGCGTTTGCATTCCCTAGTGTGGTTTACGGCATCTGGAGGCATGGTGACCCGCGCCCTTGCACGGGTAGGAACATCTGCTAATTCTCCAGCGACATTCAGCTGCGCACCTCCCGGTCTCTTCACATCGCCCCTCTGCGTTCTCTGAACGGTTGGCCTTCCCCTTGATACCGCAGTTCTAGGTGGCCCAAGTGCTGGTGCGCCTGGAAGGTTACCACCCAGCAGCGTTCTACATAGACCAGACATGTCTGTAGATCGGCCTAAGTCGTCCTGCCGAGACCCAGACCCGACCAAGGCAGTCTGTCTGAATCATATTAGTAGGCCGATCCCGAGCTCGCGTGTCTAGGTCGGCCGACGTCGGCCGGTGTCGGGATGTTGGCAAGAAAAACCGATTTTTTTTTCTTAGACAATATGAACCTCCCACCCCCACCGCCACGGGTTACCGTCAAACACTTAACATCCAACCATACATACCAACAGCATGCCACGTCCGCGGGCGAAGCTGGCAGGGGGACGGGATGATCGCCGCTACAGAGGAGGATGTTAAGGCAATTGAGCAGATGCCGGCCACCCTTTGTGAGGTGGATCTGCTCTAGTGAGGTGGTAGCCCGCACGGCGGAATTGATGGGCATCTTCTGGTCTATCTCAAGCGTGACATTCCTCTCTAGCTTCCCTTCTTCCCCCTCCCCGCCGCCCACCTACTCTGCATCCAGCGCCGCCCTTCGCTTTCTGCAAAATAAACGTTGTTCTGGTAGTGTGGAGGGCTGTTTGTGTCAACCGTGCTATCTCCGCGCGCATATGCTGTCCGCTGTCCCCTACGCGCGGGGGAACAATTGGTGGATCATGAAATGTTATTCGCCGTAAGTGGGGTATATTGGAACAAATTTTGCCATCAATCAATCACCAGGGAGAAGACTGGAGACATCAATTGGATACTCAGGAAGGACGGAGGAAACCAAGATAACGAGTAGGCCAGAGAAGATGGAAGCAGTCAGGATAGTCGAAGATCTGGAAAGGGCAATAGAAGAGGCCGAAAAAGACAGGGAGGGCCTAACCATCTTTACCGACGGGTCGAGACTCGAAAGCGGAGCGACCGGATATGCGGTGGCATGGAAGGCAGGCAACCGGTGGGTAGGAGTGAAGGCACACATGGGCTACAACCAGGAGGCCTTCGATGCGGAATGCGCAGCACTTACGAGAGCACTGGAAGTGGCGGCGAAGAGACGAACAGGACCAAAGGCGGTCACCGTCTTCACCGATTCACAAGCGGCGATGGCCAGAATCGCATCAGAAGAACCGGGCCCCGCCCAACAGTACGCTCGGCAGGCGAGGAAATGGATAGCGAAGCTGAGAGAGAGGGACCGAAATGTCCGTATCGAGATTCGCTGGTGCCCCGCCCACAGCGGAGTCACAGGGAACGAGGAAGCAGACAAGTGGGCAAAACAGGCGGCGGAGGAGCCAGATGCGCGAGGGGTTGAGTGGATGGGCTACAAGGACAGATACGGGAGGCGGCCGATCCCCCCAGATCTTTAGCCAACCTGAAGCGGGAAATTGCGGAAAAGAAGTGGGAAGAGGCGTGGACGTGGTCAAAGAAGGGGTCAGAGGGAGGAAGTACCAGATGCCGAAAACGATGCACCAGAACAACATGGTGGCACGAGCACCAAAGAGGCTGGCAGGGAGGTACCACCAGCTCAAGACCGGCCATTGCCGCACAGGGCAATACCTGAAGTGGACAAAGAGCTCGAACACGGCGGAGTGTGGGTGGTGCCGGTACAAGACGCAGACGAGGGGACACCTGTTCAAGAACTGTGACAGGTGGAGGCCGCAACAGAAGATAATGTTGGCGGCGATACGGAAGAAGACAGGAAGAGGAAAGAACCGGTTCGCAATCAGGGAAATGTTTGCGGACGAGCGATGCACTGGAGCAGTCCTGGACTTCTTGAGAACGACGAAGGTGGGGGCGATGGTGGGGCCGCGGGAGCTGCCACCGGAACA
>Ga0307512_10005338_pt1 | contig 13452 bp, 11 predicted proteins | sample 14_EM_MG_FD_200267 | JGI IMG/M metagenome (GOLD analysis project Ga0307512, IMG submission 200267) | Populus trichocarpa ectomycorrhiza microbial communities from riparian zone in the Pacific Northwest, United States - 14_EM | ecosystem: Host-associated > Plants > Roots > Unclassified | place... | reverse complement strand
ACGCCGAGCGGGGCCACGCCGAGCGGGGCCACGCCGAGCGGGGCCACGCCGAGCGGGAGTCGACCGACCGCGGCCCAGGCGAGCGGGGCCCGAGCGGCGGGCGCTCAGGTGGTGGGGGCAGGAGCTTGGGTCGGGGCAGGGTCCGCGGGTTCGGTTGCTGTCGCGCCGCGGGGGGCGAAGCAGCAGCCGGCCGGGCCCAATTGGGGCCCGGCGGTCATCCCGCCGTTGCACGGGCCTTGGCCCGCCGTCTCGGTGTGGGGGCACATGTGGCCAGGGCCGGCGCGGCCCGCCTCTCCGGCGACGGTCGGCGCCGTATTCGGTGCGGCCGTTGTCGCCGCCCTTGGCATTCCGCTCGATCGGCCCGGCATCGGCTGGCTGGTCACGGCGTTCGCGGGAGTGATCGCGCTCGCCGTAGCGCAGCGGCTGACCAACCCGGCGCCCACCGGCGTTCTCGCCACGGCCATCTCTTGGCGGCCCGAGCAGTTGGGGCCGGCCCGGTTTGGCTGGTCGGCGGCCACGGTCGCGTTGCTCGGGGTCGGGACGCTGCGGGCCGCGGGCTGGCTGTTCCTGCTTTGCCTCGCGACGGCCGTGGTGACGGGCGCGCTCGCGGTTGCGGGTGGGCGATCGTTGCGCGGGATGTGCTCGGCAGTCGTGATCGCGATTTTCGCTGTCTTCCGTGCCATCCCGTGGGCCGCGCGCGGGGCCGCCGCGATCAGGCGGGGCAGCAGCGCCGGAGCGTCCGGCGCCCGGGTCGTCGGCACAGTCGCGGTCTCGGTGCTGTTGCTGCTGGTCTTCGGCAGCTTGTTCGCCTCGGCCGACGCCGCATTCGCCGATGTGCTCGGCCGGGCCATCCCGGATATCAATGCGCCCACGGTTGCGCGCTTCATCTTTGTCTTCGTGGTTGCGTCGGCGATGTTGTTCGGCTCCGCCTACCTGCGGGCCGCGCCGCCGAAGTTGTCCGACTCGACCGGTCGGCCGCGCCGAGTCGCCCGGTTCGAGTGGGCGGTTCCGTTGGGGCTGCTGGTCTTGCTGTTCGCCGCGTTCGTGGGGGTGCAGCTCACTGTCCTGTTCGGAGACTCACAGCACGTGCTCGAGACGGCCGGGCTCACCTACGCGGATTACGCCCGCAGCGGCTTCGGCCAGTTGGCCGTGGTGACCGGGCTGACCTTGCTGGTCCTGGCCGGTGCGGCCCGTTGGGCGCCCCGCGACACCCGCGGCGACCGGACCCTGATCCGGGTGCTGCTGGGGTCGCTGGCGGTGCTCACCCTCGTGATCGTGGCGTCGGCCCTGCACCGAATGAACCTGTATTCGGACACCTACGGGCTCACCCGGCTGCGGGTGCTCGTCGCCGCCTGCGAGCTGTGGCTCGGCGTGGTCTTCGTGCTCATCCTGATCGCCGGCATCCGGTTGCGGGGCGCCTGGCTGCCTCGGATCGCGTTCGCCGCTGGCGTCCTCGTCCTGCTGGGCCTGGCCGCCGCGAACCCGGACGGTCTGATCGCCCATCGCAACATCGTCCGCTACCAGCAACTCCACAAAATCGACCTGAACTACCTGGCCGGCCTGTCCGCCGACGCCGCACCCGAACTGGACCGGCTGGCCCCGGACCAGCGCGACTGCGTGCTCCGCGAAATCGCCAACGACCTCAAGGACAACCCGGACGACTGGCGCGGTTGGAACCAGGGCCGGCAACTGGCCCGCGACCTACTGGCGGCGAACCCGCTGGGCCCGGAGACCTTCAGCCAAACCTGCGCCACCGGCTACCGAACGCCCTGACAAAAGCCCGCTTCGCCAGCCGGTCATTCCAACGCGGAGTCCGCCGGTCTCGGCCCGACATGTGGTCCGCAGACCCTCGATGTCATCAGTCACCCGGAGCATTTGCCCATTTTATTGGCTTTCATCGCGCAGATGCAGCCGCCTCCAGCCCGATCAGAGCCGCAACTTCAACGAAACTGACCCCTTGGCGGGGCCGGAATGGCCAGTTTCAAGGAACTTGCGGTGATCAAGGGCCGGGTCGAGTGGGAGTGGGAAGAAACGGCACGGCACGAAGAAACGGCACGGCGCGGAGAACAGGACGGCAACGAAGAAACGGCACGGCACGGAGAACAGGACGACACGAAGGAACAGCACGGCACGGAGAACAGGACGACACGAAGGAACAGCACGGCACGGAGAACAGGACGACACGAAGGAACAGCACGGCACGGAGAACAGGACGACACAGAGAAACGAGACAGCACGGATAAACGAGATAGAGCGGGTAAAACGGCACGGCACGAATAAAGCGGCACAGCGCGGAGGAACAGCACAGCGCGGAGGAACGGGACAGCGCTGGGAAGACGGGACGGAGCGGAGAAACGAGACAGCACGGGGAAACGGGACGGAGCGGAGAGACGGGACGGAGTGGCAGACAGGCGGGCAGGGGACAGCCGATTGCTTGACAACGGCTGGGAGCCGGTCAGACTGCCGAACATGGCCAGCGAGGAGGCGGGACCGGGCAGGTTGGCTGATTCCCGCCCGCGGCGGAAAACCCCGGCGAGTTCGTTGCCTGAGCCTGTCGTCGTGGCGACGGCCGGGCGGGGCGCGGGGGGCTCTTCGGGACCGCGTACGAAAATTGTCCTGGGGGAGGTTGCCGCCCGGCGGGCTCCGGCCGATCGGGCTCGGGCCGATCTCGCGGAGCAGACGCCCGTCGGCGAGGCTCTGGTTAAAGGGCTGATGCGGGCCCAGCTTGCGTTGGCGTTGCGGCTTTCGCTGGTCGTCGCGACCGGGCTTGGCGCGCTGCCGTTGCTGTTCGCGGTGGCGCCCGCGGTCGGCGGGGCCCAGGTGTTCGGGGTCAACCTGCCCTGGCTGCTGCTCGGGGTGGCGTCCTTCCCGTTCTTGGTCGGCGTGGGCTGGGCCTATGTGCGCTGGGCCGAGCACAACGAGCGGGACTTCACCGCGGTGATCAGAAGACCAGAGCAGTGAATCCGTACGTCATTCCCAGCCTGATCCTGGTCGTTCTGGTGACCGTCGGTATCGGGGCGTACGGGCTGCGGTTTGCCCGGACGACTTCCGACTTCCTGGTGGCCTCGCGCTCGGTCAGCCCCAGCTGGAACGCGGCCGCGATCAGTGGCGAGTATCTGTCGGCCGCCTCGTTCCTGGGCATCGCGGGTCTGGTGCTGCGCTACGGCGTGGACGTGCTCTGGTATCCGGTCGGGTTCGCGGCCGGCTATCTGGCGCTGCTGCTGTTTGTGGCCGCGCCCCTGCGCCGGTCGGGGGCGTTCACGCTGCCCGATTTCTGCCAGGTTCGGCTGCGGTCACCGCTGCTGCGCCGGCTTGCGACGGTGTTCGTGATGTTCATCGGATGCCTCTACCTGGTGCCCCAGCTGCAGGGTGCGGGTTTGACGTTCACGACGGTGACCGGCGGCTCCTACACCTGGGGTGCGCTGGCGGTCGGGCTGGTCGTGACCGCGAACGTGGCGCTGGGCGGGATGCGGGCGATCACCTTCGTGCAGGCGTTCCAGTATTGGCTGAAGTTGACCGCGCTCGCCGTACCGGTGATCTTCCTGATCTTGCAGTGGCAGGCGGATGGGCGACCGGCCGTCACCCCGCCGGTGGGGGCGACCTTCCGGACGGTGACCACCGTGACCGTGCAGCAGGACGCCGTCCTGGACGGGACGACGTCGGTGAAGCGGGGCGACGAGTTGACCTTCCCGGCCGGCGCCCCGGTGCCCGCGGTGAGCAGCGTCGACGCGCACCTCGGCGCCGGCTGGCTGCTGCCCGGGCGGGAGGGCAGCCTGTTCGCCACCTACTCGCTGATCCTGGCGACGTTTCTCGGCACCATGGGGTTGCCGCACGTACTCGTCCGTTTCTATACCAATCCCGACGGCGCTTCGGCCCGGCGCACCACCCTCGTCGTGCTCGCCCTGGTCGGCTTGTTCTATCTGTTGCCGACGCTGTACGGCGTGCTCGGCCGGATCTACACGCCGCAGCTGCTGATTACCGGCCGTACCGATGCCGTCGTTCTTCTCCTGCCTGAGGCCGCGCTCGGCGGCGGCGCGCTCGGCCAGTTGCTTGGCGCGCTGGTCACCGCGGGTGCGCTGGCCGCGTTCCTGTCCACTTCGTCGGGGCTGCTGACCAGCGTCGCCGGGGTGGTCTTCACGGATGTGCTGCGCGCGGGACGGGGCGGCTCGATCCGGGATTTCCGGGTGGCCACGGCGCTCGCGGCGGTCGTCCCGCTGGCCTTGTCGGTGTACGTGGCCAACATGGACGTCTCCCGGGTGGTCGGGCTGGCGTTCGCGGTGGCCGCGTCGAGTTTCTGCCCGCTGCTCGTGCTCGGCATCTGGTGGCGCGGGCTGACCGATGTCGGCGCGGCGGCCGGGATTTTGGCTGGTGGCGGCGCCTCGATGGCGGCCGTGCTGGTGACCGTGCTCGGCCCGCCGTTGAGCGGTTGGCCGGCCCAACTCGTGGGCCAGCCGGCGGCGTGGAGCGTGCCGCTGGCGTTCCTGGTGATGGTGGTCGGATCGCTGTTGACCAGCAAGCGGGTGCCCGCCGATGTCGGAGCGTTAATGCTGCGACTGCACGCTCCGGAGTCATTGCGCCTTTAAAAAGGGGCCTTACAAACTTTTAGGAAACCGAACTGAACCGCCCAACACCCCCGATCCGTAGCTATCGATGCTGCAAAAGCGCAGCCCACGACGCGAAGGAGCGGGTACATGAGGCGGTATCGACGCGGGATTTCCGGGCGAGCGCGGAAGATCATCATCGGCGTGTCCGCGGTAGCGCTGGCCGGCGGAGCGTTCGCTGTCAGTACGGGCATCAGCAGCGCCGGCGAGAACTGCACCGGCCTCGACCAGGCCCTGCAGAACAACCTGAACTTCATCGCCGACCAGAAGGCCCACCCGGACGCGTTGTCCACCGCGCGGATCGCCAACCGGCAGGACGTGGTCAACCTGATCAACCAGCGCCGGGCGACCGCGGGCTGTACGGGCGCCGTGGTCGCGCAGCCGCCGGCCGCCGTGCCGCCGAAGGCCACGCCGACGAAGACGGCGACAGCGGCCCCGTCCAAGGCGGCCCCCGCGGCCCCGGCGGGCGCGGCCAACGGCGTCGTGTGCAAGGGCTCGACAGTCACCCTCTCTGGCGAGGCCGGCGCACCGTTCGCTTCCAGCGGCACCTTCCCGATCGGGACCACGCTGAAGGTCACGAACCTGGACAACAACAAGAGCATCACCGTCAAGGTCGCGACCCCGTCGGGTAGCTGCGTGCTGCTCAACAACGCCGCCTTCGAGCAGGTCCGGGAGCCGGGCAAGTTCCTCATCCGGAACGCCTTGATCCAGAAGGTCGGCTAAAGCGGGGCTGGTCGGGGTTGTTGCGCACGGCTACGTTCAGTGGATGACCGTCCCCGTGCAGCGCAGCGCCGACGACGGGCCCGCAATGTCGCTGCAGGGGCTGGTCAAGCAGTTCGACACCAAGCTCGCCGTGGCGGGCGTCGACCTCGACGTACCGGCTAGTTCGTTCTATGGCTTGCTCGGCCCCAATGGGGCCGGCAAGACCACCACTCTTTCGATGGCCGTCGGATTGTTGCGGCCCGACGCCGGCCGGGCATTGCTGCTCGGGTACGACGTCTGGGCCGACCCGGCCACGGCAAAAGGGTTGATCGGCGTGTTGCCCGACGGGGTGCGGCTGTTCGACCGGCTCACCGGCGCCGAGTTGCTCGCGTACCACGGGCTGTTGCGCGGCATGGACGCCGCCGTTGTGGATCAGCGGGCCCAAGAACTGCTCGACGTGCTCGAGTTGGGTGCCGGCAACCGCACGCTGATCGTGGACTACTCGGCCGGCATGAAGAAGAAGATCGGCCTGGCCTGTGCGCTTCTGCACGGGCCACGCCTGTTGATCCTGGACGAGCCGTTCGAGGCGGTGGACCCGGTCTCGGCCGCGCTGATCCGGGACATTCTGCAGCGGTATGTGGCCGGCGGCGGCACGGTCGTCTTCTCAAGTCACGTGATGGAGGTCGTCGAGCGGCTCTGCAGCCACGTCGCCATCATGTCCGCGGGCGCAATCCGGGTGCAGGGCACGATCTCGGCCGTACGCGGCAAACGGTCGCTGGAGGACGTCTTCGTCGAGGTGGTCGGCGGCCGTACCGTGACCGGCTCGGAACTCGCGTGGTTGTAACGTTCGTCCGGCTCAGGTTCCGGATCCTCGCGAACGGGTTGCGCGGCCAGGGTTCCCGGGTGGCGCTGTTCGTGCTGGGTGCCGTGATCGGGGTGGGCCTTGGCGTCGGCGGCTGGTTCGTCTTCGCCGTGCCCGGCCTGGCCGACTCGGAGCGTGCGGCCGGGATTCTGCTCCCGCTAGGCGGCGGCGCGCTCGTGCTCGGCTGGCTGTTTCTGCCGCTGGTCTTCTTCGGCGTCGACGAGACGCTCGATCCGGCCCGCTTCGCGTTGCTGCCACTGCGCCGGCGCACGCTGATCAGCGGCCTGTTCGCCGCCTCGCTAACCGGCATCCCCGCGATCGCGACGCTGGTCGCGACGCTCGGCATGGTCGAAACGACCCGGCGGCTCGGCGGCTTGGGCGCGAGCACGGTCGCCTTCGTCGGAGTCGTGCTGGGAGTCCTGCTCTGCTCGGCCCTCAGCCGGGCCGTGACCAGCGCTTTCTCGACGTCGCTGCGGTCGCGGCGGGGCCGGGATCTGGCCACTATCGCGTTCGCGCTGGTGGCGGCGTTGCTCGGGCCGCTGCAGCTCGCGGCGTTGGCCGGAGCCGAGCACGCCGACTGGGATCGGGTCGCCGACGTGGCCGCGGTCGTCGCGTGGACGCCGTTCGGGGCGCCGTACACGGTCGGGCTGGATGTCGCGGAGGGCCGGGCCTGGGCCGTACCGATAAAGCTCTTGCTGGTTGTCGCCGCGATCGCCGGGCTGCTCTGGTGGTGGTCGTCCACTTTGGAACGCGCGATGGTCGGCGCCGCGGGCAGCTCCCGGCGACTGCCCACGCTCGACACTGGCCTGCCGGTCGCCCGCCTGCTGTTTCGCTGGCTGCCCCGGAACCGCTTCGGTGCGCTGGTCGCCCGGGATGTGCGCTACTGGTGGCGGGAGACGCGGCGGCGGGCCACCCTGATCACCTTCAGCGTGGTCGGCATCTTCCTGCCGGTGATGCTGGCGCTCTCGGGCACCGGCGCGAGCGCGACGCTGCTGTTCGTCGGCGCGGTGGCCGCGATCAACCTCGCGAACCAGTTCGGCTTCGAGGGCAGCGCCTACGCGGCCAACGTCGCGGCGGGCGTGCCGGGGCGCGTCGAGGTCCGATCCAGGGCGGCGGGCTTCTCCGTGTACGTGATCCCGCTGCTGCTGGTGATCGCGGTCGTGGTCGGATTCGTCTCCGGTTCGCCGGCCTCCATCCCGTCGTCGTTCGGCACGTTGATCGCCACCTACGGCGTGGGCCTCGGCATCATTCTGCCGACTTCGGTGCGCGCCGCGTACGCCCTGCCCGACTCGACGAACCCGTTCGCGATGTCCTCGGGTGGGGGCCTGGCGAAGGGGCTGCTGACCTTCGCGGCGATCCTCGGGGCGATCATCGCGACCCTCCCGGTGCAACTGGCGGCGTACCTGCTGGGCGACGTCTGGCTCTGGGCGGGTCTGCCGGTCGCTGTCGCCTATGGCACCGCGGCCTACCTGCTCGGCTCCCGGCTGGCGGGCGACCTGGTGGACCGCCGGATGCCGGAACTGCTGGCGGCCGTGTCTCCGCATCGCTGAGCGGCCATGATGTCTCAGGTGAACCCCGTTGAACCCGGCGCCCAGATCCACGCCAGCGACCCCTTTGCGACGCCCGATCAGGACAAGTCGCCGGTACGGCGGTTGCGGGGCCGGCTCGCCTCGGCCGTCACGTTGTGGACCGCGCCGGGGCCGGCCGGCCTCACCGTCTCGTCGATGCTGGTCGCCGATGGGGAGCCGGGCCTCGTGCTCGGGCTGATCGACGAGGAGAGCGACTTCTGGGACGCCGCCGAGCAGGCCGGGGTCTTCGCCGTCACGCCGCTGGGGTCCGCGGATCGGCAGCTCGCCGACCGGTTCGCCGGGCTGATGCCCGCGCCCGGCGGTCTCTTCGCCGCCGGCGGATGGCGGCAGACCGAGTACGGGCCCGTTCCGGCCGCGGCCGGCACCTGGGCCGGATGTCGGCTGGTCGGCCGGCGCCCGGCGGGCTGGGCGCTGTTGGTCGAGGCGACGATCGAGACCGTCCATCTCGACGCCACGCCCGCCCCTTTGATCCACTTTCGTGGGCGATACCGCGAGTTGGGTTGAGCCGACCGCACGGCGCAGTCAGACTGCCGCTCGGCGCAGTCAACGACCGGCACCCAGTGACAGCCCCTCCGCCTTCGTACGGTGCCGGAAAGTCCGCCCCCACGAAGGTGGTGAGCCAACATGACCACAGATGTGCCACCCACCGAGACAGCCAAGTACGTCGCCGTTCAGCAGTCCGCCGAATTCATCGAACTGCGCAAGCGACTGCGAAGCTTCGTCTTCCCGATGACCATCGCATTCTTCCTCTGGTACGCGCTCTATGTCCTGCTCTCGGCGTATGCACGCGGCTTCATGGGCGTGAAGATCGTCGGCAACATCAACGTCGCCCTGCTGTTCGGGCTGCTGCAGTTCGTCTCCACGTTCGTGATCGCCTGGCTCTACTCCCGGTACGCGGCGCAGAAGCTTGACCCGATCGCCGACAAGATCAAGGACGAGATGGGGAGCAAGTGATGGAGTCGCACCTGCGCTATCTCGCCGCCGAGGTCAGCACGTCGACCTCTCGTACGCTGACGATCACGCTCTTTTTGATCTTTGTCGCGCTCACCTTGGCCATCACGATCTGGGCCAGCCGACAGACCAAAACGGCAACCGACTATTACGCCGGCGGCCGCTCGTTCTCGGGCTTCCAGAACGGCATGGCGATCGGCGGCGACTACATGTCGGCGGCGTCGTTCCTCGGCATCGCCGGCCTGATCGCCCTCTACGGCTACGACGGCTTCCTCTACTCGATCGGCTTCCTGGTCGCGTGGCTCGTCGCGTTGCTGCTGGTCGCGGAGTTCCTACGGAACTCGGGCCGGTACACGATGGCCGACGTGCTGGCGTTCCGGATGCGGCAGCGCCCGGTGCGCACGGCCGCGTCGGTCAGCACGATCGTGGTGAGCATCTTCTACCTCATCGCGCAGATGGTCGGCGCCGGCGCCCTCGTGTCGCTGCTGCTGGGCATCAAGCCGGGCGCCACCTTCCTGGGGATGGACGCCGATACGGCCAAGATCGCCACGATCGTCATGGTCGGCGCCCTGATGATCGTCTACGTGGTGGTCGGCGGCATGAAGGGCACCACCTACGTGCAGATCGTCAAGGCGATCATGCTCATGAGCGGCGCCCTAGTGATGACGATCCTGGTGCTGGCGCACTACAAGTTCAACCTGTCGACGCTGCTCGGCGACGCCGCGGGGCAGTCCGGCAAGGGCGCCGCGTTCCTGGAGCCCGGCCTGCGCTACGGCGTGGAGAAGCCGGCCGCGATCGACACCTTCTACAGCAAGATGGACCTGCTCTCGCTCGGCATCGCGTTGGTGCTGGGCACGGCCGGCCTGCCACACATCCTGACCCGGTTCTACACCGTCCCGACCGCCCGGGTCGCCCGCAAGAGCGTGCTCTGGGCGATCGGCATCATCGGCACCTTCTACCTGTTCACCCTGGCCCTGGGCTTCGGCGCGGCGGCCCTGGTGGGTAGCAAGGCGATCACCGCGCAGGACAAGGCCGGCAACACGGCCGCCCCGCAGCTGGCCCAGGCGCTCGGCGTCCGCTACCTCGGCGGGGAGACCGGCGGGGCGGTGCTGCTGGCGATCATCGCGGCGGTCGCGTTCGCCACGATCCTCGCGGTGGTGGCCGGCCTGACCCTGGCGTCGTCGTCGAGCGCGGCGCACGACTTCTACGCCTCGGTGGTCAAGCGCGGGGCCGCGTCGGAGCGCGACGAGGTCCGGGTGGCCCGGATCTCCGCGTTCGTCATCGGCGCGGTCGCGATCACCTTGTCGATCTTCGCGCAGAGCCTGAACGTGGCGTTCCTGGTGGCGCTCGCCTTCGCGGTGGCCGCCTCCGGGAACCTGCCGGCGATCGCCTACAGCCTGTTCTGGAAGAAGTTCAACACTTCCGGGGCGCTGTGGGCGATCTACGGCGGCCTGATCTCGGCGATCGTTCTGGTGTTCTTCTCGCCGGTGGTGTCCGGCACGCCGACCGCGATGTTCCCGAACAGCGACTGGCACTGGTTCCCGCTGTCGAACCCGGGCATCATCTCGATCCCGATCGGCTTCCTGTGCGGCTGGATCGGCACGGTGATCTCGAAGGAGGACGACAGCGACAAGTTCGCCGAGTTGGAGGTCCGCTCGCTGACCGGCTTCGGCGCGCACTGACCCACGCCCGGACGGCAAGATCAAGGTGGGGGCCGCCGCGCTGCAAGCACGGCGGCCCCCGCTCGCTATGGTTTTCCGCATGGCAGTGACGCAGCGGTACGGCCCGGGGCATCGGATTCTGGTCAGCGGCGGGGCGGGTTTCGTTCCGTCACACGTCTGTGACGCGTTGATCGCCCGCGGCTGCGAGGTCGTGGCCGTCGACAACTTCGTCACCGGGTCTCGCGACAACGTCGCCCACCTGGCCTCCGAGCCGCGCTTCACGCTGGTCGAGGCCGACCTCGCCAACGGGCTGCCGGCGCTGCCGGGCCGCTTCGACGCGATTCTGCACATGGCCTCGCCGGCCAGCCCCACCGACTTCGCGAAGCTGCCGATCGAGATCCTCAAGGTCGGCTCGGTGGGCACGCTCGCGCTGCTCGACCGGGCGGTGGCCGACGCGGCCCGCTTCCTGATGGCGTCGACCTCGGAGGCGTACGGCGACCCGCTCGTGCACCCGCAGCCCGAGAGCTACTGGGGCAATGTGAACCCGATCGGGGTCCGCTCGGTCTACGACGAGGCGAAACGGTTCGCCGAGGCCGCCACGATGGGCTACCACCGCTTCCACGGGCTGGACACGGCGATCGTGCGGATCTTCAACACCTACGGGCCGCGGATGCGCCCCGACGACGGCCGGGCCATCCCGACCTTCATCAACCAGGCGCTGCTGAATCTGCCGCTGACCGTGCACGGCACGGGGACCCAGACCCGCTCGATCACGTACGTGGACGACCTGGTTCGGGGGATTCTGCTGCTGCTCGACTCGACCGAGACCGGCCCGATCAACTGCGGCACCGAGCACGAGTTGACCATGCTGGAGCTGGCCGAGTTGATCGTGCAGCTCGCGGACAGCGACTCCAAGATCGACCTGGTCGAGCGTACGGCGGACGACCCCGAGAAGCGCCGGCCCGACCTCACCCTGGCCCGCACGAAGCTCGGCTACGAACCGCAGGTCACCCCCCAGGAGGGGCTCCGCCGCACGATCGAGTTCTTCAAACGCTGACCAAATCGGCCGAGTAGTGAACGGATCACGAAGAGTATTTGTCTCCTACCTTCGTGCCGAGCCGGTGTCGATGCGGGATTTGTCTAGTTCGTTGTACGTAATCTGAAGCTATGTCTGCGACCACGTCCCCGTATGGGAGCTCGTCCGGCCGGGCTTCGGCGCCGGGTTCGGAAAGCCGTTCCGGTGCTAACCGCTCTGGCCTGCCGGGCGGCTACCGGGATCGTCCAGCCTCCCGGGAGGACTGGCCGCCGCGCGGCGCTGTCCCCGGCGGGCCGGGTGGACCGCCGCCGCCCGGACCGGGCCGAGGCCCGAACAGGACGTATCGCGGCAAGCGCAAGCCACGCTGGGGCCGGATCGCGCTGCTGGCGGGCGTCGCGGTCATCATCATCGGGGTGGTCGCGGCGATCTCGTTGTACGGCTATGCCAACGGGCTGGACAAGGACATCAAGCGCACCGACGCGTTCTCGGAGATCACCAACGGCCGGCCGGCGAAGACCGTGGACGGCGCGCTGAACATCCTGATCGTCGGCAGCGACTCGCGGGACCCCGACGCGGCGGAGGACAAATCGAACGCGTGGCGCGCCGACACGCTGATGCTCATGCACATCCCGGAGGACCACAAGACGGCCCAGTTGGTCTCGATCCCGCGCGACCTGTACGTGACGATCCCGTCGGCCAACGACGCCGCCTGCTCGTCCGGCTCGCGTAACAAGATCAACGCTTCGTTCGCGTTCGGCGGGCTGCCCCGCGCGGTGCACACCGTCGAGTGCCTGACCGACGTGCACATCGACAACGTGGCGGCGATCGACTTCGGCGGCTTCAAGGAGGTCACCGACGCGCTCGGCGGTGTGGACCTGCAGATCGACCAGCAAATCACGTCGATCCACAAGCCCTACCGGGTATTCAAGAAGGGCCTCATGCACCTGACCGGCGCGCAGGCGCTGGACTATGTACGCCAGCGCAAGCAGTTCGCCCAGGGCGACTTCACCCGGATCCGGCACCAGCAGGAATTCCTCAAGGCCCTGCTGGACAAGGCGGCCAGCACCGGCACGCTGACCAACCCGTCGAAGCTGAACAGCTTCCTCAAGGCTGTCACCGCCGCGGTCACGGTCGACAACAACTTCTCGCTGACCGACATGGCCCTGCAGTTCCGCAACCTGCGCAGCGACAATCTCACCTTCATCACCAGCCCCAACCTGGGCGGGCAGACGATCGGCGGGCAGTCGGTCGTGGTGTCGGACAAGCCGAAGGCGCTGGCGCTGTACAAGGCGGTGGCCGCCGACAAGATGGACGAGTGGATGACGGCCAACCTGCCCAAGCCGTCGGCCTCCGCAGGTAAATGAGTTCCCTCTTCCGTGCGGGCCGGTGGTGCACACCGGCCCGCACGGGCGTTTGTGGCGCCAGCCGGGCGCCGATCACCGCAGGCGGGCCAGGCGATATTCACCGCCGTCAACGGGACAGAGCATCCGCGTTCATCAGGTCCCACCCGGACGTTCTCGCCGACGAAAAGTAGCTCTACGCTTAGGGCGTGTTCGGACCACAGGTACCCAGCGTGACGGCGGCGCAGGTCGAGAACGGCGCCTACTTACTCGATGTGCGCGAGAGCGACGAATGGGCGGCGGGCCACGCACCCGACGCCCATCACATGCCGATGATGGAAGTGCCGGCGCGGATGGCCGAGGTGCCGACCGAAGCCGAGGTGGTCGTGGTGTGCCGCTCCGGCGGCCGCTCCGGCCAGGTCACGTCGTACCTGATGGGTAACGGCTGGGACAACGTACGAAACCTTGACGGCGGCATGCAGTCCTGGGCCGCCGCCGGGCGCGACATGATCAGTGAGAACGGGCAACCGGCCCGAGTGCTGTGAGCGACCGCCCGCTGGTCTTCGCCCACCGCGGCGGGGGCGACGAGTTGCCCGAGCACACTCTCGGGGCCTACCTGCGCGCCCTTGAGCAGGGCGCCGACGGGCTGGAGTGCGACGTCCGGCTGACTCGCGACGGGCACCTGGTCTGCGTGCACGACCGTCGGCTCA